>Ga0335072_10000483_pt1 | contig 78527 bp, 82 predicted proteins | sample Lox_Sample_21_FD_206725 | JGI IMG/M metagenome (GOLD analysis project Ga0335072, IMG submission 206725) | Soil microbial communities from Loxahatchee National Wildlife Refuge, Florida, United States - Lox_Sample_2.1 | ecosystem: Environmental > Terrestrial > Soil > Wetlands | place: USA... | reverse complement strand
GAGAACCGGATAAATGCTCCCGCCCGCCATCACGGCCGCGGCGTGATAGGCCGGCTTGTCGGCTGTCTCGATTACGACGGGAATGCCTCCGAGCGATTTGGCGATCGATTGCGCGAGGCGGCGCGCCCTCGCATCGCCTTCGATGCCGAAGATCACGCCTTTCAATTTCGGCACCACTTTGCCGCCGAACGCCTGCATCGGATGGAGCGAGCCGGTCGACGCGCCGAGGCGAGCGAGCGGGGCGAGGGCGGAGCGGTCGAGCGTGGCGCTCGTGTGCAGGATAACCTGGCCGCGGAGCGATGCGCGGCCGACTGCGCGCATGGCGTCAGCGAGCGATTGCGCGACGGCGGGCATGACGTCGTCGGGCGTGGCGACCAGGATAAGATCACTTCCCGGGGCTAAAGCCCTCATCAGATCGCCACTTTTCGCGGGGCTAAAGCCCCACGCTTCCACCCTGCGTCCCGGCTTCGCCGGACTCGCGTATGGCGTGCCCGAACCGATCCTTCGCACGGCGGCGCGCGCGGTGGATTCTGAGCGGGCGACGACGGCGCCGATGCGCCAGCCGAGCTTGCGGAGGTGCGTTCCGAGCGATATTCCTACGCGTCCTGCGCCCACGATGGAAACGGTGCGTGCCATGCAGCGTGATAGCATAACTTGTTCGATCCGATCCGGGGAGGAAATTGGGCGTTGCACATCTTGTGGACCGCGCTGCTGGCGCTGATCGCTTTTTTGTGGATACTCGCGTCAGTCGATCTGGCGCGCGGGGTGCCGTCGATGCCCTCGCTTGCGGATGCCGATCCCCTGCCGGACGCGGAGTGCCCGCGGGTATCGATTTTGTTTGCGGCGCGCGATGAAGCTGAGAAGCTGCCCGGAGCGCTCGCGACTTTTCTTTCGCTCGACTATCCCAAGTACGAAGTGATCGCGGTAGACGACCGCTCGGAAGACGGTACCGGAGCCATCATCGAGGCCGCTGCGCGCCGCGACGCGCGGCTGAAACGCGTGCGCGTGGACAAATTGCCGGCGGGATGGCTCGGCAAGCCGCATGCGCTGGAGCAAGCGTACGAGCATGCGACGGGCGAGTGGCTGATTTTTACCGATGCGGATGTCCACTTCGAGCCGGATCTGCTGCGGCGCGCGATCGCGCTGGCCGATGCGCGCGGGTGGGATCATGTGACGCTGCTCGGGGCGCTGAAGATGTTCACATTCGGCGAGAAAATCGCGATGACATTTTTCGCAATGGCGTTTGCGATCGGGACGCGTCCTTGGGCGGCGAGCGATCCGGGGTCGCGCGGGTATAGCGGCGTCGGCGCGTTTCAGATGATCCGGCGCAGCACGTATGAGGCGATCGGAACGCACCGGCGGCTGGCGATGGAAGTGGTGGACGACATGAAGCTTGGCAAGCTGGTGAAGGACGGCGGTTTCCGGTCAGGCGCGGCGAAGGCGGGTGGAGCGGTGAGCGTTCACTGGCACGCGGGCGTGGGGAATATGATTCGCGGCACGACGAAGAATTTTTTCGCGACGTCGGGATACAAGCTTTGGCTGACGGGCGTGCACATTTTCGGGCTGTTGCTGATGTGCGTGTTTCCGGTTGTCGCGCTGGCGTTTACGCACGGGTGGGCGCGCGGTTTTGATGTGGTCGCCGTTGCGCTGCCTTTGATCATTGCGGCCGGGGCGGCGCGGGAGTTCGGGGCGCCCGGGCTCTTCGCGCTGACATATCCGATTGGGGCGCTGATTTTTGCTTGGATGCTGGCGCGGTCCACGATCGTGACGTTGTGGCAGGGCGGGATCGTGTGGCGCGGGACGTTTTATCCGCTGGAGGAATTGAAGCGCGGGGTGGTGTGACGTGGCGGGTGATGGGTGGCAGGTTTACGGGTGGCAGGTTGCAGGGGCAAGGACGAAAAGCGGGATTCACCGCTGAGACGCAGAGGGCGCAGAGAAAACCTCCCCGGGCAAGAATCGCGATGCGGGCTGCGGCGTGCTACTTGAAAAAGGAGTAGCCGGCGGAGAGCATGATGATATTGGCGCCGGGATTCACCGAGCTGCGGCTGGCGTTGGAAATGTGCTGCACTTTGGCCACGAAACTCCAGGCACGCGTGCGCGACGAATTGAAATATTCGACGCCCGCTTGAAAATCGAAAGTGAAGTTGAATTGCGTGGCCATGGGAATGTCCTTGGGGATTGGCCGCTCGGAGGCGACCAGGCCTCCGGTCGACGCGAGAAGCGGCTGCCAGCGGCGGCTCCGCATGAAATTGAATTTCCAACCGATGGGGCTGATGCCTCCGCCATACACCGTTTCGCGGCCCGCCGGGCAATACGTGCCGCCGGATTCGACGATGCAGCTCACCCAAGTATTCTGGCGCGAGATTGCGACAGGATCGATGTCGACCGTGTATTCGACCGTGTATCCGGGAGACGAATGGAGGATTCGGCCGTAGCGGAAGGCGGCGACGCCGAACTGGAAGTTCGTTACGCTGCCCTGGATATTCTGCGCGCTGGCGGAGTAGGCGCCCCAGACGCCGAATTCGTTTCGCAGCACGCCATCCTGGCCGCGGGCGAGAGGGGCAGCGGCGAACGCCAGCAGGATCAAAAATGCGAGCGGGCGCGGATTCAGGGTGTGGCGCCGGTGGCTGGGCTGCGCGGGCACGTTGGTCGGGTAAGGATACACGTTGTCCGCGATTTCGCGATGGGGAATGCTGGGAGAGCAAGAGCGACGGACCGGAAGAAAAAGCAGATCCCTCTCTGCGTCCCGCGCCCGCAAAAACCGCGGGAAAGGCGAAGGCGCGCGGGACTTCGCTCGGGATGACAGCGTTTTATTTGCGCAGCCCATGGCGCTGGCGACGCGGCAGAGGCGCCCGCCCAAAAGCAGGGCGGCCGCTACAAAACCGGAAAAGCCAAGAACGCGCATGGCGTATGCGTTACTGAGACCGACTAGGTGGCGGCGCGGGTGGCTGGCGGGGCTTCCGTTGTGGCGATTACGCCGAGGTCGCGTTGCTTCAGGGCGCGGATGCGGTCGCGGATCCCGGCGGCGCGCTCGAAATCGAAATTCTTGGCGGCTTCGCGCATCTGAACGTCGAGCTGGGCGACGGCCTGCTGCAACTGCTCCTCGTTGGTGATTTCGCCGATCACGGCATCGCCCATCGGCACCGTGACGTAATCCGCTTCGATGATTCGCGCGAGCTGCATATCGACCGACTTGACGATCGATTGCGGCGTGATGTTGTGCTCGCGGTTGTAGGCCTGCTGCTTGGCGCGGCGGCGGCCGGTTTCGCCGATGGCCTGGCGCATCGAGTCGGTCATATTGTCGGCGTAGAGAATGGCGCGGCCTTCGAGGTGGCGCGCGCAGCGGCCCATCGTCTGGATCAGCGACGTGGCGCTGCGGAGATAGCCTTCCTTATCGGCGTCGAGAATGGCGACGAGCGAAACCTCGGGCAGGTCGAGCCCTTCGCGGAGGAGATTGATGCCGATGAGGACGTCGAATTCGCCTCGGCGCAGATCGCGCAGGATGCGGACGCGCTCGAGCGTCTCGATTTCGCTGTGCAGGTAGCGGCAGCGGACGCCGACCTCGGCGAAATATTCGGCGAGGTCCTCGGACATGCGCTTGGTGAGCGTGGTGACGAGCACGCGTTCATTGCGCGCGGCCCGCTGGCGAATCTGTTCGAGCAAATCATCGACCTGGCCCTTCACCGGGCGAACTTCCACTTCGGGATCGACGAGGCCGGTGGGCCGAATCACCTGTTCGACGACGACACCGCCGGTTTTCGTGAGTTCGTACGGGCCGGGCGTTGCTGAAACGTAGACGACCTGATTCACGCGGTGCTCGAATTCCTCGAAGGTGAGCGGGCGATTGTCGAGGGCCGAGGGCATGCGGAAACCGTAATCGACGAGCGTTTGTTTGCGCGAGCGGTCGCCGTGATACATGCCGCGAAGCTGCGGGATCGTCTGATGTGATTCGTCGACGAAGAGCAAATAATCCGAGGGTACGTAATCGAGCAGCGTGGGCGGCGCTTCTCCTGGCAGGCGGCCGGACATGTGGCGCGAATAATTCTCGATGCCATGGCAATACCCGATGGTGCGCATCATCTCGATATCGAAAAGGGTGCGCTGCACCACGCGCTGCGCCTCGACGATTTTTCCCTGGCGGCTTAGCTCGCCCTTCCACCACTCGAGCTCTTCGTAAATCGTCTGGATGGCACGCTCGCGCTGCGCGGCCGGCAGGACGTAGTGCGTCTTCGGGTAGATCGGCAGGCGCGTCACTTCGCCGTCGCGCCGGATTTGTCCCGTGAGCGGATCGATCTTGCGGATGGCCTCGATCTGCGTGCCCCAAAGCTCGACGCGGACGGCGAAATCCTCGTATGGCGGATAGATTTCGATCGTATCGCCGCGCACGCGGAAAGTGCCGCGGCGCAAATCCTCGGCGCGGTCGTACTGGATTTCGACGAGCTTGCGCAGGATCGATTCGCGCGCGATCGACTGGCTCTTTTCGAGCATCAGCATCATGCCGTAATAGGCTTCGGGCGAGCCGATGCCGTAGATGCAGGAGACGGAGGCGACGACGATCACATCGCGGCGCTCGAAAAGCGAGCGAGTGGCGCTCATGCGGAGCTTATCGAGCTCGTCGTTGATCGTGGCTTCCTTTTCGATGAACGTGTCGCTCGAAGGGACGTAGGCCTCGGGCTGGTAGTAATCGTAGTAGCTGACGAAATATTCGACCGCGTTTTGCGGGAAAAAGGATTTGAACTCGTGGAATAGCTGCGCCGCGAGCGTCTTATTGTGCGCGAGAACGATCGCGGGACGGTCGAGCTGCTCGATCACCTTGGCGACGGTGAAAGTCTTGCCCGAACCGGTGACGCCGAGAAGGACCTGATCGCGATCGCCATCGCGAAGGCCGCGGACGAGCTGCGAGATGGCTTCGGGCTGGTCGCCGCGGGGCTCATAGTCGCTGGCTAGCTTGAATTTCATTGTGCGGGCGCCTCAGTACGCCTCGGGGGCAAAATCGAGCAAGCGCGAAAACCTCTATTATAGCGCAACCGGTCAAATCGCCGCTTGAGCCGCGACATTCGCGATTTGCTCAGCGCCAGCCAGGTTAGGCGCCTCACTCAACGCAGAGGGCGCAGAGAAACGCAGAGGGCACGGAGAATTCACGGCATTTTCGGATGTCGAGCCTCCGTTCGCGCGCCGTCTCTCCCGTTTAGTGTGAATCGGGGATGAGCGTGATGATGAGCTGGGTTTGGACGCGGCCTTTGCGGCGAACGCTCGAGCCCGAAATGGCGCTGGCTATTTCGTAATCCACCTGCTGCGTGCTGTTTTCTGTGGCGCTGACGACGAGGCCGGTCGCGAGCGAGATGGAGTCGAGGCTGTCGCCGGAGCCGGTCCACGCACCCGAGGTGCGCAGGCCATTCTTGCGATAGTTGGGCGGCGTGGCGTCGGACTTTGGCGAGCCGCGGCGCGACATCCGGTAGTGCATGAGAATCGTGGCGCACGCGGGCACCGGCTCGGCGGGCTGATTTCCGGTAGGCTTTGCCGCGGTGGCAGAGGCAGTCGCGCCGGTGCAGGCCTCGTTGCGCAGATACGTGGAATCGCTCGACCAGACGAGATCGTCGAGCGGCATGCCGGTGATTGGGCGCTCGGTCTTCCACTTCCGGCCGACGGAGACGCCGTCGCGCGGGAAACGGCTGCCGGGAAAGAGGCCGTCGATCCAGGAGTAGGCGGGCTCGGCTGTGGAGCGGTTGGGGAAAATATCGTCGAGCCCCTTGAAATTTGCGATGGTGCCGTTGGGATCAAGCGTGAAATCGAAGGAGCGGCCGTCGATGCGATTGTACTGATCCGCGAAGTTTGGCCCGGTGGGATCGAAGGCGTCGCTCTCGGCCTCGGCGTGGGATTTTTCGTAGGTGACGCGGAAATGCGTGGCGCCGGGCGGCGAGCCAGGCGCGGGGCTAAGAACATCGAGGCGCACGAGCAGGTTGAGAGTTTGTGTGGTGCGCGAGCCGCTTTCGGGATCGGCGATGGGCGTGGTGGTCTTCACGGTAGTGGTGGTGTGCGACTCGATCTGGTAATGGAAAATTTCGCCGGGAATGAATTTCGGCGCGAGGCGCTCCTTTTGGTTGGCGAACGCAGCCGCAGGCAAGGCGATCAGAACGATAACGGCGAAAAGCCACGGGCGCGCGGTGCGAAATTGGAATGAAAAGCGAAAAACCGCGGGCATGCCTGAAACGCTAGCACAGGGCTGGAGGCGAGGCAAACGGCAGCCGGTGCGCGCAACTACATTCTGCGGGTGAATCTGCGCAGTGGTAGCGCGCTTCGCGCGCGCTTTATGGCGGGGCTGGAAGCCCCGCCCTCCTAAGCAGCGCGACGATGGTCGCCGGCGCTTCGGTGCGGCACTCCAAGCGTAATGCTCGTCTTTGGTTCTGCCTCAGGAGTATTAGCTCGAAAAAAGGCGCATCCACAGTTCTCCGACCAAGACTCCCCGTCCACTCCGCTGCCGCCGCCAACACTCTTTCCAAAGTGACTCCCGCAGCGGTTACTGGAAAAGTTGGTTCTAGTGCCAAGATGTCCGGTCACGGAGCGAAACAACTGCTAACGGGAGCGGCGCGTCGGCAGCGCGATGCGGGCAATTTTGGGCGAGGCGAGCGAGCCGGTGATGCGATAGGACGGCTCGGCGGGCCTCGGCGCGGACGAAACGAAGTGAAGGCGCAGATCGAGATCGCGGCTGAAGGTGATGGCGCCGGAGCCGGCAATGTCGGGGCCCGGTGCGGCGATCGACAAACTCTGAATCTGGATGGTCCCCGACGAGCAGGCGAATGACGCTGAGGCGTTCGAGAAACGGCTGACGCCGGGGACCACTGCGGACGCGCGCAAGGAAGCACCCAGGTCGATACCGTGAATGGCGGGGCTCGCGAAATCGGCCTGGCCCTGGCATCCGAGCGAAGCGATCAGGTCCGAGCGCGTGGCGCCGGCGGCGGTGAACGAGATGTTGCCCGTTGCCGAGCCATCGAAAAGATTGGCGAGCGCCGAAGACGCGGCAGTAAGCCCGGAAAGATCGACGCGCGAAAAAACGGCATTCACTTTGTACGAGGGCGGGGATTGGAGGTCCGCGACGAGCGAGCCCGCCAGCGTGCCGCCGTACACCTGGCCGGCGGCGTTGGCGAGTTCGATGTGGCGCCCGCCGATTTTCAGTTCCGCCTCCAGGTGGCGAACGGCGAGGGGCGGCAAAGAAAATTCATCGAGAGCGAGACGCCCGGTGGCGCGCAGGCTCTCGGGGACGGCCACCGCGGGAAGGCGCGGGTTGAGAAACGGGAGCATGCGGTCGAGGAAGCTTTCGCGCCAGAGCGGATTCAGCCAGCGGTCGAGGTCCGCGCCGGAAAGAGCGCCCGCGGCAAGCGCAAACTGCCACTCGGGATCGATGTCGGTGCGATCGAATGTGCCGCTCCATTCGGTGCCAAACGCGCGTGCGGACGTGAGGGCGACGTGCTGATTGCCCGGCTTGAGTTCGGCGCGCGCGCGAATCTCGTCGATCGGCTGATTCAGGAAAGGCGCGTGAAGAGCGGCGCCTTCAGCCGCGTCGGGACCGCCGAATTCGATCCAGCCCGTGGGCCGGACGCGCCACGGAACGTTCGTTCCACCCCAGAGCAGATCGCACGAGACAGGTCCCGCGAGATCCCAGCCTCTTGAAATATTCAGCCCCAGAGCGGCTGCCGCCGACACAAGGTCGCGCATGTCGCGGCTGCCACCTGCAATATGCCAGGCCGGCAGCGCGCCGTGCGCGGATTTCGTGGCCACGCTGACCTGAAATGAGCCGTCGGAGGCGACTGCGGCGGCCTTGGCCGAGCGGGTGCCGGCCACGGGATTCGTTGAGGGGAAAGAAAGCGTGGCGGGCAAGACGGAAATGACTCCGCGATCGTATCGAAACTGCAGACGGCCCAGATGGGCCGGCGCCTGAAGGCTTGACCCGGTGAGATACGCACCGTCGATCGAGCCGGCCGCGTTTGCGACGCGCAGCGGCCAACCATCGACGTTGCCGCGAACCGCGACCACGCCCTGCGCCGCGACGTCGTCCGCGACATTCGAATGGAACGCGCGCAGCCAGTCGAGCAGGTCCTCGAGGCTGATCTGCGAAGACGTGACGTCCACTTGAACCGGGGGAGCGAGTTCCTTGGGGGGCATCCGGGGATGACCCCAGGAAATCCGGCCGGAGGCGTGCAGATTCGACTGCGGAGCTTCGACGGTCGCATCGGTAAATTCGAGGAACGAAGTCGCCGGGTTCCAGCGAGCCTGCGCGATGATGCTGAGCGAGGGATTATCGGAACGGGAGGCCAAATCCCAGCGGTGGAGTTCGCCGAGCTGCGCGCCGCCGTGGAGCGTCCACGTGCCGTCGGCTTCCTGCGTGGCCGCATTGAGAGCGAGCGCGAGCGTGCCGCGAATGCCTTCATCGCCGCCGGTGGCGAGCCGAAGCACGTCCGAGACCGAAGCGTCGGTCCACGAGACATCGAGCGCCGCGGGCCGCAGGCGCGACGATGTGCCGCCCACATGACCCGACACATGAATCGTCCCCACCTGCTGCAGGAGAACGGCGGCGCGCCAGGGCGTCGCATCCAGATCGATGCGCCAGAGGCCGGGGCTATCCGTTTCGACGCTGCCGCTTACGTCGACGAAGGCAAACGGAAGCTTTTCATCTCCCTGCTTGAAGTCGATCCGGCCGCCATCGATCTCGATCTTGCGGAAACGCAGGGGCGAGGACGGCAGCGATGGCCCCACGGGAACGCCCGCCGAAGCATTTTCGCCGGGACGCGGCAGCCATTCGGCGACGTTCCATTCGCCGGCGGAATCGCGGACCAGATTGAGGCTGGGATGCGAAAGCGAGAGCGTGCCGAGCTCGATGTGCCCGCGAAGCAGGCTCTCCCAGCGAAGACGGACGGAGATGGAATCGGCGCGCAGAAAATACTCATGGCCGAAACGCAGGTCTTCATCGACGCGGACGGAATAGGCCACGAGCGAAGGACCATCCCAAAGGCTGAAATCGTAGCTGCCTACTTCGACGGGACGGCCAAACGCGGCCTCGAGGTGCGCGGTGAATTTTCGCTGCAAGGGGCTGTGGCGAATCAGCAAGGAAATCGCGAAGGAAGCCAGCCAAATGCAGACCACAAGAATGGCGAGCCATTTCGTCCATTGGATCCAGGCGCGGCGGCGCGGCGGCGGAGCCGAATCGAGTGGCTCGGGAGGCTCGACGGTGTGTGCGTATGCGCCGGACACAGGGCAGGAATCAAGATACCACGGCCGCAAGCAGGCGCGAGGCTTAGTGGACTTCGCGGAGCATGCGATGCCAGCGAGTGCGGCTGGGAAGATGGGCGAGCGTGTCTTCGATGCCGAAAAGAGTGCCCGCGAGGCTGCGATCGGTGTAATCGTCGGGCGTCGCGCGGACAGACCAGTAGATGAACATCGGGCGGCCCATGATGGCGTTGCGATCGACGAAGCCCCAGTAGCGGCTGTCGGAACTATCGTCGCGATTATCGCCCATCACGAAGTAGCGATCCGGGGGTATCACGAGCGAGTCGCCCTGGATGTATTTGTCGATTTGCGCCGCCCATTCGGGCCGCAAGCGCTCCTGCAGTTGAGCATGGTCAAGCGGCGGGAAGTCTTCGCCGAAGGGATCGAAGGCTTCGCTGTGGATGGCGTATGGCTCCAAAAGAGGCTTGCCGTCGATGTAGACGACTTGATTCACGATGCGCAGGTGATCGCCCGGGAGCCCGATGACGCGCTTGACGTAGTGGACGTGATCGTCGTAGGGAAAGCGGAAGACGATGATGTCGCCCCGGCGAACGGCACGATAGGGCAGAAGCTTTTCATACCAGGCGCCGCGGCCGCCAAAGAGGAATTTGTTGACGAGCACGTGGTCGCCGACGAGCAGTGTAGGCTCCATCGAACCCGACGGAATTTTGAACGCTTGCAGGACAAATGTGGTGGCGAAGAGGGCGAGCAGAATCGTGACCAACAGCGACTCGAGGACGTCGGCCAGGCTGCCGGCAATCACTTTGCGTACGGCGGCGGCTTTGGGCGGAGCGGACGGCGCGGCGGATTCGGCCAGGTTCGCGCCGGCGTCTGTTTCGATCGATTCCATTCAGGCGATCCCGTAGCTTTCTTCGAGTATCCCGAGCGCGATCCGCGCGGCAGCCTGCTCGGCTTCCTTCTTGCTGCGGCCCTCGGAAGCGGAGAGCCTTTGGCCTCCGTGCCAGACTTCCACCTCGAACGTTTTCTGGTGCTCGGGCCCGGACTCGTGGCGGAGGCGGTATTCGGCCATGCCGAGCCCGCGCTGCTGGAGCCATTCCTGCAGAGCGGATTTGTGGTCGGCGCGCTCGAGGCCCTCCACCCCCTCTTCGAGCGCGGGGTCGAGCAGACTGTGGCGCAAGAACGCCGCCGCCGGGGCCAAGCCGCCATCGAGATAGATCGCGCCGAGAATGGCTTCGAACGCGTCTGCCAGCAGCCGCTTCTTTTCGCGGCCGCCCGTCTTTTCCTCGCCGGGACCAAGCCGCAGGTGAGGACCGAGTTGCAATCGCTGCGCTGCGGCATGGATCGAAGCTGCGCTCACCAAACGGGCGAGGCCTTTTGATAGACTTCCCGCGTCCCATTGCGGAAAGGAAGCGAGAAGCCGCTCGCTGGCCACGAGGCCGAGAACGCGGTCTCCCAGGAACTCGAGACGCTCGTTATCGACGCCGCCGGCGCTCTGCCGAAGGGAGCGATGGGTGAGGGCGCGCTCGAGGCGGTCGGGGCGCTGGAAGCAATAGCCAAGCGTCGCTTCCAACGACGCGCGCTCCTCTTCGTTCATGGTCGGCTGCCTCGTCCCGTCTCCTATTTCTTCTGCGCGGCGAGCTGCTTGGCCTTGTCCGCATTCTGCTTGCAGGTATCCTGCAGGCTTCCCATAATCTGGCTGCAACGGTTGAAGGCGTCCACGGCCTCCCCATAGTGGCCTCCATTCTGAAGGCTCGCTCCGAGGGCGTAAAAGTCGGTCGCATCGGGATTCGGATTGCCCTGCGTGGCCTGCTGAAGCTCCTTGGCCGCGTCGTCGAAATCCTGCCTGCGGAAATAGACGAGTCCGAGGCCGCTGTGGGCTTCGGCCGTCTTCTCGAGTTTGGCGGTGTTGAACTGGTCGTCCGTCATGCCCACGGGTTTTGTGAGCGTGGGAATATCCTTGATCGCGCGCTTTTCGTAGGTCTCGGCCTTATCGAGCTGCTGGTCGGCATCGGGCGAGTTGGGATCGATGACGTGCGGAATCACCCAGCCAACCATGGTAAGAATATCGACGTCATCCGGGTCGATCGCGAGGGCCTTGTCGGAAACGAGATAGAGATTCTTCCAATCCTGTTTCGCGTAATAGGCCTGCGAAAGACCCGTGTAGACGGATTGCAGGTAATGGCTATTCGGATAGGTTTTGACGAAATCCTCGCCGAGCTGAATCCTTTTGTCCGGATCCTGCGGGCTCGCGTCGAAAAAGGCTTTGTAGGCGGCTTCCTCCTTGGGATCGACCTTCGGGGGCGGCGCTTGCTCGAGGGTTTTCTGTTTCTGTAGCTGGTTCTGATTCGCCTGATTTTCCTGATCCACAACCGTATTTGGATCGTGGCCCTGCGCCCGCGAAACCGTCGCGAGCGCAGTGGTTGCAGCCAGTGCAACAGCGAGAATGCGAATCGTCTTCTGAGCGGATGAAAATGTCATCTGGCTTGTCCCTTGTCCTTCCGTGATATTTCCTATCCCCCGCTACTTTGACGGCGCGACCTGCTTTTTCGCTGCAGCGGCGCTTTCTTTGCAACGATCCTGCAAAGGGCCGGCGATCTGGCCGCAACGATTATAAGCGTCGGCTGCATCGGCAAAACGTTTCAAATTCTCGTAATCGACGCCGAGCACGTAGAGATCGGTCGCATCGGGATTCGCCGTACTCGGCGTCGATTGCCGAAGCTCCTTTGCCGAATTCTCGTAATCCTCGCGGCGGAAATAGACGAGTCCGAGGGCGCTGTGCGCCTGAACGAGTTTCTGGGCCTTCAAGGTAGCAAATTCCGCCTCGGTCACATCCGGCGGCTTGGACATCGCGGGTATCACTTCGATCGCACGCTTTGCGTAGGCTTCGGCCTTGTTCAATTGCTGATCGGCATCCACGTCGTCGGGATGAAAGACGTGCGGAATCAGCCAGCCAACGGTGGTAAGAACGTCCACATCATCCGGCTTCAGGGCGAGCGCGCTGTCGGCGTAGAGGTAGACGTCCTTCCAATCGTGATCGTTGTAATAGAGATTCATCAGGCCGACATCAACGGCTTCGGCATATGGGCTCTTGGGATATTTTCCCAAGAAGCCGGTGCCTAGCTGGATCTTCTTCGCCGGCTCGTTCGCTCTGAAGAACTCTTTGTAAGCAGCTTCTTCTTTCGGATCGACAGGCGCACCCTGCCCGATTCGATTCACATTGTCCAACTGCATCTGCCTTTGCTCGACCTCACCCGACTGCATCGAAGACGGCCGGCTCTGCGCACTGGAAACGGCGGCAAGAGCAAGCGCGCCGCCGAATACGATCGACAGGGTGTGAACTGCGGAGCGCGGCGATCGGAGCGTCATGCGACAGATCCCCCTTTTGCGCGATATTGGGGCCGGAGAAACTTGCACATGAGACGAACACATCACTGCTGCGGTTCCTGATTTTCGCCGGAGTGCGGGGGAGCCTTATAGGCCGCGTCGACGCCGCTCTGCGCCGCCGCGCGCGCATCCAATGGCCCGTCATCGACGGCCAATGCCGCTCGATATTCGCTCACGGCCAAATCGCGTTCGCCCTGAAGATCGTGAATGCGGCCGAGATAGACGTGCGACCAGGCGAGAATCTCCGGATCGACGGATGCGGAGGCCGCATCGGAACTCGAGGCAGTGGTGATTTGCTGGAATAGATCCTTCGCGCGATCCGCGTCGCCCGAAAGGACGGAAGCGATCGCGAGGCCATACATCGCGCGGGCATCATTCGGATATTTGGCGAGCACTTTTTCAAACGTCGCGGCGGCCGCCGCAACGTCTTTTTGCTCGAGCTCGCGATTCCCTTCAACGAGCCAGCGATCGAGTTCCGAAGCCAGCACCGCTTCCGAGTTTTCGTGCTGTTGGGGCACGGGCCCGCTTTCAACGGGAGGAAACGCAAAGCCTTTCAGGCGCGCCTCTTCGGCGTTGACGTCGATCCCCGCGATCAGGTCGGGAAAATAGTAAGACATGGCCGGGCCCGCCTTCTCGAACAATTGCAGTTGGGCCACCAGCGGACGAACGAGAATGAAACCGGATTGATCGTCCTCGTGCAGCGCAGCTTCGAGCTGCGGCCCCGAGAGATGGCGCAGGCGCAATTCGGCGGCCTTGATCAGGCACTCGTCCAACAGAGAAATGAAATCGTTGTCGTATTCGACGGGCAACCGCGGCGCGCTTGCCGCCAGGGTGAGCAGGGCGCGCTTTTTATATTCCAGCGGGCGATTTTTCAGCACCAGCGGATCGAGCACGAAGTGCAGGTAGGCGTGGCGGATGGCGTCGACGGGCAATTCGGAAGCCGCGCCGACGACAATCGAATACTGGTCGCCATAATTCCGGAAATTCGTCCGAGCGCCAACGAGCGGCTCGACGTACACCGTAAACGTGCGGCCGCCGCTGGGCTTCACGATTTCGCGCAGATACGCGTCGGAAATCGTGACGATCTGGCGGACGGATGCGCGGTAGCTCGCGAGGAGCGGCTCGTATTCCGGCTCGACCCAGGTCCAGCGCGAGGCCAGATGCGCGTCGCGGTAGAAATTGGCGAGGACGGTCTGGAATCCGTCGAGCGCGACCACATCCGGGGGAAGCAATTCCTGATTTACCGGAAGCTGGAAATCCGGCGGTGGGCCGGCGACCACGGCAAAGGTGATGTAGCGCGAAAGAGTTTCGCCGGGATCGGCCAGGGCGTGATCCTGGTAAAACTGGCGCAGGGCGTCCGTTGCGGGCCCCTGCATCTTGAGCAGATCGTCGCGCAAAGCGCGGCGCGCGGGCATTTGAACGAGCAGGTTGTCGTCGATTTGGTAGCCCGCCGCTCCCAGAGCGCACATCGTGGCAAAAACCTGAGGGCTGGCCTGCACGGAAATGCCGGTGTTCTCGCTCTCGCTGACCTGCTGCGCTTTCAGCGACGCGGGCAATGCGGCCGCCGCCGCGCAGACGAGCAGGAGCGCAAGCAGAAAACACGACGGTGTGAAATTTCGGACGAGCCTTTCGATGGGCAAACTCCTCAATACCGGGTCCGGGCGGCTTCCTTCTCGCTTTTTCCGGGCGATCACCTTCCCCCGATGGCGCCCGCCCCGAGGAAGCCACAGATACGCTCAGACTCTAGCGGTCGAAAGGATCAGAGTCAAGAATCGGGAAAATGGTTGGAAGGAGCTGCGGCGGTGAACCTATCCGTGGACCCTAACCTCGCTGAAGTTCAAGAGAACGCGCCCGCCATCCATCGGACGGCCGAAATTCATTTGCGGACGAAAGCGCGAGAACATGAGGAGCTGATCGATTTGATGATGGACGTCGACGCTTTCGGGGCCGGAAAGAATTTTGTAATCGACTACCTCACCCTGGGCATTCAGGGTCGCTTCGAGCAGCAAGCCGCTCGGGCTCGGCTGGCCGTTTGGCCCAACCATGCCGGGAACCGGGAACGGCGCCAGGCTTTCGAGCTCAGCCGGCTGAACGAGATTGAGCGGGAGATCGTTGGGCACAACGCCATTCATGGGCACGCCAACCAACAGGCCGTGCACGACGAAAATAAACACGCCCAAAGCCGTGAGCACGCCGCCCGTTGCGGGAACCGCGAGCGGACCCAGAAGATTCTCGAAAATCAAGAGAGTGCTATTCCAAAACTGGGTGACGCCGGCCCACGGCGACCGTTCGCGCGAAACGCGCATGCGAATCTTCAGCGCCAGATCGGATGGCGCGGCCACGGGTTCGACGTGCGCAAGATACCCATTGAGCAGGCGATAGCGATCGAGATGGTCCCGGCATTCCGCGCACGATTCGAGATGCTCGCGCAGACCAGCATGATCCTGGGCGCGGATCGCTCCATCGAGATAACCGGGAAGACGTCTTTGCGCTTCTTGGCACTTCATCTTGCAGCTCCCTGCATTTCACCGGCAGCAACTTCCTGGGTGCGAGGCATGCTTGGCGTTTCAGGACGCGTCGCGGATTCCGCGCTTACCGGGCGGCCTGCGACAGTAATCGTGGGACGATTGCCGGACACTGCGGCCGCGTGTTGTTGAGGTGCATGCAAAACGGGATCGAGAATGTCCTTGAGCATTCGCCGGCCGCGCACGATCCGGGATTTCACGGTACCAACCGAAACTTCCAGAATTTCCGCGATCTCTTCGTAAGACAGCCCTTCGAGATCTCTCAAAATCACGGCGCTGCGAAACAGAGGAGGCACGGTCGCGAGCGCGCGGCGCACGGTGGACTGCATCTCGCGCGTCGCCAGCTGCTCGAACGGCGTCGCTTCCTCGTCTCTCAATTCCATGGCCGAATTGCGGCCGTCTTCCTCGGCATCGATCGAAATCTGCTGCCGGTGATGGCGCCAGCACCAGCGGCGATGATTGAGCGCCTGGCGCACCGAAACGCGGTAGAGCCACGTCTTCAGGGAACTTCCGCCGCGGAAGCCACGAATGCCGCGAAAGACCCGGAGGAAAACATCCTGCGTGACATCCGCAGCGTCGGCCGCATCGGAGAGGATTCCGTAAACCAAGTTATATACACCCGCGTGATAGTAGGTGACGAGATAGTCAAAAGCCGCGTCGGAACCTGCTTGAAGCTCCGTCACCAGCTGAGCTTCGTCCCGAGACCACGGCAGACTGTGTGCGAGTTCGGACATGCCTTGCGCCGCGCTTTCCGGGGCACATCTCCCTGCAAACTGATAGACACCGGGAGGCCCCACTATGTTGCAAGAATAACAGAAAAATGAGGCGAGGAAGATACCCCGGAAGTACCAGGGGTAAACGTGGCATTTCTCTTCTCTAACCATTTTATCTACTACAACTTAGCGATAGATTGCCCAGGACCTCGGCTCCGCTCGGGTGCCAAGCGCGGGTAGTTGGCCAAAGAATAAACGTGCGGGAAGAGATCTAGAGGCGCTTCTTGCTGGGCGGTAGCTCGCGCGTTCGAAGCCCGCCTTCGTCCGCCGCGGCGGACTACGGCGCGGCAGCCTTCTCCCGCTACGCGGGCGAAGGCTGGTGGAGCCGAAGGGATTCGAACCCTCGACCTCCTCGATGCCATCGAGGCGCGCTCCCAACTGCGCCACGGCCCCACCGGTGGATTACATCGATAGCTGCTTTTATAGCACCGGGCGAAGGATAGCGTCAAACGAAGCAGCGCCGAAAAGGTGATTAGCGTAGAATGCCGCACTATGCCAAAAATCACTTTTCTGGGCGCGGCGGGAACGGTCACGGGTTCGAAGTATCTGGTGGAGGCGGAAGGCAAGCGATTGCTGGTGGATTGCGGGCTCTTCGAGGGATCGAAAGAGCTGAAGCAGCGGAACTGGGACAAGCTGACTCTCGACCCTGCCACGATCGATTGGGTGCTGCTGACGCACGCGCATATCGACCACACGGGCTATCTGCCGCGGCTGGTGCGAAACGGGTATCGCGGCCCGATTTATGCCAACGCCGCGACGCACGAACTCTGCGCGCTGCTGCTGCCCGATTCCGCTCACCTGCAGGAAGAGGATGCGCGGTACGCCGCGAAGAAAGGCTACGCAAGCCACAAGCCGCCGCTGCCGCTCTATACCGTGGAGGAATCGCAGAAGGCGCTGCAGCAATTCCGTGAAATCCCGAGCAATGATGCCTTCAAGATCAGCCCGCAGTTTTCCGCTCTTCCGCACGACGCGGGACACATCCTCGGCGCCACGTGGCTGGAATTGACGATCACCGAGAACGGCAAGCAAACGCTGGTCGTCTTTTCGGGTGATATCGGGCGCTACGATCAGCCGATTTTGAAAGATCCCGAGTCGCCCACGCGCGCCGATTTCCTGCTCTGCGAATCGACGTACGGAGATCGCGAGCACGAGGCGGACCCGGTCACTGACAAGCTTGCTGACGTCATCAACGACACGGTGAAGCGCGGAGGCACCGTCGTGATTCCGGCGTTTGCGGTCGATCGCACGCAGCTGCTGCTCTATTACCTGCATGTGCTGTGCGTGCAGAAGCGGATTCCGCGCTTGCCCATTTACGTCGATAGCCCGATGGCCATCAACATCACGGACATCTACGTGCGCCACAAGGGGGACCACGACCTCAAGCCGCAAACCGACCTCGATCCGCTGAACATCCACGAAATCCATATGACCTGCTCGGTGGAAGACTCGAAGAAGATCAACGATGTGGTGGCGCCGTGCGTAATCATTTCCGCGAGCGGCATGATCACGGGAGGGCGCGTGCTGCATCATCTGGCGCACCGCCTGCCGGATTCACGCAGCACGGTGCTGCTCGTGGGATACCAGGCGGAAGGCTCGGGCGGACGCGCATTGCTGAATGGCGCGAAGTTCCTGCGAATTCATGGCGACGAAGTGCCGGTGCGCGCGCAGATCGTCGAGCTCGGCCAGCTTTCCGCGCACGCCGGAAAAAGCGAGCTGCTGCGCTGGATTTCCGGAATTCAGGCGCCGCCGAAGCGGACGTTCATGGTGCACGGCGAGCCAAGCGGACTCACGTCGCTGCGCGATGCGATCGTGGCGCAGCACGGCTGGCAAGTGACGATTCCGGACTACCTGCAGTCGTTTGATCTCGCCTGATCGGCCAGCATCGCCGACAGGACGGGGTTTCCTCTGCGTCCTCTGCGCCTCTGCGGGGGATCCTTGACCTGTTCTGCCTCTCAAATCTGCAATTTCAAATTTGAGATCGGAGAATCAAAACAGAAACAAAGGACTACCGCAGAGGCGCAGAGTTCGCATAGAAAACCGCCAAGCGATTGCACCGACTATTCCCGGCAGCAGCACAAAAGCTCATGTGTTACCGAGACGGGTGGAGCTTGGCGAGGCGCTCGGTGGCCGCCTGGAATGTCGATTCTTTTTTGCAGAATGTGAAGCGGAGACGCGTGCGGCCGTCGGCGGGATCGCGATAGAAGCTCGATCCGGGGACGGCGGCCACGCCGATTTCCTTCACGAGATATTGCGCGAAGGCGACGTCGTCCGGAAATCCGAATGCGGAGATGTCGGTCATGATGTAGTAGGCGCCGCGCGGCTTGAAGCATTTGAATCCGGCGCCGCCGAGAATTCCCAGCATGCGCTCGCGGCGGGCGGCATATTCCTCTGCCAGCGTGTCGTAGTAGCTTTGCGGCAATTGCAGCGCGAACGCGCCCGCCTCCTGCAGCGGCGCAGCCGCGCCCACGGTAAGGAAATCGTGGACCTTGCGTATCGCGGCCGTCACTTCGGGCGGCGCGATCACCCAGCCCACGCGCCATCCGGTGACGCTGTAGGTCTTCGACAGCGCATTGATCGTGAGCGTGCGCTCGCGCATGCCTTCGAGCGAGGCGAGCGAGATGTGCCGGGCGCCGTCGTAGAGCATGTGCTCGTAGATTTCGTCGGTGATCGCGAAACACTTCCAGCGGACGCAGAGATCGCGGATGCATTCGAATTCGGCGCGCTCGAAAACTTTTCCCGTGGGGTTATTCGGCGTGTTGAGAATGATCGCCTTCGTCGCGGGCCCAAACGCGGCGGCCAATTCGTCGGGATCGAATGTCCAGTCGGGCGGCCGCAGCTTCACGAAACGCGGCGTGGCGCCGGAGAGAATCGCATCCGGGCCGTAATTTTCATAGAAGGGCTCGAAGACCACCACTTCGTCGCCCGGATTGATGATCGCCATCATCGACGACATCATGGCTTCCGTCGAGCCGCAGCAGACGGTGACCTCGCGTTCGGGGTCGATCGCCACGCCCTGCGTGCGCTCGAATTTCGCGGCGATGGCGTCGCGGAATTTCTTCGCGCCCCAGGTGATGGCGTACTGATTGATGTCCGCGTCGATGGCGGCTTTTGCGGCGTTCTTGATTTCGGCGGGCGCGGGGAAATCGGGAAAGCCCTGCGACAAATTGACGGCGCCGTAGCGCAACGCCAGGCGCGTCATTTCGCGGATTACGGATTCGGTGAAGCGTTCGGCTTTCGAGGAAAGTTTCGGGCTCGTGCTAGTCGCCGCGGCCCGTTCGGGGTGTGCGGGATTCATTTGCGTTCTGAGCTCCATAGAGCCGGCGATAGATATTGGCGTTGCGCGTGATGATCTGCACGTACAGGCGCGTCTGCGTGAACGGAATCGATTCCACGAATTCCGCCGGCTCGTGATACGTCTGTCCGGCGGTCCACTGCGCCACGCGATCCGCGCCCGCATTGTACGCGGCGAGAGCCGCCTCGACGCTGCCGAATTGCTTCTCGAGCGACGCGAAATACGCCGTCCCGAGCCTGATATTGTAATCCGGATCGTTGAGCCGCACTCGCGAATAGCGCAGGCGCTGCTCGTGCGCCACTTGCCGCGCCGTCTTGGGCAGCAACTGCATCAACCCCACCGCATCCGAAACGGAAAGCGCGTCGGGATTGAACGCCGATTCCTGGCGCACGAGCCCCGCCACCAGCAAAGGGTCGAGCCCGTTTTTCCGCGACCAGCGGCGAATGGCGGATTCATACGGCAGCGCATAGGCCGTCAGCCACACCTCGCGCGGAATATCCGCCAGCGAGAGCGATTCGAGCTGCGGATAGATTTGCCGCACCGCGACGATCGCCGCGCCGTATTGCCCGGCCGCCGCCGCTTCCTGCGCGGCCTCGAATAGCAGGCGCGGCTCGCGCGTTACCGCGTAGGCCGCGCGCAATTCGAGCTCGGCCGACGAATCGAATGCGACCGAGCGCAGCGCGTCCGCGCGGGCTTTCAGCTCTGCTGCGGCGGGCGGAATCTTGCCGTCGAGCGCGGGCGGATCGGGAGCCGGCGGAATCACGCCAAGCACGTCGGAAGCCTGCGTGGGCCCGGGGCCGAGTTGGTGCAGGCGCTCGGCACCGAGAAGACCGAAATAATTCTGCGTGTAGCGGTCGGCCAGCTTCTCATAGTAGCTGCGCGCGAGCGGCTGAGCTCCCGCCTCTTCCGCGAGGCGGCCAAGCCAGTAGAGCGCATCCGCCGTGTAGGATGAGCCGGGATAATTCCGCAGGTGCTGCTCGAGCAGATCGGCTGCGTTGGGCTTGCGCGCGAGTGTGGCAGTCCAGGCCACGCGCCATTGCGCGTTGGGCGTGTCGGGCCCGTTCGGGAAGCCCTCGACGACGCGCTGGTAATAGCTCGAAGCCTGCGCGCGATCGAGCTGCACCCAATAATAATTTCCCGCGAGGAAAAGCGCGGCGGCCGCCCAGGGACTCTCAGGCGCGCGCTTTGCGGCCGCTTCGACCGCCGCAATCATCTGCGGCTCCTGCTGCTCGTCGCGGTAATAGCCGGCGAGCGCGTAGGAGCGTTCGGCATCCACATCGGGATCGGTGATCTGCATCGCCGCCACTTCCGACGGCCCCCCGCCCAGCGACATTCCGCACTCGAGGATGCGAAGCTGCGCGCGTTCGGCCGCCGCGCCGGAAAGCTGCGGCAGCGCTTTCGCATACTCGTCGCGCGCGTCGCTCCAATCCTTGGCGGCGAATAGAATTTCCGCGTGGGCCACGCGATCGTTCAATGGAATCGGCGGAATCTGCGCGCCCGGAGCTCCGGCCAGAAAGTCGAACCGTACGCCCGCCTCGCGCCCATGCTCGCTCGTGGGGAAATTCTCGTAAACGCTGCGATAGTCCGCCGCGGCTTGAAGAACCTGGCCAGCCTGCTCGTGCGCCTCGCCGCGCAGGAAGAGCAGAGCCGATCGCTGCGACGTCTGCGGATAAGCATCGAGCGCGGCAACGGCGGCCCCGGGCTGTTTCGCGGCAATGGCGGCGTTGCCGAGCGCTTCAAGCGCCTGCTCGGTCATCACGGAATCCGGAAAATCCTTGCGGAACTGCTGCAGTTCGGCCAGAGCGGCCGCATCGTTGTTCGCGGCGAGATCGGTTTCGGCGCTCCAATAGAGTCCGTAGTCGCCGAGCAGCGGATCTTTCTGCGCGCGCGTGAACCATTTCGCCGCCTGCGTGTAGCGCTGCTTGTTGTAATCGAAGAAGCCGAGGGCCAGCGCCGCTCGCGCTCCGAGCGCGGCCGAAGATCTTTGCTGCGCGAGCGAGCTCAACCGCGAATAGGCCCAGTCGGATTTCGTATCCTTGAGCATCCGCGAAAGTTTTTCGAGCTGTTTTTCGGAGAGCGAAGACCGCTGGATGGCGGGTGAAGCGGGCGCGTGCTTTACAGGCGCTTTCTGGCCCGTGGCCGCGAAACATGCCGCGCACACGAGCAGTAATGCGCCGGTCGCGCGAAAGAGCGGGCCGGAGATTCGCATCGGGATCCTAGTGCCGCAGAACAGGCGAGGGATACGGGTACTCTCCGAGGGCGTCACCATCGCCCTTGGCGAGAATTTCCACCATCCAATGGTGGAAGTAATCCACGGGATGATCCTGAATCGCTCGGAAGCGGCGGTCATATTCCTTACGGGCTTTATCGAGATCACTTCGCAACCGCTGACACAGATCGTGGTTCTCGCGGCCCAATTTCACTTCCTCGGGCCGCAATAATTGTATGTCCTGCATGGCGACTTTCGCGTTTCGGCTCGCCCGTCGGTGCAAGTCTCTCAGGTCGTCGGGGAGCGCCGCAAGATCGAAAGCAGGCGCTTCGGCGGCAGCCGCTTCCTGCGCGGCAGCCTCTTCGACGGCGGCTTCCGCCAGCGCTTCCTGTTCCTGAGCCCATTTGGGATCGACCGGCGGAGGTGCGTGGACCTCGGCGTGTGCGGGCGCCTTCGCAGGCTGTTGTTCTCGCGTTTCGATTTCAGGTTCGGCCGCGGCGGTTTCGACTTCCGCTTCGGGTTCGGCGGTCGCGACGGCCGCGTATTCTTCGTCGGAGGCGCGATCACGCGGGTTCAGGGCGACGGCAACGAAATTCGAGAGGACGGAGAGCCCCGCCGCGAGCGCCGATGCCGCCGTTTGCGCGCGCAGCATGGCAGGAAGCGCGTTGCTCGGCCGGCTGGATGAACAGGCCGCGACGAGATCGGAGTAGGCTTGATGCAATTCGTCCGCAGTCCGCTGGAGCGGAGCGAGATTGTCGCGCAATGCCCGCGAAACTGCCTGCTCGAGGGCATGCTCGAGAGATTTGGAACGTTCAGCCAAGGCGCTTTCCTACCTTTTGCGATTATGGAAACGCGTTTGGGGGGTGTCAACTGGCATTCCCGCCGCCCGTTCCTGGCCCGTGCACGCAATCAAAAGTCGAATTTTCATAAGCGGTTGCGGCGGGAAGGGCGGGCCTTACGGGGTCGGAGCTTTAGCTCCGACATTAGGACTGCGCGAAGCGCGTTTCCTTTGTGCAGGGTTATCCGCAGCATATAATCCCGCTTGGTCGAGGTGAACATTCCTCGCCGCGCGGGGGTTTGCCGCCCAGAGGTTTCGCTTGCCTTCCCCGCCCCTCGTTCGTATCTTCGACGCGATGCTCACGCCCGAACAGATCCGCGACCTGCTCAAGATGAAGCCCCTGCCCGTCGAAGGCGGATATTTTGCCGAGACCTATCGCGCGAAGGATGCCGTGCCCGCAAGCGCGCTGCCCGGTTCCTATCCCGGCGAGCGCGCCATTTCGACGGCCATCTATTACATGCTCACGCCAGACACTTTCTCGGCGCTGCACCGCCTCCGTGGCGACGAGATCTACCACTTTTATTTGGGCGATCCGGTCGAGATGCTGCAGCTCAAGCCCGGCGGGACGGGCGAGGCCGTTCTGCTGGGGCAGGATGTCGCGGCAGGTATGCGGCTGCAGCACGTGGTCCCGGCAGGAACGTGGCAGGGCGCGCGCCTCGCCCCCGGCGGAAAATTCGCGCTCATGGGGACCACCATGGCGCCCGGCTTCGACCCGCAGGATTACGAAGCCGGCAATCGCGCCGAATTGGCCGCGCAGTACCCGCAGTATTCGGCCCTGATCACCTGGCTCACGCGCTAGGAGCGGCTTTTGCGCGCGCTCCTGAAAGCGCGATTCTGGTCACGCGCGCCGTGAAAAACGTGAAGGATGTCGACGCCTTTAGATAAGGCGCGATAGTAGATAAGATATTTTCCGGCGGGAAAGCATTTCACGCCGCGCGCGATCTCTTCCGAGGATCTTCCTGAATCCGGGTACTCGCCCAGCAGCCAAAATCGATTCACGATGGCTTCGATCACGCGGTCGGCCGCGGCAAGGCTGGCTCGCTCGGCCCAATAGATGAAGATCTCTTCGAGGTCTCGTTCGGCGTCTTGCGATACGCGGTACGACGCCATTACTTTCCCGCGGCGCGACGGGCCAGGATCTTGCGTCCTCTGGCTTTCACCTTATCCGCGAGTTTATTGAGGCCCTCGCGACCGTGATATTCCTGAAACCGGCCATTCTCGATCGATTCGATTCCGCCGATCACCCGGCGGCGAATGGAATCGAGCTGTTGCTCGGTCAGGTCGCCAAGAATGTCTTCCGCGGACGGCCTCGCCAATCGCACGGCCCGTGATTCGTCTTCCTCCATCCGGCGAATCGCTTCCCGGATCACTTCGCTCGCGTTGTTGTACCGGCCGCTTTTCACTTTCTTGCGAACGTAGCTGGCCAGCTCGTCGGTGATGGATACGTTCATCTGATCCATGGCAAGCGCTCTCCGGCAGCGTCACGACGAGCGTAGCGCCGCATTACAGTGAATGTCAATCTTTGACATGCGATGGTTTCGCGGCGACGCACGGCTTTCCGGTCCTTCTTGGTTTACAAGTGACGTTGAGAGGCGAATCAGGCGTTTTGCGGGAACGAAAAAGCGGCTAGGATAGGGGCATGGAAATCGATCGGAAGGCCTTTCTCGATAGCTTGGGCGGCGCGGAAGCCGCGAGCAAGATGGATCCCGAGAGCCGCGCCGATGCGCTCGAGAGCCGGATGATGGCGGAACTGAATACGGCCATCGCGCTGAAGCATGGCGGCCATCAAATGCCCGCCACCACCACGCCGGGCAAGTATCCCACCGCCGCGGAAGTCGAGGCGCAGATCGAAACGAAGCCGTATCGCGCAGGCGCGGGCTTTCTGATGGTCCCGCGCACGGGTGAAAACGTGAAGCGTCTCCCGCCGATGCCCGCGAATCCCACGCTGATCGATTTTTTCAGACTGCGATTCATGGACACGGCGCACCACGTGCTGCAGAGCGCCAACCTCGCGATGAAAAACGGCATGTCGGAGGAAATTATTCTGGCGTGCCTGCTTCACGACGTGGTGCAGGAACTGATTCGCACCGATCACGGATGGTGGGGCGCGCAACTCTTCGAACCGTACGTGCCGGAGAAGGTTTCGTTCGCAATTCGCTACCATCAGGCGCTGCGGTACTACGCCGATCCGTCGGTGGGATACGAGTATCCCGACCTGTACCGGCAACTTTTCGGAGTGGACTATACGCCGCCGCCGTATATCGAAGCGACCTATCAGATGGTCCGCAAACACAAGTGGTATATGGAACCGCGCATGGTTGCCGTGAACGACCTCTACGCATTCGATCCGAATGTGGTGGTGACGATCGATTCGTTCACCGACATCATCGGCCGGCACTTCAAGCAGCCCAAAGAGGGCCTGGGCAACGACGGCAGCCCCGTCGCCCACATGTGGCGGACCATCATCCGCCCCGATCAGCCGCTGTAGGGCTTGCGAAGCCGCCTTTTACGGTTGCCGTGATGGCTTCTGCGGTGGCTGCGCGGCCCCGAACATTGGTCCGGCTCCGCTCGGAGGCAGGAACTTTTGCAAGTTTTTCACGTGCGCGTCCACTCCGTCGGCGTCTTCGGTTTTTCCCAGGTGGCGTAACGCGTGGCTCTCGAATTCCAGCAGGTGAATCAGGTTCGGGCTATCCGATCCATATTGCTTTTCGATGATGCTCACAGCTTCTTGATCGCAAGGCAAACCCTTCTGCCAGTTTCCCGATTCATCGTAGAACTGGCAGAGCGGTCCCAAACTCATTAGGTTGTATATGCTGTCCTTCCCGTTCATTGATTCATCGATCTGGAGCGCGCGCGTCAAATACGGTTCAGCCTGATCGTACTTTTTCTGTTTAAAGGGGACTTGCGCGGCCGCAACGAGCGCCTGGGATACCTGCTTGCTCTCCGGTCCGTAGGTCTTTTCGTTCAAGTCGATCACGCGACCGAAGTCTTTGCTGGCAGAAACATAGTCATCTTGCATCAATGCGACGAATCCCAGGTCGTGCAGCGGGATCGTCAGATTCGGCGAATCCTTGCCATATAGACTCGTCGCAACCCCGAGCTCCCGATCGAACGCCGATTCGGCGTCTGGAAAATCCTTCCGTGACAAATAGCAATTTCCCAGATGCCACAAAGACATCATCACGCGCACATCCGGCGGTTGGAGTTTGAGGGCGATATCGACCGCGTCCTTGTAGTCCTTTTCGGCCTCGTCGATCTGGCCTTTGTGCTCTACATCGGATGCCTTGGCCATTGCCGCGTCGAGTTGATCGGAAAGGCTTGTGGTGGCAATGGTCGCCTGAACGCGCCTATCGAGTTCTGCCGCTTCAACGCTTTTGCCGGCCGCGCGAAGCTCAACCAAATGGGCGGCGTAGCGGCCCTTGGCTGCTTCAAAGGCTTCTGCGGGGCTTACCGGCAGCTTCCAATAGGCAAACTGTTGAATCAGGCTCTTGGATTCGAATGTAGTTTGCTCCGTCACCGCGCGGCGATACTGATCCAGGGCGTTGACCCAATCGCCGTTCTTTTCGTATTCGGCGGCCAACTCGTCCATGACCCCGGGTTTATGGTCGAGCGAATAGGATTGCGCGAATTCGGAAATCGCGGCCGGGATGTTTCCGGTGGCGTCGAGGGCACGCGCGTACAGTTCATGAGCGCTCGCGTTTGCCGGTCGCACCTCGACGGCCTCTTTCAGCATGACGCAGGCTTCCTGATTTTTCTTTTGAATGAGCAGGACCCGGCCCGCTCCAACGCGGGCATTCAGAGCGGTGGGGTCGAGCTCGGCACCGTGCTCGTAATCTTTCAGCGCAGCGTCGTAATTCTTCCTCTCTTCTTCGACGCCGCCCAACCCTGCATAGGCTTCCGAATCCGATGGGTCGATGGAGATAGCTTCCTTGAACTCCTTCTCCGCTGCGTCGAATTCGTAGTCGTTAAACAAGGCATAGGCGAAACAACGGTGGCACATCTCTGAATCAGGAGCGATTGCCTCGAGCTCGCGGTATTCGTTGATGGCTTCCTTCACTGATTGAGCGCGCAGGAGTGCATTCGCCAGGTTCATTCGCGGTTCGATTCTTCGCGGAGCGAGCTCCTTTGCTTTTCGCCACTCCTGGATGGCTCCGGGAAGGTTTCCCGTGTCGTCGAGCATGTTGCCCAGGTTGAGGTAAGAGTTGACGAAGGAGGGGTCAAGCGCGATCGCCTTGCGATATTCGACGATGGCCTGCGGATAGGCTCCGCGATGACCGTAAGAATACCCGATATCGTAATGGACGACCGCATAGTCGGGCTTGATGCGCAGCGCTTCGTTATACTCGGCGAACTCCGCCTGGGTATTCCCCATATCGTCGTACGCGATGCCCGCGAACCTGTGAGCTTCAGCGTCATCGGGATATTCGTCCAGCGCCTCTTTCGCCTGCGAGAGTGCGTCCGTAACATCACCCGTCTTGTCCAGAGCGTAGCTGTATTTCGCGTGGGCTTCGGGGTAGTGTGCGTCATCATCAAGTATCTGGTCATAGATTCGGCCCGCCGCCTCCCATTCTTCTTGCTGGCTCAGCACCCCCGCCATGACAAAGCCGACGTCGGATTTGTCGAAGCTGTCCCGCAGGGCGGTCGTCAGAACGACGGTGGCCTCAGCGTATTTCTCGCCTCTTTTCAGAGTTGCCGCGGTGACCAGATCGTTCAGCAGCTCAGGGCTTGAACTGTGCTCCGGCGCATTCGAGGGAGTCACTCTAGCCGTCTTCAGGGCATCGATCACGGAGAGAGGTGCGCCGGCGGCCTTGAGCTGCGCGAGGTAGGATTCAGCCGGGTGAAACGCGAGGCCGCGAACCGAAAGGAAGTGCACAATGTCTTCGGGCAGCGCATCTCCGGCGACCAACGCCAGGACCTGAGCTTCTCCCATAGGCCCTGCGGGTCGCGATTGCTCTTGTGCCCTCAGCCATATGGCTCCCGCGAGGACAAAACAAACCGCGAACGCCGAAACGATGATTTTCATCACCCAGCCCCCATATTGGATATGTCAATAATCGTACAGGTAAAATTCGGGGCCGCATTCTGGTACTTTCGTACCGATTGAAGCGCGCAGGTGCGAAAGAGCCACGATTTCGCTTCTATTTCGCGAACCAGTGGTGCAAGGCGGATTTGGTCCGCTTCAGGCGCGGCGCTATAATAGAGGCTACCAACGGGGGCGACACGGTTTCGACGGAAGCTGTCGCGGCTCGAAGGCATGCCGGGCCCCATCTGCCCGCAATCAGGTGGAAACAAACTAACTGGCAACTCACAGTTGGCTCTCGCTGCCTAACCAAAAGTAGGTAGCGCGTCTCCTCAAGCGTCGCCTGCGCGGTTGAGATGAGGCGTCACACAGTAGGCTGGCCGTCGCGTTTCGGTCCGTAATGCGGCGGCGAGATCATCGGACTAGTCGGTGGCGCGTCTTGCCCGCTCTGAGTTCCATCGACGAACAAAACCGGAACGGGCTAAGCATGTAGTCTTCGGGTGGCAAAGCTTCTCGGACGGGGGTTCGACTCCCCCCGCCTCCATCATTTGTAAGGAGCTGTTGGCATTTCGTTTGGCCATTCGGCTCGATTGCCGTATGGTGCTGTATCGCGCGTGAGGTTGCAGCGAGGGAAGCTAAAGACGTACACTCCTGCTGTCGGTCCGCGTCAAATGCTATGCACACATGAGCTTTTTCAGCGAAGTTCAACTCGACGAAAAATTTGGCCCTTTCGTTGCGTTTCAGACGGCGCTTGGATTCGTCCCCAACCTCCTTCACGCGCAGACGTTGCTACCTCGCGTAATCGAGGCACAGGTGGGACTCGAAAGCAGCGTGCGGCTAAAAGAAGGAGCGATTCCCCGGATACAGAAGGAACGAGTCTTTCTAAGCGTCGCAGTTGACCGACAAGACGGGTATTGCATGACGGCGGATAGCAGGATGCTGTCTTCACTTGGTGCATCAGAAGACCAAATCGCGGCTCTCCTCAACGATTATCGTAACGCCGAACTTTCGGCGGCCGACGTAGCCTGCCTGAAGTTTTGCCTGAAACTGGCGCGTTACGCCCCCTCAGTGAGTTCGGAAGACATCGCAGCACTGCGGGCGTGCGCATTCGAGGACGAGGCGATATTCGAAGCGGTCATCACGACGGCTTTGGCCATCTATCGCTGCACGCTATCCGCAGGGTTGGGCCCGGAACCGGATTTCGGAGGCCAGAGGCTCGCATCGGCGAGGATTGTTCCGCTGCATGAAGGAGCGCGCCAGGGTCTGTCGTCAGACGCTCACGGGACGGCGCGAGGAAAAGGGCCGTACGTGACAGTTCCCTATTTGAGTGCCAAGATGTTTGCGCCCTTTGCTATCGTTCAGAAGAGTCACGGGTTCATACCGAACTTCTTCCGCGCCCAGGCTTTAAGGCCTGACTTGCTGGAGGCGGAGCTGCAGGCGGTGGACCGGATTCTGGTACCTGAAGACGTCCTCACACGAGTGCAAAAGGAATGCATTCTCCTGGCGGTGTCAGCGGCGAATCTGAACTCTTATTGCGTTGCGATGCATTGCAACCTGCTGCGCGGCTTGGGCATGCCCTCGGAAGACGGCGACCAGATCGCCGTGGATCATCATGAGTCCAGCCTGTCGGACGCTGATAAGGCACTGCTCGACTTTGCCGTTAAATTGGGGACGCGTAGCCGGGAGTTTTCTGGCGAGGACGTCGTGAATCTTCGAGCGTTCGGTTTCACCGAGGAACAGATACTCGAGTGCGTGGTGGTGACTGCTCTCAACAATTTCGCGAATACCCTCCAAATGGGACTCGGAATCGAACCCGATTTCGAGCCGCCCCCGATCTTCGAAAAAAATAAAGTGCATCTTTCTGGCGCTGACCGAACTCGCATCGAGGACGGGGGTGCGATGCATCTGGTGGATACATTGCAGAACGCAGACGCTGAATGGGTCGCCCGGGCGCAAAATGGGAACCTGGAGGCTTTCGAAGAGTTGGTGCGGCGCCACAGCCAGTTGATCTATCGGACCCTTATAGCCATCCTGGGCAACCAGGCCGACGCACAGGATGCCATGCAGGAGACTCTCCTCAGTGCGTTCAAACACATCGGAGCATTTGAGGGCCGCTCGAAGTTTTCCACTTGGCTGGTGAGCATCGCCAGGAATTCGGCGCTTCAACGATTGCGACATCGAAGAGATTTTGAGAGCCTGGATGAGGGTGAAGACGGAGATTTTCGCCCTCGCCAGGTCAGGGCTTGGCAGGACGACCCCGAACAGTTCTATTCCAAGTCGCAGATGCGCCAGCTGGTCGAAAAGGGGATCATGGGGCTTCCCGTGAACTACCGCGTCGTGGTGATGCTCCGCGATATTCAGCAGCTTTCGACGGAAGAAGTTGCCCAACAGCTGGGGCTGAGCGTTCCTGCCGTAAAAACGCGGCTCCTGAGGGGCCGGCTCATGCTGCGCGAATGGCTTTCGCCTCACTTTACGACGAGGGTCAGGGGGACAGCTCAGTGATCACATGCGAAGAGTTCCTGGCCGAATTCGGAGACTACCTCGAGAATCAGGTGTCTCCGGAGGTCCGCAAGGAGCTTGAACTGCATCTGTCCCAGTGCCACGCTTGCCGCGTATTGTGCGATTCCAGTCGCAAGACGATAAAGATCGTGACGGAAAGCAGTTCATTCGAGTTGCCTGGAAGCGTCTCTGACCCAATCATCGATCGCGTGATGGCGAAGTTGCGAACGGACCGCAGCTAACAAGCCCGGGGTTCTCGAATCCGTCATGGCGCATCGAAACCCGGCATCCAAGTGGTCGCCGGGTAGCCTCCGGATTTCGCTCTGATTCTTCTGGCTCTCTCGTAGTTCCTCTATTCTTCCCCGAAATGAAATGCGATTCATGCCCACAAGAGAAGGCGCAGTACTCCCGGATCGACTCATTTTTTTTGCTTATCCGTGCAACTTTCGCGCGGCGGATGACTCCTATCGCGCGTGAGAGTTGAGCGCTTGAGGGTGCTCATCGAAAACAAAAAGGAGAAATCGTCATGGTTCGCGAGATCAAGACAGTGTTGGCGGTCGCTACGCTGGCGGTCGCATTCGGATTGCACTCGCCGGCGCAGGCACAAGAGAGCAGCGCGAAGGCTCTGGAAACCGGCACCTTCCACGGAAAAGTCCACAGCACTTCAGGCCGTGCAACGATCTACCAGAAGGAAGACGGCAGCCTCCTCCTCCGGCTGACAAACTTCAAGACATCCAATGGGCCCGATGTGCACGTAATTTTAATTGCGGCCAGTGACGCAAACGACGACGCCAATTTTCTCAAGAGCAACACCGAGCGGGTGGAACTGGGCAAACTGAAGGGAAACGAAGGTGATCAGAACTATGTGATCCCGAAGGGCACGGACCTGAGCAAGTTTCAAACCGTTTCGATCTATTGCGAGCGTTTCAACGCGAATTTCGGCGCCGCGCCTCTTGAGAAGTTTTAAGACCCACATTTTCGTTCCCGTTGAATCGGGCAGATCCTCCTGCCCGATTCAACGATCGGAAGGAGGAAGTGATGATGGATTCGCACAGCAATTCCGGGCGCTCGCGATGGAAGTGGCTCTTGATCGCGGTGGGTATTCCCGTGCTCATCGGCGCGTGGTGGGCTTTCCGGCCGGAAAAACTGTGGATCAACAAACAGGTGAATGAGCCGGCTCCGTTCGCTTCGACCACCGACCCTCAGCCGCTGTATACCGGCCTGCTCGAGGGGGAAGCTCACAAGACCAGCGGGCGAGCAACGATCTACAAGACGGCCGACGGCAAGGAGTATCTGCGCCTGACCAACTTTTCGACCTCCAACGGACCGGATGTTCACGTCCTTCTGGCTCGAAGCGATGACGAAAACCTTAAACAAGAAATCGTGAAAGGGCAGCTGGATAGCATCGAGCTCGGGCCCTTGAAGGGGAATCAGGGAGATCAGAACTACGATCTTCCTGCATCGGTTGATGTGCAGAAATACAACGCGGCGGTCATCTTTTGCGAGCGATTTCACGCCGTATTTGGCGTTGCCAGGCTCGAACAATTTTGATGGACATAGACTTTCCGCCGGCGACCGTCGAAGCCGATTGATGCCGCTGCGATCGTGGCAGGCCTCCCATCGGCAAATCCTGGCGGTTGATCGACCTCAAGAGCGAGGAGAACACTTATGAGTGACACGGCATTGCAGACCGCTGCACAGCGCGCAGGGGAAAAGTCCACCGTTCCCATCGCGTCCATTCACAGAGTCGAAGCCGATGGCGTCCGCGTGTTTTATCGGGCTGCCGGCGCTGCGACCGACCCCGTGGTTCTTCTGTTACATGGATTCCCGTCCTCATCGTTCATGTTCCGCGAACTCATTCCGCGCCTCGCGGCCCATTACTGCGTGATTGCCCCTGATCTCCCCGGTTTCGGATTTACGGAGGTCCCGGCCGAACGAAAATATGTCTATTCGTTCGATGGATTGGCCCTGACCATAGAGGCCTTCACGCAAGCACTGAAACTCAACCGCTATGCGATCTATGTGTTCGATTATGGCGCGCCGACAGGTCTTCGCCTCGCGATGGCTCACCCCGAACGAGTGACGGCGATCGTTTCGCAAAACGGGAATGCCTACGAAGCGGGCCTTGGAGACGCCTGGGGCCCGATCCGGAAATACTGGGCTGAGCCCACGGCGGAGAACCGTGACGTGATCCGCAAGAATGTTTTGACGCCCGACGGAACGCGCTGGCAGTACACGCACGGCGTGGCCGATCCGTCAAGTGTTCCGCCCGAGTCGTACACATTGGATACGGCTCTGCTCGAACGGCCAGGGAACAAAGACCTTCAGCTCGATCTGTTTCTGGATTACGCATCGAATGTGAAGCTCTATCCGAAATTCCAGGAATATTTCCGCAAATCGAAGCCGCCTTTGCTCGCAATCTGGGGCAGGAATGATCCTTTCTTCGTTCCCGCGGGAGCCGAGGCGTTCCGGAAAGACTTGCCTGACGCGAAGGTTCAGTTCCTTGATACCGGGCATTTCGCGCTGGAGACACACGTCGTAGAGATCGCGTCCGCAATGAAAGAGTTCCTGGAAGCAAACGGCATCGGACGCCGGAGCGGAGAAAGCGCGGCCGGGAAATGAAAAGCTTCCTTGAAAACTCCACCATCGTTCTGGTGCATGGAGCATGGGCTGACGGATCGTGCTGGAGCAATGTCATCCTCCCTTTGCAGCGGCATGGCCTTAAGATCACTTGCGCCCCGATCCCGCTCACGTCGCTAAGTGACGACATTGCGGCTCTGAACCGCGCACTCGAGCGAACGAGCGGCCCGCTGGTCCTGGTGGCGCACGCCTATGGGGGCGCTGTGATTGCCGCGGCCCGCGAGGACCGGGTGAAGTCACTTGTGTATATCGCGGCGCTCGCGCCCGACGAGGGCGAGACGGTCGCAAAGGTGTTTTATCGCGATGAATCGCATCCCAAAGCCCCCAAGCTGGCCCCTGGTGCGGATGGCTTCATCTGGATGCCGGAAGGCGGATTTCGCGATGCGGTTGCTCACGAAGCTTCAGCCGACCAGACGAGCATCATGCAGGCGGTCCAGCGGCCAATTTCGATTCAGTGCATTCAGGAGCCGGCTCCGGCACCCGCGTGGAAAGTGAAACCGTCGTGGTTTCTGCTCGCAGAAGAGGATCGCATGATCAACCCGAAGACGCAGCGTTTCATGGCCAATCGCATGGGGGCAACCGTCCGATCGAAACCCGTGGACCATTCTCCGATGTACACAGCGGCAGACATCGTCGTCGAGGTGATCTTGGAAGCCGCGGGCGAAACCCTCTCGACCGGAGCCTCAGCCTAAAGAAGGAAAAACTGGAAGGAGCGGCGTTATGGCGAAATCCGTGGCCATCGTTACCGGTGCGAGCCAAGGCATTGGACGAGCCACTGCGCTACGGCTGGCACGCGATTTTTCGGTCATCGTGCTGGTTGCAAGAAATAAGGACAAGCTAGAGCTTACTGCCGCTGACGTCATATCCGCCGGAGCCGAAGCGATCGTTTATGCCCTCGACCTTCGCGAGCCGCAATCCGCCGAGATTGTCGTCAAAGGGACGCTCGACCGCTTCGGTAGAGTTGACGCGCTGCTCAACATTGCCGGCGCGGTACCGCAGATTGATCTGTTCGAGATGACAGACGCTCAGTGGGACGACGGCATGGCGCTGAAGCTGCACGGCGCGCGCCGCCTGACGATACGTGCTTGGGATGCTTTGAAGGCTTCGAATGGATCCGTAGTTCTGTTATCCGGAAGCGCAGCTCTCGATCCGAAACCCGGATTCGCGGCAGTCGCGGCAACGAATGCAGCGATCATCGCGCTCGCCAAAGCATTCGCCGAGCAAGGAATCAGGGACGGAATACAGGTCAATAGCGTGGTGCCGGGCGCTGTGATGACAGGACGCCGGCAGTCCTTCTTTGAAAAGTGGGCGCCAGCCCACAATCTTACCGTGGAAGAGGCCATCAGCAAGTTCCCGGAAGAAGCTGGCATCAGCCGCTTTGGGAAGCCTGAGGAAATTGCGGATCTGCTGGGTTATCTGGTCTCGCCCGCAGCGAAATGGCTGACGGGCGCTTCGGTGCGCATGGATGGCGGCGAGATCAAAGGCATCTGAGTGCGACCATATCGTGCCGTATGTTCACTAAATCACGCTGATGTTTTCGCGTCTTCGGCGGCCAATTCGTCGAGCGCTTTTGCGGCCGTCGTCAAGTCGTCGACGCCGAAGACCAGCAGGCCGAGCGGCGATTTTGGATCCTCTCCGGAGTAGGAATAGTCGATGTTGACCTGCTTTTCGCCCAGCCGGACGGCGGCGCGACCCAATGCGCCTGCACGCGGAGCCAGCCTCACCACCACAACTTCCGTCTCTTCGAAGATCATGCGCAGACTGCCGAGCACCGATTTCGCAGCGGGCATGTCGTCGGCGATGAAACGGGCCACGCTCTCACCCTCCTCGACGTACGATTGAAAAGCGAGGATATTCACGCCGCGGTCGCCGAGAGCGGCGAAGCACTTCCCGAGCGCGCCGGGCTTGTCCTCAATTTTTACTGTAAACTCTTTCGACCTCGGCATGCGTGGCCCCTTTCAGGAAATGCGAGCGTTCGTGAGCGGGTGGGAATTTTATCTCACGTGGCCTTTCGTTGTCTCGCTCGCGGTTTTAGCGGGTCTTTCGAGAAGACGCCCGCGATCCAAGGCAAGGCGCTAGCGGCCAACTGCGGCTGCCCGTATAATCGGCGCTCCGCCAGGAAAGGAAGGAGGGCGCTGCGTACCTGTGGAATCGTGCATACCGATTATTCCCAGCAAGGACATCGAAAAGAGCCTGCGATTCTGGCGAGACGGGCTCGGATTCGAGCCCGACCGTGAAATGTCAAAGGACGGCAAGTTGATTTTTTGCATGCTTCGCAAAGGCAACTTGGCTTTCATGCTCAATCAGCGAGCGGGTACGCCCATCAAGCCGGAAGATTATGAAGGGATTCGGCTCTACTGGACGCCATCCGATCTGCACGAGACGAGGAATCGGCTAAAGGATCTCGGATACGGCGTCTCGGACATCGTGGATCGGGATTACGGGCAAACCGAATTCTTTGTGACGGACGATGACGGCTTCTCGCACTGCTTTGGAATTCCGACGAGGTCGTAGCAGGCAAGTGCAACTGCCCGTATAATCGACGCTCCAGAAACTCAATCTCAGCTTCTCGCACACGAAAGGCGGCGAGGTGCCCCCCGAGACCACCGGTTACGGATTGCGGCAGGGTATCCTCTCGCCCGTCGAGATTCTCGCGCAGTCCGTTTCGACCATCTCGCCGACGTCCACTCCCGTGGCGACGATTCCGCTGGTCTGCGCGCTGGCGGGCAACGGAACGTGGCTCGCGTACGTGCTGGCAACCTGCGCGATCTTTCTCGTGGCGCTGTGCGTCGGCAAATTCGCGCGGTATTCATCGTCGCCCGGCTCGCTCTATTCGTTCGCGGCGACGGCGCTGCCGCCGTCACTCGGCGCGATCACGGCGTGGAGCCTGCTGCTCGCCTACATCGCCACCGGGTCGAGCGTGATCGGCGGCTTCTACCATTACGGAAATCTGCTGATGCACGATGCGACGGGGCATGGCACGTCGACCGTATTCTTGTCGCTGCTCGTCGCCGGCGTTTCGATGTGGATCGCGTGGCGCGACGTGAAAATTTCGGCGCGGCTGATGCTGTGGATCGAAGTGGTTTCGGTGTCGCTGATTCTGCTCGTGGTGGCGCTGGTGCTCGTGCGGCATGGGTGGCACATCGACCGCGAGCAATTGGGGCTGCACGGCATGACGGGCAGCGGGCTGCGGCTGGGCCTGGTGCTGGCGCTCTTCAGCTTCGTCGGATTCGAGAGCGCCACCACGCTCGGCGCCGAGGCGCGCGACCCGCTGAAGACGATCCCGCGGGCGGTGATCCAGAGCGCGCTGCTTTGCGGAGTAATTTTCACCGTGTGCGCCTATACGGAAGATTTCGGCCTGCGATTGGCCGGGCAGGATCTGGGCACGAGCAGCGCGCCCATGCGCGTGGTGGCGGAAGTGGCCGGAGTGCGTATGCTTGGCGAGATGATCGACATCGGCGCGCTGGTGAGTTTGTTTGCATGCACGCTCGCGTGCATCACGGCCGCCGCGCGCGTGCTGCTGCTGATGTCGCACCACGGGCTCGCGCACGGATCGCTGCGCACCACGCATGCGCGCAACGAAACGCCGAGCCGAGCGGTGATCGTGACGGGAATCGCGGCGGTGCTGCCGGCGGCAATCCTCGCGGCGCGCGGCGCGGACGGGCTCGACGTCTACGGCTGGATGGGCTCGCTCGCCACGTACGGCTTCATCGTCGCGTACGCTCTGGTGTGTTCCGTGCTGCCGCGCTATCTGCGCAAACACGATGCGTTTCATCCGGGAGCGCAGGTGATTCCGTGGCTCGCCGTTGGCGCCATGCTGCTCGCGCTCGTCGGGAATTTGTATCCCGTGCCCCAAGGGCCCTATGGCAAGCTTCCCTACATCTATCTCGCGTATTTGGCGGCCGGCCTCGTGTGGTTCTTCTGGAATCGCAAGAGCAAGGACGCCGCGGTGGCCGAGGGTTCGGAATCATGAGCGAGCAACGCTACGAGCCAATCGATTCGGGAGTAACGCCGCGATTCGCCGGGCATGCCACGTTCATGCGGCTGCCCGTGGTGGAGGATCCGGGCAAACTCGACATCGCGATCGTCGGCGTGCCGTGGGATGGCGGCACCACGAATCGCCCGGGACCGCGCCACGGGCCGCGGCAGGTGCGCGAGATGTCGAGCTTGATCAAGCGCGTGCACTCGGTGACCAGGATTTCGCCGTACGACCTGGCGCGGATTGCGGATGGCGGCGACGCGCCCGTGAATCCCATCGATCTCGAGCGCTCGCTCGAGAGCATTCGCGCATTTTTCGCGCGCATCGTGGACGCAGCGGCGATGCCGCTCGCGATTGGCGGCGATCATTTGAGTTCGCTGCCGATTCTGCGAGCGGTGGGGAAAAAGCGGCCGGTGGGAATGATTCACTTCGACGCGCACTCGGATACCGTCGACACCTATTTCGGCGGCCTGAAGTATACGCACGGCACGCCGTTTCGTCGCGCGATCGAGGAAGGGCTGCTCGATCCCAAGCGCACCGTGCAGATCGGGATTCGCGGCTCGACGTACTCGGCCGATGAACGCGACTGGCCACTCGCACAAGGAATTCGCATCATCACAATCGAGGAATTCGAGCAGATGGGCGTGGACGCCGCGATTCGCGAGGCGCGCCACGTGGCCGGGTATGGGCCGACGTACATTAGTTTCGATATCGACGCGCTCGATCCCGTGTTTGCGCCGGGGACCGGCACGCCGGAATTCGCGGGGCTCACTTCGCGTGAAGTGTTGCGGCTGCTGCGCGGCTTGCGCGGGCTGAATTTGGTGGGCGCGGATGTGGTGGAGGTGTCGCCTCCGTTCGATCCTTCCGGAGCGACGGCGCTGGCTGCCGCGAATATTGCATTCGAGATTCTGTGCCTGCTGGCGGAAGGCGCGGCGAAAAAGAAAAGTTGAGCCGAAGCCAAAAGTGAAGAGAGATCCTTCGCTTCGCTCCCTTCCCTCGTCAGGGCAAGCAGGATGACGGCTCGACCTTAGAATTGCGGGCGTTCGCGGACGAGAGTGATGAGGTTCGCGCAAATCTCATCATAGAGGGCGCGGCCGGCGGCGGCGCTGGCGGGCGAGCTGCTTCCAAGCACGCCGCGATTCGAGAGCTTGGCTGAGTCGATTGGATATGTATAGACGCCCGCGCGCGGAGGCGTCGCGTTGTCGACGCGCGTGGCGCCAACCAGGTCGCTTCGGAGGTACAGCATCAGGGATGTTTCGCAGGCGCTCGCGTGTTCCGCGTGCCATCCGGTGAAGCGATCGCCGAAAAGCTTCTTTACGGTTTCGTCCGACAAGAGACTCCACCAGCTGACCGCCACGACCCGCGCACCTTCCAGCTGCCCCGCCCGCCGGCAAAGTTCGAGCGCCTCGAAGATGAAGGCCTCATTCTCATAGTGGCCGTTGAGAATGACGATCGAGCGAAAGCCCGACGCGACGTAGCCGGCGACGACATCCTGCAGATAATCCGTCAGGACGCTGCCGCGGACGGAAATCGTCCCGGCGAGCTCGGGTCCGCCGCCGCTCTGCGGCTGGGAACGCGCGCCGTAGGAAATTGCGGGCGCGACGATTCCCTTCACCGCTTCGGCCAGCGCCGAAGCGATCCGCGTGGGAATCTCGAGATCGACCGTCAGCGGTAGGTGCGGGCCATGCTGCTCGACCGCGCCGACGGGCAGCACGAGGATGTTCGTGCCTCCCTCGGAACGAACGCTTTCCGTGTGAAGCTTTTCGAAGCCGCTCATGGAGTCGCAAGAGAATAGCATTCCGATTGCGAAAAACACATCCGGGCGCGGTGGGGACAGCGCTGCCGGACCGCGGATGAATGGATCGTCGAACTAAACACAGGCACGGAGATCACGGAGGCTTGGCGACCTCGTTTGCGTCCCCTTGATTCATCTCCGCTCTTCGCATTCCGATGGCACGGGGAGTCGCCTCGATTTCTTCGCTTCAAGCGAGAAATTTCCACAGCAGATTGTGTTAGCGTACGGCGCGAGGGAACCCATGGACATTGTGAAGGGCAATATGGGCTGGATCGAGGTGGTGGTCGGCCCAATGTTTTCCGGCAAGAGCGAAGAATTGATCCGGCGGCTGAGGCGCGCGGAGATCGCGAAGCAGCGCGTGCAGATTTTCAAGCCCTCGATCGACCAGCGCTATTCGGCGAATGGAATCGTGTCGCATTCGGGACTCGAAATCGCGTCGGTGCCGGTGACCGACGCCGACGAGCTCTTGCAGCAGGTGGAGGAGGCGACGCAGGTAGTCGGCATCGACGAGGCGCAGTTTCTCGGCGAGCGGCTGGTCGAGGTCTGCACGACGCTGGCTGATTCCGGCAAGCGCGTGATCGTGGCCGGGCTCGACACGGATTTCATGGGGCGGCCGTTTGAGCCGATGCCGCAGCTGCTGGTGGTGGCCGAGGAGATTACGAAGCTCCTCGCGATCTGCGTCCAGTGCGGGAATCCGGCGGTGCACACGCAGCGGCTGATCCATTCCGACGAGCTGATCGTGGTCGGCGCGAAAGGAATGTACGAGGCGCGCTGCCGAAAATGCTTCGATCCCGCGCTGCGGGCGGAAAAAGCCAAGGCGGCCGGGCATTCCGTTTTTTAGGCGAGCTGGTTTTGGCCAAATGAATTTGTCGGATTGTCCGATCAATCAGGAGTTGCCAGATTGACTTAGGCAAACCGTCCATCGCGAGCGCCCCCTTGTGGTAAATTCCACAGGAACAGGGCCGCATCAGCCGCGCAATCTGATGCATCTAAGCCAGGAGTTGCGGAAGCCCGCCTTCCGCCTAAAGGAGAACTTCATGAGCACCGCCACGACAGCGCCAACCGCAGTTGCTTACACCATCGACCCGGCCCATTCCGGCGCCGGCTTCAAAATCAGGCACTTCATGATCGCCTATATTCGCGGAGGATTCGGCGGCGTCACCGGCGACGTGATTCTCGATCCCGCCAACCCGGCCAACACCAAGGTTACGGCCAGCATCAATGCCACCACCCTGCATACGCAGGATGACAAGCGCGACGCGCACGTGAGAGGCAAGGATTTTCTCGAGACCGACAAGTACCCCACCATCACCTTCGTGTCCAAGAAAGTGATGCCGGACGGCAATAACCGATGGAAGGTCGTCGGCGATTTGACGTTGCACGGCGTTACGAAGGAGGCAACCCTCGATGTCGAAAGCGCGGGCGTTGAGTCGAAGGATCCGTGGGGCAATCTCCGCACCGGCGCCGAAGCCACCGCGGTGATCAAGCGCAGCGACTATGGCCTGAAATTCAACGCTCCGCTCGAAACCGGCGGCGTGATGCTCGGCGAAGACGTGCACGTCCATCTTGATATCGAACTAATCAAGAAGGTCTGATCGATCGGCAAGAGGGCAAAGCCCTGATCAAGTCGAGTACCGTGCGGGCGCGTGTCCGGTAATCCGCACCCGACAATCAGAAATAGGTTACGCGAGAGCCTTGCCGTACAGCACCAGCAGACGGCTCCATGCCTTTTCGGCTTGCGGCTCGCTGTACACGCGCGAATCCGGCGGACACCAGCCGTGCATGGCCGGGTACACTTCGATTTCCGCGGACAGTCCCGCCTTGGCGAAGGTTTCCTTCATCACGGTCTTTTCGGTGGGAGCTTGCATATCGTCATTTTCCGCAATGGCGACGAGGAACTGCGCCTTGCTCATCGCAGCCTGAAGATGCGGACTGTCCGGCATCGCGGTCACCAACCCGTTGCCGCCGTGAAAGGACGCCACCGCTCCGACGCGGTCCGGCACTGCATAAGCGGTACGAAAAGCCATCGCCCCTCCCATGCAATAACCCTGCGTCCCGATCTTGCGATTCTTGGCAACCGAGGATTGCTGGTCCAGCCATCCGATGAATGCCTTCGCGTCCGTCACCTGCGTGGTCTCGTTCAGCGTTCGCGCGAGCGGCAGCAACTCCTGAATCGGAGTCGCCGCGCCCTGAGCAGCGGTGGGAGCTTTCTGGGTCCGGTAGAACGGATTCACCACCAGCACCGCATAGCCCGACTCGGCGAGCCGCTTGCCCATCTGGCGGTATGCCGGCCGCAGCCCGAAGATATCCGGCCACATCAATACGCCGGGCGCAGTGCCGGTTGATGGATGGACGAAGTAGCAGTCCGCAGCGCCGTCCGGCGTCGTTACGGTCACGTCCGAGTCGGTGACCGCCGCGGCGTTGGCCACTTTGGGCAGCAGCATGGCGACGCCCGCCGCCAGCATGACGCCGAATTGCTTTCGCGTGATTAAACCGAGGGCCTCGTACCGTTCCTGATCCTCCGCAGAATGATCTCGATCGCACATATTTTCGCCCCTTGTCTTTCGTCTCTCACCGGCGCTGGGTCGCGATGTTCTATCCGGAAATTTCCGTTTCGCGCTCGCGGGTCGCTCGATCACGCGGATTATAACCAAAACCAACGAATCGCCGATAGGATGGGTTCACTTAGATCGGCTGATCCATTCCGACGAGATGATCGTGGTCGGCGCGAAGGGAATGTATGAGGCGCGCTGTCGGAAATACTTCGATCCGGCGCTGCGGTGGGCAATCCGTTTCCTAGGCGAGCTTGGTCCTCGGCTAAAAACTTGTCCGGTTCGCCAACCGATCAGGAGTTACGGAGATCGCCGAACTCTTGCACGAACCTGACGGCTGACTGACGAACTAGCTCCCACTCTGGATCGTTCAATACTTGGACAGGATCCGGATGCCCAGGCATGCTGTCGTAATACGCTTGAAGAGTAGACCGGAGTTGTTTCGAGGAATGCATCTGCGCTTCGGTAAATCGATTCCCGTAAGTCTGGAAAAAGAGATCGAAAGTACAGTCTTCCATCAGAACCTGATACACCTCATCCGGGGACGAGACAACACTTCCCGCAGGGGACCACGCTTCTTCTTGGAACTTCGCGCTCGAAATATTCCGGGCTGCATCGACAATGCAGTCTAGCCATTTCTCATACGACATCATAAGCCAAGGATCGCTCCCTCTAAATTGGCGGAAAGTTTACACCACATCCAGTAAATCGGCTCGAACTCCTCACCAACGCTGCGGGCAATTCCGTCTGCGGATGGGGCAAGGGCTTGCCAAAGGCAACTTCCTGACCGCTGGCGAAAATCGTCAATCGGAAGATTCGCGCTCTCGGCGGCGAAATCAGATCGCGCGCCGGGATAGCTGGTCGGCGATATATTCGGCCTGGCGGATGGCTAGGGCGACGATCGTTAGCGTGGGATTTTCGGCGGCGCTTGAGGTGAACTGGCTTCCGTCGGAGACGAAGAGATTCGGGACGTCGTGGGCCTGGCCGAAGCGGTTGACGACGCCGTCGCGCGGCTTTTCCGACATGCGGTTGGTGCCCATATTGTGCGAGGCCGGGAACGGAGGGACGCGCACCGTGCGCTTCGCGCCGACCGATTTGTAGAGCGCCTCGGCCTGCGCGTAGGCGTGATCGCGCAGCGTGAGATCGTTCAGGTGATCGTCCGAATGGACGTTCGGGATCGGCATGCCGAACTTATCTTTTTTGTCCGCATGCAGGGTGATGCGGTTCGTAGCGCGCGCCAAATCTTCCCCCAAAATCCAGAGGCCTGCGGTATTCGCGTAATGGTCAATCGCCGAGGCGCGCTCGCGTCCCCAGGCGCCGGGCGCGAGATTCAGCGCGAAGCTGGGCAGGCCCTGCGCGAGCAATTCGAGATTGTAGCCGCCGACGAAGCCGCGCTTGGGATCGAGGCGCGCTTCGTCCATCACGATCGACGATTGCGTCGTGCCGCGATAAAAGTGCACCGGCTTATCGAAGATCGCGAAGACGGCGCCGCTGGTGTGGCGCATGTAATTGCAGCCGACCTGGCCGGAGGAATTCGCGAGGCCGTGCGGAAATTGGCTCGAGGATGAATTGAGGAGCAGGCGCGGGCTTTCGATGGAGTTTGCGGCCAGCGCGACGGCGCGCGCCTTCTGCCGCTGCATCGCGCCCGCGCGGTCCGCGTAGACGACGCCCGTGACTTTGCCGGATGCGTCGTGTTCGATGCGCAGCACCTGCGATTCAGAGCGGACTTCGCACTTTCCCGTGGCTTCGGCGGCGGGAATCTCGGTGTACAGCGTGGACCATTTCGCGCCGAACGTGCAGCCCTGGCAGCAGAATCCTGCCTGCTGGCAACCGGCGCGGCCTGCGTGCGGCACGGAATTGATCGCCATTTTCGTGGCTTGATATTTCGTGTAGCCGAGTTTTTTCGCTCCGGCGACGAGCACCTTGCCGTTATTGTTCGTCGGCAGCGAAGGCATGCCGTGCGTGCCGCTCACGCCCATCTTGATCTCGGCGCGATCGTAATAGGGCGCCAGTTCCTGCAAACCGATCGGCCAGTCCATCAGACTCGCGCCGGCAACGTCGCCGTAGCGCGTGCGCGTCTTGAATTCGTGCTCCTGAAAGCGCAGCGCGCAGCCCGCCCAGTGCACGGTGGTGCCGCCGACGAGCTTGCAGGTCCACACGGGAAGATCGGGCGAAGTTTTCGCGACAGACCACGTGCCGGAGGTGGTGCGCGGATCGAACCACGAGAAGAGACCGAACATGGCGATTTCGTCGTTTTTGAAATCGCCGATTTCGATGCGCTTCCCGGCTTCGAGGACGACGACGGAGACGCCCTTTTGCGCGAGCTCGTTGGCGAGCGTGCCGCCGCCGGCGCCGGAGCCGATGATCACGACGACGCTTGAATCGTTGAGTTCAAACGGTGTGGGCATATTAGTGGCAGCCGCGATTCACGCGCATCATAGCCAGTCGAGATCGTTGAAGCCGCGATGGAGATATCCGCCGAGAGCGGAAGAGGGGCCCTGGTAGCCGAATTTCGCCCACATATCGGGCTGGTTGTAGAGCGGCGTGATCGTATCGCCGTAGACCTTGGCGAAAAACGCGCCGCTCTCAATCTTTTTGATGGCGGCGACGCGAACGCTTTCGTCGGCGACATCCGCATAGGGCTTGCCGGCGCTCGCCTTGGTTGTGGCATCAAGCTGGGCAATTCCTTCAACGAGCAGGCGCTTCGTGGACGGATCGCTCGAGGCTTCGGCAACGAGCGGCGCGATCGCCTTTTCGTAAGCCGAATCGGGGAGGCGATCGTGCGGGAAGAGGTCGCGCGTGAATTTCAGCAGGGTTCGCGACTGCTCGGCGCTGAGGCCCGCAGGCTCGACGGCACTCGCAGGCGGATCGGCGAGGAGCGTCTTTCCGGCAACAGCGGCCACGGCAATGGCCGCCGCGCCGCGCGCGAGAAAGACGCGCCGCGAAAGTTTCGTGGCCCAATCGAGCAGCTTCATCGCGCTCCTCGCGCCGGCGAACGGCGCTTCCTCACGGCAGGCTGAACACAAAGACGGAATTGCCCGCCGCGGCTTCGACATACTGCTTGCCATCAACCTCATACGTGATCGGATTCGCGCGCACGGAATTGCCGAGCTGGATATGCCAGAGCGGCTCGCCGGTCTCGGCATTGAGCGCGAAGAAATTGCCGCCCGCATCCGCGCAGAAGACGAGATTGCCAGCCGTGACGAGCGTGCCCGTCCACGTGTCGCCCACCATTTTGAATTGCCACTTGCGTTCGCCGGTGGTCGCATCGAGCGCGCGAACGGCGCTGTAAGCTTTGTCGCCGCCGACGACTTTCTGGCCGCCGCCACCGCCAATGTCGCGCGGATTATTCGGCTCCATCTCGGGATGGCCCTTGAAATAGTAGGCGCCCTGCTCGCGCGTATCGACGTAGACGAGGCCCGTGAGCGGGCTGTAGGACGAGCTCGTCCAGTTCACCGAACCGGTGATGCTGGGATAGATGAGGTTGCCCTTGGTGGTCGGCTGGTTGTTCGGGAGTTCGATCGGGCGGCCGTTGGCGTCGAGACCCTTCGCCCAGGTTTCCTTCGCATAGGCCATTCCGGCGATGAATTTGCCGGTCTCGCGGTCGAGAACGTAATAGAAGGCGTTGCGATTCGCCTGCACGACGAGCTTGCGCATTTTGCCGTCGATCTTTGCGTCGAGGAGAATGGGCGGCTCGGCGGCGTCCCAATCGTGCGTTTCGTGCGGCGAGAACTGGAAATACCATTTCATCTTGCCGGTATCGGCATCGATTGCGAGCAATGAGCAGGAATAGAGGTTGTCGCCCTTGCGCGCGTCGCCATTCCAATCGGGCGCGGGATTGCCGGTGCCCCAGAAAAGAGTGTTCGTCTCGGGATCGTAGGATCCTGTGTTCCAGGTGGTCGCGCCGCCATACTTGTAGCTGTCGCCTTCCCAGGTTTCGACGCCTGGCTCGCCGGTGGTCGGGATAGTGTAAAGCCGCCAGAGGCGGTGGCCGTCTTTGGCGTCGTAGGCGTCGATGTAGCCGCGCAGGCCGCCCTCGCCTCCGCCCATGCCAACGATAATCTTTCCGTCGATTGCGAGCGGCGCCTGCGTGATGGCAACCGATTCCGAATTCTTGCCGATCTCGCTGGTCCACTTGACGGCGCCGGTCTTGGCATCGAGAGCGACAAGATGCGCATCGATCGTGGCAACGTACACCGTGTCACCGAGGATTGCGACGCCGCGGTTGGTGGGGAAAAGACCGATCGTCAGCAGATTGCGCGGCAGCGGCGCAGACCATCTCCAGATCGGCTTGCCGGTGCGAACGTCGAGAGCCGTGACCGTGGTGGGCGGCTCGGTGACGTACATGATGCCGTCTACAACGATGGGCGACGATTCGAAAATGCCCTGATGCTTGAGCTGGTAGACCCATTGAATTTTCAGGTCCTTCACATTTTCCGTGTTGACCTGCTTCAGTTCCGAAAAACGTTGCGAGGCGTAGTTGCCGCCGTAGGTGAGCCAATCCTGGGGATGTTCGGCGGAGTGCAGAATCTCGTCATATGTCACGTCCTGCGCCCAGGAATGCGCGCTGATGCCGAGCACGAGGGCGAGCAGAGCGAAACCGCAGAGAATGTATTGGCGCCGGTTGGTTTTCATCGCGCAGCCCCCAAACCGGCAAGATACGCCACAAGGTCGTTCAATTGCGTCTCGGTAAGCTTGTCTTTATAGCTCGGCATGAAGCTTTTGTCGGGCAAGACCTCGATTTTCGAGGCGTCCAATTTGTCGATGGAGTGAATCTGGCCCTTGGCGTCGCGCAGCTGGATGCTGAAGGAATCTTCGTCCACGCGCATGCCTTCGATCACTTTGCCGTCTTTCAGCACCACGCGGTACATCGTATAGGAGGGATAGGCGGCGCGCTCCTGAAGCGAAGCATCGCTCTGCGGAAGATTGGCGCCGGGATCGAGCAGCGCGTCGTGGAGAAATCCCGTGCTGCGGATCGCGCCGATGTCGCTCAGGTCCGGTCCGGAATCACCGCCCTGCGATCCGATCATGTGGCAATTCGAGCAGCCGTTCGCTTCGTAGACTTCTTTTCCCTTGGCGGGATCGCCGGTGACGGCTCCGCCGCCAGTCTGGCCAAAACTGCTGACGTAATTCACGAGCAGCCAAATCTTATCTTCGCCGAGGCTCGAGAAAGCCGGCATTCCAGAGCCCATCGCGCCGCCTCCATAAATCACGCCATAAATTCCCTCCGGGCCGAGCACTTTGCCGACCCCGCGAATATCGGGCCCGTTTGCGCCGCTGCCGTCGATGCCATGGCATCCGGCGCAGGTGCCTTCAAAAAGATCCTTGCCCTCGGCGAGGCTTTGCGGAGTCGGAGTGGGATGCGGCGAGTGCGGCGGTGGCGCCGCGGGCCCGATTTGTGCGGAGACGGGTGAAGTCCACGCCAGCAAGGCGAGCGCGAACAGAATAATCCACAAGAATCTATGATGTGCGTTCATTCCCCCTCCCAATTGAACCATGCTAGGTAATACGAGCGGACCGCGACTGTCAAGGCACGAGGGCCGTTCATCTTGCCTACATAATTTTGGACGAAGAAAAAATGCGAGAAGTTGCCGCGAGGAGAAGAAATTCCGGCGGCCGCATGGCGGCAAGAAAACGCGGCGAAACGTCAAACGCCGGCGGCGGGCCGCGCATCGAGCGGATTTCTAGAAGCGGCCGAGAAAGAACATCACCAGAAGCACCAGCCAGATCAGGCTGAAGCCGCCGTTGGGATAAGAGCCCCAGTGCTTGCTGCGCGGCCAGGCTGGCAAGCTTGCCGCGAGAGTGAAAAGAAGAACAGCCCCAAGTATGAACCACATGGCCCGTTTTCCGTTTCTGCCGGGGATATGATCCTAGCGGTGAAGGCCGGAGTGGGCCATCAGGTAAAAAACCTAGAACTCATCCGAATTTCCCCGAGGCTTGGCGCGAACGCCGGGGCCGGGGCTTTTTTGGTTGCGTGGAATGGCGCGCCAATTGGATACTAGGGCGCTTAAGTTCCGGAATGGAGGTGCCTCGCGAGGGAAGTCTTATACCTAGGTGTAATTATTGGCTCTCGGTACTTCCCCGCCGCACCCGCTCTTCCCGATATCTCCCTCGCATTTGCGAGCAAGGATTCTCATGGTCAATCAACTGCGGCAAGCTTTGTTGCTCTCCGTGATCGCGCTCGCGGCAGGAGCGGCGGCGCCTCTTCGAGCGGCTGAACCGCCCGGGCCCATTCGTCTCGAAGTCGATGCGACGCGAGCTCCGCAGAAAATCCTGCACACCCACATGGAGATGCCGGTGAAGCCGGGCCCGCTCGTCCTTTATTACCCCGAATGGATTCCCGGCGAACACATGCCGGACGGCCCGATCGTGGACATGGCCGGACTTAAGTTTGCCGGGAACGGAAAAGCGATTCCATGGCGGCGCGACCTGCTGGACATGTTCGCCTTTCATCTCGATATTCCCGAAGGCGTGAGCACGCTCGACATCGACTTCGATTTTTTGCTTTCCGCGCCCGCGGCGGGATATTCGGCGGGAGCATCGGCGACCGCCTACCTCGACCTGGTGAGCTGGAACCAAGTGGTGCTGTATCCGCAGGGCTATCCGGTGCGGGATCTGACCTACGTGCCGAGCCTGCGTCTGCCGGCCGGCTGGAAATTCGGCACGGCGCTGCCCGGCCCGAAAGAAGATGGCGACGTGATCGATTTTCCCCCGGTTTCGCTCAACACGCTGGTCGATTCACCCGTGCTGACGGGAGCGAATTTCCGCGTGATTCAGCTGACGCCGGGCGAGCATCCCTCGCACGAGCTCGATATCGCCGCCGACAGCACAGCCGAACTTGCGATGACGCCGGAAACCGAGATGCACTTTCGGCGGCTAGTGGCGGAAACGGGCGCGCTTTTCGGCGGCGTGCGGCACTACCGCGATTATCATTTCCTGGTGACGCTGAGCGACGATGTGGCCCACTTCGGCCTCGAACATCATGAATCGAGCGACGATCGCGACGATGCGCACAGCCTGATCGACGACGAGGATCTCGTCGAATTCTCCACCTTGCTGCCGCACGAATTCGTTCATTCATGGAACGGCAAGTACCGCCGCCCGGCGGACCTGACAACCCCCGACTATCACCAGCCCATGAAGGACGATCTGCTGTGGGTCTACGAGGGCCTGACGGAATATCTCGGCCAGGTGCTCACGGCGCGCAGCGGCCTGTGGAACATGCAGCAGTCTCGCGAGGATCTGGCGCGCATCGCGACCGAGATCGGCGCGAGTCCGGGGCGCGAGTGGCGGCCGCTGCAGGATACGGCCGACGATGCCTCCGTGCTCTACAACGCCGACTATGATTGGGAGAATTGGCGGCGCGGCACCGATTTCTACGAGGAAGGCGAGCTTCTCTGGCTCGACGTCGACGACACGCTGCGCCGCCTGACGGACGACAAAAAGTCCATGAACGATTTCTGCCGCGCCTTCTACGGCGGGCCCGGCGGCGCGCCCGCACTGAAGACCTACACGTTCGACGATATCGTCGCGGCGCTCAACGAACTGGCGCCCTACGACTGGTCGGGCTTCCTGCGCACGCGGCTCGATTCGGTGGCGCCCGACACGCCCACCGAAGCCCTCCGCAACGGTGGCTGGAAGATCGTCTACAACGATACGCCGAACGAGATCGAGCAGGACCGCGATGACATCCGCAAACGAGTGACGCTGACTTTTTCGGTCGGATTGAGGCTCGGCGAGGATGGAAACGTGATCGACGTCATCTACGGCGGTCCCGCATACAAGGCAGGCATAGGCCCCGGCATGAAGATTACGGCCGTGAACGGCCAACAATACTCGCCGGATACGCTGAAGGATGCGATCACGGACGCCAAATCGAGCAGCGCGCCGATCCGGCTGATTGTGGCGAATGGCGCCGAGGTCGATGCGCGCCAGATCGACTATCACGGCGGCCTGCGATATCCGCATCTCGAGCGCGATTCGAGCCACCCGGACTACATCGGCGAAATCTTCCACCGGCTGGCCCAGTGACAAGATGCAGTGACAAACGCCCGGTGACAAAAGCCCCCGTGCGTCCGTAGTTTCCCCATATTGACACTCCCCCGCACCCAGTGAGATGGTCGGCGGCAAATCTAATTCCCTCGGAGGGCTTGGATGCGGCCATCGAGGAGACACTGTCTCTGTGCATCGCTCGCGCTGCTGTTGTGTCTGCTTGCTCCGCGAACGCATGCGGAAACGCTGACGATTACCAGCTCGCCCGCCGGCGCGACCGTCGAAATCGACGGCCTGGTGGCCGGCACCACTCCCTACGAGACGGCCTTTCCCGGCGGCTACTTCCACAAGACGCATACGGCCTTCGGCGAGCGCCTCGAGCACTCGATGGTGGTGCGGATATCGAAGGATGGATATCTTTCGCAGCAGATCACGCTGACGAATGGGCCATTTGATTGGGTGGCCATCACCGGGCGCAAACGCGGAACGTATTTCCTGATCAAAGCCCGCCGGTTCGAAGTCAGGCTCGATCCTTCCTTGCGCGGGTCGGCCGCCCCCGCGGAGACGATCGGAAACGAAGGCCCGATGCGGCCTGCCTACGCCGCGCTGAAATCGGAAGCCCTGCCCGCACAGCGCGAAGCTCACGCTTCGTCCGGCAGTGTGAACGTTTCGTCCGATCCCGCGGGCGCGGAGATTTACGTAGACGGGAAATTCATGGGGCAAACGCCCTCGACGATCGAGCTTTCGGCCGGCTCGCATCACGTGGAAGTGAAATCGCGCGGGAGGCAGGATTGGGTGCGCGACCTCGACGTGCTGAAGGATAGCCAACTGACGCTGCATCCGATCCTCGAATCCGCCGCTCCTTAGGAACCGGCCGCCGAGGCGGCCCCACCGCCGGGCCGAAGCTATCATCACCGCACAGCCGGCAGAATCGGCGTTGACATCTCCGCGCGTACCTTCTGTAATTGAATCTCTCCTATACATGCGCATGTCCGCCCGATTTCGCTCGCGACAATTCCGGGGATGAGCCCACCCCGGCAGGCTGGATCGAAACGCTATGCGTTCCTGGTGGCCGCGGGTATTTTCCTCAGCCGCATCGCCGGGCTCATCCGCGACCGCGTATTCGCGCACTATTTCGGCCTTTCCAACGTGGCCGACGCCTTCAAAGCGGCGCTCCGGATTCCGAATTTCCTGCAGAATCTTTTCGGCGAAGGCGTGCTTTCGGCGTCTTTCATTCCGGTCTACGCGGGCCTGCTCGCCCGCGATGATAAAGAAGAGGCGCGCCGCACCGCGGGCGCCGTGGCGGCCCTTCTCGCACTGACCGCTTCTCTCCTCGTGCTCGTGGGCGTGCTTGCCACTCCCTACCTGATCGATGCGATCGCGCCCGGATTTCACGGCGAGACGCGCGTGCTGGCGATTCGCATCGTGCGCATACTCTTCCCCGGGGTCGGACTGCTCGTTCTCTCCGCCTGGTGCCTCGGTATTCTCAATAGCCACCATCGCTTTTTCCTTTCCTATAGCGCTCCGGTGATCTGGAACGCCGCAATGATCGCAACCATGTGGGGCTGGGGCGGGCGCAATACGCAGGACCGGCTCGCCATCATCCTCGCATGGGGCTCCGTGGCCGGTAGTGCGCTGCAGGTGGCCGTGCAGCTGCCCGCGGTGCTGCGGTTGCTGGGCGGCTTGCGCCTCTCGCTGAGCTATCACGCGAAGAACGTGCAGACCGTGATCCGCAATTTCGGCCCGGTGTTCGTGAGCCGCGGAGTGGTGCAGATCAGCGCGTACGTGGACACGTGGCTTGCGAGCTGGCTGCCGACGAGCGCCGTCTCGGCGCTGGCAAACGCGCAGACTCTTTATTTGTTGCCCGTAAGCCTTTTCGGCATGTCCGTGTCGGCGGCCGAGCTTCCGCAAATGTCCGGCGCCGTGGGCAGCGAAACGGAAGTCGCCGAGGTGCTGCGCGGGCGCCTCAATTCCGGACTGCGGCAGATTTCCTTTTTCGTCGTGCCGTCCGCGATTGCGTTTCTGGCGCTGGGTGACGTGATCGTGGCCGCGATTTATCGTTCGGGCCGGTTCACGCAGGCGGACGTGATTTATGTGTGGGGAATTCTCGCGGGCTCGGCGGTGGGCTTGCTCGCGTCGACGCTCGGCCGGCTCTATTCATCCACCTACTACGCGCTGCTCGATACGCGCACGCCGCTCAATTTCGCGATCGTGCGCGTCGTTCTCACGACAGCCTTAGGCTACCTGTGTTCGCTTCCGCTGCCGCGCCTGCTGGGAATCGATCCCCGATGGGGCGTTGCCGGGCTCACGATTTCGGCGGGACTTGCCTCGTGGGTGGAGTTCACCTTGCTGCGGCGCACGCTCAATCGCCGCATCGGCCTCACGGGCCTGCGCGCGGACTACATGGCGAAGATCTGGACGGCTGCGATCGTGGCGGCTGCGGCCGGTTGGGCGATCCACCACGCTCTCGGCACGCATCGCTCGGCAATTCTTGCAGCGATTCTCGTGCTGGTGCCTTACGGCGGGCTTTATTTCGGAATCACCGCACTCTTCGGCGTCGCCGAGGCGCGCATGTTTTTCGGCCGGGCGATCAGCAAACTGCGCGGCGCCTAACGCACCTTTTCGGCCGCTCGCTCCACGTCGGGAAGCGCGTCGCCCGGCTGGCGCATGGGCGTGCCGTCCGGGGCCGCGCGCAGATACTGCGCGGGCCACGCGATCGCTTGCCCTGCCTCGCGCGCGGCGGCCAGCGGCCAGTATGGATGGCGCAGGAATTCGCGCGCAAGCAGAACCGCATCGGCTTTGCCGTCACTCACGATTTCTTCCGCCTGCTCGCGCGACGTGATCAATCCCACCGCCCCGGTAAGAATGCCGGTTCTTTCGCGAATCGCAGCCGCGAACGGCACCTGATATCCCGCCGCGAGCGGAATTTTCGCGCCCGGCACCGTGCCGCCCGATGAAGCGTCGATCAAGTCCACGCCCAGCGGCTTGATCAGCTTTACGAGCTCGATCGATTGCTCGAGATCCCATCCGCCATCGACCCAATCCGTCGACGAGATGCGCACGAAAAGCGGCAAGCGCTCCGGCCACACGTTGCGCACGGCCGTCACCACTTCGCGCAGAAGCCGCGCGCGATTCGCGAGCGATCCGCCGTACGCGTCGGTCCGCTTGTTGGCGAGCGGAGAATGAAATTCGTGAATCAGGTAGCCATGCGCGGCGTGAATTTCGATCACCTGGAAGCCGGCTTCGAGAGCGCGGCGCGCTCCATCGGCAAACGCTTGCACGACCGCGCGGATTCCGCGCTCATCGAGCGCCGCCGGAACCGCATACGTGGGATCGAATGCGAGGGCGCTCGGCGCGACCGGCGTCCAGCCGCCTTCGGATTTCGGGATGGCTCCTCCCGGCTGCTCCCACGGGCGGCGCGTGCTCCCTTTGCGCCCGGCGTGGGCCAGCTGAATACCCGGCACGGATCCCTGGCCGCGGACGAATCGCGTGATGCGCGAGAGCATCTCGATGTGCTCGTCTTTCCAGATTCCGAGATCGTGCGGGCTGATGCGGCCTTCGGCGGTAACCGCCGTCGCCTCGGTGAATACGAGCGCGGCGCCTCCCACGGCGCGGCTGCCGAGGTGGACGAGATGCCAGTCGTTGGCAAAGCCGTCGTCGCTCGAATACTGGCACATTGGAGAAACGAGAATGCGGTGGCGCAGAGTGATGTCGCGAATCTTCAGCTCGTTGAACAGGTGCATCGAGAAGCTCCCTGAAACTTGAATTGCGGATTCTTGTGCGCGATCGAAGCGAAAGTCAATCGTCGCGGCGGTGCTTGGCCAGATGCTTGTGGTCGGCCACGGGATCGACGAGGCGAAGCACGTGCACGCCCGCCTGCGGGTCGAAGCGATACATCAGGACGGCATCCGCTGCCCGGTCGTCGCCCGCGAGCTCGAGCTCCGGATTGTCGATGATGATGTCGCCGTTGTTCTTGATCCGAAGCTCGCTGCCGACCTGCAATACAATTCTCGTTGGACTTGTTTCAGCTTTCATGGCCCCTCCAGGCGCCTCGAATTTCGACCCGAAGCGCGGACTGCGAAAGAACGGCGCACTTCGGCATACAGTCCAAACACTTTCTACTTGGATGAGGATGCCCTTGGAGAAGTCGCAGGAAGCCTCGGGAATTCAGGCTCCGTAGCCGGCGGCGATCGTCAGTTGAATCGCTAGAACTTGTAAACGATTCCGGCGGAAATCTTCGGGCTGATCTGGTACGTGCTGAAATAATGCGTGCCGATTGCGTCTCCCGCAAGGCGCAACGCCCAGCGCTGCTGCCGGATATTGAGATCGACGCCTGCGCCGGCTTCGAAGCCAAATGCCGATTGGTTTCCCAAAGCCGTTTGCGGAAGGAAATTCGAGTAGCCTGCCAGGCCGTGGGCCCAAACCTCCATGCCACGCGGCCCCAGCCAGCGGAATCGCGGCCCGCCCGCTACCATCACGAATTTCGTGGTGCAACCCGGTGCAGAGCCAAACGTGCCGATGACTTCCCCATCGATACCGATCCACCCGCCGCCCGGGTAATAATCCAGGCCAAGATTCAGGCCATTCATGTTGTTGGTGAAATTCTTATCCGCGTAGAAGCGGAAGAATGTGTAGCCGACGTATGCCTGCAGGTTGTACGTCTGGAAAACGCTTTGCACGAACGAAGCGGGAGCCGGGGCTGGCTGCGCCGGCTGGGCTGCGGGCGAAGCTGGAGACGCGGGTGCGGACGCGACAGCGTACAGCGTGTTTGCGGCCGGTGCGAGCGACACCGCGTTCTCGGTCGCCGGCGTCGACGCTGCTGGCGTTCCCAAATTGGCCTGAGCGCTGGTGCTTAGCGCGAAAAGAACGACGGCCCCCAAGACAAGCCCCAAATGTCTCATCGCCTATTCTCCCCTAAACCGTCCCCACCGCCTTTGCGACCCCTCCTAATTTGAATGAGAACCGCCCAGCGTGTCCACTCAAAATTCGGCGCAGGGGGAAAAAAACGGACCGGGATGGGACCACCACGGCTTCCGTGAATGCGCGCATCGCTGAGCCTCCGTCGCAGCCGGAGAATATAAAATCTGGGGACTCGGGCCGCGGAGGATATGCTAAAATTCGCGTTGAAGCTTGCAGCGCGATACGCATATCCTTTGGATGTGTGTGATTCGCACGAAGTTAGAGGCTGAGACGCATGGGCAATCCGAAGGCCTGGGACGCTGATCGAGCCTTAATCCGCATACGGGAACTGCAACACCTTCCCGGAGCCTTGCTCCCGATTTTGCATACATTGCAGGATGAGTTTGGCTACATCGACAAGGCTGCGATCCCGCTGATTGCGGACGCGCTCAATCTCTCGCACGCCGAAGTGCACGGCACGATCAGCTTCTATCACGATTTCCGGCACAATCCTGGCGGCAAGCATGTCCTGAAGGTGTGCCGGGCCGAAGCCTGCCAATCGATGGGCTGCGAAAGCATGATCCGGCACGTCGAGGATAAGCTCGGAATCCGCCTGGGCGGAACGACCGAGGATCGCAGTTTCACGGTAGATGCCGTCTACTGCCTTGGAAATTGCGCGCTTTCTCCCGCGGTGATGCTCGACGGCAAACTCTACGGCCGCGTGTCGCGCGAGGTAGCCGATTTCCTGATTGACAGCGCGCAGAGGCACGCATGAGCGTCAAAATCTACGTCCCGTGCGATGCTGCCGCCGTTTCGGTGGGAGCTGATGCTGTCGCCAAATCGGTGGCGGCGGAGATCGCGACGCGGCGCCTGAACGCCACGCTGGTGAGGAATGGTTCGCGCGGGATGTTTTGGCTCGAGCCGCTCGTCGAAGTGGAAACACCGCAGGGGCGGATTGCGTACGGGCCAGTCTCGGTGGATTCGGTCGCAGGCCTCTTCGAGGCGGGATTCCTCGAGGGCAAAGCCCACGCGCTGCGCCTGGGTCCTACGGAAGAGATTCCATTCTTGAAGCGCCAGGAGCGGCTCACTTTTGCGCGTTGCGGGATCACCGATCCGATTTCGCTTTCAGATTACGTCAGCCACGGCGGCTACCGCGGTCTCGAGCGAGCGCTCAAGCTGATGCCCGAGACGATTGTGGAGGAAGTCACCAATTCCGGCCTTCGCGGGCGTGGCGGCGCGGGATTCCCTACCGGAATCAAATGGCGCACGGTGCTTAATACACCTTCGGACCAAAAATACGTTGTATGCAATGCGGATGAAGGCGACAGCGGCACGTACGCCGACCGCATGATCATGGAGGGTGATCCGTTCGTCCTGATCGAAGGAATGACCATCGCCGGAATCGCCGTCGATGCGACGAGCGGATATATCTACGTTCGGTCCGAATACCCGCATGCATTTCGCACTCTGCGGCGCGCCATCGCCATCGCCTACGAGAAGGGCTACCTGGGCGAAAATGTCGCGGGGAGCGGCAAGCGATTCGATCTCGACGTGCGAATGGGCGCGGGGGCTTACATCTGCGGCGAAGAGACGTCGCTGCTCGAAAGCCTCGAAGGCAAGCGCGGCCAGATTCGCTTCAAGCCGCCGCTGCCTGCCATCAGCGGACTCTTCGGCAAACCGACCGTGATCAACAACGTGATTTCGCTCGCCACCGTGCCGATCATCCTCGACAAGGGCGGCGAGTATTACAAGAATTTCGGCATGGGCCGGTCGCGCGGCACGCTCACCATTCAGCTAGCCGGCAACATCAAGCATGGCGGGCTCGTCGAAAAAGCTTTCGGCCTCAGCCTGCGCGATGCGATCTACGAATTCGGCGGCGGCACTGCTTCCGGGCGTCCGCTGCGCGCCGTGCAAGTGGGCGGACCGCTGGGCGCGTATTTTCCGGAATCGCTGCTCGATACGCCGCTCGATTACGAGGCGTTCGCGGAACGCAAGGGCATGCTCGGGCACGGCGGCATCGTGGTGTTCGACGATACCGTCAATCTGGCGCATCAGGCGCGGTTTGCGATGGAGTTTTGCGCGGTGGAAAGCTGCGGCAAGTGCACGCCGTGCCGCGTGGGCTCGACGCGCGGGGTCGAGGTGATCGACAAGATCATCGCCGATCAGGATCGATCGAGGAATCTCGAGCTGCTCGACGATCTTTGCGAAGTATTGACGGACGGCTCGCTCTGCGCGCTGGGGGGACTTATCCCGTATCCAGTGCAGAGCGCGATTCGACATTTTCCCGAAGATTTTCATAAGCCGGCGCCTCCGCCGCCGGCCAATGGGAGCAACGTATCGGGCAAGGTTCCCGGCAAAGTTGAGGAGACACGACCATGGCACTGATTCGAGAAGTCGATTACGGCACGCCGAAACGGACTTCCGCGACAGCGGTGACCCTGGAGGTCGACGGGAAGCCGATCACCGTGCCGGCCGGCACTTCCGTGATGCGCGCCGCTGCCGAGGCGGGCGTGCAGATTCCCAAGCTTTGCGCGAGCGACAATCTCGAGCCGTTCGGCTCCTGCCGGCTGTGCCTGGTCGAAATCGACGGGCGCCGCGGCACGCCCGCTTCCTGCACCACTCCTGTGGAAGCCGGGATGAAAGTGCGCACGCAATCGCCAAGGCTGGCCAAGCTGCGCCGCGGCGTGATGGAACTCTACGCATCCGATTTCCCTGCCGAGGCGCTGAACAGCTCGGCTGGCGTGACTTCCGAATTTCAGGAAATGGCGGTAGCCGTCGGATTGAACGAAGTGCGCTACGGGCTTTCCGGCCGCAACCACCTGAAGTCCGAAAAAGACGAATCGAATCCCTACTTCGCGTTCGACCCGGCAAAGTGCATCGTCTGTTCGCGCTGCGTGCGCGCGTGCGATGAAGTGCAGGGCACCCTCGCCCTCACCATCGACGGGCGCGGTTTTGCTTCCCAGGTTTCGGCCGGAGACAAGCCGTTCGTCGAATCGGAGTGTGTTTCCTGCGGAGCCTGCGTGCAGGCCTGCCCCACGGGCAGCTTGCTCGAGAAATCGGTGATCGAGAAAGGCGCTCCCGATCGCAGCGTCGTCACGACGTGCGCCTATTGCGGGGTCGGCTGCTCCTTCAAGGCTGAACTGCAGGACGAGACGGTCGTCCGCATGATGCCGTTCAAAGAAGGGAAAGCGAATCACGGCCACTCCTGCGTGAAGGGCCGCTTCGCCTGGGGCTACGCGACCCACAAAGACCGCATCCTCAAGCCGATGGTCCGCGCCAAAATCACCGATCCATGGCGCGAAGTAACGTGGGAAGAAGCCATCAGCCACACCGCCGCTGAATTCAAGCGCATTCAAGCCAAGTACGGGCGCGATTCGATCGGCGGCATCACCTCCTCGCGCTGCACGAACGAAGAAACCTACCTCGTGCAAAAGATGATTCGCGCCGCCTTCGGCAACAACAATACCGATACGTGCGCGCGCGTCTGCCATTCGCCGACGGGCTACGGCCTGAAGACGACGCTCGGCACCTCGGCGGGTACGCAGGACTTCGATTCGGTGGCCGCAGCCGACGTGATCATGATCATCGGCGCGAATCCGACCGACGCGCATCCGGTTTTCGCGTCGCAGATGAAGCGCAGGCTGCGCGAAGGAGCGCGGCTCATCATCGTCGATCCGCGCCGCATCGATCTCGTGAAGTCGCCGCACATCAAGGCCGACTATCACCTGCCCCTGCTGCCCGGCACGAACGTTGCCGTAATCAATGCGCTCGCGCACGTCGTCGTCACCGAGGGTTTGGTCGACGAAGCGTATGTGAAGGAACGCTGCGAAACGGAAGCATTCGAGCAATGGCGCAAATTCGTGGCCGAAAAGCGAAACTCGCCCGAGGCCCTGGAACATATCACCGGCGTCGCTGCCGCCGATATCCGCGGCGCGGCCCGGCTCTACGCGAATGGCGGAAACTCGGCGATCTATTACGGCCTGGGCGTCACCGAGCATAGCCAGGGCTCCACGATGGTGATGGGCATGGCCAACCTCGCGATGGCGACCGGCAACTTCGGCAAAAATGGCGTCGGCGTGAATCCTTTGCGCGGGCAGAACAACGTGCAGGGCTCGTGCGATATGGGCTCGTTCCCCCACGAATTCCCGGGCTACCGGCACGTTTCGGATAATTCCGTCCGCCAGGCATTTGAGAAAGAGTGGAAGGTGCCGCTGCAGTCCGAGCCCGGCCTGCGCATTCCGAATATGATCGATGCAGCCTTGGACGGCACGTTCAAGGGCCTCTACGTGCAGGGCGAAGACATCGTGCAGTCCGATCCCGGCACGCAGCACATTTCCGCGGGCCTTGCGGCGATGGAGTGCGTGGTCGTCCAGGACCTCTTCCTCAATGAAACCGCGAGCTACGCGCACGTATTCCTGCCCGGATCGTCGTTCCTCGAAAAGGACGGCACATTCACAAACGCCGAGCGGCGCATCAGCCTCGTGCGCAAAGCCGTCGAGCCGATGGCCGGGTTGGCAGATTGGGAAGTCACCGTCGCCCTTTCGAATGCGCTCGGATACCCGATGCATTACAACCATCCGTCCGAAATCATGGACGAGATTGCGCGGCTCACTCCCACCTTCGCGGGCGTCAGCTTCGAGAAGATCGACCGGCTCGGCAGCCTGCAATGGCCGTGCAACGACAAGGCTCCCGAAGGCACGCCCGTGATGCACGTCGGCGGCTTCGTGCGCGGCAAGGGCAAGTTCATGATCACCGAGTTCATCCCCACCGACGAGCGCACCACCGGCCGTTTCCCGCTGATCCTGACCACCGGCCGCATCCTCTCGCAGTACAACGTGGGCGCGCAGACTCGCCGCACCGCCAACAACGTGTGGCACGACATGGATGTGCTCGAAATTCATCCCTCCGACGCCGAAAATCGCGGCATCAAGGAAGGCGACCTCATTTCGCTCACGAGCCGCGCGGGTGAAATCACCCTGCCGGCGCGTATTTCCGAGCGCATGCAGCCGGGCGTCGTCTACACTACGTTCCACCACGCAATGACGGGCGCCAACGTCGTCACCACCGATTTCTCCGACTGGGCGACGAACTGCCCCGAATACAAGGTGACGGCAGTGCAGGTGCAGCTCGCTCGGCATATCTCCGAGTGGCAGGAGCATTACCGGGAAACGCGCCGCATTACCACGCGAATCGAGAAAGAGACCGCGGCCAACGACTAGCGATGGAATCCAAGCACATGATTCATATGGCGAATCAGATCGCCCTCTTTTTCGCCGCCTATCCCAAGAATGAGGCTGTGGCCGGCGTCACCGACCACTTCCAGAAATTCTGGGAGCCCCGCATGCGCAAGCAGATCATCGAATATGTGGCGCGGGGCGGCGGCGGCCTGCACGAGCTTGCGCTCGAAGCCGTGAAACACCTTCAGTAGGCGCTTCTGCGGGAGAGCCCGCTCTCAATCCCACACGCGCTCGGCCTCTTTGTGGTAGTTTGGCTTGCGCCCGGTCCACGACGGAAGGGAGCGCGTTCATGGCGACTGCTGTGACGGAGGGTGCGGGGGCGCAAAACCGGCATTTCGTTACGATCGTCGCCGCCGTCTCCGCGCTGGCTGGTCTGCTCTTCGGCTATGATACCGGTGTCATCTCCGGCGCCGTTCTTTTCGTTCAAAAAGATTTTCATCTTTCCACATTCCAGGAAGAGACTGTCGTCAGCGCGGTGCTGCTTGGCGCCATGATCGGTGCTGCTTTCGGCGGCCGCCTCGCCGATCGTTTTGGCAGGCGCGCGGTTCTCATTCAAGTTGCGCTGCTATTCATTCTTGGCGCGCTGGGAACGGCCCTGGCTCCCTCCACGGCGTGGCTCGCGGTCGGGCGCGTGGTAGTGGGCGTCGCAATCGGCATCGCGTCGTTCACGGCGCCGCTCTATATTTCCGAAATTTCACCGGCCGATGTGCGCGGCAAACTCGTATCGCTGAATCAGCTGATGATCACGATCGGGATCGTCTGCTCGTACATGGCGGACTACGGGCTCGCGGACATGCGCGGATGGCGCTGGATGTTCGGCCTGGCGGCGATCCCCGCGGGGATCCTGCTGCTTGGGCTCGTATTCGTGCCGGAAAGCCCACGCTGGTATATGAGGCAGCTCTCGCGGGAACGGGCGCGCGAGGTGCTCGCGAAAATACGGAAGCCTTCGGACGTCGACGCGGAGCTCGCCGAAATCGAGGCGAGCTTGAGCCAACAGCAAGGCGGCTGGCGCGAACTTCTGAGCCCTTCGCTGCGTCCGGCGCTGGTGATCGGGATCGGACTTGCGGTATTTCAGCAATTCACGGGGATCAACACCGTAATCTACTACGCGCCCACCATCTTCCAGTTCGCGGGACTGCACTCGAATTCCGCGGCGATTCTCGCCACCGTGGGCGTGGGCATCGTCAACGTGGTGATGACGGTCGTAGCGCTCGAATTGCTCGATCGCGTCGGGCGCCGCCCTCTGCTGCTATACGGCTTGATCGGCATGATCGTGAGCCTGGGGATTCTCGGCGCCGGCTTCCTCCCGGCGAACCCGACGGGCGCCCTGGCCTGGACTTCCGTGATTTGCGTGGCAGCCTACGTGGCATGCTTCGCGATCAGCCTCGGGCCGATTTTCTGGCTGATGATTGCGGAGATTTATCCGTTGAAGATTCGCAGCCGCGCGATGGGAATCGCGACCATGGCGAATTGGGGCTCGAACCTGCTTGTGGCGCTCACGTTCCTCAGCCTGCTTCACGTCCTCGGGCGGCCGTGGACGTTCTGGCTCTACGCGCTGGTCGGCGTCCTGGCGTGGATATTCGTGGTCCGGCTGGTCCCCGAAACAAAGGGCAAAACCCTCGAGGAAATCGAAGCCGCGTGGCGGGCTCGAGGACGCCCCGCGTAAGCCGGAGAGAGCCTAGCGCCCGAGCTGCGACTGCGCCTTGCAGAATTCCACGATCCGCGCCTCGGCCCAGAATCGCCCCTCGCCGCCTTCCCGCGAGATGAATGCGCAGTGGCCGCCGCAAGGCGTCGCGACCAGCGAAATATTCGGATTTGCCCGCAGCGCCTCGTTTGCAAACATCGCGAACGGCACCACCGGATCGTCCTCGGCCGCGACGATCAGCGTCGGCTTCCGGATCGCCCCGATCACGCGCATGGCGCTTGATTGCGCGTAGTAATCCGCCGCATCGCGAAAACCGCAGTAACGCGCGGTGATGCGGTTGTCGAACTCCCGCACGCTGCGCACGCGCGCGAGATCGCTCTCCAGCCCATTCGCGTACCGCTCCGGGAAAAGGCTCGCCTTATGCCGCATGCGCCGCTTTAATCGCGTCACAAAGTGCCTCTCGTAGAGGAAGTTTTTCGGCAATTCGAGCTCGGCCGCGCACGCCGCCAGATCGAACGACGGCGCCACGGCCGCGAACCCTCGCAGTTCGCCCGGCGCCGCATCCGCGAATTCTCCCGCCATCTTCAGCACGAGGTTGCCGCCCATCGAAAATCCGGCCGCGAATATTTCGGGCAAGCCGTCGCCCTCGGTCAACTCCAGCACCACCGCGCGAATGTCGCAGCTCAGGCCCGAATGGTAGAGCGATTCGGTGAGCCGCTCCGTGCCGCCGCAGTTCCGCTGGTTCAGCCGCACCACGTTGAAGCCCGCCACCCACGCCTTCTCGGCGGTGCCGAGCATGTAATCGGATTCGCTCGATCCTTCGAGCCCGTGGAGCAACACGAGCGTCGGATGCTCGCGCGGATTCTGGTGGAAATGGCAATCGCCGCGCACCTGCGTTCCCGGCTCCGTCTGAAACAACCTCGCGGCGCCGGCGGGCAGCCGTGGGTATTCGCGCCGCCAAAATGACGCGGCGATCGTCATCAGGTGGCCGTTGCGCAGCGCCCTGTGCGGGATGAACTCTTTCACGGAGCTTCCATCGTAGGGAGTCCCTGCGTTTCCCGCAACCTCACCTTTGCGTTAGAATCCGGGGCGCGAACGCGTCTTCCGCGTCCCTTGCCCACATGCCAGCTCGCCAAGCACCGGCGCAGTCGCAATCCGGATCGATCTGGCGGCTCGGCGGACTGTCGCTGGGGCAGCTCGCGCGCAACGTGCTGCGCGACATCTCGACCAACAACTCCTTCGGCCGCGCCTCCGAGCTGGCCTTCGATTTCCTGTTCGCGCTCTTCCCCCTGCTCCTCTTCATGCTGACGCTGATCGGTATATTCACCTCGCATCGCGCCGATCTTCAGGGCGACCTGCTTGCCTACTTCTCTGATTTCCTGCCGCCCGCAGCCTTCGCGCTTCTCAATACGACCGTCACAGAGCTCGCGGCCAATGCCAGCAACGGCAAGCTCACTTTCGGGATCGTGCTCGCCCTCTGGTTCGCTTCGGGCGGCGTGAGGTCGATGATCTCCGCGCTGAATCTCGCCTATCGCGTCGAGGAGGTGCGCTCGTGGATCAAGGTCCGCGCGATCGCGCTCTTTCTCACCCTCTTGATCTCAGCCCTTCTGCTCGCGGCGCTGGCGCTGGTGCTGATCAGCGGCCGCGCCGTGGATTGGGTGGGCGCCGAGATCGGCCTCACACCCGAGGTCGTGGCCGTATGGAAAGCGCTGCAGTGGCCCGCGGCCGTTGCCTTCATGATCCTTTCGAAAGCGCTGATCTATTATTTCGGCCCGAATCTTCGGAATCGCCGGTGGCACTGGATCACGCCGGGCTCGGCTTTCGGCGTGCTGCTGTGGCTCTCCGCTTCGCTCGGCCTTCGCGCGTATCTCCATTTTTTCAACACCTATAGCACCACGTACGGCTCGCTCGGCGCGGTGATGATTCTGCTCGTGTGGCTCTACGTCACGGGGCTCGCGTTTCTCATCGGAGGCGAAATCAACGCCGAAATCGGGCGCGCCGCCTCCGGCTCGCTCTAATTTTTCTACTTCGCCGCGCCGGGCTGCGCCGTTTGCAGTACGATTTCCCCGGCTGGCGCCCAGCTGAATTTCCGCACGAGGAGGCTCACATGATTCGAATATTCCGTAATTTCGCGGGGCCCATCGTAATCTCGATCGCAGCTTTCGGAATCGCCGCCGCGCTTTCGCCCGGCGCGCAGCGGCCGCCGCTTCCTCGAGGCTACGTCGTTCCCGGCCCGGTGATCGCTCGCGGGCTGGCTCCGAAAATGCACGGGGAGCAACTCCCCACTGCCGGCTCGCGCACGTTCGAAGTCACGTTCGGCCCGGGCGACGAAATCATGTCCGGCCTCACCGAATTCGCGGAGAAGAATCACATCACCAGGGGCTACGTCAGCGGAATCGGAGGCCTCGCAACCGCCACGCTCGGCTGGGGCGATCCCCAAAAGGGCGGCGTGAAAGAGATTCCCGTGAAACAAAAGTGCGAGCTTGCGTCGTTTCTCGGCAATATTTCCATGCAGCGAGGCCAGATCTACGTGCACGCCCACGCGGTCGTCAGCTTTTCGGACGGCAGCACGAAAGGCGGCCACGTCGTCGACGCGCACGCGAATCCCTTCGTCGAAATCTACATCGTAACGACGGATTCCCCCGCCGCAGCCACCATCGGCCGATAATGCTGCCAGAGATCGAAACGCCGGGCAGCGTCTCAGCCGCTCCGCCCCGTCTTGCTTTCATCTTCCGATACGCCTAAAATACCGAAATATCGTTGATGACGGTCGTTCTCGACAACACGAACTTCTTCGAGCCCAGCGCCCCTAGCTGGGCTTCGGCGTTTATGGGGCGACAAAATACCCATAGGAGACGGAATGATTGACGGAAGTGTTCCCGAAGGGCTGACGTTTGACGACGTCCTGCTGCTGCCCGGCAAGTCTTCGGTGCTGCCCGCGCAGACCGACACGCGCACCTGCCTTTCGCGCAAGATCGCGATCAATATCCCCATCGTCGCGGCCGCGATGGATACCGTCACCGACGCGCGCCTGGCCATCGCCATCGCCCGGCAGGGCGGCATCGGATTCGTCCATCGCAACATGACCATCGACCGCCAGGCCGAGGAAGTCGACCGCGTGAAGCGCTCGGAAAGCGGCATGATCGTCGATCCCGTGACGATCTCCCCCGAGCTCACCGTCCGCCAGGCGCTCGACATCATGAACAAGTACAAAGTTTCGGGCCTGCCCGTCACGCGCGGCCAGCGCCTGGTGGGCATCCTCACCAACCGCGACCTGCGCTTCGAGCGCAATCTCGATCAGCCGGTCGGCAACATCATGACGAAAGATAACCTCGTCACCGTGGCCGTCGGCACCACGCTCGAGGAAGCCGAGCGCATCCTGCAGCAGCATCGCATCGAAAAGCTGCTCGTGGTCGACAAGGACTATCACCTCAAGGGCTTGATCACCGTGAAAGACATCCAGAAAAAACTCGAGTTCCCGAGCGCCGCCAAAGACGAGCAAGGCCGCTTGCGCGTTGGCGCGGCCATCGGCGCCACCGGCGATTTCCTCGAACGCGCCGAGGAGATGGCGCGCGAAAAGGTGGACGTCCTCGCGATCGACACCGCGCACGGCCACACTACGCGCGTGATGGACGCCATCAAAGCCGTCAAGCACCGCCTGCCGGATATGCAGCTCATCGCGGGCAACGTCGCCACCGCCGAAGCCACGCGCGATCTGATCGCGCTGGGCGTCGATGCGCTTAAGGTCGGCATCGGCCCGGGCTCGATCTGCACCACGCGCGTCGTCACCGGCGCGGGCGTGCCGCAGATCACCGCGATTGCCGAATGCACTCGCGCCGCGCAAGGCAGCGGTGTGCCGCTCATCGCCGACGGCGGGATCAAATTTTCGGGCGACATCACGAAAGCGCTCGCGGCCGGCGCTCAGGCCGTGATGATCGGCAGCCTCTTCGCCGGCACCGAGGAATCGCCCGGCGAAACGATTCTCTACCAGGGGCGCACCTTCAAATCCTATCGCGGCATGGGGTCCCTCGGCGCGATGGAGGCGGGCTCGGCCGACCGCTACGCACAGGAAGGCGCGGAGCGCGGAAAGTCCGTGCCGGAAGGAATCGAAGGGCAGGTGCCCTACAAAGGACCGCTCTCGGCTCTCGTCGAGCAGCTCGTTGGCGGCCTGCGCAGCGGCATGGGATACGTCGGCGTGGCAAACATCAAAGAGCTTCAGGAACGCGGCAAGTTCATCCGCATCTCCGCGGCGGGCCTGCGCGAAAGCCACGTCCACGATGTGATCATCACGCGCGAAGCCCCCAATTATCGCCTGGAATAGACGAGCCCAGGCCGCTCAGACCCAGACCGGCAATCAACGGCGCATGATGCAAATGCAGGGAGACAAATCCGCAAGCTGGCTCGCGCTGTGGTGGCCGGCGCTCGCCTGGGCCGTGGTGATTTCGCTCTTTTCGACGGGCACTTTCACCGCCGACAATACGGGCCGGATCATTATCCCGATGCTGCACTGGCTTTTCCCGAGCCTGCCCCCGCAAACCCTCGCGCTGCTTCACCACATCATTCGCAAATGCGCGCACTTCACGGAGTATTTCATCCTGAGCCTGCTGATCCTGCGCGGCATTCGCGCCGGGCGTCATGGAACGAAGCTCGCCTGGGCGGTGCTGGCGATCGTGCTCGTGGCCGGTTACGCCTCGCTCGATGAGTTTCACCAGCGTTTCGTGCCGGGGCGGACGCCGGCCGTCACCGATGTGCTGATAGACACCACAGGCGGAGCCACCGCGCAGGCGATTGCGGCGCTCTTTGCGATGCTGATTCACGTGCGCGAAATCCGGCCTCGCGAAAACTGAGCGGCCCCGAAAAAACAAAAGGCCCGCCCCATGGTGCGAGGCGGGCCTCTGCATGCGATTGAAATAGACGCGAGCTTACTTCTCGGCTGCGGCCGCTTCCTTCTCTTCTTCCGGAGTCTCGGCCGCCGCTCGTTTCGCTTTCTTTTCCTTCTTCTTCAGCTCCGACCCCAGGAATTCGAGGATCGCGAGCTCCGCGCCGTCGCCGATGCGCCATCCGGTGCGGATGATCCGCGTGTAGCCGCCGGGACGGTCCGCGAAGCGCGGCGCCAGATCGGCGAAGAGCTTCTTCGTCGCGCCGGGCGTCATCAGGAATGCAGCCGCCTGCCGCCGTGAATGGAGCGAATCGCGCTTGCCGAGCGTGATCATGCGCTCGGCGATCGGGCGCGCCGCCTTCGCGCGAAGGAGCGTCGTCTGGATGCGCTCCTTCTCGATAAGGTTCGTCACAAGATTGCGCAGCGTCGCGCGGCGATGCGCCGGTTGACGCCCGAGTTTTGATCCTGAAACGAGGTGTCTCATGTTCCGGTCCGCGAATTAGATTGCGGTCGCGTCCCCTTCCGAGGATGGAGGCGCGGTCTGGCTCGGCAGCGGCGGCCAGATCACGCGGCCGTGCTCGTCGAACTTCATTCCGAGGCTCAATCCCATCTTGTTGAGAATGTCCTTGATCTCGTTCAGCGACTTGCGCCCGAAATTCTTGGTCTTCAGCATTTCGGATTCGGTCTTCTGCACGAGCTCGCGGAGATTCTGAATGTTCGCGTTCTTCAGGCAGTTGTAGGAACGCACCGAAAGCTCGAGCTCCTCCACCGAGCGGTCGAGAAACTCGAGGCGCGGGTCGGCGTAATTCTCGATGGCCTCTTCCGGCAGCTCCGGCTGCTCTTCGAAATTGATGAAGATGCTCATGTGATCCTTGATGAGCTTTGCCGCGAGCCCGATCGAATCCTGCGGCGTGATCGCGGCGTTGGTCCAGACTTCGAGCGTCAGCTTCTCGTAGTCCGTCATCTGTCCCAAGCGGGCCGCTTCCACGGCGTAGTTCACCTTGCGCACGGGCGAGTGAACCGAATCGATCGGGATGTAGCCGATCGGCAGGTCCTCGTCGAAGTTGCGGTCGGCGGCCACGTAACCGCGGCCGTTCTTCACGCGAAGCTCGAGCTCGAGCTTGCCGCCCTCGCTCACCGTCGCGATGTAGATGTTCTTGTCGAGCACCGCGATGTCCGAGTCTTCTTCGATCTTCGCCGAAGTTACCGGGCCGGGCGTGTCGACCACCAGCGTGATCGTCTTCGGCTGGTCGTTGTTCAGCTTGAGCGGCACCTGCTTGAGGTTGAGGATGATATCGGTCGCGTCTTCCACCACGCCGGGAATCGGCGAGAATTCGTGCAGCACGCCTTCGATCTTCACCGCCGTGATCGCCGCGCCTTCAATCGAGCTGAGCAGGGCGCGCCGCAATGCGTTTCCCACCGTCGTTCCCCAGCCCCGCTCGAAAGGCTGCGCCGAAAACTTCCCGTACTTGTCCGTAAGCGACTCGGGTTCGGCCGCCAACCGCTTTGGTTTCTGAAAGCCCTTCCACATATTCGTACCTTCCTTCCGGCCCGCTTACAGCGGACCACGCAAAGCCCGTCTTTTCGTAGAAACTGGAAGCGCGCTACTTCGAGTACAGCTCGACGATGAGCTGCTCGTTCATCGGCGGCGTCTGCACGTCTTCGCGGCGAGGCTGCGCCACAACGCGCGCCTTGAAATTCTCGCGGTCGATATCGAGCCACGGCGCGATTCCCTGGCTCTGCGCCAGGTTGCGCGCCTCGAGCACCATCGCGTTCTGGTGCATGTCGTCCTTCAGCGCGATTTCGTCGCCCACCTGCACGAGGTAGCTCGGGATATTCACTTTGTGGCCCTTCACGCGAACGTGCCCGTGCAGCACGAGCTGCCGCGCCTGCGCCCGCGATCCCGCCAGGCCCATGCGATAGACCACGTTGTCGAGCCGCCGCTCGAGCATGATCACCAGGTTCGAGCCGGTGGGGCCCTTCATGCGCACCGCCTTCTCGAAGTAGGAGCGGAACTGCCGCTCGAGCAGGCCGTAGGTGCGCTTCACCTTCTGCTTTTCGCGCAACTGCACGCCGTAGCCCACCATCTTCGGGCGGCGCGCCTGGCCGTGCTGTCCTGGAACGAAATTGCGCTTCTCGATCGCGCACTTTTCCGTAAAACACCGGAGGCCTTTCAGGAAAAGCTTCTGCCCTTCCCTGCGGCACAACCGGCAAACCGCTTCACGATGTCTTGCCAAGTGCTTCTCCTTCTCGAACCATGCTTCAGGGGCTAAAGCCCGCTGTCATTCGTTGCCAATCGCGGGACTGGAACCCCGCCCTGCAAAGAATCCTATACGCGGCGGCGCTTCGGCGGGCGGCAGCCGTTGTGCGGCACGGGCGTCACGTCCTTGATCGCGTTGATGTGTAGTCCGGACGATGCCAGCGCGCGAACGGCCGACTCGCGCCCCGCTCCCGGCCCCTTCACGCGCACTTCCACCGATTTCATCCCGTACTGGTCGCGCGCGACGCCGGCAGCCGTCATCGCCGCCTGCTGCGCCGCATACGGCGTGCCTTTGCGCGATCCCTTGAAGCCCACGGAGCCGGCCGAGGCCCAGCTCACGGCGCGCCCATCGGGATCGGTCAACGTGACGATCGTGTTGTTGAACGTCGCCTGAATGCACACGACGCCGTGCGGCACCACCCGCTTTTCCCGCTTCTTGCGAAACTCTTTCTTGCGCTTGGACGGTTTTGCCCCTGCTGGTGCAGCCGCTGCGTCCTGAGGTTCTTTCGCCACGCTGTTCCTCTCTTCTTTCCTGCGAAATCAGTGGATGCGAATCTTATTTGCGCGCCATCGTCTTCTTCTTCGCGGCCACCGCGCCCTTCCGCGGGCCTTTCCGCGTGCGCGCGTTCGTATGCGTCCGCTGGCCGTGCACCGGAAGATTCCGGCGGTGCCGCAGCCCGCGATAGCACTGGATTTCGATCAGCCGGCGGATGTTCATCTGCATCTCCTTGCGGAGATCGCCTTCCACCCGGCCCTCGGCCTCGATCGCGGCGCGCAGGCGCGTCACTTCCTCTTCGGTCAGGTCCTTGATCTTCTTGGTCGCGTCCACATTCGCCTTTGCCGCAAGCGAACGCGCGCGCTGCTGGCCGATGCCGTATATTGCCGTCAGCCCGATCCAAAGCCGCTTATTGGGCGGCAGGTCCACACCTGCAATGCGAGCCATGCGTTTTCTCCCTTACCCCTGGCGCTGGCGGTGCTTCGGATTCGTGCAAATCACACGCACCACGCCGCGCCGGTGAACGATCTTGCACTTCATGCAAATTTTCTTGACCGATGCTCGAACCTTCATCTTCGGCTCCTACTTGTACCGGTAAACGATTCGCCCGCGAGTCAGGTCGTAGGGTGAGAGCTCGACCGCCACCCGGTCCCCGGGAAGGATGCGGATGAAATTCTTCCGCATTTTTCCCGAAATGTGAGCGAGCACCTGATGCTTGTTCTCCAGCTGGACGCGAAACATCGCGTTCGGCAGAGGCTCGATCACGGTCGCCATCACTTCGATGGCGTCTTCTTTCCCGCTCTCGCCCGGCTTCTTTTTGTCCTGCTCTGGTCTCGCCATGCGCTCCTGACACTTTGGAGACGCAGCAAGCGTCTCCATTTGATGCTTTACCGGGCCAATCGATCTTGAAGGCCCCGGCCCGCCAAATCCAGCCTTACCAGACCGGCCCGGTGGCCTCGCGCGGCCGCGTCAAAATCCACGGCCCGTTGTTCGTCACCGCAACGGTATGCTCGAAATGCGCCGAGTCGCTGCCATCCGCCGTAACTGCCGTCCACTCATCGTCGAGCAGCCTTACTTCCGGGCTGCCCGAGTTCACCATAGGCTCGATCGCGAGGACCATGCCCTCCTGCAAGCGCGGGCCATGCCCCGGGCTGCCATAGTTCGGGACCTGCGGCTCCTCGTGCATCTTCGTCCCGATCCCGTGGCCCACGAACTCGCGCACCACCGAGTAGCCGTTCTCTTCAACCCAGGCCTGCACCGCCGATGAAACATCGCCCAAGCGGTTGCCGGGCCGAACCTTGTCGATCGCCCGCTCGAGCGATTCGCGCGTCACCCGCAGCAGTTTTTCCCGCTCCGGCGCGATCTTGCCGACCGGCACCGTCAGCGCGGCGTCGCCGTAATACCCTTCCACTTCGACCCCAAAATCCATCGAAAGAATGTCGCCTTCTTTCAGCTTCCGGCTGGGCGACGGAATCCCGTGCACCACCTCTTTGTTGATCGAGGTGCACACCGAACCCGGATAACCCCGGTAGCCCTTGAACGCCGGCCGCGCCTTATGCTCGGCGCAATACTTCTCGGCGAACTCGTCGAGATCCTTCGTCGAAAGGCCGGGCCGGACCATCTCCCGCATCTTTTCGAGCGCGCCCCACACGATCAGTCCGGCCCGATGCATCTTTTCCAGTTCGGCCGGCGACTTACAGATGACCATTTCTTTTCGCTTCCGCCCGCTTCACGAGCACTTCACCAGCTTTTCCAGAGCGCGGCTCACATCTTCCACCGGCGCTCCCGCATCCAGCACGTCCAACACGCCTCGGCGGCGGTAATACTCGGTCAGCGGCTTGGTCTGCCTCTCATAGACAACCAGCCGCGCCTGCACCGCTTCCGGCCGGTCGTCCGCGCGCTGCACCAGCTTGCCGCCATCGCGATCGCAGATTCCAGCCACTTTCGGCGGCGCCTCATGAATATTGTAAATCTCGCCGCCCACGCTGCACGTCCAACGGCCCGAAATCCGCTTCACCAGCTCTTCGGGGCTGATGCAAAAATCCACCACTTGAGGCCGGCGAAAGCCGCGCGCCTCGAGAATCTTGTCCAGCTGCTCGGCCTGCGGCAGCGTCCGCGGAAACCCGTCGAAGACGAATCCCCCGGCGCAATCGGGCCGGCTCAGCCGTTCTTCGACCATTTTCATCACCAGGTCGTCCGGCACCAGCTCGCCGCGTTCCATGATCGGCCGCGCGATCCGGCCCAGCGGCGTCTCGTTGCTTACCGCGTCGCGCAGCATGTCGCCCGTCGAAAGGTGCGGCACGCCGCAGCGCTGAGCGACTTTCTTCGACTGGGTGCCCTTGCCCGCTCCCGGTGGCCCCAGGAAAATTAACGCCCGATTGAGCGCCATATTCCCCGCCGAACTCGCCTTAACCGCGACGACTTCGCACTCGGCCCTTTTTAACGAAACCTTCGTAATTCCGCATCACCAGCTGCGCTTCGAGCTGCTGCACCGTATCCATCGCCACGCCCACGACGATCAGCAGCGACGTGCCGCCGAAATAGAACTGCACGTTCAGGCCGTACAGCACGAAATTCCACATGTGCTGGTCGAACCACGCCCCGAGCGCGCCCGGCAAATGCTGCAGGTGAATGCCCGCGATCATCCATTCCGGCAGCAGGCAAACCACCGCGAGATAGATGCCGCCGACCAGCGTGAGCCGCGAAAGGATCCGGTTGATATATTCCGACGTGTTTCGCCCCGGCCGGATGCCCGGAATGAAGCCGCCGTACTTCCGCATGTTGTCGGCCAGCTCGGTGGGATTGAAAATGATCCCCACGTAAAAAAACGCGAAAAAGATGATCAGCGCGACATACAGAACCGTGTAAATCGGCTCGCCCCAGCTGATGGCCTGCGCGAACTTCTGAAAGAAGCCCGCCTGGTTCTGCCCCTTCTGAAAGATCATCGCCGCGGTTTGCGGGAAGGTGAGCAGCGAACTCGCGAAAATCGGCGGAATCACGCCGCCCGAATTCACGCGCAGCGGCAGATACGTCATCTGCCCGCCCATCACCTTGCGGCCCATCACGCGCTTCGCATACTGCACCGGGATGCGCCGCTGCCCGCCCTCGACGAACACGATGAACGCAACCACCGCCAGCATCAGCGCGATCAGCCCGATCAGCGCGACGGGAGTCAGCGAGCCCCACTGCTGCGTCTTGGCCTTGTCCCACAGATCGCCGATGGCGCGCGGCAGCCCGACCACGATCCCGGCGAAAATGATGAGCGACATCCCGTTGCCGATGCCGCGGTCGCTGATCTGCTCGCCGAGCCACATGATGAACGCCGACCCGGTCGTCAGCGTCAGCATCGTCATCAAAATGAACTGGTAGCCGGGATGGTAGACCAGAGACTGCCCGGACATCGACTGCCGCTGCAGCGTGAGCGCGATCGTGAACGATTGAAACGCGCTCAGGATGATCGTCAGGTAGCGCGTGTACTGCGTGATCTTCCGCCGCCCGAGCTCGCCTTCCTTCTGCAGCTTTTCCAGGTACGGCCACACCACCACCAGCAACTGCAAGATAATCGACGCCGTGATGTACGGCATGATGCCGAGCGCGAAAATCGTCAGCCGGCGCAGATTGCCGCCGCTGAAGAGGTCGATCAGGCCCAGCACGGAACCCTTGCTCTGGTCGAAGAGCTGCCCGAGAAGCGTCGTGTTGATTCCCGGAGTCGGAACGAACGCGCCGAGGCGATACACGCCGAGCAGCGCCAGCGTGAACAACACGCGATAGCGCAGATCCGGCGTGCTGAAAATATTGCGAAACGCCTCGACCAGCTTCCTCATTGCAGGACTTCGACCTTCCCTCCGGCGCGCGTGATCTTCTCTTCCGCCGACTTGCTGAAAGCGTGCGCGCGCACCGTCAATGCAACCTTCAATTCGCCGTCGCCGAGGATTTTGACGCCGTCGCGCATCGCGCGCACGATGCCGTGGCCCTTCAGCGATTCCGGCGTCACCGTCTCGCCGGCCGCGAAAGCGTTGAGGCTTTCGACGTTGACGACAGCGAAGGCCTTCGGAAACGGACTCGAAAAGCCGCGCTTCGGCAATCGCCGGTGCAGCGGCATCTGGCCGCCTTCAAAGCCGGGGCGCCGCGAATAACCTCTGCGGGATTGCTGCCCTTTGTTGCCCGCGCCCGAAGTCTTGCCCATCTTCGAGCCCATGCCGCGCCCCACCCGCACCTTGCGGTGCCGCGAGCCGCGCGGAGGTTTCAGAGTCGAAAGTGTCGGTGTGTTTGCCATTTTCTCTTAGCCTTGCACTTCCACCAGGTGGTGGACCTTCGCGATCATCCCGCGCGTTTCGGGCGTGTCTGCCCGCTCGACCACCTGCTGCATCCGGCGGAAGCCGAGCCCGCGAATCGTCTGGCGCATGTCGCGCGGGCAGCCGATGAAGCTGCGCACCCATTTGATCTTGAGCGTTCCCGATTTCTTCTTTGTCGTCGTCATCTTCGTTCTCACGCTGCGCGGCTAGGAAGTCGTCGCCGCAGCCGCTTCCTCTCCGGTCTTGCCGCGCCCTTCGGCCACGCGGGCCGCGTCTTTCAGGTGCAGCAACGCGTCAAACGTGGCCTTGATCACGTTGTGCGGATTCGATGTGCCGAGCGACTTCGTCAGCACGTTCTGAATCCCGGCCACCTCCATCACCGCGCGCACCGGGCCGCCCGCAATCACGCCCGTGCCTTCGGGCGCGGGCTTCAGCAACACGCGTCCCGAGCCGTAGTAGCCCATCACCTGATGCGGGATCGTGCTGCCCTTCAGGTTGAGCTTCACCATGTTCTTCTTCGCTTGCTCGATCGCCTTGCGGATCGCCATGGGCACTTCGCGGGCCTTGCCCATGCCGAATCCGGCGTGGCCGCCCTGGTCGCCCACTACCACGAGCGCCGAGAAGCTGAGGTTCTTGCCGCCCTTCACCACTTTCGTGACGCGGTTGATCGACACCACCTGGTCTTTCAGGTTGGCCTGATTGGTTTCGATCGGCCGGCGAACGGCCAACGTGTCTTTGAGCTCTTGTTTCGGCATAGTTTTTAGAACTTCAGGCCCGCCTCCCGGGCCGCTTCGGCAAGCGCTTGCACGCGGCCGTGATACTGATAGCCGCCGCGGTCAAACACCACGTTCTCGACGCCTTTGGCGCGAGCGCGTTCCGCAATCACCTTGCCGACCACTTTCGAAGCCGCGATATTGCCGCCGCCCTTGATCTGCGCGCGGACGTCCTTATCGAGCGAGCTGGCGAACGCCAGCGTGGTGCCCGAAGCGTCGTCGACCACCTGCGCGCGAATGTGCCGCGTCGAGCGGTGCACGCACAGGCGCGGGCGCTCCGGCGTCCCCGAAATCCTTTTCCGCATGCGCACGTGAATCCGCCGGCGGTGCGCCTCGCGGGATAGCCTTCGAACCGGTGCTGCCACAGTCGTTCTCCTTTTCCCTGTACTGCCGCCACTTGGGCGGTATTAAGCGGCCGACGTCTTCGCGCCCGCCTTGCCCGCTTTCTTCTTCAGCCGTTCGCCGGTGATGCGGACGCCCTTCTGCTTGTACGGGTCGGGCGGGCGCAGCGAGCGGAGATTAGCCGCCACCTGGCCCACCTGATTCTTGTCCGCCCCGGAAACCGTCATATGCGTCTGCTTTTCGACCGCGATCTGAATTCCCTCGGGAATCGGGAACTCGACGGGGTGCGAATAGCCGAGCGCGAGGACCACGTTCTTTCCCTTCACTTCGGCGCGGTAGCCGACGCCCACGATGTCGAGCTCCTTCTTGAATCCCTGCGTTACGCCCGTCACCGCGTTGGCTACCAGCGCCCGCGCGAGGCCGTGCAGCGCGCGCTGCTCTTCGGACTGGCGCTTCGCGATGAGCGTGCTGTCTTTCTGCTCGAACTGAATGCCGCGCGGCAGCGGCACGGTCATCTTGCCTTTCGGGCCTTGCACGTCCACGGCGCCTTCCTTGATCTGCACCTTCACGCCCGACGGCACCGGAATCAGCTTGTTTCCAATTCGCGACATGGCTCTCTTAAAACCTCTCTCGAATCGCTACCAGGCTTTCGTTACCAAACCTCGCACAGCAGCTCGCCGCCCACGCCTTCCTTGCGCGCGGCGTGCCCCGTCATCAGGCCCCGGGGCGTCGAAACGATCGCGATGCCCATTCCGCCCACCACGGCGCGGATGCCCGTCTTCCCCACGTAGCGCCGCGAGCCGGGACGCGAAACGCGCTTGAGGTCGGTGATCACGCCGTGGCGGTCCGGTGTGTAGCGCAGGAAGACGCGCAGCGTCTTCTTGCCTTTTTCTTCCACCACTTTGAAATTCGTGAGGTAGCCCTCTTCCTTCAGGATGCGGGCGATCTCGACTTTCAGTTTCGACGACGGCAGATCGACGCGCGGGTGCTTGGCGCGCACCCCGTTGCGGATCCGGGTCAGCATGTCTGCGATAGGATCGGTAGTCATCTCGTTTTCACCAGCTCGACTTTACGACGCCGGGGATTTCGCCCTTCAGCGCGTGGCCGCGGAAGCAGATGCGGCACATCTCGAATTTTCGCAGGAACCCGCGCGCCCGGCCGCAGATGCGGCAGCGGTTGCGCTGGCGGATTTTGTACTTCAGTTTCTTCCGCATCTTCGCAAATTGACTGTCTCGAGCCATGCTTCTCCGTTTCTCCTCGGCCTAATTCTGCGCGCGGAAAGGCACGCCGAGCTGTTTCAGCAGCTCGCGCCCCTCTTCGTCGCTTCGGGCCGTCGTCGTAATCGTGATGTTCATTCCCTTGATCTTGTCCACGCGCGTGTAGTCGATTTCCGGAAATACCAGCTGGTCCTTCAGCCCCAGCGTGTAGTTGCCGCGCCCGTCGAACGAATTCGGCGGCAAGCCCTTGAAATCGCGCACGCGCGGCAGGACGATCGACGCGAGCCGGTCGAGGAACTCGTACATCCGCTCGCCCCGCAGCGTCACCATGCACCCGATCGCCATGCCCTTGCGAATCTTGAAATTCGCGATCGACTTCTTCGCCCGCGTGATCACCGGCTTCTGCCCGGCGATCTGCCCCAGCTCGGCCGCGGCCGTGTCGAGCAGCTTCACGTTCTGGCTCGCTTCGCCCATGCCGATGTTGAGCGTCACTTTCGAAACCCGCGGGACGGCCATCGAATTCTTGTAGCCGAAGCGCTTGGTCAGCGCCGGCATGGCCTCCTTGCGGTACTTTTCATGCAGCCGGTTCGTCATCTCTCTCGCCTCTTGCTAATTCTCAAACGTCGTGTTGCAGCGCCGGCAGACGCGCACCTTGGTGCCGTCCGGCAGCTTCGTGTGCCCCGCGCGGGTGTGCTTCCCGCATCCCGGGCAGACCAGCATCACGTTCGATACGTTCATCGGCCCCTCTTTTTCGAGGATGCCGCCCTTGATGTTTTTCGACGGGTTCGGCCGCGTGTGCCGCTTGATCATGTTCGCGTGCTCGACCGTCACCCGGCGCTTCGCCGGGTCGACCGAAAGCACCTTGCCGGTCTTGCCCTTCGAGCGCCCCGCCATGATTTTTACCGTGTCGCCGTGGCGAATGCCGAGCGGCGCCGGCTTTGCGTTCGTTTCTCTCATCGCTACCACACTTCCGGGGCGAGCGACACGATCTTGGTGAACTTCTTGTCGCGCAGCTCGCGCGCCACCGGGCCGAATACGCGCGTTCCCACCGGCTCGTTCGCGTCGTTGATCAGCACCGCGGCGTTGTCGTCGAAGCGGATGTACGTCCCGTCCCTCCGCCGCTGCTCTTTTCTCGTGCGCACCACCACGGCGCGCACCACTTTGCCCTTCTTGATCTGGCTGTCCGGCGCCGCTTCCTTCACCGCCGCCGTGATGACGTCGCCCAGCGACGCCGTCAAGCCCGCGTCTCCGCCGATCGGCAGGATGCAGGTCAACTGGCGCGCGCCGGAATTATCGGCCACCGTCAGCCACGTCCTCATCTGAACCATCGTCGTGCTCCCTTAGTCTTTCCGGCGCCCGATCAAACTCGCGCCACGCGCGTCGAACGCTGCAGCACTTCTTTCAGCCGCCAACGCTTCAATTTCGAAAGCGGCCGCGTCGATACGATGCGCACCGTGTCGCCCACGCGCGCTTCCCCGGATTCGTCGTGCGCGTAATACTTCTTCGCCGACCGGATCACCCGCTGGTAGAGCGGGTGCTGCGTGGTGCGCCGCACCTTCACCACGATCGTCTTCTGCATCTTGGCGCTGGTCACGATGCCGACCAGTTCCTGCCGCGCGCCTCGCTCGCGGCCGCCTTCCTGCTCCGCCGCTCGCGCGGCCGCTGCGGTTGTTTCGTTCGCCATTACGCCTTCCTCAATTCGCTCGCCCGCAGGAGTGTTTTCACCCGCGCGAGGTCCTTCTTCGCTTCCCGCAATTTCTTCAGGCCTTCTGCCTGGCCCGAGGACAGCTGGAAACGCAGACGGAAAATCTGTTCGGCGAGCTCGCGCTCTTCGAGTTCGAGCTCGTTCGGTTTCATCTCGCGGTATTTTTCCAGATTCGGCCGCGCTGCCATTAGAGTTCCTCCGCCCGGCTCACAAACTTCGTCAGAATCGGCAGTTTGTGCGCCGCCAGCTCCATCGCTTCGGTGGCCGACGCCAGGTCCACGCCCGACATCTCGAACATGATGCGTCCCGGCTTCACCACCGCCACCCAGCGCTCCGGTGGCCCTTTGCCCTTGCCCATGCGGGTTTCGGCCGGCTTTTTCGTGAACGGCTTGTCCGGGAAAATACGGATCCACAGCTTTCCGCCGCGCTTGATGAACCGCGTGATCGCCACGCGCGCCGCCTCGATTTGCCGGTCGGTGATCCAGGCCGGCTCGAGCGCCTTCAATCCGTACTCGCCGAACGCGAGCGAGCCGCCGCGCCACGCCTTGCCGGTGCGCCGGCCGCGCTGCTGCTTGCGGTACTTCACTTTCTTGGGCATCAACATAGTTGCTCGCCTGTCCCTTTAATCCCTACGCCGCTTCGTTCGTGCGGGCTCCGGGCTTCCCGCGCTGCGGGATTTTCTCGCCCTGGTAGACCCAGCACTTCACGCCGATCAGTCCATACGTGGTGTGCGCCTCGGCCGTGCCGAAATCGATGTCCGCGCGCAGCGTCTGCAGCGGCAGCCGCCCCTGCAGGTACCACTCTTTCCGCGCGATTTCCGCTCCGTTCAGCCGGCCCGCCACGCGCACCTTGATCCCCTTGCAGCCGAAGCGCAGCGCCGAATCGACGGCCTTGCGCATCGCCCGCCGGAAAGCCACCCGCTTCTCGAGCTGCAGCGCGATCGATTCCGCCACCAGTTGCGCGTCGAGCTCGGGACGGTGCACTTCCTGAATGTCGATGTGCACTTCGCGGTTCGTGCGCTTCTGCACTTCGTTCTTCAGCTTGTCGATCTCGGAGCCCTTCCGGCCGATGATGATTCCCGGGCGGGCCGTGTAGATCCGCACGACCAGCTTGTTGGCGGCGCGCTCGACCTCGATGGCGTCGACGCCCGCGGATTTCAGCCGGTCCTTCAGCTGCTTGCGGAGCAGAACGTCCTCGTGCAGCAGGTCGGCGTACTCTTTTTTCGCGAACCAGCGCGACTTCCAGCCCTTGTTGTAGCCCAGGCGGAAACCGTAGGGATGTGTTTTCTGTCCCAAACTTGCCTCCTACTTCTTTTTCTTCTGCGCTTCTTTCGCGCGCTTCTCGATTGCCTTGCGGGCCTTGCGAATCGTGCCCTTCACGCCCTTCGAAGCCTCGGCTTCCGCCGCTGCCGCCGCCGCGCGCCCTTCGGCGGCGCGCACGTGCTCGGCCACCTCGACCACGATGTGGCTCGTCCGCTTCTGGTAACGGAATCCCCGCCCCATCGGCGCGGGGCGCATCCGCTTCCACCGCGGCCCTTCGTTGACGAAACAGCGCGTCACATACAGCGCGTCCACGTCGAGCGATTCGCCTGAATCGTCCGCCTTGCGCTCGGCGTTGGCGATCGCGCTGCGCAGCGTCTTCTCGATTTCCTTGGCGATGCGCTTTTTCGTGAAGCGCAGCGTCTGCAGCGCGTCTTCCGCCCGCTGGCCGCGGATCAAGTCCACCACCAGCCGCGCCTTCTGCGGCGATACGCGGACGAACCGCGTGTTTGCCAAGCCTTCGATCGGGCCGTGAACCGCCGTTGCTGTCGCCATCGTCTCGTCTCTTCCCTTGTTCCGGACTTGCTCTTCCGCTTCGCTGCGCCCGGCCTACGACTTTGGCGCAGCCGCCGCGGGCGCCGCCGCCGGCGCTCCGGCCGCTGCCGCCGCCTTTTCGAGCGCCGCCTTCACGGCGTGGCCTTTGAACGTGCGCGTCGGCGCGAATTCCCCCAGCTTGTGTCCCACCATCTGCTCGGTGATGTACACCGGGATGAACTTCCTCCCGTTGTGCACGGCGATCG
>Ga0335072_10000482_pt1 | contig 78549 bp, 69 predicted proteins | sample Lox_Sample_21_FD_206725 | JGI IMG/M metagenome (GOLD analysis project Ga0335072, IMG submission 206725) | Soil microbial communities from Loxahatchee National Wildlife Refuge, Florida, United States - Lox_Sample_2.1 | ecosystem: Environmental > Terrestrial > Soil > Wetlands | place: USA... | reverse complement strand
GGGGTAGTTGCCGTAGTAGGTGCTTGGCCTTGACCTCTCACCGGCGGTGGGACGGTAATGGTGACAAATTCAGTTGTATATGTTGTGCTTGTTGAAGTGCAAGAGTCGGTAGCGGCATTGGCTGCAGCATTTACGGCACCGACATTTTGGACAGCCCCGACTGCAGCGCCATTTCCACTTGCCGCAGGTGTGCTGCTTGCTGGTAGCGGCATGACTGTCAATGTGGCAACCGCCTCAGAGGACGGGGCGGCAGCACTGCTGGCATGATCACGAAATCGGTCTGGAAACCAACCACCAGTGCTATTGGCATTCCAGATTCCTCCAGTCGGGTAGCCCATTGCGTCACTGTCAGAATGATGATGATGAAAGTGGTCATGTCGCTTGGGATGGGCGCGCACGAAGGTGGTGCTCGCCAAGGCGAGAAGAGCGACTGTCTTGAAGAGCATGTTGGATGGATGATGCGTTTGGTTGTTACAAAAGACGTTTGGTGTTTGAAAGGAGGTATCTTGGGATCCAGAGGCAGATTTTTTTTCGTAGTGAAGAAGGGTGGTGGCAAAAGATGTAGTCGAAGATTGGGAACCGTGGACGCCTACCAGGGCTGAAGGGGATTGGGTGAGGTGATGAAGTGTTCAAGCAAGATCTTGTTCAACTTGGGTGTTCGGAATGAATGGATGTCAGTCAATGACTTTCACGAGCTTGGGCTCAAGTGTTCAGATAGTGTTCGGTCGAGCTATCCTGAGCCGAAATGAATGTAAAGTGCAATGTGTCGCACAAACGTGTCTAGAGAAAGGAAGGGCGGAAGAACAAGTCTATGGCGAGTGCAAGGGAGAAAAGAGGAGGAAAGGAAAACAAATCGGGTGGAGGATATTCATTTTGTTTTACAGCAAAGCAGATCACAGGAGAAGTGGCACGTCTCATAATCATGCGGCCCAGTTGAAAGGGGGGTTGCAGTTGCTCGAAAAGCGGGGACTCTGCGTTGGTAATGGAGTGTAATGTCGGAGCACAACGAGCTGGTGTCTTTCGTGACATAGTGGCTGACGAGTGAGTGGTTATGTTACAGCCTGGTAATACTCGCTGGCTGCATCCTGATTCAGATGGACCTGACATCCCGGTAAATCCAGCCTCTGGGACCCCCGGGATTCAGTCTTCCGGAAAGCTGGGAGGATAAGGAGAAGAAGCCCGGTTGGTTCACTTGAAGACAAGCTCAAAGGAGCCGCGTTCCCCTGGCTTGTGATAGACTTGCAGAACTCCCGAATGGCATTGGCAAAAGGTCGAGTGCGGAGCGGTGATGGCGACAAGATCAGGGGAGGTGTTTCGGCTAGGAGAAAGTCGTAGGTCCCGCCACGAATAAACCTGCTCCTGCAGCCCAGGCCAGGCTCTTTCAGTCTTGGCTTGGGCGTTTCAACTGGTCTTGGACAAATACGAGAGACTTCCTTCCCGGCGCTAATGTCAGGGACGATAAAAAAACTTTGTTCACAGGAAAAAAGGCAAAACGAATTTCAGGAACAGAAACAAAGTGTTTTGTTCTGTCTTGACGAGGAGTTCAATTATCACCATCCAAAATTACTCCTCTAGCCATCAAGACAACTTTGCGCAAGCACGAAATATGTTACAGCATTATCGTGAGGCAGTCTGGTTCTCAATGTTGCTCAATGTATCCTGCAAGGGGGATTTTGAGTTGCTTACGTCAAGAACTCGGCCACATGGGAGGCTTATCGCCAAACAGCCACTGAAACAGAATGAGTCCCCACTCGGGACAGTGATTTTAGACCTCGTGGGAACATGGGTCGATTTTGCTAAACCTAGCCGCACATTATTTTGGGTGAAGGATTGTTAAAATGACCCTCCTATCGCGGACAATCCTGCAAATAGGTTGGAGAGTGCTACCGCGAAAGGTAATCATTATCTGGCCCTTTAAGCGTTCTGCCAGGGCCGAGGACCCGCCCTGAGGTATAGAGAGTAGACATCATATCGTGAAATTGACAGATAGTTTTCGCGTCTATGCAACTATGCATTTCCTCGATCATTTCTTCTCCGGCGCTTTTCTTCCTGCTAGGACACCCATCACATCGTTGATGCTATCCTTGTCCCCTCTGCGTTTTTTTGGTCCCCGTTTCCTGCCAACCTTCTTCCCACCTCCGTCCCCATCCCAGGTGGGTCCGTCCTCATCCTCGTCATCTCCGAATCGACTCTCCCCGAAGCCAAGGTCCATGTCCAACGCATCTTCTCGATCCCGTTTCTTGAGATTCTCGAGGAATTGCTTCCGTCGCAACAACCTTTCTGGATTTTGGCCTTCTGTGGATGTTGAATCACCACTCTCTGCCTCCTCTCGAGGCGTGCGAATGTCTGCGGCCTGCTTGAGTGCTGCCATAATTGCTGGATCGCTTGCCAAAGGAATAGACCTGTCAGAAGACTCTTCTGTGGACTTTGTAGAAAAGTAGTTCCTCGATTTCGCTTTTGAAGCGTCTAGTGTAGGTTCCGCTTCAGATTCCGCGTTGGCTGGTTTTGAACCTGCTGGCTCGACTTCGCCATCTGAACGCGAGTCGCCGTCGGAAGCGTCACTTATGCCAGCGAGTGGATTGTAATCCGCCCCAACACCTCCGAATATATCGTCGTCCTCATCCTCTGCCTTTTGCTGCTCCTCTAGTAAAGCTTTGTGCTTCGCAGCAAGTTCCGCTGGCACTTCCATTCCCAATACCTGTCGCATCGGTTCTCCATTTCCTGAATTCAATGCAGGTACATCATCCTTGTCCAGCCATCTCACCTTTCTCTTGATCCTTCCGTCCTTGTCTGTTGTTACCAGAACCTCCCGGCGCCGACCGTTGACCACTTCTGTGAATCGTTTCTTTTCCGACCTATCTCCCGACCCAACCTTCTTAAATCTCTCACCCAATGATGGCTCTACCAGTGCAGGTGATTCTTGCTGTTTGTTGGATGCGCGACTGGCTTTGAGGGCCTGTAGAATTTCGTCTCGTGTTTTCCTCCGTGGATCGCTGGCCCCTCTTATTGGCGGGGGTGCCATTTCGCCCTTCTTGGCCTTTTCTTCTTTCCGGGCGGGCTGTACCTCCTTCTCCAAGACAGTTTCGAGCTCTTCGTCGACGTCCGCACTGGCCTCTTCTATTGACTCTTTGTCCTTGGCTGCAGGACCGGCGCTGATGTCCTCTCCTCTCTTCACTCGCTCCAAAAGCTTCCAATCGAGTCCCTTGACCAGATGTGTGCTACTCACGTCTCCTCCCACGCCAATTTCGTCTCGCAGCTTCTCGAAAGTGGATTGGTCGATCTGTTGTAGCTTCATCATCTCTTCCAGCGCCTTCAATCTCTTCTCCTTGTCATCCTGAGTCTCTGCATTCTCGTCGTCCGCTCTGCGCAACGATGTTCGATCTTGATATCCTTGTGCAAGCTTTGTGCCTTTCGGCGCAGCACTAGATTTGAACTTCTTTGTAGGCGGCTGGCCAGACAGTTCTCGCTTATGTTCTGCCAATTGTCTTGCGAAATCATTCGAGGAGTTGTACCCGGCGACCGATCGAGGTGTCATCGGGATGGATGAACGAGCGCGTGATCCAAGTATGGGTGTCGCTGAGGAACGCTGCGATGGAGTTGCTGCAACATTTTTTCCCTGTGCGTTTGGGCTTGAGATAGAAGTGGTATTGTTGAGCAGCAGACTCCGAAACTGGGTGTTGTTCATGTTCGCGAAGCCGGCCAAATGCCGCGAACTACGTAGAGATGATAACCGAGATGTTTTGGTATATGAAACCCAAAAATCGTGGATAATGACGGAAGACCTTCCGCAACGGAGGCGACGCTAAGCTCGAGCTTAAGGCTTGGAGGGTGAAGCTTTGGTAACACTCGAATCTTACTCGATGGTCAAAAGCACCAAACAGAACTTCTTCAAAAACAATCATGCTTAGACCTCTCTCCACCAATATTTGATGGAAGATTTCAAGTCAAGTTACTCATCTAGTGCTCGAACAGCTAGATTCACCAATCGTATGGAATTCAACAAAAAGACAGAGCTCGGAAGCAAAGACATCTCCCGCCCGAGTCCTTCCTTCATAGTGCATCACGCTCACTTTGAGAGATACAAGTCTGCCTCTGGACAAACAATACTTGTCTGCACATACTACATGGTGATCAACATTTTCCGTGTAAACAATATAAGAAAAGCCTCAACCCCGCACGCTGAAGTGGAGTTGACCTGGACGCTGCGAGCGAATAAACGCTATGACAATTCCAAAAACCCCGTTGGCATCCCTCTCTCTCATGTCTTCTACTATTCCTATCGCATTCTCCTTGAACAATCCCCCTTCCCATTGTCTTAGTTGAATTCTCAGAATGCCAGGTCGTCTCGAAAACAAGGTTGCGATAGTCACAGGTGGGGGTAGTGGATTCGGACAAGGCATCGCGACCAAATTTGTCGAAGAAGGCGCGAAAGTTATAATAGCAGACTTGGCCCAAGACAATGGCTCGAGGGTAGCCAAAGAACTCGGCTGCGAATTCCACCTGTCCAACGTTACAAAAAGAGACGATTGGGAAGCTCTCCTCAAAAAGGTACTCGACACGCATGGCCGACTGGATATCGTGATCAATAACGCTGGTGGGACCTACATGAACAAGGTATGGCTGCTAGGCCCCCTCCACTTTGCTGAATCTACTGACTGGTATACCCAGCCTACCATGCAAGTCACAGACGAAGATTTCGACCTCGTCGTCAACCTCAACATGAGATCAATCTACCTATCCGCCAGCGTCATCGTGCCCTACATGCAGAAACGCGGCGAGGGAGGCGTCTTCGTGCAAATCGCCTCGACAGCAGGTATCCGCCCCCGACCCGGCCTGACCTGGTACAACGCGTCCAAAGCCGCTGCCTCCTGCGCCACAAAGACAATGGCCGTCGAATACGCCACAGACAAGATCCGGTTCAATGCCGTTTGCCCCGTTGTCGGAAGCACAGCCATGTGAAACCCCCCCCCCTCCCCTTCCCCCAACGACACCCTAATCTCAGCTGCTTTTCGCTACTGACAAAAAGTTCGGCTTACAGGACCCATCTATTCCTAGGCAAGCCCGACACGCCAGAAAACCGCGCATCATTCATCTCCACGATCCCGCTCGGTCGCGGCTCAACGCCCAAAGATGTGGCGAATGCTTGTTGCTACCTCGCCAGCGACGAAGCCGAGTTTGTAACGGGGATCAACCTTGAAGTTGATGGGGGTCGTACCGTCTAGAAGTAGTACTATTCTTCTTGCTTCACTGCTCAGCTGGTATTGTCGAGTCTCTATCCAAAAATGAGAACAATAGCTTTTTGCGGTCTGAGGGAATAGAATAGAGACGATCCTCATCAACCGAGAGCGATGACAGCGATTTCGGTAGGAGGGCTTGGACTTGGAACCTAGAGCGGCTTCAGTGTACCGAAAAGTAATTTCACTGTATACCTAGAATACTAGTTCTGAAGATCATAAGTAGCCCAGTTCAATCCTACTAAATCATCATAATTCGTGAGGATAGATCACCTTTGTGAGAATTTGGGAACGCAGCTGTCTAGTCATCCCGGAAGTTGGAAGGCTGAACATGAGGACGAGGCGCGAGAAGAAAAGAACATTAGGCTGAGTCATGTGGGTTGCAAGGTAGTGCGATGCAAAGTCACGGACGGATAGATATTGACTATTTTTGCATAATCAAAACTTCGCTGGTACGCTCACTCGCTAAACTGACTCTCATACACATACACAAATTAAGACTCAAGCAATTGGGGCAAAATCCAAGATATTGCAATCTTTAGCCAGCCCTATGACTTGTTTGTCCTCTCCCCAAGAACACTATCGATGCCAGAGGTGAACTTCGAATGGGAAGGGACTGGTAGCATCGAAATTCGCCTGCCTTTCACGCTCGAAGTCGGGCTCACCGCAGTTGTGGTGTGTGGGCGTTGTGTCATTTTCGGCCGGACCAAGGGGCTCGAACTCGGCTCTGGACCCAATTCATCTTCCTCCTCATAGTCGTCGCTGCGCATATCAATTCCGCTATCCTCTATTTTTATAGGGGATCTGGGCACCGCTGAGCTAGTTCTCGCGGGAAGCGATTTCCTCCCTGTATGCACCTGGCTCAACGAAGGACGGCGTCTGGACAGCTGGGAGCCGCCGGTCATAGTTGGTCTGCCATTGTTGTGTACGGCGGCCGAGGATGGCGAGCGAATGGTACCGGGTACAGGGGCAGTGGCATTCCGACCACGATAATATGGTACGGGGTCCAGCAGGCCATTGCTGTTATTCTGCCGATGCGCTGGACTCGCAACACGCTCCGCGAAGGATGCCAGGTGCTGATTGCTTCGCTTAGATGTGAGTTGTGGTCTCGGACCTAGCGTTGGGGAAATCGAAGTTTCCCGGCTTAAAGGGCTGGAAAATTGGCCCGAACCATGGCTGTACGATGCTTTCCGATGCAGAGAATGCGTAGTGCTGGAAGGGGCTCTGTAATCGGTGGAGTTTCCGGATGAGCTCCATCTGGGCTTGCTGGCAACTGGAGTCAGAGCAGGACGAGCAGGTAGAGGAGCAGTGGGAGGCGAATAGACGCCCTGGCGGTAGACCGAGGCGGCGCCAGGCCCGGGCGAAGCAACGCGACGAGGCAATGCACTTGGGGTTGTTGATCGTCGAGGCTGGGGGGCCGACGGATGATGTTTGTTTTGAGAAGAGATTGGTGGATGAGAGGTAGGCTTTACGCCAGATCTAGGGTGCCTCGCAGTCGGTGTAGGTGGTTCAGCCTTGGAAGTAGAGAGAATTACAGAGGAAGCGGGCGAACTTGCCGGCGTCTCGGCAGCTGTTGACCCTGAGATTGATCTGTCCATTGAAAGCACACTTGAAATGGAGTCCCGCAATTGGGGGTTTGGACTCCCGTTCAATTCTTCCAGAGCACTGTCCATTGCGCGGATGCTGGCAGTAAGACTCTGCGCCCTAGCAGACATGTCGCTTTGCAGTCGAAGGATTTCGCCATTGACGGTCAGGCGGTCGTTAAGGCCTTTCCGGATTATGGCGAGGACCCGATCGATCGCGGGACCATAGTGCATCTTCTTTGCCTGGAATCCTTCGACACGGTTCGCAAATGCAGCAGGATTGCTCTGGCTGAGGCCGGATTCGATGCCTTCCTGTACCTTGATAATGCTTCGTTCGACTGATTCGCACATCTTTTGTGCCTGCCTTCCGGCATTTCGAAAAACAAGAACCCATCTGTCCTCACCAAGCTCCCGGCGGAGATCTTCCGCCTCTTTGACCAATTGCTTCCAGCCGTCTTCGAGTCGTTCGCGTTTGTCTTCCAGTTCTTCACAGGCGGTGGGGAAGATATTTCCGGCTCGTGATGAAAACATGGAGATACGCATTGGAAGGAAGTCCAGAGACGCTCGAAGTGGCTGCATTCGGGCAAAGAGGGCAAGTAAATTCGAGTCGTCATGTCCATGTTCGGCGATTGAAGAAGTAATAGGTGACGACGAAGCAAATGCCGGCGGCAAGCTAAACCGATGGTTTAGAGACGCTTGCGTCATTGTCGGATTTTCGTCAACAATGTTTTCCAGCTCACTCAAATCGAGACTTCCATTGCCGTTATTCTGGAAATCCGAGTGGAGAGTTTGGTGTCTCCTTTCTTCCATTTCGAAGACTAGTCGGCTCAATTCATCCATCTCGTTCCCAACATCTCCGAGTACAACACCCCAAAGCTCCTCCCATTCCATGGCAAGTTCAACTTGGTCACGTATGTCTTTAAGGCCTTTGCGCACCCCCTCCCATCCCTCTAGTGTCGCCTCCATCTGCTCGACAACGCCCTGTAGCTCGTCTGGCTCCACATCACCGATATCCGGGCGAGTCTGTAGCTCTTCAATCCCCTGCACGTAGACCATGACAAGGTGCTCGAACTTGGTGACACATCGATCCGTGTCGTCCAGGCCTTCTCTGCCAGCCGCTGCTGCCCATTCAATGTCATCATCTGCATCCAGATCTTTCAGGACTCTGCTAGCTTTGTCCGTCCATGTTTTTATCTGTGCAGCAGCTCCGGCCAAGGTCTTGATGGCCTTGGAAGCGGTGGGTATTGCGGTAATGCTTGCTGCTAGTGACTCTGCTTGAGGTAGTGTAATCGATGTGAGGGCCGAAAGTTGGCTACTGAATGAGGCTCGGGAGAAGGAGAAGGTGGAGGTGGTGCGGGTTAGAGCTCCAGGTCTAAACGAGGGGTCTTCATTGCCAGGTGTGACACTGCCAGAGTTGGAAGAGTCTTTGGCAGGTACGGGCGGAGCGCCATTCTCAGGAATCGATGTATCGAAGCAATGTTGTGATTCTGTCTCGTTACTCGAGCCCACCATTATCTGGCCAACGCAGAGGCGGCTCATGCCCAAGCTGATGAGCCGGAATCTTTGCGGCGGAAAGGGTTGATTCGGAGACTATGAGCAGTTTAGGAGACGCCGGCTGATATACCTGGTCCAGTGGGGAGCGCCTGGAGAAGCTGAGAACGCTGTTGGGCCGGATTGTGTCCCTTTGGGGTGGACGTCGGTGCTAGGCTTTAGTGAGTGGCTGGAGAGTGCATACGCTCTGCTATTGCTTGCTGTAACTCTGAAAAAGAGAATACATAATCGGAGAGCGGTAAATAAGGCTAAAACAAGGAGTTGTTCGGGTCGTGATGTTCAAAAGCCTGCATCCATAACCTGTTCACTCAAAAGGCAATCTTCTGGTGTTGTTCCATCGGGGGGGGCTAAGGCCGGAAAGTCGTAGCCGTCGCGCTTATTGCTTATCGACGCGTAGGCCTAACATCCATGCTCAAATCACCGGAATCAGCCCGTGCCTCTTTCCAATGCGACCCCGACCATGGATAAAGGACTAAGCTGCAGCTTGAGAGCTGCACCGAGGCCGTATCCCGCCAAATGGAAAGGAGCATTGGATGATTCGCCAAAGTTGATCGATCATCGTTGTCGGAGGAGGAGAGCGCCCGAACAGCATAGCGACAACATAACAGGCTTCATGAAGTAGTCTTGCAGCTTCCGATACCAATTGAGAACCCAATGGCAGACTCTCCCCCGACTGCCGATTCCCGAGTCACCATCCTCGCCTCCAGTGGGGAGGACACCGACTCTACTTATGGCGAAGATGCTCAGTCTCTGACTACCTCGCTCTCGTCCAGCGTTTGGAACTACAATTACGAGAATGGTCGTCGCTACAACGCTTTTAGCAAAGGGACATATTGGTATTTCCTGTCCCGCCTCCTCCCCCTCGAATACAGCTCGAAAAGTCGTACATTAGCTGACGCTCCTCTTTCTCCCGAACACGCAGGGCTCCCAACGACGAGCCCATGGCTGATCATATGGACTTAAACCATCATCTCTACCTCCTCACCCTCAACGGCGCATTGCATCTCGCTCCCATCCCTGCCTCCCCAGACCGGATTCTCGACATCGGCACCGGCACCGGTATCTGGGCCATCGACATGGGGGACCGATATCCCTCCGCCTCCGTAATTGGCAATGACCTCTCCCCGATCCAGCCTTCCTTCGTCCCATCCAACGTAAGTCATGAGCAATTAATGAGAAACAACTAGCAAAAGAAAATCCGGGTTTCTGGAGCTTTATTGACCAAAAAGCGCTCCAGGTCCAATTCGAAATCGATGATTTCTGCGCTCCATGGACATACACGCCTTCGACCTTCGACATGGTCCATGGGCGCCAGCTCTTCGGGTCCGTGAGCGACTACCAGAAACTCTACGCCGAAGTGCTGAGGGCACTCAAGCCTGGCGGGTGGTATGAGCAGGTCGAAATCGACCCTGTGGCGCAGAGCGAAGATGGCAGCATCGCGGGCACAGGGTTTGATCAGGTGGGGCCCCTGACACTCGAGGCGGCGGAGAAATTTGGCAGGTCGTTCCGTGTGCTCAACCATATGAGGCAAGACATGACAGAGGCCGGATTTGAGGAGATCAAGGAAGTGCGATTCAAATGGCCGATTGGCGGGTGGCCGAAGGATCAGAAAATGAAGGAGATTGGCAGGTATAATGCTGCGTCTTGGGATCAGGGAATGGAAGGTTGGTTTCTGTATCTGTTCACCGAATACTTGGGTGTATGTTTCTCCCCTACCCCTTTTTCGCTGTTTCCCCTACTTTGCGATTCAGTTCCTGATTTTCTGAATGGAATGGTGCAACACTCAGTTCGCCAAACAAAGGGAAGTGTAAGAGCGAGCATGTGAAAATTGAGACTGATTTTTCCTTCCGTAGTGGACTCCTGAGGAAGTGAAGATCCTGTGTGCCAACATACGAAAAGCAATGAGAGACAAGAGCGTGCATGCCTACCAAGACGTGTAAGTTTTCCCGCCTTCCTCCCAAATCTTCATAGCAGGAAAAGGAAACCAGTTATTGAGATTTTTGGTCTTCAAGCGCATATTGCTACGGGCGAAAACCTCTGCAAGGGCCTGAGTTTGAAGACCCAGCCACTACTACGACATTCGCACCCACGGCAGGTTCACCACTGGCAGAATAGAGCGGGACTTTTTGGACTATTTTGACGACGTGGATGGTAACGATAATGATTCTGCCTTTCTCTGCGACTGGCGGGAGGGAAAGAGGGGACCGCGCGGGAGGGATTCTTGGAGGATGGCGGTCTGTCATGGGCTACCCATAGTCAGAAAAGCCGCGTGAGAAGGAGGGGGTTTGGTATTGAGCCTTTCATGCAGATATCATTTTAGGAGAAAATCAAACTAGATATGGTAACTTGCCCAGGTCTCTCGACGTCGGCTCAGCGTTCAACTTCAGCCAGGCTTCCTTCAACACAACCTTCAATCTCTCAAGGATGTCTGGTTGCCGGGTAATGTGGAAGAAGGCCATCATCATCGCATTGGCAGTCAAGTCCCCACCACCAAAGATAAGCGACTGGCATCTTCAAAGAAACTCTCCTGCAAGATCTTCGTGTCCTGGGGGTTCCTTCTTCGCTTTCGAATCTAGCAGAAGATGGAAGATCATCTTCGAGTGGGTGAGACGATCAAGACTGCTATGGTAATTGATGCAGTCTTCGATCGACTCCCTCAGAAGCACCTGCATCTAGACCAGCCCCTTCGTTTCGGGGTTCATCATGATGGGCATCTTCGGGGGGATGTTGAAGATGATGTTCTGGATGAGACTAAAGTGTCTGAATGCCGTGAATACCTGGGTGGAACGGTGCACGGCTACAACCAACGGGCTTGGAAGTCCGGGGCGTCGACGGTGTGGATGTCCTTGTCGAAGCAGAGGTCTATGGTGACGTCCATGGTTGAGCAATGGAATGCGAAGAACAGGTCTGAAGGTTTGCGGGCTGCTGTCTGGAGGGCGAGCGCTTTGCAGAGCTTGCTGACCTAGTCAGATCAGTCATGGCGGGCTTTGAAGAGGTCAGAGTAGAAGTGGGTGGGCAGACCTTATCCCGCACCAGCTACTGCATCTGCTCAAGAGGTTGGGCAGAGAACATGCGATTGATGACATCCTTTCATTCTTTGGCTTCGCGAGAATGGAGGAATTCAAAAGAGAATTGCTCCTCGCCGAAGGTGGTGTAATACAGGATTTCGTAGAAAGCGCCTAGTATATCTGAGCCAGGGGGGCGAGGCGTATCATGAGCGACTGGTGACCTTTTGGCTAGATAGCAGCAGGCGGCCCGCCGGGGGCGCATCCGCGGGGGGAACGTCCGGTCCGTGACCTAAGGGGTCGCCTGGGCCCGCCCATCGGGATGCCCAAGCCTGAGAGTTTGAAAGTTCTCGCACCATCATCAACTTAGTCTTTTCGGGCGTTGCTTGAAACAAACCCATCTACGTCAATCCAATGATGCAGGATCCTATTCCTCCAATGAAGATCCATGCGACGGACAAGACTCATCTAGATCACGAACATTCAATGCTAGCCTTCAAGTTAGAAATCTTAAAGCAATTCGTGACGCTGCTGGTATGTCTATTTCACGTCAGTGTCACTATCGCCGTTACTAATTAACAGCGAGTACTTCTTTGAAATACTGCGAACCGGATTATGTTCACTACATATACGGCTTCTCAAGCATCCAATCTCTCCAGGATCATCTTCTTCAATAACGCGTATAACAACCGTATGTCATTCGGAATGCGAGAGACCGCCCTCTGCCAATATCGCGGTCAGCAAATCTCGTCGATCGTTCGAACACGCATGTTAAGACGAATACCGGAGAAGACCTGCAGTTCATCAATTCTGACCCGCCCATTCGAAGAAACGTAAGTAAACGTTACCGCAGCCTCGACCTAAAAGGAGCCGAACCGCTGAAGAAGACAAACTGAACGTGATGGCGGTCAGTACAGTAGGGTGCCGCCTGCGATGTCGGGTTCTTTGAAAAAGGGGGGATGGGATATTTGCTGCGCAGAAGTCTTGAGGCTGATAAGCAAGTAGTGTGACGCCGAGAAGCGTTGAAACCACTGTCCACTGCAAGGCAATACGGTAAGCGCAGACTTTTGGAAATCACCCGGATGCCAGCGGGAAATTAGTGATCTTGCCCGGGTCTTCTTGTCAGGTATGCATTCTAGGATCTAGTCACTATTACTTAGTACGCGTCGATTTTAAACCTGTGCCTGATATACTGACCCACCACGAAAGCTCATTTGATGACTGAAGATCGAAGATATTGAACCAGAAGAGGGACATTGTTCACTTATGTTTGCAGGAATCCGGCATGGACCTTGGTCGCCTGGGTTATCGCCGACTCAAATGTGTAGCCCACGTGAAAAGGTACAACTGCAGCTTTCGTAAACTGCGTGACCTCTGTTGGCAGAAAAAGAAGGCTGATTCTCTTCTTATGCTACAAGTGGGACTCGTGGATGACGAGAAAGACTTCAAGGTTAATGGTGGAGACAACGACGAGAACGAAAACCAGAACGAGAACGAGAAGGACGACGACGACATCAACAATGATTTCCATTTCGATGTCAACGTCAATGACGATAGTATTTACGGTCATGACCTCTCAAGCTACTTTAAGCCTGCTTGAACTCTGCTTAGGGTTACAGTGCTTGGAGGTGATAAGTACCTTTGTGAAATAGCGTATAACCCCTTTCACATTATTGCGTCTCGGCAACATGATGGATAAGAGGTCATAGCTGGTAAATATACCCTCACTGTGCTTTCAATTCTGCTCCAGACCTAGACTGACTTCATTTAGAAGGGTGTAAATTGCATAAGTCAAGCTAATTGGATTCTCGACGAAATCGCAACATCTTATGAGAATGAGAAAAGGTTACGAGATTTTCTGGCAGAAAAGGTTCCTAGCGGGAATGTGAAGGTTGAGAAGATTACACGTGTCCAGAAGTTGCGCTGAACAATGCCCTTTCCGAGATGCTTTCATGCTGTGCTCAGCGTACCAATGGATCGGACTTTTCTACGCGTTATGTTACTTGAGCATTACAAAGTCAATACTAATCGACACCTGGGACCTAAGAGCTGAGTATTAAGAGCATGGTCGATGGAGATCTTCAGATACCAGCCGTACCTGTAGCGCATACAGAGCCTGGATTAGTATCTTCAGTTGGTGTTCTCGGTGTGACTGCCTTCTCATAGACCAGGATGAAGAAGGTGGCACATCGGGGGTGGATCTAGACGTCAAGGATATGTTTCGACAGACCCAGAGAATGGTACGTCAGGAGAAGTGGAAAGAGCGTGGAATTAAATCTCCAAAAGATTTTTCTCATGGGCTTGGGCATTGGCTTCTTCCAAGGCGGAACTTCCAGTGGATTTTCCTTCCAGAGATATAGGCTCGATTAGATGTATTTAAGAGGGCGTGCAGAACATTCTACAGATACTACAATTGTGTGAGGACACGTAATCAGGTTTGATGGTGCGCGATTCAGGAGATAATCAGAAATCAGTCACACTAGTCAGTGTCCTGTCCAGCGTTCGCCGATTCGTCGCTTCCGCCTCTTCGTACCTCTCCTGATATCGCAGTACCGATGTCAAGTTATCGACGCTCGTCAGCGTGTCCGGATGCTCCCTTCCCAGCATCTTCTCTCTCCCGTCCAGCGCTCGCCGATTCATCACTTCCGTCTCTTCGTACCCTCCCCTGGTCCTGCAGTATCAGTGCTAGGTCATTAGCACTCGCTAGCGTGTCTGGATGCTCCTTCCCCAATATCTTCTCCTTCCCGTCTAGCGCTCGCCGATTCATCGCTTCCGCTTCTTCGTACCTTCCCTGATCCCGTAGTATCAATGCTAGGTTATTAACGCTCACCAACGTGTGCGGGTGCTCCTTCCCCAGTATCTTCTCCATCCCGTCCAGCGCTCGCCGATTCATCACTTCTGCCTCTTTATACCTCCCCTGGTCCTGCAGTATCAGTGCTAGGTCATTAGCACTCGTTAGCGTGTCTGGATGCTCCTTCCCTAATATTTTCTCCCTCCCGTCCAGCGCTCGCCGATTCATCGCTTCCGCCTCTTCGCACCTCCCCTGATTTCGCAGTACCGATGCTAGGGTGTTAACGCTCGTCAGCGTGTCCGGATGCTCCTTCCCTAGCATCTTCTCCCTCCCGTCCAGCGCTCGCCGATTCGTCGCTTCCGCCTCTTTACACCTCCCCTGATCCTGCAGTAGTAATGCTAGGTCATTAGCGCTCGTCAACGTGTGCGGGTGCTCCTTCCCCAGTATCTTCTCCATCCCGTCCAGCGCTCGCCGATTCATCACTTCCGCCTCTTTAAACCTCCTCTGAATAAGCAGCAATAATGCCAGGTTACTAACACTCGTCAGCGTGTACGGATGCTCCTTCCCTAACACCTTCTCCGACCCGTCCAGCACTCGCCGATTCATCGCTTCCGCCTCTTCGTACCTCCCCTGATACCGCAGTATCAACGCTAGGTCATTAGCGCTCGCCAGCGTATCTGGATGCTTCTTCCCCAATATCTTCTCCCAACAGTCTAGCACTCGTCGGTTCATCGCTTCCGCCTCTTTGTACCTCCCTTGATGCCGCAGCACCGATGCCAGATTATTAACGCTCGCCAACGTGTCCGGATGCTCCTTCCCCAGAACCTTCTCCGACCCGTTCAGCGCTTGCCGATTCATTGCTTCCGCCTCTTCGTACCTCCCCTGATTCTGCAGTACTAGTGCCAGGTTGCCCATGCTGGCCAGCGTGTCTGAATGTTCCACACCCCGTGCCTTCTTATACCCCTCCAGTGCTCGTCGGTTCATTTCCTCGGCCGCGTTGTAGTTTCCTTTATCGTCTGCATACCAAGCAGCATTAAAAAGAATTGAAGCCCACTGTGCTAGATAATCACCATTCGCCGGTCGATACGTTAGAACAATCTCAGCGTGCGGAAATAGCCTCTGGCACGTTGCCCAGTTCTCGTGTTGCCCTACCGGGAAAGCCTCCTCCATTATCGTGATATACCTTTCCTTCCATCTCTCTAGCTCATCGCGGAGCTCGAGCCATTTCTTTGTCGAGAACTGCACCAGTCGATGCATCTCAAACTCTTTCCCCTCCACGTTCGTTTCTACCAGGGAGTAGCTTGCCAAAGTGTACATATCTTCTTCAAAGTCGGCTTCTATGTCGTCGCCTTCCTGGTAGTGACCACAGAGGAGAGAGTCGGGAATTCCTTGCCGGTCGAACAGACTCATTAGTGAAAGCAGCCGAGCAGCTGCAGGCCTTTCTTTGCGGATATGTTCGAAAGATATCTGCCAGGTGGCGATGATAGAGTTCGATGCTCTACCGTCTCTACGAACATCTCCAACGTCCTTCTTTAACAAAGTTGCTCTGTCTTTGTCGCTTCTGCGAAGGTTATCTAGATATCTCGAAATTGTAATGCGTGGTGCTCTTTGGCTGATATACGCCGCAGCCTGCGTGATCGCAAGGGGCATGAAGTCGAGAGCCTGCAGTAGTTCCACTGCATCGTCAGTGCTAAGATCGCCTTGAAGCTTTTTGTGAAGAAGAGCTAGTGCATCGCTTTGGTCCATCGGCTCGACTTTGGTAATGTTGGAACTGCTTCCTGTTAACCTATGAGCTAGCTCTCGATTCCGAGACGTGATAAGGATAGATCCATTGGGTGATTGAGGTAGAAAGTCCACTAAGCAGCTGGATGCTTGAGCTGAAGCATCGCATGCACTGCCTTTGGTTCTATCTAGTTGACTGAATAAGACGCTTGAATCGTCTGCGTTATCAATCACCATCACCCAGTGGCCATTCGTCTCGTCGCACAGCCAGTTGCGAATGAGTTGTAGGATGTCAGCTTCCGGCTTGTCGCAGCCTGGAAGCTTTACTACTTCGGCAATTCTCCGATAGCCCTCTTCAAATCTGGCTAAACTGCTTGCATGAACCCAGAATATCCAAGTGTCTGGTGACTGGGCTCGAAGCTGATATGCATACTCGATGGCAAGCTGGGACTTCCTGTTCGGAAAGTCAGCCCATGGTTTCAGCTGGTTTCTTAGGCTTACCCAACACCTCCCAGCCCGACGAGAGCTGTCCGAGATGCTGGCTGAGAGCATCTCTGATGTATCTCGGTAAGGATGCCGCGACCTATAAAGTCTTGATCACGCAGAAAAGGTACAGTGGAGCACCGGGTAGGTCTTGATGGAGATCGCCCTGCGCGGATACAGCTCTGTTAGTCTGACTTCTCATGCTTCCTCCATGCCTAAACGCATTGTCTAGAGTTTCGGAAAGTATTACCTCTTAATGGCACCAAAGATGACGAAGCAGTAGCATGGTGGTACGTAAGAGCCTGAATATAATCCCGAATGTTGGCCGTTATCTTCTCTACTTTTGAGTCGTAACGTAGGCTCATCCAGATCGCTTTCCTACTTCTCTTCGTCCATGAGTCACCCGATGTTGGTAATGTTTTCAGAAGTACTACGTCAAGCAACTTTATCTGTTCCCAACAGCCTTCGATAGCAGGGAGGAGGGCCTTCTTCGTATCATCCTTGATAGAGCCGGCTTCGATTGCTTCTTTTGTCTGTTGAAGGGTGTGAAGTAGCAGAGGTAGCTTAGCCTTGATATGACGAAAGGATTCTGGTACATCTTCTACGCTGGACTGGAACTCGGTAAGCCGGTGTAAAATCTTTGAGCCAAAGTCGACTAGTTGGACAATGTTGACAACGATGCCAGCTACAGCGAGAGCTTCCGCCATTCAGGCTGGAAGGTCTCATCCGGTGACAGAGGGCGAGAATACACTAAGCAGGGTTTATCTCGCGGAGAGGAACATTTATGGATGAGTGTTAGGAGGCCAGTCTAGAGCAGGTCAAATAGAGGTGTCATTAAACAAGGACATCAAATCTAAAGAAGGAAGGAAAATGAAGCAGGGCTACTAGGTACAAAAGACAACCCAGTGTGCGCCAAGGCCGCACCGCCAAGAGCCTGTACAGCCGGTGTTCGTAACAATGAGCAAACGGCGGGCGACGGACGATAGTCGATGCACTGGCGCCATAAGTAGGGTTGAAGAAGAGCTGAATTGCGGAGTCTCTCTACTAAGTTAGTGTGGCTGGCGGAGTAGCACGTTTGGTTGCGAAAAAGCGGCTGTGAAATTTCTCCTACCTGGCAGGCTGTGCGGGGGCGATACAAGAAAAGTTTACCAAGCACATTGCAAGGCGCATGGAAATTTTCACTTACACAATGGTAATTTCTCAAGTCACTGGGATCGGCACGCCTGGAAATCGCTTGACATAGCGATATTAGTGTAGTCTAGATTTGTGGCGCTAATTGTTGTGCATAACATCAACAGTGTGGACTGGTGCCTTCTGCGTGCAATTACCTTGAGTTGAGAGATCTAATGGTATTGTCTTCAACCATATTTTCGCCGAAACGCCAGTTTATATGCCGATTGTCGTTGAACTGCCAATTTCCAAAACAGAGATGTTACAGGTCAACCAAGTTAGATGACCTCCTTTCGTTCCCAGCCTGTCGGTTTGAGGTGTTCGATGCCCTTGCTCGGATGTGGCTTGGCTGGATCTTTGTAATCAGAAACGAAGGGGTTAGGGTCCTGTGCCTGGTCCAAGTTTCCGAGCGTATGGTTGACTTCTCTATGCTTTGCCTCGTCCGCTCGAATATACATCAGCAAATCCCTCATCGTCCGTTTCCCTTCAGGCATATTCCAGTACCGAATAGCAATCTCTGGTGCCTCTAGGGTCTTCCAAGTTGGTAGTTTGCCTTCATCGATGTCCTGGATAGCGAGAGTGTACGTCTTGACAGCCTCCTCTTCAATGTAGCCGACAAAGCGATGACAGGTTCTTGGTGAAATCAAGTAAGAAATAAAGAAGCCTAGCCAGTTCGTGAGCAACGTGTATGGTTGAAACGTCCACAATAAGAAGATAGCCCACCATTGAAGAAGACCCCCTGTGCCCCTAGGATCATAAACTTCATGAACCAACCCGGTTCAGCCATTTTGAGGAAAGTCAAGAGATGCATGCGTTCGTTGTAAGCTTCCTCGAGAAGGGTTTCGATCCTGACTTTGGGTCAGCGGCGCGGTTGTGGAAGCTTAGTCCTCCAAAGCGCTTACCATCCGTTGTCTCTGTCCATCCGACGTAGACTGCGCAGGTGGCGGAGCATCCCGGCGCACATTCCTGGAACGCCGGCAATCGTCTCCAAGAAGACGAAGCGGACCATCCACTTGCGTTCATTCATGATATATGGTTTGTTCGGATCATGTCGATAGCCCGTGGATATGTCCATGCCTTTTCGAAACAGTCGGCAAAAGCCAAGTGCCACCCAGTCCGACCAAGTCTTGCTTTCTCGATGAGCGATCCTAATTGCATTCATGTCTTGTTCGCTGTAGATGGGATGGTGCCATGCTGGAGGGGTGATCTTGATCGAGGGGGCATTCTTGGGAGGTGGGAAGTATTCGAGACGAGTGGGCGAGGTGGAGGAGAAGTGCCTTCTTGAAGCGGGCGACTGTGTGTTGAGGAGGTGATAGCTGCATTTGAGGCCGGTTGTGGCTGAGGGGGAGGAACTTGCAAGAGCTCTCGACACTGCTCTACCAATGTTGGCCGTCGCTGGCGCGGAGAAGAGTGCCCTCGAAGGATTCATCTCTGCTGTGTCAGTCAAAGTAAATTGTGAGTCGTGGGTTGATTGTTGATGTTAGCAGTTGAAGGTGAAGGGAAGCAGATCAAGTCAGTCAGATATCTTCACTGCCTACAGTATTTCTACAAAGAGACTGTGTGAGGTCAGACGCAGGTGCGTTATAAATGTGCTCAGCACTCGCATTCGGTGGCCCGGCTCCGAAGTATTCCATGGATGACTGACACAAAAAGTCAGGCTTGTACTTGCGGGGCTAAATTCGGTGGCCTTCGGTAGGTGCGGCAGTTAAACTCAAAATTTCCCCTTTAAGAAATCCACTTCTGCAGGGTCATCTTCCTTAGTCACGAAAGCATGGGGGCATTTCGTATCCAAACGGCTACTCCGACCAACTTTCCAAGGTGCAAACCAATGATTCATCAGGTCCCATTCCTCGGAGTCCTTGACCGTTGAGAAACGCCACGTGAAGCAGCCGCATAGGAATTCGCTTGGAATGAGGATTAGGTGGCATGTGGGGGGAAATTCTGCCAATCAATGTTGAGAGGAAAATATCGGAAATCGGAGAAGGTCGGGGTGGGCTTTTGTCAGAATGTTCTACCGCAATCGTGCACATGACCACGAGAAGTTCCTATCGATTGGCACTGTCCTCTACGCTAGGTTTCATGGGCTGTGTTCAATAGATGACATGTCCGCGGGGTGACGACTTTGATGTTATTCCCGTGGTGGTACCTTTCCCACACCGGCGCACGGACTGGCTTCTGTGCTGCAAGCCCCTCGTCTGCACTCCAGGGGTCCCATGAATCATCCAGTCAGTCAAAACTTCACATGATTATTCAGTACCTCCATGACATTTTGCGCCAAGAGTCGAGGCCCCATTTTGTTCGCTATCGGAGCCGAACCGTGATTGCCTAGTCCTTTGGCAAAGGAAATCGACCAAGCCTTGTGCCTATTCGCTCTACCTAACAATGAAGGAGTTTTCGCCCTCAACAACGTCAATCTCTTTCTTCTCGAGCTTCACGACGTGAGCTGCCCTTGGTCCGCGGTTGATGTCCTGGAGGAGCTTCTGCAAAGCATCTTCCGAGCCTTGAGCTTCCCCTTCCACCTGATCTAGTCAGCATCCCCAGGTCGTTTTTGATCATTGTTCCCCGGCCCCCAGCTGTGGCTGAATTGCCTTGACCTACTTTGCCGTTTGGTTTATTCTCGACGAAGCCTGTTAGACCATAGCTTTGTGCTTTGGATTGCGTGAATGATCTATCGTTATCTGAACATCTTGTTCTTGCCGTTGAGAGGGGATACGAACCTGAAATTCACACCCTGAACCGTGCCGTGAACTTTGAAAAAGATGCGCTTTGACATTGTAAAATGGGCAAGCCGAAGGAGAAGAAGCTTTCAATCACCAAAGTCCGTGGGTCTAAACCATCCGATTGATGAGTCCTGGAACAGTGCCCGTGTGAGGATGGAATGGATTTTGAAACGACTCCTGACAATGACCTCATCCTCGATGTGGAGAAAGCGACCAACCGCGGAAGTTTAAATCGACGCGTCAAATTTACTAAGATGGGGCCCCTGCGAGCACCGCCGTGGAAGCCGAGAGCAACCATATCAACATTGAGAAACCGCGACATCCATGTCGTCGGAATAGCGCCCAATAGTGCAAAATGGAAGTCTGGCGTGAAGAACTTTGTTGAGCACAGCCCCGCAATTTAAGACGATCGCAACGCGGCTTGACGGTTCTCTGATGGTTTGACCACGGATGCGGGTCCCCGCGTCGCCCGTACTCTAGATCGTAGATCTTCCCCCTGACCCAAGTAGGCCATTAATTTCCGATGCCTTCTCGATGCTTTCCTCAACCGACACTCTGTAACCTGGACATGCTTCATACTGTGACTTGACTATCTCCCCGCCGTCCCATATCTGGGATCTGGTTGTGTGAGTGCAGGACTCCGACAAAGTTGCAACCCCTTCTGTATTTCGAGCAGAGTCCTCCAGGAGGCCAGTTGATAACATCGGGCGGCTTCACGCAACGCTCGCGTCCCACCGCATTCCTATCCAACTTCACCTCTCTCGACCATGGCCGAAATTTCCATACACTCCTCGCCCTACGCCTCTCAGTCACCCTCACCAACACTGCAGCCAACCCCGGCCCTTTCTTGCACCTCCTCCGATCGATCCTTTTCCTCCGTCTCGACCCTTTCTAGCCTGTCACTGCGTTCAGATGTATCCAGTGGAACCAGATCATCTTCTTTCTCTACAGCAAGAAGACGAGGCTATATCCGACCGCAGGGTGTGACCTTCGCCGAGTCTGCCAAAAACAGAGAAAGTGTCATGTGCTTGGGGAGCATTGCTCACCTGCAGTACTACTTTGCGAGGACGGGACTACTCGATGGAAAAGGTGGACAAATGGCCAAGACAAAGCAGAACGGTGAATACGATATACCTAGGTTATCGCTGAGCGGCGGTGAGGTAGTAGATTCTCCAATTGAAGAAGAAGGCCAGTTGCTGTGGGAAGCTGCCAAGGAAGATGGTGATACGGTCATGCTGCCACCAACTGTCTCTACATACAGCCATCGAGAGACCTACATCCCTCCTCCACCAGACCAGAAATCCCTCAAGAAGGATTTAGTGGAAGCCTTGGAGGTAGCGTTACGGGCGATCGAAGACACGGTACCAAGCAAGAATTCCGCCTCGACAGAGGCCGACGAAGACGGACCTACCCAAGGCTTCTATGAAATTCAAGGGCTCCATATCCTCGACACCACAACGCTAGCCATCAGGGCTGCAAGACTTTACTATACCATGCACCCGAATCCAGCGCGGCTCAACAGTATAAAATCAGATTACCAACTTCGTCGAGATCTCATGACCGTTTTAGATGTTCTAAAGCGATGGGCTGGAAGAAAGTTTACGGGCGGCTTGCGCGAAGAAGAGCGTCTAGCGATCCTTGTTTGGGTCAGTGAAGTTGGCATGATGATCGATGAGGAAACGAAATTGGAGGATGCAGAGAGGCAAGAAAGAGAAGGCTGGAAGTGGATGGATGACACTGAGTGGGATGACAAGGATGAGCTTAGAGAGCTCAGCTTTTTGGAGTCGTTGCTCCATGACACTGGTGGCGATACAGGATCATTTCCCCAGTGGACTCCTTCAAGTCTCGACCATGCACAGACAGAATTTTTAAAGTCACTGGCAGACGGAAGACAACTCGTTCAAATGCACAATGCGGCTGTCAAGCGATCGAAGAAGCAGTTTGGCCAGATCACGAGCCATCATGCCGATATTACCAAGCCATACCGACGAGCTGACAATCTTCGTTTCTGGATCAAAGCAGCAGAGATCAGATGGGAGACCAAGCTTAACGTTGATGTCATGGCCGTTGTGAATTCTGCCCCAGATCCACAGGTCTGGAAGGCCTTCGAGGAGGCCATTTTCAGGTGGAGCAAAGCAGCGCGCGAAGAAGTGACTCGAGACTGGAAGACGGATGAGGAGCGCAAGCTGCACGCTCGTGCGAAGGGCCTTGCGCTTGCCAGTCCGACGAATAGTCCCAAGAAGAAGTCGCCAGAGTTTCGCCCAGAAAGCCCACTGGCAGCGTGAACTTGCAACGCCACAACCAAGGCCGTTGGAGTTCTGCCGAGGAAGTATTTTGAACGACATAACGGCCAATTTTGAGTTTCGAGCGCTTTACGATACCCATGCACGCTGTTCGGGGAATTCTTGTACTCGCAGTGGACTTAATATCAGGCTTACCTTTCGACAATTTTGGGAACCAATATGAAATTAATTTGACCCTGAAATCTACTTATGGTGTCTCATCCTTCCGTCTGATTTTCATTAGGGCGTGCCCCTGTTAGTGATGTTCCTTCCACCCTTATCATGTTCAAAGTTGTCTCCTCCCAGTGAGATTCTTACCTCCGCTTAAACAGCAACAACCCTGTCGCAGTGCCCCCTTCAAACCCCTCCTGCCCTCCCAATGCCTCCTGCAGCTCCCTCACGGTCAGGATAACTACATCATCTTCCGTTCCCACCAAGTCCGGATGCGCTTCTCGCCACCTTGTCACCATACTCGACGTCGCACACACCTTGGCAAAATCCTCCAGACTCGCCACCTCATGTCCCACGAAAAACCTCTCTCCAACCTCCACCTCCCCACCAACATTCCACTCCTTCCTCACAAACTCTGCTTCAGGGAACCCTCCGTCAAGAACCCCGCCTTCCCATGGCATCCCCAACTCGCGATAAAGCCCATTACCTAGCTCATTCCCCCGCGTCTTATACGGCCAAAGTCGCTCACGCTCCAGCCGATCCAACACGCGCTGCACCGCCTTCGCATTCGGCGTCGTGTGCGGGTGACAGTAGAAGCTCGCGCCCGTCCACAGCGCGACCGTGCCGCCTGGCCGCACGAGCGACGACGCCCGCGGCCAGAATCGCGCCATGTCGAACCAGTGCGCCGCCGTCGCCGCAGTGAGGAGGTCGACGCTGCCAGGTGGGAGGGCGGAGGCGAGTTCGGCGCCCGGGAGGTCTTCGGCGGTCGAGATGGCGAAGTGGATTGGGGTTGCGGGGACGACGTCGTCGTCGGCTGTGCCGGTGTCAGTGGTGGAGTGTCTCGCGCGCGCGGCGTCGATCATCGCGACGGACGGGTCGACGCCAAAGGCACGCGTGAAGTACGGCGCGAACGAGCGGGTTGCCGTGCCGGGCCCACAGCCGACGTCAAGGAGGGTCGTGAGCTGACCGCCGGTAGAGAGGTGGTGGGTTAGGATCGTCTCTATCAAGGCGTCTGGGTAGCCGGGACGGCCGCCGAGGTATGAGGACGCTTGTGCGGCGGTGTAATGGCGGAATGTTGGGTCGGCAGGGGTCGTGGAACCTGGGGGCGGGGCTGAAAGGGGAGAGGTTGCCATGGATGGTAGTGGGGTGTTTGTGGGTGGATCCATTGATGTGGAGGAGGTTGTAGAGAGAAAAAGGGGAGAAATCAAGCAGAAGGGATGGGATACAAGGCGATCAAAAATCTAGGATCGTCCACATATTCCGGTCAGCTTACAATCTTACTGCAAGGACAGTCAATGAGGATCTCCGATGTTGGAAATACAGTTGACTACACCAGAGGTCTCAGCGAATATATATTGTTAGTGAATGGCAAGAGTCAAGTCGGTATATGGCTTCGGAATTGGGTCGCGAGGGTCGGAATGAGGAGAGCGAGTCATCGCCGTGCAGATCCTCACTTGGGGGGGGCGATCAATTTCCCTGGCTTACACTTGTTGTCGCTTTGTTCTTTTGCTTTGTGCCAAGGGAAAGCACAGTCGACTTCTAGGATCAGAGTTGAAGTGTACCAGATCTGCCTGGTTCATTTTTATTGGGACATTGGGATACACTCTAGAGGTCTCGCGAAGATTACGGCATTCAGTCTTAGTTTGATCCTACTTAGAGGCAGATGGGCGGATAAGGGATAGGGTGCCACAACCGTAACTGTTACCACGTCTCTCGCTTCCATCAACGTCGACTAGTCATCGACCTCGTAATAACTGAATCAAACTCGTTACAGACCTCTGGCAATATTTGGGTTCCCCATCTTTAAAGCGTACTGCATGTTTTCCAAGGGTTTTTGTGAACTAGCAGAATATCCTTCAGTTCAATCCTAAGATTCAATTTACATCGTCATACTTTCTGCCCACAGCATTATATCACTTTCGAGTCCATAGAGCGACTTAATTCAACTAAAGCATAATCATCAAACCAGCCAATACGACAATCATTAACCCTGCAGCAGCCCGCACCACTGCAGCAGCGCCACTCGTCCCATTCTTCTGCGTCGTCAACGCCGTACTCGTGGTCGTCCCACTCGCAGTTGTAGTTGCAGGTGCAGTCGCAGTCACTGCCGTACTTGTCGCCACGAGGCTGCTCACACCACTCGTCGCGGCCGCGGTGCCCAACACATTCCCGGCCGCCGCGCACGGCGTCCTCGTCACCATATCCCCATGCAAGCTGGACGAGTAGAAGGCAGGACTGGCAGTTTGGTAGTAGTCCAAGCATGATGACCAGTAGCCGTCGAAGATGCTGGGCGCGTAGGTGCTAGTACCGGTGTAGCAGAGACAGCTTGCTTCTGTGGTGAATGGCAGCGCGGAGAAGGAGGAGATGTCCATTGAGCACGAGGCTTCGATCGCCTGCCAGGAACTGCAGGCCGCATAGTTGGCGTCGAAAGTAGTAGTACTACTTCCGCTGGTTATGGCTGGTGTAGTACTACCGGCGAGAATGTTGCCCTCGAGGGCGCAAGGGTTAGTGGGAATGCTGTTACCGCTGATCGAGCTGAATTGGGCCGGGGAGGCGGTGGAGAGATACGACAGGCATGTGTCGAGGGCGTTGTCAAAAACGCTGGGTTGCCAGACCGAAGAGCTGTAGCAGACGCAGCTGGCTTGGGAGCTAAAGGCGAGGTTGACGAAGTTAGGTGTGGCCGATGTGCACGAGGCTTCGATGTTCAACCATAGGTCGCATGAGGTGGAACCAGCGTCGGCGGATTGGCGGGGAAGGAGGGGACGAGGGGGAGCGGTGATTGTTGCGGCGAGGATGGAGGGAAGGAGGGCAATGGAGAGGGTGAGAGTGGTAAGAGGGTAGCTATTAGCACGCATTGTGGGCGAAGGTTGATGAGGGTACGTTGGGGCTGTCGAGATGGTCGCTTGAGCGATAGAACTACAGAATTAAGGGAAGAGAAAGAGAAAGAATTTAAGCACCAACGAGCGCATACAAACCTGATAAAGCCTTTCTACTTCATTTTTGGAGTAAAGGTGATCGATCGATCGTTCGTGCACAATGAAAAGAGTCACACGAGGCTGAAGTATTGAATAATGATTGCAAAAGCTGAAGAGGAGGTGGCGCCAATAATACATCACGACAGACAGCTTCGCGGGGCAGTCACCGTATTCGGCAACCCTTAGAGCGACTGCTTGCGAATCATGCCGAGACGACTTTCCAAAACGCGGCGCTCTGCGTAGCAGCTGCTAGATGGACAACTCATGGCGAGGTAGGCTGACCTTGCATTCGACGGTTCGGGCAAGCCACAAAACTGCAGAAGACACCTAGTGGATGGGATGTGCCGTTCGGGGAAGGCTGGACTTGAGGGGTTCAACTCGGAACTGAAGCGAGAGATCGGCCTAGAATGGGATCCGTCGTACTAAGGCTTCGGTCCTTTGCATTGATCTCGTGATACCCGGCATCTGCCGATAACAAAGCTAGAGCCTCAAGAACAGAGATTTACGACTGGGAAAGATTGGCGAGGTTTCAGGTCGAAGCGAGAAGCAAGTTGATCTTTGCTGCTTTGGGAGTAATATGCAGGCTGAAAAGGGTTCGGGTATTTCCTCTTCTGATAGTTCTCTAGAATGAAGCTAGGGTCAAGTTTCCCCGACGGTTCCACTTTGCTCTTTCGGCTGCCTTGTCTCGTTTAAAAGTGCAACAGTGGAAATGGGCTTTTTCTCATCAACTGTATGTCGTCTGGAAGCTGTCTGGGGATCTGCCTCTTACTACCATTTTCCGTAAGATGTGTTCCACTTCTCAAGGAATAGAACTCATTGGAAATTCTATCATATCCAGAAGTCAACTTGAGGCTACACAAACATGCGGCCGAGCGTTTCCGCGACCGAGCGTTTCCATGACGCGTCATTTAACGTGGCCACCAAGGCTTCCATTTCCCTCGGCCAAAACGCTCGGTTCGTCCGTTGTAAAGTCCCGAGATAGATGCATAGTGATTGTTCCAGAGCCCATTTGCGGTCTAGCCATTCCCAATTTGTGGTTGACCCAACCCGATCAAGGATATTTGCACCTTTTTGGCACACACCTCGCTTAGAGATGCAATCTAGACTAAGTACCCATCTCTACAACCTGCCTCATAGCAAGCAGATGCTTCTGCACTCCGGCTGAAGCCTACGCCCGCGTTAGTGTCCAATGTCGAGGCTCATGATCGCCTCTCGTCCTGCTAATTCAGGCACTCGGAATCCCACCTCGCGATGGGGCTGGTCGTCGCCTTGTTTCCCCCCTTGCGAACATGTCTTCAATTCCAGTGTATATCGGCAGTTGGCAAGGTTATTCCCACAACCACGTCCTTGGCCATACCATCACTCTTGATGTCAGGTGGAGTGGCTACCTCATCGCTGCCCTGTCAACATTTATTGGATTTGTAGCGACTGCGTTCGGTCTTTAGTCGCCTTCACAATTCGTGAGCGCCGTGCCGGACCTGACAAGGAGGACGGCGTTTTCTTCTAACAAGTGGTCTAGCGCAATCAAGGTTCTTCAGTGGGCGCATTCTGGGCCTTTGAGAAAATCTGCTGAGCTTGGTGATTCAAGGAAAGCACTGGCATACGAGTCAAACGACTCAAACGATCCTTGTTCTTCTCGTTACCTCCACTACTGGTATTTGGTGCTTTCAGTGCAGCTGGAATCTTCATCGGTGAGGTAGCTGGTCCGACGTATCGAAGCAGCCATGTCTTAGCAAAGAGTATACGATGTGGAGTCGCCCATTTCGATTCTTCAACGCAATGCTTCAGAGCCGAAGGTTTAAAATTCACCAATAACACTCTCCTTGACCGGGAGTACGCGAAAACATGCTACGGCTCCAACACAACGCTCGCCAGCTGCTCGCTCTATCCTGTCCAAACCCTTCCCTACAACAGTTCGCTGGTCGAATGTCCGTTTGGCGATGATCCTTCAGGTCAATCATCTTGCATTCCAGGACATCAGAGTGCATTGCAGATGGATATTGGTCTTCTTGACACCAACACCTATCTCAGCATTGACGCACCTCCAGAAGACCGACACTACTGCGAAATGTGGCAACATGTTCACCAATCCACATCCAAGATTATCTCGAAGTTAGGAACAACACTGGTGATGCAAGATTTCCTAGACAGGTGTATAACATGGGTCCGATCAAGGAAATAACCTGCTACACTTACCTACCAAACACATACTGCCGTTGATACTGTCGGCTACCAAATAACGTGAGCCCACCTTGGGCAAATCTTCCAGTTTCTTTACTGACTTCTTCCCAGCCCAGTTGTAGCGCTGTACGGATGGGCCCCCGTTTCAGCCCTCAACGTCTCCAACACCGATGTCAGCACCCATTTCCTCGCCCAAAACAGCGTGCAATACCTCAGTCCCGTTTCCGATCCTTAGCTATCCGCCCACCAGGTGTTCAACGACTCTTCCTCGGGACAGTCGCTTATTTTGTATGGGCCGGACGAGCACATCACTGTCATGGCCTGTACAGATCAATACCAGATCTGCAATCCAACAACTACTGACTGCACGACGCTCGGCTCACAGCTGAACCTCCACACGGCAGCGAAACTCATTGGCCTAAACAGCTACTAGCTAGCCACGGCTGGCCATCTATACAACGCTCTTGTGGTGACGACAACATAGGCCACAGTCTACCATCTTGGCAGCGACGCTCTCCTCGCCCAGGACCGCCTTGCTGACTACACCGGCTTTAGCTCACCAGACAACCAATGGCAAGTCGAAGCGCAGGGATGGTTCGAAAACCGGCCTTGCCAAACCCAAGCTTACGTCGTCGAATATGCCGCCAACGTTGCGGATCTCGGTCCCTGCGGCTCCATCATCGAGCCGATTCCTGCGACCGCTCAACCAAGCATTCTACGACATGTGCTTTGCGCAACGGATAGGGAATACGGGTGCCTATCAATCCTTCTCGTTCCTCGGTCTCATGATCGTCATCTGCGTCGGCTCAACCTTGATCCTGCTCTCGTGGATCACCGAGCCCATCATCGCGTGCACGAGGCAGCGGAGTGGAAGAACGGAAACCACAAACACGATTATCGCGAGATAGTGCGCATCGCGGACCAGAAGCTGCAGCGACAGCAGATGGCACTTATTGGAGCAGGGTACAGTGATGGTTAGGAGCACCTGTTTGACGAGGTCCCCCTCATGATGAAGGGGGCTTTGTTTCCACCGCCGGCGAAGCTGGAGAGCGGTCCGGTGGGCGCGGAAGATTATTGCTACGAGAGTGTGATGCCGCTGCTTGATGGGGGTGTTGATGGGGAGGAAGGAACAGCGGTGCATGAACAGGATCCAGGGATGCAGGAGGTCAGGGCTTGGCCGTTGCCGGCTCTCAGTCTGCCGACTAATTCTGGGGCAGAAGAGTCACAGCAGCTGCTTGTGCCGCAAGGTCATGTCTGGCCTGCACCTGGGAATGGCCAAGTCTAGGGACAGGATTCAAGGACTGGCGAAGGCAGTCGGAACTTGCTAGGGCCGGCTAACAATTTGGGGAGATGAGGAGCCCTTGATTTTGGCTCGATCTATGAGTGGTGAGGTTCCTACTCGCTACTTGGGGAAATACGCTGACTTCGTAGTTCGGACATGTCGAATATGGTTGATGGGCGCTTCCTAGAAGCCCGCTATCTGACCTCTTGTCGGAGACTAAGAGGGTGTTAGGATAACTTGACTGTTAGATACGAGTAGCACTGTAGAGCGATAGGGCTGGAGCTCCTATCTATTTGTCAGTACTCGAGCTAGCAAGACAACTTAGAAACATTATAGCTCTTCAAACTTATGAACATGTAGGATTAATTCGCGGATACTTTCACAGCTTGGCTACTAAATCAATCAAAATGGGATAACAATTCTACAAGGAGGTCGAAAATGATAGTAGAGTACCAGCCGGCCCATTGTATTTCCCTGTGTCTATAAGTGTGTGCTCTTTCTTCAGGTAGATGGGTAACAATATGCAGTGCTTCCACAACCAGTATATGCATACCTCGCCGCCTCCACCTCCGTCTGCCACGCAAGGACCCAGGAGCGAAGACGATGGTAGGAGCGGCCTTGAACGTCAGAGTTAGCGAAAGGACGGGCCGGATCGACACTTTGCCTATGAAATTCGGGTTATTGTAAGAATGATCTGCCCTCTATGGCGCGATCACCTGTTCAAATTAGAAAGGGGGGTTGATACGCAATCGCACTCGGGGATGGGGAGACTTCGTGCCGGGCATTCATAAGCTAGGATCCGTCCACCAATAAGCTGTCGCTTAAAGTAGGGTTGAAGAACTGGTCACCTGCAGCAAGCGACAGCCTGTTGGCCCGTTCGGTCCCAACGCTAGCTGAAAGCAGGCATCTAGTGGCTTTGGATTTGTAAGGGAGTGATATCGACACCAAGGCTCGAACACTGTGATTAGAAGAGAGACGGAGGATAAATAAGACTAGGTAAACTGGCTCTTGACGTGGTCAATGAGTTCACAGTTAAACCGTCCAAAGTGTAACAATTCAGTACTAGCTACTTTCACATTTCCAATAAGATGTCTCAGACCGCTCTGATTGTCACCGAGGTCGGCAAACCACTTGTCAGAACCGAGCGCCCTATCCCTACGCCCGCAGAGAACCAAATTCAGGTGAAAGTTACCGTAGCAGGACTAAATCCGCATGACGAAAAGGCTCGAGACACCGGTCTCTTTATCGCAGATAAGCTCCCTGCTGTTCTCGCAAACGATGTCGTCGGCATAGTCACGGCGCTTGGATCAGGCGTCTCTACTCGTCGCGTAGGGGACCGCATTGTTGGACACTCCGGTATGGTGCCAGGGTGGCTTCAGACTGGGCTGCAGGAGTACGTCGTCCTTGATGTGCCTTTCACAGCCGTGATACCAAAAGGCATCTCGGACGACGAGGCGGCAACTCTGCCGACGAATATCATCGCGCCACTTGTGGCATTGTTCAATGACGAGAGTGGGTTGGGTATTCCAGCGCCTTGGACAAAGGAGGCGGAAGATTTTGACTATAAGGATAAGACACTGTTGATTGTGGGAGGAGGGTCGAACTGTGGGAAATTCGGAGTGCAACTGGCAAAATTGGCCGGCATTGGGAAGATAGTCGTTGTGGGCTCGAAGAGGAGCGAGGAGGAGGTTAAGAGATATGGAGCGACCCATGTGCTTTATCGCGACACTGAAGACGTGCTCGGCCAGATCCGTGAGATCGTTGGTGATGATCTGGTCTATGCCTATGACGCAGTAAACCCGCCGGAAGGACAGTTGCTGGCGCTGAATGCGCTGTCTAATCACAAGAAAGGGAAGTTGGCGAGGCTGCTGCCGAGGCCGATTGATGAGAGCAGGATCAAGGGTAAAACGGCTGGGTTCGAAATCAAGAATGTTTTCGGGCTCTCTCACGTTAGGCCTGATCTCTGTGCTCCATTCTGGGAGCGAGTGCCGGGGTATCTGGAGTCGGGCAAGATCATACCTTTGTCATTCCAGGCCGTGGAAGGGTTGGACGCAGACAAGGTGAACCGGGAGCTTGATAAGTACAGAGATGGCGAGGCGGTGCAGAAGATTCATGTACATCCTTGAAAACGCGAGACAGGACTATACGAAGTTAACTCATGACAATCTCGCCACACGTTCGGGCTAGCTCGCACACAGCCGCCTTCGATGGACCATTCCTCTCGCGACAAAACTCACAAGGGCCTGTAAGAAGAACAGGCTCCATTGTCCTGGCATGCATCTTTCACGTTCTTGCGTTTCAGGGATGCTGTCAAGCGCTTCCACCTTGCTCTTCCAAAGCAGTACTTAGTCTTTTCAGGTTTTGATGATAACTTTGCCCCTGTATCTTCGCAAAAGATGAGGCTCTTTGCGCGATTATGCAGGTCATAGTGAAGCGTTCCATGGGTCACATGGCAAAGATCGACGGGCGTAGCAGGTCAAGTGAGGGCACCGGGACTTTCACGCCCCGGGAAGGTCCTTGCTGGAAATGGGCTAGCAATTCAGGGGGAACAGCGCCACAGGGCTTCGGTAGGCCAAGATCATTGAAGCACGTGGGACGGACAAGGCTCCCCAGGGCTAAGTAAATTTCGCGACTATGGGAGATATAATATCTTGCGTTTGCAGCGCCATTGCGACTCTCCCAAGTGCGTGACGCAGCATGAGTTTCGGCTTCAGTGTTGGCGACTTCCTCCAAGTCGGAGCCTTGGCATTGCAGGTGGGTCGCCTTAAAGGATCATCCAAGAAAAGCCTTATGAGGCTCACAGCGCAGCACCCTGGCATGACCTGAGCCTGACCACACCAATACTACTGGAGTATTATCTGACATTGCTGCAGCTTTACCAACGATGCAAAGCTTCCGTGACCGAGTTCAAAGACCTATCCCGCGATGTGAGGTCTATGCAGATCGTCCTTAAGGCGATCCAGGAGCATTGGGAAGAGCAGATTCGAGATGGATATGAGGTGCCTGCTAGGCAGCTCGCAAATCTTGAAGAACTATCAGACAGCTGCAAAGAAGTGCTCTTCGAGCTACAAACGCTTCTCGACAAACATGGAGAGCTTGGAGCCACTGCTGGGTTTCTGGCCCGGATGAAATGGGCTTACACAAACCTTGCGCCGCTGAGAAATCGTTTACTCGCCCGCACTCACCACTTGTCATCTTTCAACAACGTAATGACGTACGTCAGGCTTGCACCCAATCTGTGAAGCAACCAGCCACTTACGATTTGTAGGGCGTCCTCTGCAGCAAGTCAACAGATGAAGTCCCAAGCGAGAATACTAGCAGCTCTGAATGTGATCAACTATAGCTACCAAAGTGGCAAGCGCACTGCCCCCGCCTTTTCACAAGCGGTGACCGAGAGAGCCGATTTGGATAAACAGGAGACGTGGAAGGAAATAGTGCAGGATCTCAACGACGAGGGCATTGATAAAGAATCACTCGACGCGCAGGAGCCTTTTATCAAGAGCTGGATAGACGAAGTTATACTTGCCGACGAGGGCTATTGCTCGGATCAGGACTCTCAGGACGCATCTGAGAGAGGTTCCTTTTCCGTCGCGCCGTCTTTCATGGACGGCGAACCATACAGTATGACGATTGCTAGCCAGCCGCCAGCATCACCTAACAGAAGTGTACAAGGGATTTCCCGGGCCCAAACAGTACCTCTCGTTACAGCGCAGCCACCGGTGCTACCTCCATATCGACGTCCACGTCAGAGCCAGGGCTCCAACGGCAGCCAGGACAACAGAGTACGTCTGGAGCAGCCACTTACCTCACATATAAAGGACACGTTGATGCCACTCTTCAGACTTGAGTATGGCGTTTCGAGAGATGAGTTGTTTCTCCAAAGTACGATTGGACATCTCTTCAATAGACTGGATGTTCTGAAAAGAGGTCTTTATCGAGCGCAGTTCGAAAGTCAATGCTTGCAAGCCATCCAGTCCATCGAGCCAACCGCTTGCTCTGGCATTGCAGACCTCATACATGCAGCAGCTAGGACTAGGGGGGGACACTTCGATCAACCAGCCTTTACGGACTTATTCATTACAATTCTTGAACGATTGCAAGCAATCAAGGACAAGGAGTGCGAAGCTATGGCGCAAGAAGACCAAGCCGTAGTTGAAGAGTCCGATCGGTGTGGGGAATCTATTGCCTACTCTTGGATTTGCTCAGAAGTCGCTCCTCAGCTTCAACGGAAGATTCTCCCAAGGAATTACACCATGGAAACGGAATCCGGTGTTTCGGCCTTCACATCTAGGACAGGAGACGTCTTATGCCATAACACTCGGTCTCCCAATCTCCCCGGCGCCGCCATGTCAACCTTTGCTGGCATGACAATGTTGGCAGACTTCTGCAATGCTCAGATCTTACACATATCTGAGGTGTGGAGTCACGACAACCCAATGGACCGGGACTACCTCAACCAATATCTGAACATTTTGTACAACGTTCTTGATGCTGCTCACAAATACGATATCCTTGCCGGCGACTTACAGCAGGAACATTTGAATCACTTGGACAGGCTCCTCGGAGAGGCAGACCTGATTGATTTGGCGGACCCCAGTAATCTAGAATTCGATCCGTGTCCGATCCAAGAGCTGCGCAAGCTACAGCACGACTCTTATCGCACCCTCCAGAAGATGTTCGGCTTTCTCTTTGACTTGACGCTGGACAGCGTGCAAAAAGATGTCAAGGATAACAACTTGGTAGAATTTGTTCCCGGACGACAAGGCGGCCTTGTGCTCAAGTACCTTGAGACTCCTCCTAGGCCAGCTCACTGGCGTGTGAAAATGCAAATGCAAGCAGAAGCCATTTTAGATGAGTGCACTGGGTGGCACTCGAGATCCGAGGCGATTGTTTCCCACTGTCGAAACTGGTATCTCGAACATAAATCGCTTCCCTGCAGAGCAGACGATGCTTTAAAGTGCTCCACCAGACTCAAGCAACAGGCGAAAAGGTGTCATCATCTCATTCCCAGACACATGGCTGAGCCCATTACAGACAAGTTCGTTTGTCTGAGGATTGAAAGCTTGAAAGACCTACCGCGTGGCAATAAGATCTTCAGGGCTCAAGGTTGGTATTAATCGTCTTTTCTTCCTTGCGTATTACTGACTCTTCCTCCAGCGCCAAAAATATTTGCAAAAGTCTTTGTAAATAATGAGTGCCTTCAGAACCAGTTTGCCGTGCGTGATATTCGTGGTTCTGAGAAGCGGTACATCTGGGGCAGCGAAATTTTTCACATGTGAGCTTGGTCCCTGATTCAAAGCAATACAGAATCAAACTGACCGTTGCAGCACCGTTCAAGCCAAAAGCACCATCCAGATCCGTATCCACAATGCCAATCGAAATGACCGATACGACGAAGGCTTTTTGGGTCTTGTCCATATTGAACTTGACAGTCTCGCGACGGTTGCTCAAGCAAAACCTCAAACCGTCGAGCTCTCGAACAACTTCTCCAAAGGATCGGACTCCAAAGGGATGCTCACATTTACCATCTATTGGTGTACGACGGCGCAATTCATCCGGCAGCAAGCTGGCCTTTTCTCAGGCCACTGGGCTCGAAAGGACACATCGGACGGCAGATTTCTGTTTGAGGACCTAGAAGCCAGAGATATTGGCCCTAGCAGTCGAACGGCGATTGTTGAGCGAAGGAAAGACAGCCTGACGCCTACTCCTACAAGATTACGGATCACAAAGCCAAAATGACGGTAGTTCGTTGGACTTCTATCATCCAACAACAACGCTCTTATTGGCTTCTGGAACGACAATGTCATCACCCTTGAACGCTCTCTTACAACCGAACATCCATTGATAAACCTCTAGATTGCTGTACGCGGCAGACCAACTATCATGCAACAAGCTTGGATATCGAGTAAATTTCACTTCTGCGCCTGCCTCCTCAAGGGCTTGCACCATCTGCTGCGAAGCTTGAAGCGGAATGATATCATCAAGGTCGCCGTGATGCACCCTTGCCGAAAATATTAGCCTGTCAAGCATGTGTTCTTTGGTACGGGCTTTCTCACCATTGAGCGATATGTTTGATCTGACTGGCACGGGTAGGATCACCACCGCCGCAGATTGGCACTAAACTCGCGAATCGATTCGGCGTATGCAGGGCTAGGTCCCACGTACCATAACCGCCCATACTGAATCCGGTGAGGTGGATCCGATCGAGGTCAATCCGATAACGCTGCACGAGCTCGTCAAGCAGAGCTGATAAGATGGACGAGTTCCATCCATAACCCCACTCCATGTTGAGAGATGGCGTGACAGTAATAAACTTTTCTGCCACAAAGGTACATACCTCGGCCGGCACAGGCTCGGTCGCTTTGTCGCCTTGCTTGACCTGTTTGGTCTTGCGAAGCCGTGGCGCAAGAGGAATTTCAACGGACAGCGGATCATTCCCATCCTTAAGTCGATCATAACACAGGATCACTTTTGGAATTCCGTGTCGGAGAGAGACATACGATTCGTTGGCGCCATGTTGAGATTCGCCCGCGCCGTGCAAGAACAGGATCAGAGGCCATGATTTTGCCAAATCGGCATCATATGTTGGTGGAATTGATACGAAGTGCTCGTAGCCGAAAGAGGCATTAGATTTCCGCTGATCAAAGTACTCAAACGAGATATGCCTTGTCTTTGCATACGGATGACCTGGGTCTTTAGCTATGCTCTGAGCTTGGTCTGTCGCCACGACCACGGCAGGAACATTTTCAGGACCTCGTTGCGCTTTGTGGAAATCATAGAGGGCATTGGGGTTGATGGCGGGGTCTTCACGTGCCACTTGGGGTGTCGTTACACCTTTCGTCATTGTTGCGAAATTGTACGATTGCGTAGAGTGTCACGATAGTTTGATCTTGGTGACAAGCGTTTTCAAGGGCTTAGGTAGTTTCTAAGACCTATGCGTTGGCAAGCTCTCCTCGGAGCTCTTTCTTCGCCGCTCTAGCAAGTGAGGGCAATGAGGAAAGTTGTCCCGTCTAAAACGCCAAGAGTTCAGAAAACTCCAGCGAGGTCACCCCGCTCCGGGCCAGGGGTGATGCCGCTTTGTGCTCACCCAAGTTCTCACCCGGGCCTGGGTGAGACTCACCCCCCAGCTCACCCGCGTGGGGCTCAGGGCGACGTGGTCGCCCAATCGCGGCGTTGGAGGTTGTTACGCACCCCCGGCCACGGGCTCATGACTACTCTGCGAACGGGGGGTGACACGCATTATGCAATGGCTTTAGCTTATTTAGCGGGCTGCGGCTGAGACTCGCCGTTACCCATCTCCCTATTTCAAACCAGCCGGCTAGGTGCTTCAATCGGAGTTTTCGGGTGAATGCCTTCTTGTCCTCAGGCTGAACTGACCGGTGGGATGGCTGTTGATTGATCGCTTCAGAATAGAGATAGTCTGTTTGGGAGATATCTACTGAGGTGGCCAACTACATAGGTCGAGTAACCATGGGCTCGGTACCTGTTGCAGCGGCGCCCACAACCACGAAGCCAAATGGCGGCGACGAAGATATGTGGGCGAAAGCCCTCCAATCATTGCCGGTGGAAGATCAGCAAGAATTCAAAGGCCTAGGGGGTGACATGCTGGGAGTTTTGAGAGGTGTAAGTATTCTCCCGAGATATATGTACCGTACCCCGGGACTCGGCGACATCAATTATGGCGTACGAATTTGTCAAGTCTTCTCACCAATCTCGCTATTGTGCATAGGTTCAAAATGCCACAGAAAACAAGAAAAACGAAGCCAGGGCTAGGGGCTGGACAGTCTACAAGAAGAAAAACGGCGAAGAAGTCAAGATCCGTGACGTGCTCGAGAAGATCTCATCCTATCTCAATCAGATTATCCAACTCGTCGACTTTGGCGTCTCCTTCGACGCTAGCGGCCATGCTTCTATGCCCTGGGGAGTGGTGAAGTTTATACTAACCGCTGGCATGAACGATATCAGTTTGTTCACCTCAGTGGCCGAAGGGGTAGAGTCCATTTCTGGCCTGATCACGAGGTACTCCATCGTTGAGAAACTCTACCTCAGTGACCACAACAAGTCGGCGGCGCAGGACGAGCTTTACAAGGCTATCGTGCGTCTCTATGCTGCGATGCTAACGTACCTGTCGAATGCCAAGCATTACTTCCGCGGCAGCTCCCTTGAGCGATTTGGTCGAAGCCTGGTCGAGGCCATGCGGGGGCAATTTAACGACCTCCTGGCCCAAGTCTCTGAGGCCAAAGTCGAGAAATGGACAGGCCTGGTGGCGGTGGAGTTCTCGCAAAAGGCTGCTCAGGATGCTTCGGAAAATCAGCAAAAGCTAATGGCCGCCTTGAATGGACTCGAGATGCCCATCATGCAAATGCAAAGTCAGGTGGCGTGGATCCAAGATCGATTCAATTTGGAGGACCGGATAGCGGCATTCAAGTGGCTGTCCACGGTGGATTATAGAAGCCACCACGACAATGTTTCACGCAAGCTGCTCGCCGGTTCCGGGAAATGGCTTTTTGATACCCCTGAATTCATTGACTGGGGGCAGTCAAGCAAGTCTTGCATGTTGTGGCTGCACGGCATACCCGGATCAGGTAAGACGGGACTTGCTGCAGGGACGATAAACTGCCTGGACGAGAACCCGATGCTTTATTCGTCTCGTATCGCTTTCTTTTACTGCGCCCGCAGCAGCGCCGAACTGGAACGCGCCAACTCAGCAGAAATAATGGGGGCTCTGGTGAGACAGCTGGCGAGCTCGGAGCCAGATAAGCCGATCAAAAAGCCGGTGGCAGATGAGTATCGGACGCGCAAGCAAAAGGCCGACCGCGATGGATCGCTCCCAAAAAGGCTGACGGTCGAGGATAGTACCCACCTGATGTTGGAGTTGTGCAACGAAGATCCTTGCATGATTGTCATTGATGCTTTGGACGAATGCGAGGAAGACTCCCGGCAAGAATTGTTGGATGCTCTAGATGATATTGTGAGCAAGTCTGCGGAGACGGTGCGAGTGATAATCTCTAGTCGTGACGAGGTTGACATCGTAAGTTCATGCCTTGCTTGATCTACCGCCAAGTTGTCAGACCCTGGAAGATCGAGGCATCATCTTACTGGTGAGAATTTCGGCTGACCTTTCCCGTCATTCATAGCGTCTCCATCTCGAAGAATACCCAAAGGTCGAAATCACAGCTGCTAAAAATGGCGCAGACATTGCTAGATTCGTCGACGCCGAAGTTACAAGCCTTATCGGCAAAAAGCGCCTCCTCGACGGCCGTGTTCCTCCTAAATTGAAGACGAAGATCATTAAAACTCTAACTGATCAGGCGCAGGGTATGTTTAGGTGGGTTGCTATGTCCCTGGAGACACTGAAGCCCATCAAGCACGTCGGGGACTTCAAAGCTGAATTGGGGAAACTCCCTCCCACGCTCTCCGAACTATATGACGTTGTTCACAAACAGATCGATGACGCGAGACCCCAGGAGCACTCTTTGGCCGTCCTGACACTGAAATGGCTGTTATGCGCCCAGCGACTGTTAACAACTACTGAGCTCATTGCAGCCGCTTCTGTCGGTCCTGGGGGCGGTACTGAGGCGACTGAAGACTCTGACGAAGACGACGATTTGGGGCTTGCAGAGGACGAGGACAGCGATGAAGCCGCAATCGCCAGCGACACAGTCCTTCGTTCCTGTCGCAATCTCATCGTTGTCGATCAGGGAACCGACGGAGTCAGTGTTTTTCGTTTTGCTCACCCCTCTGTGCGGGAGTACCTGACACAGAAACGCCAAGACTATACGGTCAGTTTGCAGAATGCGCCCGTCCTGGAGAGGTGCCTTGATGTATTCATCACTAGGGCATGGCCTTCCTCTGTCAAGCCGAGTCTGGCGCGACAAAACGAGGAGCTGGCAAGGTATTCCACATTCTACTGGCCCATGCATTTTGCCGTGGTGGAAGATAACATGTCGGATACATTGACGGAGAAGGTGATGCGATTCATGGTACACAATAAAGGGACTTCTCCTGCGTATGAAAAGTGGACGGAGGCGGTCGACTACCATTGGGACGATAGGGATTTTCCGTTGTCGGAGTTGAATTTGCAGCTTGGATTAGATTTCGACGATCGCTACGCTGTCAGATTCCTTAGTGCAGCATTTGTTCCTCGAGATCCTAGTGGACAGCCTCAATTTGCGGCCACACCGCTCAAGGCAGTGAGTGCTTTCGGATTCCGGTCACTGATGACGTTACTGGATGCTGCATTAGAAGGTGCGTTCCCCAATCAATCGGAATTGGTAGGAATCGCTGCGCGAGAAGGGCACGAGGAGATTCTCAAGATGCTCCTTGCAAAGAAGATCGACCCGAATGGCACGTATCCTGTCTCGGTTCTCCAGTTCTCGACGCCGCTTCATGGGGCTGTGATACGGGACAATGAGGCAATAGTGAAGTTACTAGTTGATGGTGGCGCCGATCCCAACAGTCTGGAAGACGATCACTTCTTCACCCCGCTGATTTGGGCTGCCACGAAAGGGAATGAAAAGGTGGTAAAGATGCTCATCGATTGCGGAGCCAAGCCTGATCTTCCGGGTGGAGAGCAGGCAACGCCACTCTCGTATGCTGTGCGAGCGGGGCATGAAAGCATTGTACAGCTCTTTCTGGCGAAGGGGGCCGACCCGAACTCCAAGGACTATCTCTCACGAACGCCGCTGTGGTGGGCTGCGAAATCAGGGAATAAGAAGATAGTTGAGATGCTACTCGACAAAGGCGCTCAAGTGAACGTGACGGATACCTTCGGCGGGACCCCGTTCTTGGAAGGAATTGCTAACGAGGAAGTCGCTGCCCTTCTCCTTGCCAAAGGAGCAAACCCCGAATCCAAAGATGAAGCTGGCAACCCGTTGTGTTGGGCTGCAGACGCTGGAAGCCAAGGTGTCGTCCGCTTGCTGCTCACGAAGAATATTGACGTGAACCGTGGGGATGGCAGAAAGAGGACGGCATTGTGGTGGGCGGCTTACAGAGGTCATGAAGGTGTCTTGAGCTTGCTGCTAGAGAGGAACGAGATTAATATTGAATGCGCGGATGATGAGGGTTTGACGCCGCTAATGGCCGCTGCAACTGCGGGTAATGAAAAAGCAGTGCAGCTGCTCATCGACAAGGGCGCCAATGTGAATGCTAAGGATACAGGTCGTCGGACGGCGCTTAAGATCGCGAGGCAACGAGGATATGAGAGCACGGTGAAATTGTTAGAGGCAATACCTGGAATAGAAGACCAAGAAAGCGACGAAGTTGGCGAAGAGGGTGACGAAGAGGGCGACGAAGAGGGTGACGAAGAGGGTGACGAAGAGGGTGACGAAGAGGGCGATGAAGAAGGCGACGAAGGGGAAGGGGAGGAGGCCAAGGGAGACGGTGGGGTAGGCGAAATAAGCGAAAAAGAAAGGGGGACCTGAAGGAAATATACAGTCTAAAGAAGGAGAGGAACCGAATTCGAAGGCGGGGAAGGAGTAAGCTATTTAAACAAAACCTGGGCTCCGAGCTGAAGTAGACACAATCTCGATCTGGCAGCATTGTCAGGCTATAAACATGCAACAAATCCCGCATCTTTCGCGAAATGATTCTGCTTGGAACTGGACGAGCCCGAGAATGGTGGCATCATATCAACGTCCAGTGGACTGATCTCACAGTCGATGGCTTGCAGACCAACTTCTGTACCGACCCTCCGTCCAGGCAGCGAGGCACGAAAGTGATTGACTCATCCAGCTCGACTTGAAAGACTCTCGCCCTTCTGGAGTGAGGAGGTCCACTATTCCGATACGCTAGCCGAGCATGTCTACCTAGGGACGTTTTTTGATGGCCATTGCTTGCTCCAGAGACGGGATTCCATTCATCGCCTCGCCCTTGGCTCCATGCTCCCCCGGGTACATTTTCCTTCACAACGGACTTGTATCATTGTGGGCCTTCTGACGTTAACCACGAGACCTTTCGTACCTACTAACGACGATGAGAGCGGGATCGGCACATATGATGGGATATCTGTAACCCGACTAAAGCCGGTAAAGAATCATTCGGCAAACGTGTTAAGCGAGTCGCAGGTTATTTCCTTTTTAATCTTCCCCTTACTCGTGGCCGCGTGGAAACGGAGGAAGTCTTTCACGGTAGCAAGATCGGGGGCCTCCACGTGCCTTTTAAGAACTCAGTCCCGTACAGCAAGCTTCGTCGAGAACGGGCAGTCCTTTCTGGAGGGCATCCTCCTTCATCTCTGCATGGTGCCAGCTGAAACCCCACGTCAGTATTACTCGTCTCTTGGGGAGGGGGAGGACCAAAGCCCTCTCACAGGATATAACGATCCAACGGCGCATCTTGATCCTTCTTGACCTTGTCCACATATTGCGATATCGAAGACTGTCTTCGTGCCGATGTGCACCCCTTTGGTAGCCATTTGCTTTGGCGCGTGCACTCAGCTCATCCACGGTGACCTTCTTTCTAACCATGCCGGTGGCAGCTCACAGGAATTGGTTCACAGGGGGTAGCGGAGGAAGCAGAGGACGTTCGAAGAAATAGGAGACGACAAATAAAACAAGCGCGGCTGGCAGATCGAAAATACGATAGCCATCTCGCAGGCAGCGGTAGGGACCGTGGGCTTTAAGAAGGAAACCGATCGCTCCACCATGGCGAAGCACTGGAAGTCTGTCGAGGGCCACCAAAAATAGAGGAGTCCAGTTTGGGCTTCGAACGGGGAGCGCGTGAACTGCGACACAGCTCCACTCGTCGACTCCTCATCGACTTGCGTTTGGCGCACTACGGGGGTTAGGTGCGCTGGATATCTTGTGATGCGAAAGGAGGACGGGGAAGACAAGGGTAGGATTTCCACTCTGGAATTGAGAGAGATAAAGGGTTCTGTGGTCTTAGAAGTGCTGGGGCGGTTAGCGATGCCATCAGGGGTCGCTCTTTTAGCAATCTCAGTCCCGTTAATTCTGACTTATGGTGCACACTCACGACGCTGATTGCGCCACCGGATCATGCTACATACTTAAAAGAGCTTTGCTGCGTATAGAACCATGCCTAGCCTTCGTCCCTGTACTTACCTTCAGGCTCCGCTTCCAATCCTTCTCCGCCGAGCTCGTCCGGTTCGAACTCCAAGTGCCAACCCATAGAGAAAGTAGACATAGGACATGTGCGCTTCGTCCGTGAAATTCGCTGTCAGGGTGCGCCTCATGAAGACGGACTGATCGCATTTTCAACTGAATTAGGCATAAAACTGACAGGCCCAGGATGTCTGATTACCAATCCTCGATTCAATTGCGAGTCTGTATCTAGGATATATCGGGGAAGCCTATGGTATATCAGTCACAAGTTCGCCCAATCCTACTCAGATCTTGGGATTAGAGAGGTGGACAGACAAGCCATCCACCTACTATGTCGACAACTGGCAATATCCGCATCATTGGCTTCATCAAGCGCCGCCCTGATCTCACAGAAGAGCAGTTCTACGAGCACTGGGAAAACGTTCATGGACCTCTCGTCGCACCTTGGGCGGTCAAGCATGGCATCATATCTTACTCGCAGGTATGTCTGGTCTACCGAAATACAATGCTGGTCTCAAACACGACACCGCCGCATTATCTTCCCCATCTCCTGTTCTACGACCAGAGATAACTGACAATGGGCATGCAGGTCCACACGAATAGCGAGCTGCGTGCCCAGTGGTCGGCAATGCTCGCTCCGGGCCAAGATTCGTTTGAATTTGACGGCGCCGGATTCATGGAGGTGAAGAGCCACGAGCAATTCTTGACGGCGTGCCAGGATCCTTACTTTCGCGAGGTTATTCTGAAGGATGAGTTGAACTTTCTGGACAAGACCAATACGCTGATGGCTACGAGTACAATGGGGTTGAATAAGGACTTTGTTGTGGATAGGAAGGTGGTTGGGGATACAACAAAGTCGGAGATGGTGTTGAGGGAGTGATGAGTCCTCTTGAAACAAATGGTATCCAACTTACAGGATCTCTAGTCATTAGTATCGTGCCAATTATCTGAACATGAAGCCCCATTTAAAAAGCTCGCTTGTGACCTTCACTGATTCCGCCCCAAAGTCCGATATTCTCAGTTACAGCCTGTTTTCCCGTGACATTCCAAATATCCTCATGAACACCTGGGCAACCTTGACTCCCGCTTCCCTTGCATACCAGAAAGTAGATCCCTAGCAGGCCCAATAAACATTTCCGCCCCCACGTCCAAATTCCTCACATCACATGTCCAACCTCTCTTCCGCAACAGTTCTCCTTCAGGCCCTTCCCATAATTTCCTCCGCACCTCCTCAGGCGTCATCTTCGTCGTTACCAGTTTAGCAACAGCCAAGCCCCTATCGTCCTTGGACTCGTCGTGCGCAGAAAGCCAGCATCGGGCCATCAGGCCACGGGCTATCTCCACGCCGCCACTATAGCCCATCATGATGTTACCGCCGAGGTACCACGGGTTCTGTGCGCGGTCGAAGGAGTGCAGGAGGAGGGTGAGCGGGAGGGCGCCGAGCTTGACAAGGTGATTTTCACAGTAGGGAAGTAGATCTGGTTTGAAAGGCAGGCCGTGAGGAGCGAAGAGGACAGATACTGGCCGTGGACGACCTGGAGTGATGGTAGATGCAGAGAAGGTGAAAGAGGATCGTTGGGAGATGATGCTGGAACTTGGCGCATAAGGATAGGAAACCGAGGCTGGAGGTGATGACTTGGGGGAAGAGGGTGGTGTTGGTAGTGCAAAAGAGAAAGGCTTCAACTCTGGTTCGGGCTCTTGAACGACAGGAACGTCGGTGCTTGGTCTGGGTGTCGTTCCTGAGGATGGAAACCGTGGAAAGGTAAGGTCATCATCACTGGTAGGGGATGGCGAAGATGGAGACTGCACAACCGGCATCTGTGGAAGGAAGTCTGCAGAGCCTGTTCTGGAAGGCCTTAGCCGTGGTCGGTTGACATCCAGTCCAGAAGTTTTTGGTCTTTCCGCCATTGGTGGCCTCAAATCTCCGCTGAATGTTGCTCCTGAATGTTGCTGTACTGGTGACAACGGAGGAGGACTTCTAGGTGGAAGGCTGGCTGGGCTTAGTGGCATGTGAAAATATGGCGTCCTTCGTGGCAAATCAATGGTAGATACTGTGGCCAGTGTTTTGACGTGAGTTGGTGGTTGGTATGTTATGCCAATGGCGTTGTGCAGACCACTTGTGTAATTCTTCGCCGGAATGAATGAGATGACAACCTCCCCTGGGTGTCCTGAGGGCGAGAGCGGCGGAAGAGATAAGCGCAGCGAGGAGAACTTCTCCTTGGGGTTATATTTTGGTAGTCCAAAGACCCGGTGAGGATCGAAATGCTTCCATTTCTTGATCGCTTTGGCCGCGCCCGGCTCAGCAGCAATGATTGTCTTCCCCTCAGGTCTGAGCTGCCGAAGCGTTTCGCCATGGCAATGATCTGGCTTATTTTGCGATACAACGACAACGTCCGGCTCCTCAATCTCGGAAAGGTGTTGTATGCACGGCGGAACGTTGTGCGTGGTGCATGCAAACCATGATTTCGAAACAATCGATGTTCCAGTTAGCCAGGGGTCAACTAGGATTGTGTATGCGCCATTGGTAGATCTCAAGTCTGGCGTCGATGGCTGCGCTTCTGGAGAGAATATGAGGAGGAAGCTGGCATCTGCGTTCAAGTGCTTGACTGTCAGCGACATGGCTGATTGGGGTAGAGATCACAGCGGACAGGCCCCCCCGCCAGAAGCGACGAAGCAGTCAGGCCATTACCAGCTGGTCTTTTGCTCTGGTCGGTTTGCTGTTGTGGACGTGGGTTCCCTCGCTGGACGGGCTGAGAAGAGTGGAGCACCTGCAAAACGAAGAGAGCGAAGCAGAGATGGAGGCTTTTTGCTCCAAGGGCGCATACAGCGCTCTGGGTCTGGTGCTGGCCGTGCATGCACAAGTGCGTAATTTCCCCCCCAATCTCTCGAGATGGACGATTCAGTCCGAGGCTATTCCTTCCCAGTTGGCGGTTGTGGGACTCTAAGTTGCTTTTCGATTGGGGCTGCAATCTTCGATCCCTGGTAGGCATTTGTGGGGCCGGGCCAACCCCTGGTGGCCTTTGCAACAAGGATTCCAAGCCCTTTTTGGATCGCCCCGCCTAAGTCTATCCGTTGATAGCACGTGTACAGGGTAGTCCCATCATCACCTGCTTGCCCTCATGTTCGCGTTTACATGGGAAAGTATACGCAGTGGGTATGGTCGCTCTATGATCCTTCTTATCAATCGGCAGACCTCAGTGACACTTTCCTAGGTGATTGATAGGAGCCTCCAGGCCACGATCTGTCCGCGCTTCCAGCCTGTAAGCTAACAACTCACAGTCTAGTATGTCTATCTGCCTACCGTTTGAAGGTCGTGATGTCAATTTCAATCTTTGTCATAGGATTTCCATACGAGTAGACAAGTTTTGACAAGACACTACGGACAGATCCTACCTGTTGACCGCTTCAAACGCACTGGATGATCAGAGACCTTTGCAAATTGAGTGTTGAATAGAAAATTGGGGCTTGACCGCAAAAGACCGCACCCGTCCCCATCAGCTAGCTGAGTCAAGTCTGAAATATCGAGGCCAGGATAGCTAGCTTTCTTGTCTCACTACAATAAATGCTCCACCGGGGGACCTGATCCCATATGTCTGTGGGCGACTTATGGAGCTTTTTTCTGGCGTATGCAACGGAGTGACTTTGGGAATCAAATTGTGGCGGAATTTAGAAGATGCTGTGGCAATTGGTTGTCTCTGTAAATGCAGAAACCATCAAAGACATTAAAACTTCCCCTACATAGGTAGGAGGAGAGTGCGTCGTGCAAATTATGACTGGGGGAGCGACTCGAAGATAGCTGTATCTGGTACGACGAAAAGCAAGCGGGACCGGAGGTAGCTTGGGCACCAAACTAATGCAATGTCGTTACTTGACAGCTGACGCTTTGGACAACTTTCTTAGCATTGGCTGTCCATGATCCTACCAGCCGCCGTGAATGCAGCTGTTTGAGCCTTTTCTGGATGTATGGCATGACACGGATGGGTGTGGGGAAGTTCCTACAGAGGCTATTATCGATTTGCAGATTTTTACAGGGCGATTTTGAAGACAAGCCAGAGTCATGCACGATTCATTTGTTGGGGGTTTTGAACTATCGAACGCGTGGTTTTGTTATTGGATGAGTACCTGAATTCACCTCCTAAGCCGCTGGGGCTTGACAAAGATGCCAACCAGTTAGAGGCCAGGAATGTGGGCGAAGTGCGGCGCTGTGATGGGAAGTCTGGAAGAGTCGTTTGGCAAATGAGAGAGCTGGAACCCACCCCTGGAGCTTTAGGCATCGTTAGCTCCAAAGAGCTTCCCTTTACTCAAACCCCTCCTCTGGCTATCGATAAGTCACATCACAGCTCATGCACACAGCTCAACCTTGCAGTTACACATCACAATTTACCCGGCTGAACACTGCCATAAGACTCCATTTTTGATTACATTATATCCAAATTTACCAGTGTAGCACTATGTATTGGTACAGGTGCATTTAGGCGCCGTGTTTGTGCTCCATAACCTGTACCTTGCACCGAAGCGTCAGATGTGTCTTTCCGAAAGAGAGAGCTCCTCAACAGGACCAGCATGCCGCCCCGCGCAGCACTCACTTCTTCCTTTTCCGTGTCGGACGCCAACAATGAGGTCGTTTGTCCTCTCACAAATCAAGATGGTTCGAACTGTCGAAAGCGCTGTTTAGGTGTAAGTTTTGAGCTTGTCCGCCTTTTTAGCTCCCACATTGGACACTTCGGTCAAAGGGTTTAGGCGTAAGCTGAAGACTGCTGATGCACGCTTGCAATACCCAGGAAAAGCGCTATCGTTCGATGCAGGAGCACATCCGCCGAGCACATCCAGACTACTACATCCCGAAACTTCCAGCGACCGAGGAGAGTTTCCAATTGATGGTCAATACCCCTCCGTCTCACCGACCACAACCTCCCCCCGCAACAGGACCGAATAGAAGAGGGCCATGTATGTTGGCCCACCCAAGACCCAGAGCATACTTGCTAAAAATGGAAGCAGTGGATGCAAGCGAGCCGGACTTTTATGGCGCAGACATTAGCGCGCCTGCAACACCAGGAAACATCGAGGGTTCATTACCAGCTGCGGCGAATGCGGCCGTTGCGTTGGCACAGCTCCACCACCAATTGGGTCCAGATTGGGATTCTGATGCTGTAAGCTTCCCTGAGCTGCAGCCACTAAGCTTGCAGTCACAATCAGCTGACAAGGAACAGGAAGGTTATTCGGAACCAGAGATGAAGCGGGAGAAAATGCGATCTTCCGTCGAACTTCCTTCGCTGCGCGACCAATTCCGACAGGACGGATTGTCTTCCTTTCAATCATCCCGACAGCGGGAACTGCTTCCGTCAATCTTGAGCCATTCTCCGCCTGGCCGATTTAATTCATTACCCCCTATACAGCGACGAGATAAGCTGCAAAGACCGAGGAAGGAATCTGTAGGTCAGCATGCACGGAAGGCTAAACACGACCGCACCAAGTCAAAAGAATTTGGACGCCGGTTAAGCATCGAGGGACGAAAAGCCATGTCTGCCGAACCACCAACCGCTGCCTGGGTTCAGGGCAAGAGGTGGGAGGACCTTATCGAAGCTGCAACTTCAGCCACAGAGGCGGATGATGACCGCGACTTGACCCCAGTATGTTGCTTTCGATATCATCTTTTCTATGCTTTTGTCGCGGCGCTGGCTTGAAGAAATTCGCGTTGCAGAAGGAATTACACCCCAAATTTTGAGATCGTCACTAACAACCCTTGGCGCCGATAACAGGTCCCTCAATCGCCTAATTTCCATCCTGCATCAAACGCTGTGAAAGCTGGAAATGGCAAGAGATCATCCTTGCCTCCAGGATTCAGACCACCTGGGCATTTCCAACAACAACAATATACTGCGTCGCCGCTGCAAAATGCTTTGACACCACCTCCTCCAGATCCGCTGGGTCCGAATGATCCGGAGCCCTTTCCTTCCGTCGAGTCCTCGATCGAAAGTACGGGCTCTGGACATAACTTCCACATTTCAGCATCTGGGCTTCCAGCATCTGGTTCTTCTATCGACGAAACCAGTCCCCTACAGCCATATGCTCACCCATATCAACATTCACAATCATCCTCTTTCGGCAGCAAAGCAGACACACTGGAGGTATTTTGCGCTAGCTGCAGTCGGCCTCGGCTGCTGAAGACCTGTTTTGCCTGCACAGAATGTATTTGTGCTGTGTGTAACGACTGCGTGGGACAGATCATCAGCAGTCCCGTGGTCACAGTCCAACCAGGCTTTGCTCCCGTCAGACGAGGTTGTCCGCGATGCGGCGTAATGGGCGGAAAATGGAAACACTTTCAGCTTGATTTTCGATGAAGTCTGGTTCTCATCACTAGGCAAAGCCCTCGCTGCATCCAAATTATTTTTGTTTTTGCTCGAGTCTCCAGCAAACTCTATCGTTAACAAGTGCTTGATGACATCATTTTCACGATAGCTGCTCAACCATAGAGGACAAAGGAAGGACCCGACTGAGAAACACATTCCTGCCTGCAGTGGGTCAAGTCTGGCTCGTTGCTAACAGAACCGCTTTTGCCTATTTGCAAAATCTTACAGCCCTACGCTTGCATCCCCCCTTCAGGACCAAGCTATTGGCTAGCAATCCGTTTCAAATGGTTTGAGAGGGTACCCAAACGTTTCAACAGGTTGCATAGCTTGGTTTCATCCACCTTAAACTGTACATATGCATTGGATTTATGGACCAGAAGGAAACCGGCGCGATGGAAAAAATTGAGGAGCAGCACCCCCTGGATTTACTCGACCACTCAGGAACAACATGCGAGATTGTGAGAAAGAAGGTATGACTAACGAGGTGGTCCAACATATTCGGTTAGTTGGTTATTGAGCGTGGTGTCCTGGGCTGGAAAAGAGCATGCATGGGTGGGGCTATAGAAGGGCGTGTCTGACCGCATTGATGGGGAAACTTTAGATTCGAAGCGTGCCACGAACTTGGAAAAGGGACTCTAGGATACGCGCAGGAGCTTGTCGGCTATTCCAACTGCTACAGGAGCAGAGAAATATCACTGCTGCTCGCAACACTTATGGAGCTTGGGATAGCTACATGCTCGTTCAAAGATCCTAGGCCCAAATTGTCATTCGGCCTGATAATGCCATCAATTTGTTAACTTGGTCAAGTGTTTAGAGCTGTGGGTACCGGTTACGGCGTGCATATACACTTTTGAGCACTGTTCAATCCTGCGATGGAGGCAAGGGCCCACAAGGGCTTTATCTCTGCCTGCCTTCAAGAACTTACCATATCATAAACCAGAGCCGTGTTGTTGGTGGCACTGTGGCCAAAAGGTCAAGCCCTAGTTAAGCTGCTAGAAGTGGGATTGTGCACAAGGAGACACCTGAGGTTGCGATCCACTTCCAGTTTGATGAGCGAACTACTGCATCGCCCCATGAGCTGCTGTATACGAGGACTAACTTCAGCCTGGGAGGATCGATTGGGTCGTCGCCCAGATCAGGCAGCTGATGCTTCAAAGCGCACCACTGCGGAAGTCTTTCTAGAAGGTCGATCGGGCAGCAAAGCCCGAACTTCAGTATACGGGATTTCATCCCGTCAAAGTATAAGAACGTTTCTAAAGGAAATTTAGCCACGTCACTACCAACACAGGACCGAATGCTGGCCTGAGAACGCAACTGGAAAATGGGGGGGATCTGCGCCCAGCAGATCTGTTCCAAGTAATTGTTGTCGAGTTGCTCTGACCTGTCCATAGCAGCTTTTTTGCCCCATTGTGCTCTTTCCAATCTACCTGTACAAAAGTAGCAAAATGTCTTTGATCCCTTCCCATAGAAAGAATCCGGACTGAACAGCGGAATGTTCATAAAGCCGCAGCAGTCGTAGATCGCCTCGTGAGAGCTCGATTCCCATCCACAATTTAGGCGAACACGAGCGGCGCTCGGCCCGCTAACCAAGTTAGCCTAACCCAATCGAAAAGGTGAATCCTACCGTAATCCTGGCTCACCTTGCTAGGTTTCCCGGCCTCATGATTAGCGGCACCATATAGGACACTCCACCTGAGGTCGCTGCCTCCTCAGCTCCTCACCCTCCTCCTCTCGGCCTCTCGGTCCCACGTTGTTCGTCATCGAATTCATCCAGACGAGAGATGGCGGCGGGTGTGAACCATCAACAAGGCCCTCTTGACGGACCGAGCCACAACTATCCTTCACCGGGCGAAGCGCACAGCTCTCACGGTGCATACTATGACCATCCCGCTCAGAGACCCTTCGAGGATGATGAAGACATGCACATGGCAAATACCTTGTCGCAAGGCATGCAACACAACATTGGCGCACAATTGGTGAACGCAGCTGGGATGAGCAATGGACACGGCCACGGTCAAGAGATGGCCATCTCACCGCCTGGAGTTGGTGCGCCCGGCATGGCTCCTCCTCCACAGACCCCGACCCAGGCAGCGCATGTTGGTCCTCCAGCACAACAAAGTGGTGCAGAAAACACTCAAGACCAAGGAGCAACGGATAGCACACGGCGCAAGCGGTCAAAAGTTTCTCGAGCTTGTGATGAGTGCCGTCGCAAAAAGGTAGCTAAGAGGTCTACTGCTTTGTTTCTTTACAGGCTTCCTAACACAATTCTCCTCCAGATTCGATGCGATGCAACAGCTGAAGATGGAAGCGTGAAGACCTGCTCTAACTGCAACCGCATTGGCCAGTCGTGTTCCTTTAGCAGAGTGCCCATGAAGCGCGGCCCCAGCAAAGGGTATTGTTACATCTGAGCTTCCATCGTCTTTTTGCTTGGCTAATCTGACCCCTCGCCAGATATATCAAAGAATTGTCAGAACGTGTGCAGCAAGTTGAGTCACAAATGGCAATGTCTGGATCCACAGGACATACCGGCTACCGCTCGTCGCTAGATGCAGGCTCACCTTCCGGCGCATATCCGGACGTATTCTCTCCCGACGATTCGATCCCACTTTCCCTCAAACGCACCATCTCCTTACCAGATGGCAAAAATCCATTCGCCCAACCACAATTCATGAATAGAGATCGGATGCCTAGTACTGGAGGCTGGGGTATCAACTCGGGTGGCCAAGGCAGCGGACCACAAGGACCCAGAGGCAGTATCGCCATCGCTCCTGACCAGCAATTTCCGGACATGGCCATGACTACGAACGGGCAATATTTCGACCTCTCGAAGCCTTTTTGGGCTCAAGATGCCGAACACGCAGAGCGTCCATCTAAGAGGCAAAAGATGGGCAATCAAGATGCTATGGCTGGTTCCCTGACTTCGCCTGCCGAGATAGAAACTGACTCGTTTGTTATGTAAGTTGGCAAATCCGGGGCACTGACTGGCTTCCCCTGCTTACACTTCGTTAGCTACACTAAGTCGATCCATCCCATGCTTCCCGTCCTACCGAACTCTGCTGGCGATATTTCTATATATCTGAAGGTGTGCCCAACGCAGCAACGAAACGCATTCCTCTACACATATGGCATAGCGTGTGGTGGAAAGCTGCCAGCGCAAAGACCATTTAATTCATACGGCGACCTCGAGGATTACGTCTGGTCTGAGGCTCGCCAGAATCCAGTCTTTCGCACCGCTCATGAGAATATTGTCTGGCTTTGGATCTACTTGTTTATGCTTGTCAATGCAGAGGATGATCTATCACGCGTGAGAAGCAGTGGGAACACTGACCTTGGGAAAGACCGTCTGATCAAAATGTCCGTCGATTTGGGTCGCTTTGTCATCAAAAATTTCAAGCAGGAGATCCCCCCCAAAACGGAGGGCCTTACGACTTCTATCGTGGACACCGCCCGTCAAGCTTGGAACTGTATTGGCATCCTTGCAAGGCTGCACGGTATCGCTACCGCAGCAGATGACGACATACCTATGAGCGGCTTTGACGGTATCGGGTCACATCGTGATTGTGGCCGGCTGCTCTCTGACGAAGCATCATTTCTTGCTCGTAAGCTTTTCTTTCCGCCCAAAGGGAAAAAGATTACAAGGTGTTTTCGCTGACTTGCACAGGTTCGTCTGGCATCCTCTCAATACTAAACACAACACTGCAAGACAATCTCATGTCTTACACCGGCAGCTTGTTCTCCTCTAAGACACGAAAATTGACACAGCAACATCTCGACATGGTCATATCCTTGGCATCGGGCACGAGCGCAACTACTACCATAATTGAGCACTTCCGGCTCTTCATCACCATTCTGCTTAACAGACACACTGCCATCCAACATCAGTCAGACATCCTTGAGCCCACCATTGAGCTTGCGGAATCCTTACTCTCGCAGACGACAGCATCTACAGAAACACCTGTGTTCAATCCGTTAAAAGTACACGTCTTCGCCGTTGTCACAATCACTCTTCTTGAATTCACAGACTTAGCAGACAACCAACTTTCGCAGTCAGCCTGGGATACATTGGGTAGGGTACATCGAGCTCTGAAACAAATTTCTGAGCGAGCCCATGCCGACGCACAAGAGCGCTTTGCAGGAGAAGGTCCTGGCGTGCCGGCTCTCTACTGGGCTGACGGCCTGCTTCGCATGATTGACGCAAAGCTTCGTATCACCGGTGCTAGTGAGGGAGGGAACGAAAGAAACAGCAGTATTGAAGCTGCACCCAATGGTAGCGTCTCAAACCCTGCAAACGAGGCCAACGCCACTCCCCTGTCTGGCCAACAGCCAGAATTACAACATTTGTCTAACATGGAGCCTGGACCCGAGCCGACGGACAAAGGTTACAGCGCGAAGAGCGGTCGGATGCAGATGATCGATTTCGCTATGCTGACGAGATATGGATATCTAAATGTTGTGGCGGACAGGAATGGTGTCTGAGTCTCCGGGGGGTGTGCTATGAAATGTCATTTGCGCTATGGCAAACATATCAACAACCTGCGATTCGATGAATGGCAGGATAGCGCTAGAGCATTCCTTGGTGGAAAGATGGCTACAAAGCATACTACCTTGCGATATTGTGAGCCTCAGAATGGCGACAGAGCTTTCTCCACTTTTGAGATATGATTAACAACACTTCAAAGGTCTACAGTTCTAGATACCCAGATGAGGCTTACCAGAATTACAGCACATCATGTACTTGTACCAGAACAATGGACTTAACTTCACAAATGGTGATTCCTTCAATCCTTAGAGTGACTGACCGCATTCCTTTTGGAGTAGACTGAGGCCTGTTTTTGCCGCTGATATCCTGTTAGCATTTGGTCACTCCCGACTTTTAGGTTGGTGGTGTTTACGAGCATTGAGCTCTGGTTTAGGCCAATCTAAGGTTCATGCCCATCCTATGTGTCTACCCAAGCTAGTTGATCATCCAAAGCTCAGCCTAGATTGTGGATGCTAATACTTTATGGAGGCAACCTAGGAAGGCCATGCCTAAATTCGATGGCGGGTTTGGAGGCTTATTTGAGGAGGTTCTAGGCATTGGGAGACTTTTGGGGGAGCTCGTTGACTTTGGATGTTGCAGTAGGAGAGATATTCATGAGTGGGGATCTTCCGGGCGATGGTTGAAGAACCCGCAGTTGCTGCTCGGCTTCAGTGACGGATGGGCTGGATGGGCAGCATAAGGAGCCGTTGGCGCAGTGAGTGCGTAATAAATCCATATGGGTGACGCGCAACAAGATGGCGGAGGCGGTGCGGTCAACCGAGTACGTAGGGCAGAGGCATCTAAGTATGCTACAGTGGTTAATTGTTAGTAGAGAATCCAGTTTGACCACATAGAGATTCTATGGACCTGGAATGCTGTAGAACTTATGTATTCCGACGTTTGTTCTTGTTCGCAGATTTGGGGCTTGACACTAACACCTAGCCCTCTCCCAACTGCTTCATTAAAGCCATGGTTGTGGGTTCGGTAGAGGGTCTATGAAGTGGGAGCCACTCAGCCCAAGGGGAAAGGCGAATGTGTAGCTACTGTCAGCAGTGAGCAGCCGGGTTTCTCCACCAGTTTCAACGGTCATCTCTCTGGGAGCGTCAAGTGAGAATTCAGAGCACTTCAGAGCACGACTGAGTCTGGGGAAGATTCTGGACAGACCGAAAGACCCCTGAGATGTGGGGGAGAGCTTTCATCCACTTTCTGAAAATTCATATTGTCATCCGGAGACCGTTTCATCTAGACCTTCTTTCAAATCACAAATCCGTGCCCAGAGAAATTAGCGACGTGATCAAAGCGCCTACTCGGGAAAAAGAGCACACTCAACAGCTCCATGATCATTTCCACGGATGCGAGCTTTTCCGCATTGACAACTGCTCAGTGAACCTTCATCCCCTCATTTCGCGCGGATTTTCGTCCAAAGATTCGATCTGCATTCCAGCTCCCATGACTCAAGCACACCCTGGTCTCTAATTTCGGCCTCGCCGATCATTTTACATCGTACAGCACACCCCCCTGGACAGCTTGGACGTCGTGCCAACATTGTATCTATCTACACAGTAAAGCCGCGGTCTTGGGACTATTTTATCGAGGACCTAGAGAGTAGTGTTTCAACATCGGAAACGAGGGAACGTATGAATGGCTTAGGATGAACGAATGAGAGGAAACGAAATTAGGGCCAAAGGCTTGGCCTTGGCCTGGCTGACCTCAGCTTTTGGGATAGTTCAGCCCTATGGCTCGTTCCGCGTTCCCGCTAGAAAAGATACGAGGATGGTCACACTGTTTTGCAATCTTCGGCTGTGAGTTAGCTGGAAAAGGAAGCTCATTGCTTCTTGAGATGGCTTCGCTTCGAAAGGCTACCATGGCAATAACGATTCGTCGAGTTGTCATCAGCCCTCGTACCTCCTACCTGACCCAAGCCCAACCCTCAAATCTGCATCTCATATGGAGTATGGGATCAAGTGATGGCTCAGACTATGGGTGGGTCCAGTCTGGCTTCACCCCGCGAATGAACACGATCAATGCACAAGCATCGCGGGATCGAGGCATCGAAGGCGAAATTCGTCGATTTCAGAGATCCTCAAGATAGAGCTATTGCTAGCATTGCGTTCGTCCCTAGCACTACACTAGCTATGGAAAAGTTTGTGTTGTTCATCACTCCTCAATCTGTCTACCTGGTCATGGTTCGCTACGGAGATATCGAGCGACAAGCGTTCATTGGTCAAGCGATCAAAGCATGGGAAGTGTGTAACAAGACCTTGCACGACTGGTTGGCCAAGGATACCTGGTGGCCGATATCTACATGATGAACACCAAAAACCTGCTCAGTGGCAAAGCAAATTGTGGTCCCTGACAGTTGCATTAGGGTCATCATCAGAAGATTCTGGGTTAGGTGAAACACTGGCAACCCTTCCTCGAGGCTGATACATCTCCCTATCTGACGATAAGGCCAAATTCTATCAGCGTATTTGGGGGGTGCTCAGCTCATTTTCGATCGGGAGCACTGCAAAGTAGCAAACGATAGAATGCGTTTCTTTGCCGATCTCGACCGGGTTTGCCCGGGTCAAGAGACGGATAGTAACGAATGATTTGCGCTCGAAACCCGCCACTGGCCTCGTGAATCGACCCCCGGCTCTGGTTCCTGGTTCCCCATTCCATGTGTTGGGAACATGCAATCTCGAAACCCAGGGATCTTCCCGTGGGTCCGGGTGGGATTCGATATGTGAAGCGGTCGAATGGCGAGAGGACAAGAATACTGAAGACGTGTGAAACGTTATGTGTCAACTCACCTGACTAGTTTGGTTGGCTATCCTGGGCCTTCTTACCCGTCTGACAACGCAGTTAATGTATCGTCGATCATCTGGGCCGATTTAGGATTGACGGTGGAACTTACTGCACAGGTTTTTGCTCCTCAGCCAGTAGCTTTCGATGGGTGCTGTACAACAATATGACACAGAACGCCGCGCCACCTGGTCGAATTAGCGCACGCTTACCGGACCCCGTCGGTGTGTATAACGTCAGATACGAGCTATATCCAAGCTCAATAGCTGGTAGACCACTACCTTTAGGACACATGGCCAAAAAGTGGTGTGTTTCTCGTTTTCAGGCCACCCGCTGCAGTAGCTCACAAGAAAAGAGCCCATACAACGCACTGACGGTATACAGGGTCAGCCCCGGGATGTCATGCCGCCGAAATAGCCACAAGGGAGAGCGCATTATGCCGGCCGACACGACAATAGGTATCCGCAGAAGCGGCACCGTTCGGTCCTCCTCGGCCAGTGTCTTCCCGACGGGAAAAAATTGATGGGGTTAGGGGGTGGAGAAAGGGAAATCAGGAAACATGATTGTGCCTGCAATCACAGTTCAAACGCCTATCATGGAGGTTTTCTGACACTGCAGGATGCTCTATTTCTGCATCTGTAGGCACTGGGGACCCGTTGATTGCTAACGATGGCGAAAAGCGTAGTCTACGAAGTTGTGATGTTCGTGCTGAGATGGACTTATCCCAGAATAGTAGGTGGGCAAGTGCTCGACGAGCTGTGTTTGCTGGGAAGTTGGTCGTTGAACATGAACAGCCTCTTGCCGATTCTGAGTCCTCGAATCGCGAGACCGCGTACTGTTATATTCGTAGTAGAGGGAGAACGATGTAGAGATTGTTGCATTCTCATTTCTCTACCGAGTCTAAATTGGATTGAGACGGGTTGACCATTTCGTCCAGCTTTTGGTTGGCGCGTAGCCTTGTATCCTGTGCTTGTGAGTAGTCAGCAAGCACGATCGGAACAACTACTGCAGGTACAACGTCTGCAATATGAGCTTGCAGTTCGTGTTTGTATAGCTTGCACTTGTCACAGTAGAAGGATGAGAAGGGGTTTGAATATTGTACAGGTTCTCTAAGCCAAAATGTGGTGCTGTCAAGCTCCTTTTATGGACCTTTTCATGTAAGTTGCCGAGCCTGGAAAGCCCAAGTGCGCCCAAAAAGCTATGCTGTTCATCAGGCGAGCCGTAGCTTCGCAGTCGATCCAGACATCATTTTTTTTCCCATCTAAGGCATACAAAGTCATGCTGTTGCCATTCTGGCGATTTCATAAATGCGAACGAAACAAGTTTTACTCCGACCCAGTTGTTGAATGAGCGTCTTCACTGGGCGCCTCCTGTCCGTCGCCGCCACGGCCTTTGCACTTGCCTCCCCATAGATGGCCGTTTCTTGCCGTCGTCCGCGTAAATTCAGTTCCACAGTGCGGACAGACGGCTTTCATTGCGCTGCCACTCTTCTCGCGTTGATGGCGGAGGAGATTGCTGAAGGTTGAAAACTGCCGTCCGTTGCAACCGTGGTCGAAGCACTGCGGTTTCGGCCGTGACGCTAGGACTCGGAAACCTTCGGGTGATGATTCAAGGGACGTCACAGGCGGGGGGAATTGATGCAAATTCGAGCCGAGGGATTGGATAGGGGGAGAGTTTGATGGGAGCGAGTTTGGGTTGGGTAGGTACATTGCATCTTGGGGATTTAGCGTACTTAGGTCCATAGTGGGTTGAGATACAGAGCGCGTTAGTCCGAAGTAAGAAGTTTGATTTGGGTCGGCAGCGTAGGGCGAGGGCGCTGTGAGATACTGCGAGGCATTCGGTGGCATTGATGGCGCTGCATAGTAGCCTGAATTTGAGGCGGGGGCGGCAGTAGTTGTTGGCATGGAATAAGCCGAGGGTGGGTACACAGGTGGGGTGTTCGGCGCTGACTGCATATGCATGGCCGATACCGCTTGCTGCTGCTGGTGCTGCTGCTGGTGCTCTGCATAGGCCAATAGAACTTCTGGGCGACTGCCACTGCGTGCGCGAGAAACGCTAGGCCGATGATGTCGGATTGGCGTTCTTTCTCTGGGTGGGGATCGTGATGCAGCTTTGGAAGAAGTCCGCGAGGTGGGCATTCCGTAAGGGTGATTGGAGGGAAGAAGCTGAGGAGAGATAGTAGATGGTCTTTGTTCCTGGACACCCCCGTAATACGGCTGATCTGGCAGAGTAGTCATGCTATCGTAGCCTACTAAATGGGTTAATCGGCGAAACTTGCATGACAAGGCGACAGTAGAAAATACCTAGATGAGGCGAGTATACTGAGGATGAGAAGAAATCGTTTGAAGGTCCGAAATGCGATGAAGGAGACGGTAGAATTGGGGCGAAGGCACTTCATGGTTTTGTCAGTTTGGGAAAACGCGATACGACTGAAAAAAATGTTGCATACCTCATACTGACTGGTGCTTGCAAAGATTGCTGTGGAGAATAAGTCGTCCCTGACCCCGGCCTTGGAGGCTGAGAACGCGAGCGACGAGTCTGAAATTGCGCTACGGCCTGTTGGTAGCCGTCCTGGGAATAACACACGCCGGAATTTGGACTGGCAAGATGTGATGCGCCACTGGGCAGGTCACCAAAAGCCGCAAGAGACACACGGCGGTTCTCGATTTGCGGTTCAGGACGTCTGCGCAATGGAAGAGAGAAGTTGTTGGTGTTGTGTTCTATCGTTGGTGGCGTTGAGAAATCTGGGACTGGAAGGCTTATAGATGGACGGCTGGAACTGGACGTTGTTAGAGGCGTGTACGTCGAGTCGAGACGGTCAGCGTCGCCTAATGACTCCAGCACGAAGTTGTTGGGAGTACTATATTTGTGTGAGTCGTCTGCTCCTTCACTTCCATGGGTAAACATAGTTCAGGACGCAAGACGATAGGAAAAAGGATTCCACATACGCAAGTAAAGTTGTGGCGGAAGATCGACGTCGATTGGGGGATTCGGGGGTATATCAAATAGATGGGGCCATATTACATAGCACGGCGTTTGATGTGATGCCAAAGCGAGCGGGAAGCTGTCAGGAAAGCCCGAATATTGTGCACTGCCATGATCAGAAATTGGATCTCAGTGTATTTAAAGGTAGTTCTGGGGCTGGTTTGTTCCCGTCACGCTAAATATTGCCCCTGCTGCCATGGGGGGGCGGATTTGCCATAAGCGTTGTTCCAGTTGAACTTAGTGCTGAACGCCTAATGTTATTGTTCCCTTGAGAGCGGGGAGCGTTTGTCCAAGGCTTAGGGCCCTGTAAGCAGCAGGAAGTTGAAACACGATGGGCTAAAGTCGTTGCGAAGTTCGGAACCGATCTTGGGCCAACTTTACCCCTTTCGCCGCACCGGGTTCCGTTTACACTCGTACGGTAGAGCGAAGCTTGTATCGTTAACGTCGTGGAGTCATCTCCTATTGGTTAGCTCGGAATTCGAGATTTTGGGTTCCAGCAAATGGACTTCTCCATCACTTAGTTAAGTTTCATAAGCCTATTTCAAATCACCTTTCACACAAAGCCTCAGAACGCAGGCAGAAACTATTCCAGGCAAAAACGAACGATGCGGCAACGCAAGATCGGACAACCGGAGAAAGATCCGTAATGTCCAAATGCAAAGTTGGTTACGTCTGCAAAACCCTAAACTGTGCCAGTGTCGAAACTGGGGGAGCGATTTGAGGTATAGCGCGATTGATCAGCCTTACAATGATGATCGTTGTCGCGGGACATTCTAGAGCCGTTGGTGGGCAGGGTGACAGCCACTCAGCATGAGGTATTCCGATAATAGCTCGCGCACCTTCTCTTTTTGGCGTGACGCTAAAGACGTAAGATGTTGGCCCCCACCGGGCTTCGGGGAGGGAAGTCGATCTGCGAGCCCGATTTGGGACATGGCAGGCTCCGATTGGGGATGGTTTGCGAGCAACCCAGCAAGCCATCACATACACTGAGATGCCACGAGCCCTTGAACGGGATTGCTATCGACATTGGTATGCAATTGTTTTTAGCACCAGTCGGAAGACCTTGCCAAATGACACTGGGCGAAAGTGCCGCGGCACAAGAGCTCCAAGGCACAGTGATCTGGGCATTGCAGGCTCGTTGTTGGCCTGCGATTTGGTGGGCTGGTTCAAGGGTGAGGGGTGTCCCTTGCACGTTGTATTTCAGCTATGCAGCAATAAGACTCGCTCGCGAAAGCCAACACCTCGGCGTAAGACACGGCCGCATGGCACAACTGATGTCGGCCAGACAATTGTATGACACGCACGCTTGAAGTCAAAACGGCGCACCACAGCTCCTTGGTCTTGTCATATTTATTTTGGCGTGTTTGGCATCTGCGGGAGTTGCAGTCGGCCGGCATATAGAAGGCATGCGTCAGGGCTCAAGATAGAAACGGCGGCAGAAGGCCAATTCGGGGGGTTGATGGGCCGGGCTTACTGCGTCCACCATAAGCTGAATTTAGACATGACCCTGGACGTTTCGTGATGGTACCAACTGTTTTTGGGGCCTGCACACCTGCGATCTCCAACCCCACTTTCCATGATTAGCACTGGCTTGCTTCCTAGAAACGCGATACAAGCCGAGGTAACCGGATGTTTCCGGGCTGCGTAAGATCCGGTATTTCGCCAGAGGGTTTTAATGGTGGCTTGCTTCTTCCACCTAGGGGCCTTTCTTATTTCTGGGCCGCTAATCTGCCTTTGCCCGCATGGCCAATGAGACGGATTACTAAAGGTCCCCATTTTCAGCTGCCTCGTAAAGGCTGCAGCTTGTCCACACTCTCGCGAACTCGATCGCCAGGGCTGCAGAAGATCATGCATTTAGGCTACGTTGTCATGTGATGGGCTATTGGAACTTTCGTCGAACCCATCTTCAGCCTTAATTTCGAATTCTCGCACTTTACGCGTGGTGGAGCAGGGACAAAAGACAAGAGCCAACAATTCACAGGTAAATTCTGGACAGCGATAGGCCTTGGTTTGGCAGCGCTTTCGTTCTAGAGAGCTAAAGCTTCAAACCAAGGTTGACGAGTCGCTTTACAGAATGATTGAGTTCAGAACTGCGCGCAGAGCGAGGCGGATTTCCTCAGTAGGCGGAGGAGCTCCCACCTCCAGGCTAAGATTGAAGTCTCTTGTTTTACGAATGCAGACTCACCACGTCGAACGTGCCCCATGGCACCTGGGGTGGAGGGGTCGTGCCGCGACCAATGAAACTGCTATTTCTGGGCGAAGGCTCTATCCTCCCCTCCCCCTCAGTTAATGTGAGGGCCCATGCGGGAGGGAAATGGCTCAGGCTCTGTCCTTTGACCAATGAGACAACAAGGCAAGGGTCAGCATTAGACATGCAGATATAAGGCATTGATGGGCGACTGCTAGTCTAGTAACCCCCTTCCGCACAGCAGCTCGCTTTCGATTGCGTGTCGTCTAGCCTCTTCAGCTTTTGCTGGTGGAGTCTCGAAAGAGGTGACCTACCTGTTCAAGCCTTAGTCTGCTCGCTTCCGGTACGAAAAAGAAAGTCCAGGAAGGGCGATAGCAGGCAAAATACGCGAAAAAAAAGCATAGGCTCTGCATCCTAAAGAGATATGTAACTGCTGATTCACTACAGATCAAAGCTGAAACCATAGTCGACTGCACTGACCAGTGTTCTGTACTAGTGGAGGTGTTATCGAACCCTTCTGTTGGTGAGCAAGAAATTCTCCTTTTCGGGCGCGAGGAACACGTGCAATGATGAAGTTGTTCAACCAATTAGAACAAGTGGAGAATGCGACCCCTTTAGCACGCAGTGATGACGGGAATATCTCTGCTGAAGGCATCGAGCCTGGGTTTGAAACACTGGAGCCACACTTGAACCTGCCGGATGGCATGGCCCACGAGACTGGACCCCACGAAACGCCAAAGCTGTCAATTAGTCTGAGGGTATCTAAAAGGAGCTAGGTTTGGTCATCACAAGGGAAATGAAACCCACCTGACCATGTAGGACGGCAGGAACGCTACGCTAGTCCACCCAGCTGCCCGATGGGCAGGCCAGTCCTTGTCGAACTTTGCGATCAATATGGCAATGATCATATGAGAAATGGTCATGCAAACAGAACCAATTAGCAAATGCTTTCCAGTCTAGACGCTGGTAGCTACGCCTACAAGCTGAGTGATGTTCAATACGCCTGGCATGATAAGCTGCATGTCGTAGTTCAGGCTCATCGTCTGGAAAAGGGTTGGCGAGTTCTGGACACAATCAATCCCAAAACGAAGTGACCAATCACACGCCAGGTTTTGGACTGGCGTAAATCAGAGCATTGATCCCAACGAACTCTGTGATGAAACCGTCGGTGGGATGCGCTTTATTCAGCTTCATGAATTACTTGCGTTGAAAGAACATCAAAGGTACACCGACATAGGTCCTTCTCCAGCAGCCTTTTCTGAAGAAGTCTAGCCATGACACAATTTCAAGCCGGATGGCACTTGATCTGTTCCCGCTCTGGAGACGAGGATGCCTCTCAGCACTGATTTCTTTGTGGAATAGAACCCCGGCTTGGATACTAAGATGCTCCAGCTTTACTCGCAGATCACCTGCTGGTAATCGTCGCAACTTGGACAGACTTTGCAGCGCCTCTTCAGACCTGCCTTTCAGCATCAGCCAACGAGGCGAAAAGGGCAGGAAATAGATCCCTGCGCCCAGAACGAACACAGGTACCATCTGGAGCAGGAAAGGCAACCTCCATGACCAGTTGGTTTGAATGAATCAAGTGTCATAAGTGATCCAAAAAGCGACGACAATTCCGCTGACAATACTGAATTCGTCCAGACCTAGGACTGTGCCTCTAACCTCAGGCGGACTGATTTCTGAGATGTACAGAGGAGCTACCATCGATAGCATGCCAATACCGATCCCCACCAATCGGCCGTGCGATCGTCAACATCGCATAATCGACAGTCGCAGCCTGCAAGACGGACCCGATGATGAAGATGACAACGGCCACAATAATCGGGTGCTTTCTAGAGATTTCATCGGCGATCCAGCCTTGGTTCAGAGCTCCGGGGAAGGCACCTAGCTCGATCAGAACTGTCAGTAAGCCCCAGAACCTAGCACCAGAGGCATGCTCAGATACCCGTGGGAATTGCTGTAGGAATTGGTCCATTACCAGCACAATCGAGACAACGCCCTGATCGTAACCTACCAATCATTAGCCATACTCAGTGGAAAATTACGGTGGAAAAGGTGCGGGACAACAATCTCGACTGAGAAATGGCTCCTAAAAATGGTGCGCTGTTCTGCTGGCTGGCTAGACAGATCTTAGCTCTCTACATAAGAGTCCGTCGCGAAAACGAATAAACCTGAAGAAGCCCGTTCTGCTCGAGATTTCCACCCTCAGCATGTAGAGACACCCACCAAATGTGAGACATCCCAAAGTCGAGAAGGCAGCACAAACAACCACGTAATGGTTCGAGAACAGACCACGGAAAGCCGGTGGCCCATGAGCAGCTCGATGCCCAAGACACAGCTTCAGCATGGTGCGTGAAGGCCGGACCAGCATTAGTAGTGCCCATCGTGTTCTCGTCATCGGAACCAAGTGCTAGACTTCTGAGACATTTTTTGCTGCTAGTGTTTCTCGTGGGCCTGACTAGGTTCACCTCCAAACAAATTTTCTAAATCTTCCGGACATGAACAACCAGGAAAATGCCTGTCATTTTCCTGCCTGTGCCTCCTGAAAATTGATGTGTGGAACACTGGGGAAAACATGGTTCAGGAACCGATTGCTTCTCCACAATCCACGGGATCGTCGCTGTACCATGGTTCCGCAAATGACAACTGCGAAAGCCGATGTGGTCGACCTGATGATCTCGAGCAATACTGGTTGCCACTTCAGTCATTTGACCTGATAGAACGTGTGTGGGATGCTTGAAACTCAATCTAGATCTCGCAGCCAGTAGCTTGTTAAAAGCGCAATCGAAAGCTGTGCGCACGTGATCGACTTCTCTGCAGCTAAGGACGCAGCAGGGATGAATCAACTACATGCCGGAAGTATGTAGGCTCCGTCAACACCTGGTAGGATTTTCCAACCGGTTCTTGAACTCTGAACCACCTCAGCAGGAACGTTGAAATGCCATGCAACTCTGCCGAGGTCCACAAAGGTTGCTTTGCGGAGGTTCAGTCCTTAGTCATTCTGTCCCCTCTGGACCACACAAAACGAGTGGCGAAACTTCATATCCCAGATCCCGGGTCAGACAGTAAAGTGACGCGGTATTTGGGATGATTACAATGAGGCATCGTAACAGGCCGTCATATTTTTTGCGACTTGACCAATAGGGCGGTTGTTGATCTTTTGAATTGTGCTACGTATTTCGGGAAACTGCGATCACATTATCGCGTTGGCCACGTTTGCGAACTAGGAAAATTACCAGGTTATGCCTGAGCACTCTACTGTGTAACAGAAGTACAGTTCTTGAGGCCGGGAATCAGATACCTTGCGGGCCGAGTTTCCAATTTCGTCTACCCAACAAAGACTCGAGCGTTGCAAAGCGTGCGTGGTATTTCAGAGGCTGACGCAGTAATGAAGGCCGCCCAATATTATGGCAAGCCAGGATATCCGACTTCAGGAAGTTCCGCTTCCCGAGCTAGGACTGGGACTGGCTCTTGTCTCCGCCGAATGGTGTGGCATCTGTCGGAGTGATCTCCACGAGTACTTGATAGATAACGGCAATCCCAGTTGCATGACTGTCCGTGACTTCAGCTCATTAAGCACTCCATAAGGATCCCAGGTCATTTCGCGAGATGGCCACCCACATCCCTTTACGGGTTCTGTTCTTCCTGTGACTATGGAGCACGAGTTCTGTGGCAGCGTGATGCAGGCTCCAGCCGACTCATCCTCGAACTTCAAAGTCGGTCAGGCGGTAATGGTTGATCCACGTCTTTGTTGTGGCTCTTGTCCTAATTGCTAATCCTCGAATACCGACGGCTGCGCGAAATGTGGGTTTCTCGGTTTGTCTGGATTCAGTGGAGGGTTGTCAGAGACTGTCAATGTCGGTGCGAGCATGAGCCATGGCCTTCCGGAGTCGTGCCTCTGGACCTAGCAGCGCTGGCCAAACCACTTGCAGTCGCCCAACATGCTGCTGCTTGCGCTCGTATGCAAGACTAGAGCAAGGAGTCCGTATTGTGTGTTAGAGGCGGACCTGTCGCCATCGCTGCTTGCCATGATCCTTCGAGCACAAAGGCGTAGGTAAAGTATTCGTCTCCGAGCCGACAGTGAAGAGGAGGGAGCGTGCAGTGGAGATATGTCACGCAGTTGCTGACCCACGGAAAGAGGAAGTAGGGAAGAGGTGTCGATCGTTGACAGATGGCGCGAGAGTTAGCGTCGTCTTTGACTGTGCTGGTGTCTAGGTAGGTTTGGAGGCTGGAATGGGCGCTCTGAGATTTGGCGGAGTATACGTCAATGTCGCCGGATGGGAATCGCCTTTATGTCAAGTCTTTAATGGAAGGATTCCATGTAGCTGATGGTTCGCACAGTTCGTTGTGCCACTGGCCGGATTCATGCTCAAGGAGATCACCGTAAAGGGATCCTTTGTCCTACACGAACGAGGACTTTCAACAGGTCGTTGAAGCGTTCAAAGGAACGAAATATTTCGATGCTATGGTATCCTGTCGACTGCTGACATACCAGCACTCTCCCTAATAGGCAAGTTTAACAGTATCTCCAAAACGGTCACGAGCCGGATTGCTCTCGAAGACGTTGCTCACAAGGGCTTCGAAGAACTTGCTTTGAGCAAGGACGACCACGTCAAAATTCTTGTTACGCCCAGGCAAAGCAGAGGCTGTGTACACTTGATCGGAGTGGACTAGTCTGCAACGAAGAGATTAAAGGAGGATGGCTGGCTCCGAGTGGATCGAGCAGTTCACAAGGACCGCAGGCATCAACAAATGCGATTGGAGCAGCTTGTGAATGCTGCACACATTGAAAAGTTACTAGGCAAATTGAGCTCATTGTACAATGCTGCAAAGCAGCAGCATGTTGCAATTCGATTCATGACCCTACATGGCAAACCATCCTACCGGAGCTCCCCCGCTAGTAAAGTCCTCGATCAATCCTATCTGCGAGAGCGCCACAAGTATGCGTACACAATCAGCAAAGTGAGACCGGAACAACACCTTTTGTCTTACGCCTGCAACGACGGCCCACCATTGAACCCATGCGACCAGAACGAAGAACTCGACCAGTTCACGCCTGCAATGTCTGTAATTGAAGACTGTGCCTCAGCTCCAGCGATGGAATAAAAGCCACCATGAAAGTTGTCTGTATGCCCACTTCCTTCTATACCTTCTTTCGACACCGCAGATGTCTCAGCCTCTTCTTGTTGCTCCGTAGCAGCAGTGGTCGTACTGGTTGTCCGACTTCTTGTATCAGCGACAGCATTCGGCGCCGACACAGTGCTTGCAGTTCCATCCTCGATGACTGCCTCCTCCTTGGTATCGTCCTTTTGTGCAAGTTTTCTTAATCGTAAGCGGTCTTCATTTGACATACTCTGCCATTCCGAGCCCAATGTGACCACCGAAGCCTTCTTTCCATGCACGGTGAAGCTTCCGGTACCCCTTGTCAGGCCATCACCCTCTCCGCTAACAGATTTTCCGTCTTCCGTAAATGCAGTGCTGGAATTTGAATCTCGCCCTTTCTTGCCTCGGTGGTGGTGCTGTAGATGAGAGACATGCTGCGGTTCTCGCAGCGAACGCTGCAAGCTCCTCCGAACACTCCCACGATCTCTGGGATTCCCATCCGGTGGCGAAATGGAGCCTACCCGATCCCGGTCAGAACCGCTTGTTCCAGGCCGTTTCCCTGATGGGGAAGTTCCATCAGCGCCGAGAAGACCAGCTTCACGAAGAACTTGTTTTTCTCCATTATCAAGATCAAGTGTCGGCGACATTAGGCGACTATCGGAGTCACTAAGACGGTGATGGGAGCTAATGATGGAGACTTGATGAGCAAGCGAGTGCGATCCAGGGTCGCTTGTCACAAGATGTATAGCTTCTCGACTCGAGTTGGCAGAATTATTCCCAACAGAGCCAGGAACTTCCAAGGAGTTGACAGATTTATGTCCGCTCGCACGTGACGGTACGTTTGACAAGGGTCCAGAGCCACCGTCTGAGCCCTTCATCTTTTCGGTCACGCTTGGAGAACCGGAACCTGGCTTTTGTGGCAGGACTGGGCTCTTCGGTGTCGTAAGTGTGTCGCATGACCTCAAGTCAACACTTGTCAGTGAATGACGTTTAGATCGCAATGGACTCGTCTTCTGTAGCGTAGGCGTCACCGCCGACGCTTCGATTAGCGCAACTCCGACGGCTCCTTCGTCGAGGTCTAGCCTAAGGATGTCACGATGACACTTGGTACGGGCCATTTCAACTCGAATCCATTTCAACTTTGCAGACATACGTCCAGCAGCAAGAATAAGTGCTTCGCGAGTCCTGGCTTGAATAGGCGTCAAGACTTGCAGATGCCTGGCGTTTCTCAAAAGACTGTCAAGCTCTTTTTGCGCTAGAGCCAGCTTGTCCGTTGCTTCTTTGATCTTGTCCTCCATGATCTGGCGTCGATAGTTGATGATCTGTTCCAACAATCGTGCGTCAGTTGCGTAGTTATTAGGCTCCGTCTCATCCAGTGGCGCGACATTTTCAGCCGAGTCCAGTGGGCTGGGTTGAGTGACTGGACGCTGTTGTCCTTCGTAGACCTGCCCGATATGGCCTCTCATCCGCACACCCGCCGTGCGGAATGTTGCTGCATAATTGAGCTTCGCGATCCAATCGTTCATATCAGCCTCATCGTTGGCCAGAAACACCTCTTCGAAGCCGCCATGCTTGATGAATACAAACGCGTGCTTGTGCTTTTTATAGCTCGAATCCAACAACGCAACAGCGTCGTCCATCGACATGAGGGCATCAGGCTCGAAGCTGCTTAATGGGGGTTTAAACAACACCACCCCCGTATTAGAGCTCGACTTCTGATGAGATTCGTGTTGAAACATGAGCCTCTTGATCCAGCCTACATCTCGAAAGAAGTAGAGCTGTGAGCTAGTGAGAATGGCTCCCCACTCCTGCCATGGGGACTTTGTCTTCTTCTTCTTGGGATCCTTTCGCCACAAAAGGCCGACTTTGGCAGCTTTGATGTCTACCAGCCCAGCTTGAGCTTCAGCTGGATTACTGATTGTCGCTTGGGTAAGAAACGCGTCGGGCCGTGACCGCGCGGACACTATCTGGATTATGCCAGATCTGAAGAATCCATTGTGCAGGCTGGCCACATCCAGCTCTGAGCTTGTGCCTAACCAGTTGTACGTGTCCTCCGTGTCCATGACGTCTTTCAGTGGTGGTCGCAGAATATCGAGTTTATTGTCAAGGATGAGTGTGTATGGGTCCACAGGGCCACGAAGGCTTTCCGTGCTAGGCGTCCTGAACAAGCTCTTCCGAGGTCTAGGCACAGTAAGTCTATGGCTGTTAATAGCTACTTCATCTTCAAAGTGGATAAACGGCGTATAAGAGACATTGTCGTAAAAGCATTCTAGAATATCATTCGACACTTCGACCTGATCTTGTGTGTTCTTGACGTAGTCTTGCTTCTGCATCTTGCGTTTGTTGTTTTTATTGTGCATGTCGGAGTGCAGGAGTAAGATGGAGAAAGCGACAAAGTATGCCTCGTCAACCGAGACGAAAATTCCAGGGTTGCATTCGCAGTACCGGTCTGCGAAACCTTGAAGGAGCCTGTCGATCTGTTGTGTCTCCTTTGGCAATTCAACCTCCATGAGCATCTTCCGAATCGCCATATCAATAGAATCCACGAAATATGAGAAGCCTCGCATGTATTTCCTTAGACAAGTCTTCGAGAATTCATCGGAACCCTTGCATAGGATGGTAGCCATATATCCGCGCGGCACTGCAGCTTCCAGCTTGGCCAGGTAAGTGGCAGGAGTATCTTCATCCCCCCTCCGTGGATATGTCAGTTCTCGGGAAATCTGCAATGAGGTAGCTTTCGAGCCGGTCGAGCCTGGGGTCCCCGGAAGTCCCGATCCATTGCGTGGAGGTGGCTCCGAATTTTGACGCAATCTATGCGACAATGAGAAGATATCACCAAAGCTCTTGCGGCCGCCCGTCGAAGTTGAGTTTCTCCCGGAAGGTGTTAACTGCGGAGGAGAGTCATTGAGATCTTGCTCAACGGATCTTCCCAGAGAGCCCAAGGTTGAAGATCTGCCTCGCCGTCCTGTTCGAGCTGCTGGCACTTGAAGAGATGGAGTCGATGCGCCTGACCTTGGGGACATGGACGACTCCTTCCGGAAGATGGCACGGCCGGGAGATCCCTGCGGCGCATTGGTAAGAGCGATCGTAGAATGGGTGGGAGATGGAAAAGGCGACGGCCGTTCTTGTGCTGGCTGATTAGGATCGGTAGGTACTACCATGATTTGTTCGCGTACAGGAGATATTGAGGTTCTCCCGCTAGTTGAGGCTCGTGGCGTTCTAGCTGCACTGCTCATATTCGAATTGGAGGGTGAGAGCTTGGCAGGCAATGGAAACAACGGCCCCTTGTCCCTTTTCCGACGTGGCAAACGAAAGAAAGTGGTTGTTGTGGATATTGTATGGGTTGTGGTAGTTTGGGCGTAGATTCCGTGGTAAGCCAAGCTTCCTTCAGATCTCGATGATTCTGAGAGTCGTGTGAGGGGTATTGCAAGAGTCGAATTTGCGTCGTCTCCATATGCCGGAGGAGCACCACCTCTCTGGCCAACCGAAAGGCGGCGTGGTTCTTCAAAAGCCACATTTTGTCCGTTGATGTCGGCACTAGGTGTCTCCAAACTTAGGTCTTGCAATGAGGATGAAGCTTCTCGAAGGGGGTGCTTCTTCCGATCTTTTGGGGCATTGTGAGTATCCGCCCCAGGGGCGCGGCCGAACAACTTGCGCTTGGGTTTCTGCTTCGAAGGTTGATCGAGATTCTGAGTTGTAGGAGAGGTTGTAATAATTGTAGGTGCTAGAATCGATTAGTACGTTGGGATCGAAAAGAAACGGAACTTACTTGGCAGACTTGGTGGGGAAGAAGCACTTGCAGCAGCGTAGCTTTTAGAGAGTTGTGGATCAGAAGCATGACGGAGCTTCATCAAGCTGAAGCGGCCACTCTTGTTCGACTGTCCAGGCGTGCCAACTCGTTCCTGGATTTGGTTTGTCTCTTGCGCCTCCGGCCATCGCAGAGTTACAGGGAGAGAGCCGGTAGATTGCTGGTCCCGTTCGAAGGGCAATGATCTAATCGATTGTGTTTCGGGGAGAGTGAGATCGTCTTCGGAGTTTGATGGGAGGCCATCCTGTTCAGCTGACTTGTCATCCCCCCTCTTTGCCTCCTCGATAATGCTATATCTTCGGCCTTGTCCACTGCGGGTTGTTGGGCGGCTTCCTCGACCCTTCCATAACATCATCTCGAGCCTAATGCAAGATCTCGTGGGAGGACATGAGTTCGTCTCAGTCAAATCTTCATATCTGACCAGGCCGGCGAAGATGTTCTGGATTGGTGCTTGCTGAACGGACAAATTCGTCGCGTAGCCCGGACCAGCCCACGCTAGCTAGGATGCTGTAACGAAGCCAACTAGCTTAGCACCAAACGAGTGACATCAAGGCGAGTGTCAACAAGGAGTAGGTAATGGTGTCCACGCAAGAGGCCGACAGGGAAGGTTGGTCGGTGGGATGAAAGTTTGTTCTCATGCCTGCCCGAGCAATTGGAAAGTTTGTTTCCAGCGGGTTTTTCGCTTAACTTTGGCAGGTCGGCCGCCTCGTTCCGGCTGACCGCCAGTACCGTTAAAAGTTTGCGATGGAGAAATTATCCGGATAAGCCCTTATTTGAAAAAGCTTATGGAACATGGCTACGTGCTAGGGTTGTAAAAGAAGGAGCAGTAAAGATCTGTCGTCAGACTCGAGATGAACGCCACCAATAATATGCACCCATACGTACATACAACCGTTACAAGCCGGCCCAATAACCCAGTACCAAAAGTCCAGTCACTTTCTTGAGCTGACCATTTCTCCATACCTGCCTCTTTCCCTAGTAGTGTCGTAAGCATTGAGGACCCGCATCTGTTGCCCTCCATCGTCTCCTGCACTGAAAGCGTAGCCTCGCTGTTTTCGCATTCTTTGCACTTGCCGCACCTTTCTAACAGCTTTCTGAAACTGTTCCATTCGTGGTCGGTAGTCCTGCACGTTGTACTTTTGAATTTCTTGAACGTGGTGGTATGTTTGCGGATAGTACATTCGTTTGGCATATTTCCAGGCAAAGTCACGGACAAGACACAAGGGCGGCAGTAGAAGGACCATGGCATAGAACACCGGAGATGAAAACATCACCCCTGGAATGCCACGCAACTCCGTTGAGAAGCCGCTACCAACCCTCGGTGCTGCTGTCGCGTAAACCGGGATGAAGGCGAGCCAGATGACCATAGATCCGGGAATGGCAAGAACGGTGTATTTCGTCCACACGTTCGTGACGAGTGCAGCTTTGCCGAGCACCACGCCCAGCACAGCTGTGTAGAGTGAAGTGCCCCAAAGCCAATGGCCGCCTATCTTTCCGTTCGAGAGGACGAGGTCATCATAGAAGAAGTAGGAGGAGAATATGTAAGCAAGAATGGAGTGGTAAAACCCGTTGCCCACCCAGGAAAAGAACGAATGCATGCGGAAGAAGGTGCCCTTCTGACCAAGCTGGTAGAGTTGAGGGTATCTGTCTAGAAGGCGCGCTGATATGAATTGATCAAATATACCCATTGCAAAAGGTGGTAGGACGGTGAACAGAACGTTATAGAAAGACAGTGTCCACGACTCGAAGATGACTTGACCAGAAAATGCGTTTTGAAATGAATACTACTCCAGAGTTAGTCCGAGCGTGTCAGCAGGCATTTGACTCACTTACCCAGAACTGTGTCATGAACATGGCAATGTTTTTGTAAAAGGAATAGAGGATGACTCTGCTGATGCGTTGATAACTCCAGGCGCCATGCACGAGCAGCAATTTCCGTAGATATCGGAACTGGCCTATTGCAACGTCTGCACTTCTTGCGGCTTGGAGACCCTCAACGCCACTGATACCGACACCGACGTGTGCGGCCTGGATCATGGAGACATCGTTAGCTCCATCTCCAATGGCGAGAAGGAGCGCCTTCAAATGCCGTTTGACAAGCTTGACAACCAGGGCCTTTTGCAGAGGAGACACTCGGCAGCAAATGACGGCCTTGCACGAAACTGCTAGGTCGAGAAACAGCTTCTCCATGTCTCTCTCTAATGCGAAAGTCAAAGACTTCCCATCGATGACCAGAGCCAACGATTCTACCTCTGTCCCGGTCGATGTCTGATTGCGTACGGCGTCCAGTTTCTTCGATAGATTGTCTCTTGTTGCTGTTGAGTTGTCTTCGTTGACGATGAGGAGGGTCGTGTCTTCGCTTATTAGCTTGCAACTCATCCCAATATTGATGGCGGTTTCTTGTCTGTCTCCAGTCAAAACCCAGACCTTGATGCCAGCGGTCTGTAGAGTGTGAATGGTATCAGGCACACCGTCCTGAAGTTTATCTTCAATCGCTGTTGCACCGAGCAGGAAGAAATCATGTTCAATAATCTCTGCGGCTTTATCGAGTTCTTCCGCCCGGTTGCCGCCAACCGTTGTGGCCGCCTTGTCGAAGATCTGTTGCCATTCCCGGTACTCTTGCTCTGGAACTTCTCGCATGGCAAGGCACAGCGTTCGCAGGCCTTCGGTGGCGTAATCTTCGAGGTGTTGGAGAGTAACATCCACAACCGGATTGTCCTGCGCAAGACGCTCAAGAATGACCGTGTCTGCTCCCTTACAATAGATTCGGACCTTCCCATCGGGACATCGAAAGATGGTTGACATGCGCTTCCGCGTGGAATTGAATTCACAGACAGCAAGAAGCTCATACTCAAATTCTTGGCCGCCAATTTGAATGATTACAGAACGAGGCTTTCTAGCCACAAACTTGTACCCCAGCATAGCTGCGCCTTCCACAAGAGCACCCTCGTCTGGAGAAGCGGCTTGATATTTGATCTCACTCTTTTCATTTTTACGTTCAGGAATCACTGTATGGCAAGTCGCAAGCATCGCCAGAAAGTGGTGAATGGCGGACCGACTGGAGTGATCAACTAGATTCGAACGCAGCTTGTTGAAATCGTAAAGGCCGTTCGTGTCGTTATCGCCTACCGCTCGGCGGTCTTCTGGCACAGTTTCGGCATACTGGATGCCGCCAATTGAACATTGTCGGAACTGCATCACGTTACACGTCAATGTGCCGGTCTTGTCGGAGAAAATGTATTCGATCTGTCCAAGCTCCTCGACCAGGGATGAAGTGCGACATATAGCAGCCGTGTCCGTCTCGGCGTAGTATATATCGAGGTCATTGTTTATGAGGAAAGCTTGGTAATATTTGACAAGCTCAATGGTCACAAACAAAGAGATGGGGACAAGGTTGGAGTACAGAACCCAGTAGGTGAAGATGTCGAGGAAGAACTGTGATCCTGCGTTGAAGCTGCCGTAATAGAGGTAAGACAGCTTTGTCCCTGCCGTCGAGCGTACAATTAGGTCGCCAATAGTGCTAATGGCACTCAAGATAAGGAGAATGGCGACAAGCATCAAGATCTGCTTGTTAAGCATTCGTTCCACGTCCGTTCGTTTTATTGGCGTTGCCGTGGCATTTCTCATCAATTTTGTTTCGTGGCCTGTGAAGACAACAAGGCCATGGATCCAAGGAGTATTGCGTAGGGTCGCTCCACGCAGAAGGAGCTGGTCTGGTGTCAGGGGAAGCTCCTTTTCTCCTCCACCAACCCGCATCGTCAGTGTAGCTTCATAAGTGTACAAGCTGCTGTTCGGTTGTTCTGACCGGACTCGTCCAGTCAATCTACCCAGCTCACCAGGGTTGACCAGGTGAGCTGTCTCAGGGATGGCCTGCTTGATCTTCAAGTTGGTCTCGCCATCCAGGTTCGCAGTCTCAATGTAGCACAAGCCTTCCGGTTCGGAACTCGCCAGAAGGACGAGATCAGCTGGGAAGGGTTCTTCGGACTCCACTCTGACTATGTCGCCCACGGCGACATTAATCCAGTTCGTGTCTCTGAAATCAGAACCTTGGAGAACCCTAGCTTTCGAGTGGTTCAAAGTCTTATCCGAGTTCTTTCTTTTGAAGTCTTCTACCAGCTCCTTAGTGGCCGAGACCATGAGCACAATAACAAGGGGGACAATCGTTGTGTATCGATTTGTAGGTGACACGTTTGGGATTTGTTGTAGAATCGCCGTGAACAAGAAAAAGAGGTTGGCGTATTTAGAGAATTGTTCGTAGAGGAATTTCGGCAGGAAAGTGGCGACGTTATACTTGGCTGTGGACACGTGGTTGTCCACCCAGCGGTTTGCTGCGTTGACCGGCGAGTTGTTCAGCTGTATGATGCGAGGTCCCAGTGTTGAAGGGTCGGTCTTCCGTCGTCCAATGCCAAACTTAAATTTACCAGGGGAGAATGCTTTCTTCTCGCGCGGCCCGGTCGTATCATCAGTAGCGAAAGTGTCAACTCTTGAGTCCCGCGCGCCATGCTCCGTTAATGGCAAATCCATTTCAGAATAATTCGGGCCCATCCCAAGCATGTTCTTCGCTCTGCCCATCAAACCTCCGCCCATGCTAAGGATGCTGTTTCGGTTTCGGGGATGGCCAGCTCCAACGACTTGGACGCCTCCGCCAGGTATATTGTCATCCGAGGCAGCCACGCCATTGTACCTCCCAGCAGAAGGGTCCTCTTCGGGGAAATCATCCATGTCAGAATAGCGTGAATAGTTGTGTAGGTCGCTTGTTTGTGAGTATGTTCGATCGCCAGGATTCAGGTATGGAGGCTCGAAGGTCGAAGTGGTTGCCGGAGGCCCTCTTGATTGCGACAGTGGAGGACCTCGTGCCGCAGTTGCTGTGCCGCCGACGAAGTCATCCTTATCACCGTCATCTATATCGTAACTTTGAAGAAGACGACTGTCGTCGACAGGAGGACGTTGTCCTGTATTGTAGACTTGTGACGACCCTTCCCCAAGGTCAAGAAGATGTTCTGGTTGTTGCCCATGCAGTCTGGCGCCGGCACCCTCCATCGCCCGTATTGCGGGAACGCCGAGGGGACGAATCTCTCCTGCAGGTTGTTGTATTCACGAAGCTCATTAGAGAATCAGAATCATGGTGTGTATGTTGATTCATGACCACAATTTGTCAAAAGGCATGGAGTTGCCAGCTTTGTGGAGGGCGATGTGCAAGGAAAGGCGGAAACGGCTAAGCCACGATGACCGACGCCGCACTCTCCTAGTGCTATTTTCCGACATGCCCAGATCTAAATGTTGATTGAGCCCATCTACAGTACTTTTGGGAAAGAACATCGCATTGTAGTCCGGGGGAGTTTTTTATTGGCTTGAGAAAGATAGTGTCTTCAAGTCTTCAAATTCCAATACGCAGCATGTTTAGTAGGAGCTGTGCTAAAGCTCCATGCAGGACAGACCTTTCTTCAGGGGTTTCAACCAACTAACGTTCGTTTTCGGCGCTCAGCTCTGCGATCAGCCCACCAACATCTCTGCTGGTTGCGTCTGCTTGCAGCTTCTTTGATATGAGCTCCGTGATTTCCTTGACCTTCGTCAAAGCAACTGTAGTACAATTGAGCAACAGCATGGCGTCCACAGGAACCCCACCAAGCTTTGCCAGTTGGCAGACCTCCCCGTGCCGATTCATCGTTACAATCATCTCTCCTTCTCGCGTCTGCTCCTCGCGCAGCGACGCATCAATCAGTACGACCTCGCCTGCATGATAGAAGCTGAAGGTGACGCAGATGGGATGATGCATGATACTGAGCGGTACTGGCACTCTCTCTGCCAGCGTGTAGATAGTGACATCCTCTCCCTCGACCGATATATCCGGGCGTCGAAAATGCTGAAGAGCGGCTATGATAGCTATGCAGCTAGCGTCGATGAGCCCACCGTCGAAATCAAGGACATGGACATCAGCACGGACCGCCCAGCACTTTGCCCCAGCGACAATGCAGAGTGATTCCGTGTCGATGGCGTTCGACCGACGAATGGCCTTTTCCAAGATCCGCGAAAGGATGACTTCCTGCTCAGTCTGTCTGTACGTTGAAATCAGCTGTTAAAATTACTAGTATCTGCATCGGCAATGGTCCAATACCTGCCAACTTCAAATGCCGGTGAGGCAATTGGACTGAGTTCGGTGGTGATTGTAAAAATGCCGTCGAATTTGCGGTCTTCCAGCGGCTTAGTGACTTCGGCAGAGATCTGGACAAGAACTCTGGAATGGGTGAGTAAGGAACAGACATGAGAACGCGAGAAGCACCTTGTCTTGCCTAGAGAAACGGTCGCTGTGCCATAATCCTCCCCGAAAGTAAGGTTGATTGGTCGGAACTGGTCAAAAGCTCGACCATCAACTCGGATGTTCTGTCGCAGAGCTTCTAGTATGAAATTGCGTTCCACATTGGATGGTTCAGCCTCCCGAGGCATGGTTTCACGTTCATATAACCAAATCGGCCGATCCAGAACAAATGGGATATCTTATGGGCCGCAATTTCTGCAATGCTCGAAAGATCTTCGCGACGGTGCGCTTTTGGACATTTTCTGGCAAATCACCTCATTAATCAACAGTCAACGTAGTCTTTCCTAGTTGGAAGTAATCCGAACATCCAAAAAGCGATTAAAGATACATGCTACCGACCGATTCATGATTCACAATATTCTGATGCTTGGCGAACTGTGCCGGAATATTTTCCGATTCCAGTTATGCCAAACAATTCGAGACCCAAAGTCAAAATATCCATCTCCGTTGTCTGGAACTCCTGTCCAGCCCTGAAAAAGCGTCCTCCAGCCTACCTACCCTGCTATCTAATCGATTACTTGGACCTACAGTGTTTACTTGTTCTAGCTGCAACGTCCGTCTGACACAATCTTCACAATGACAACAGGTTAGAAAATTCCCCCGGTCTTATCCCATGCTCTCACTGACCGTCTACAGCTCATAGGCCTACGTTCGATCCTGCTCGAGGCAAAGAGGCACAGCGCGGAGTTGCTTACCATCAGCGTTTGCTGCCCGCTCACACCCTTTTAAAAGTCCGGTTCGTACCAAGCGACGCACGTTTTGGTGCTTGTGTATACTAATCAATTATGTAGGCAACCAGGACAAGGAGGTGATGCAGAGACAGAGCCAAGAGACCTGCGTGCCGAGCTACTGGCTGCAGAGGCAGCACACTTTGCAAAGACCAAGGGCCTTACCGAGCCCACTGCCACTTCCTCCAGCGCAGCACCGAAACGCCTACTTGAAACCACACCTGCGGAAGATGGATTGGAGTGTGAAGATGCAGATGCGAAAAGAAGGCGCGTATTGGAAGAGACAAGGGAGATTGATGCAGACTCCGATGGTGCAGACAGCGAGAGCAGCGAGGACAGTGACGATGAAGAGGATGAAACAGCGGAGCTCATGCGGGAGCTAGAAAAGATTAAGCGGGAACGGGCAGAACAGAAAGCTAAAGAGGTTTGTACATCCCTTGCGAATGAAGATTTGCAGTGGGTGCTGACGGGTCGTACAGGAAGCGGAGAAGGCTGCCGAAGAACAAGGCAAACGGGAAGAGGACATTGCGTTGGGCAACCCTCTCCTCAATCCAAGGGCGTTCAACGTCCAACGGCGGTGGGATGACGATGTCATCTTCAAGAACCAAGCTCGAGGCACAGAGCAGAAGGGCAAGAAAGAATTTGTCAATGTATGCATATACCTGGCCTGGACACTACGATCAACACTCACTATTTTCCAGGACCTATTGCGGTCAGACTTCCACAAGCGATTTATGGTGAGTTCAATTATCTACCTGGTTTCACAAGGCAGCATGCGAAAGGGCAACAAAGTGCTCGGCGATGTGTTGCTACGAATGTATCTCATTTTATACTACGAAATAGTGCTTTGTGTGGACTTAGCTGATGGCCAATCTAGTCGAAGTATGTGCGTTAAAGGTTGCACTCGGCTCCCAAGCTCTAACATTATATGCCTATGGAGAATGGGGTGAAGAATGCTGCGCCTGTCACCGAAGGCCTCTCAGCTCGTATTGGGATTTCGTTCTGCGCAAGTGCCTCACGCGGCTTGCCCCACATCCAATCTCGATCTGGCTGGACCCGAGAACGCCAATCTACTGCGCTCTAAGACCCTGATAACGAAGTCTCGGCAGGGGTCAGTTAACTTTGCCCGCAGCTGAAACCGGGCAACAACTTCGGCACCCTTGCTTTCAGCTCACAAAGACTAGGCTTCTGGTCACTCGCGTCTCGCTCATCCTGACTGGATCCACAATTCTGGAACGCTTGGGAAAGAGATGCTCCCTCGATCTGGCCCGATCTCGACCTCTTTTGCGTCGCGTCTTTCGTCATCGCGGGGCAAGGTCTCCCCCCACTTTCAAAATTTGGACGCATCGCAACTTGAATCCGTACAGCGTGACAGGTCAGCTGAACTTAGGTCGGGATTTCATATGGCGTGCTGCTGTAGCTCGCACAAATCAAATGTCACATGCGACGTAATTCACTCGCAAGCTTCTAGACTGCCAATGGAGTTGAGGCGTTGGAGCATTCCATGCAGCTTCCATGTTTCGCAGGTCAAGACAGCTCCTGTCCTCACATCGTACA
>Ga0335072_10000481_pt1 | contig 78589 bp, 59 predicted proteins | sample Lox_Sample_21_FD_206725 | JGI IMG/M metagenome (GOLD analysis project Ga0335072, IMG submission 206725) | Soil microbial communities from Loxahatchee National Wildlife Refuge, Florida, United States - Lox_Sample_2.1 | ecosystem: Environmental > Terrestrial > Soil > Wetlands | place: USA... | reverse complement strand
TTTAATTATTAATTTTTTTTAACTAATATATATAAATAGTAAAAAAAAAAATTAAACCCCTCAACGATCATACGCTAATGTTTTTTAAATAAAGTTTTTTATATAAGAAAGTAGTTTAATTTAATTTTATTTATAAAATATGATATGATCTGATCTTAACTGAAAAGTTAAGAAATAATTCTTATTTTTTTCCTCTTAAGAATTATTTTTAATATTTAAATTAAATATTAATTAACAAATTTGCATATAGCTAGAGGATTATATTATAATTCTTATAAATCACCTCGTGTTGCACCATGAACAATAGGAGTTATAATTTTAGTTTTAATGATGGCTACAGCTTTCTTGGGTTATTGTTTAGTTTTTGGTCAAATGTCATTATGAGGTGATTTTGATTTTATGTGCCTCAAATGTTTTTTATATAAAATAAATACTATTATTTTTGATTTTCATTATTCTAATAATTTATTAATTTCTTCATCATTAATAAATTGCATGTTCAAGATTATGCCATTTTTAATAGATTCTTCTAATTACAATAATAAAAAATTAAGAGGTATTTATAGAATAGGTCCACATAATCAAGAAATATATTCTTTAATTATTGGTTCCTTACTAGGAGATGCTTATGCTGAAAAAAGAAGTAAAGAAAATGGAGGTACTAGAATAAGTTTTTATCAAGAAAGTTTACATATTTCTTATTTACTTTGGTTGCATAAATTTTTAAGTATTAGAGGGTATTGTAATATTAATATACCTATGATTAAAACAAGATTAGGCAAAAAAGGTATTGTTAGACAAATTTTAAGATTTAATACATGAACTTATACCAGTTTTAATTGAATACATGATCTATTTTATATAAATAATATTAAAATAATACCTAATAATATTGCAGAATATTTAACTCCTTTAGCTTTAGCTGTTTGAATAATGGATGACGGTACGAAAATTTCTAAAGGTTTAAAATTATGTACTAATTCATTTGCTTATTCAGATTGTGTTTTATTGACAAAAGTTTTAAATGATAATTTTTCTTTAAAATCTTCTGTTCAATCTGCTGGAACTCCTAATCAATATGTAATATATATTTGAAAAGAATCTATGCCTTTATTAAGAACAATCATTTCACCTTATATTATACCTGAAATGAAATATAAAATTATTGATTAATTTATAATATAATAGTAATTTTTATTTTATTAAATTAACATAGTCTTTTTATTATCTAATTAGCATTAGATTAATTAGAGAAATTAAATTAATATCATTTTATTATATTTATTAACTCTTAAATTATAAATTCATATATCTTATTACTTTATATATATAAAATGAGATTATAATTATTTTATAATAAGAGGATAAAAAGGCAACATTGATGAATACGGGTCAAAAATTGAATGTTTTAGATTTAGACCGTCGGAATTATTTTTTATATTTTAATACGAATATAAAAATAATATCGCTACAGACTGGTTCATCGATGGGTGAATTTTTATATTTATATAGATTTATATTATATATAAATTTGCTTAATGTACAGTCGAAACTTTAAAGTATAATAAATTTAAAAAACAATTTTTATTTACTTTCATAAGGCTTTATTAAAATGATAGACACACTTTTTTTCATGTTTTTGTTTCTTACTATTTTAGTATGAAATTATACTGTGATGTGGATTATAAAGTGATACTATGTAAAGTACGTGGTTCATGTTTTGAAAACACTATTCTTTTTTTAATAATAATAAGGAAGCAAAGATTAAAATTCTTGCAAAATATGAAATTTAAGTTTGGCTACTGTTATTACTAATTTATTAAGTGCTATACCTTGAATAGGTAAAGATTTTGTTGAGTCACATAATTATATGGAATTAATTTTATCTACTATTGGAATTGTTAGCCCCCATGCTTTGAAAAAAGGTAATAAAATAAGAGGAAATATAGAAAAAACATCTTTTCTTTCTATTCCTTATTCATTTCTAGCAATGTTAGTAGGTTTTATAGATGGAGATGGATATATACTTATTAATAAAACTACTAAAGGTTTTATTAAAATTAATCTTACTATATCATTAAATATTAATGATTTATCTACATTAAATTATATACAATCTGTATTAAGATTAGGTAAAATTACTGTTTATCCTAAAAGTGGAATTAAAGATACTTGTAAATTAATTATTAATCGTACTGATTTACAAGAAATCTTATTTCCACTAATATTACATTATAAGATGTTTTTTTTAACTAATACAAGACGAGATCAATTTGAAAAAGCAATTTTTATATTAAAAAATAATATTAAATTATTTTCAGATATTCATGCAATTATTCCTTCTTTACATTCTTTACCAGCTTCTAAAGAAGATTATGTATCTTTACCTTTTTTTAAGAATTGAATTGTAGGATTTACAAATGCAGAAGGTTCATTTTTAATTAAATCTAACCAAGATGCATGCTTTCAATTACGTCAACGTACACATTTATTATTGTTTGAATCATTTAATATAATATTTGGAAGTAATAAAAAAATTGGTTTAGACAATAATGCTTATAATTTATTTAGTGTAAGTTCAAAAAGTGATATACAACAAGTAATTAATTTTTTTTCATTTTCAGGTCATCATCCTTTACTTGGGCAAAAACTTATACAATATGAAAATTGATTAAATTATTTACGTAATAGTAAAAGATATCATATTCTTAAATTACCTGATTAATTTTATTAACCTAATTAATATTACCAGTTCATTTATATTTAAAAAATATTAATTTCATTATATAAAATAGGCTCCTTAAAACAGTAATGTTTTAGTGGCAAATGGGGAAAATTGCAAGAATATCTTAATTATAATGTTACACCTGTTTTAAGACTACTTGAAGCGAAGCTTGATTTGGTATATCAAATTAAATATATTGAGTGTGAATCAAGAACGTTCAACGACTAATGAGTGAGTAATATCAACAATAAACTTGACACGAAAACCCCACAACCTATTTTATTTAAAATTAGGTTGAAAACATAGTCTAAACATTATCGTGAGATAATGAGATGAATTTTAAAAAATTCATTATAATTTATATTGTTATTTGAGGGGGATTTAGTGTTGGTAATGCAACTTTAAATAGATTTTTTTCTTTACACTATCTATTACCTTTTATATTGGCAGCCTTAGCTGTTGTTCATTTATTAACTTTACATACAAACGGATGATTACAAAATGGTCCAAAATTTTTATATATAAGATCTTCACTTGCTATTTTTAAATCTACTTTAGCTTTTATAATACCTAACATTAAAGCTATTAATAGAATAGGTCCTCATAATTTAGATATTATTTCTATTATAGTAGGTTCTTTATTAGGTGATTGTACTGCAGAAAGATTATACAGTGGTGGTGTAAGATTTAGATTTAGACAATCTATAAAACATAAAGAATATTTATTTTGATTATATGAATTTTTTAATTGTAGAGGCTATTGTTCTAATAACTTACCTGTTTATTATACTCAAAAAAGTAAAAGTATAACTAAATTAACAGAAGCTTATTATTTTAGTTTATATTCTTTCACTAGTTTATTATGATTATATAAATTATTTTACAATCATAATAAAAACAAAATAATACCTAATAATATTGCAGAATATTTAACTCCTTTAGCTTTAGCTGTTTGAATAATGGATGATGGTACTTGAAAAAAACCAGGTGTTAAAATAGCTACTAATTGTTTTAAATTAGAAGAAGTAATATTATTACAAAAAGCTTTAAAATTAAATTGAAATTTAGAAACTTCATTACATAAAAATAATAATAATTATCAAATTTATATTAAAGGAACTTCTATGCCTAATTTAAAACAATTAATTATTCCATATTTTCATATATCTATGTTTTATAAATTAGGATTATAAATACATATATAAAAGTAGTCGAGAAATAAATTGTTTGTGTTTTGATTATTCTCCAATACAAAAATTTTATTTCTAAGAACCTGACAAGGTTCTTAAATTAAAACTAATTAGTTTTAATTAGGCAATGCTAGTGAAAACGGTTAAAATATTAATTAATTTTATACCTTATAATTAATACCAGACCGTCGGTTATATTAATCCTTATTTCTAATGTATAATCGCTACAGACTGGGTCACTGGTGGATATTAATTTATTTTAATATTTAATGTACAGTCGAAAAATTACTTTGCAAGTAATCCTTTAGGTATTTCAAGCAATACAGATAAAACACCAATGCACCCTTATTTTATTTTTAAAGATTTAGTTACTATTTACGCTTTTCTATTAATCTTATCTGTCATTATAACATATTATCCTAATTTAATGGGTCATCCTGACAACTATATTCCTGCTAATCCAATGTCAACACCAGCTTCAATTGTGCCAGAATGATATAAAAAGATGTCATGCTTAAGAGAAATCTTATGAAAAATTAACTTTACTATATGCTAAAACCCCCTAAAGTCTTAAATACTATTTATTAAAATTAATAGTAAAATTTTTAAGAATATATATTTGCCTTTTCTAATTTTATTATTATAAAAAAATGAAAATTATAACAATAAAAAAATTATTATTATAATAATAATAAAGCATAAATAGGCAATTATAGGCCATTATGGGCCATTATGGGCAATCAGCAGGAAACCAAACTATTTTAATATTAATAGAAGTAGGATCCTCAGAGACTACACGTAAAGCACCTTTAATTATATAATTAAAATTTAATTATAGTTTTTAATAATATGTCAATATAATTATAATTTAAGGTTGAAAATATAGTCCAGCCATTTTTGAAAAATAATGGGTTTATATATATTATACAAATTATATATAATTTTTATACGATAACTTCAATAAGTTTAATAAATAAAAATATATAATACCGAAATTAATAAAAGATTAATTAAGTTTGAGAGAGAACAATTTAAATTTTAAAATCATTAAATGAAATAATAATAGGTTTATTATTAAGGAATAATCACGTGCAATGTAAAAATTTAAGTAACAATAGTTGATTTATGTATGTTCAAAGTAGTTTAAGATAACATCATTTAAATGATTTTTATCATGTTTTATATTTATTTAGACTTTTTATTTCTAAAGAATTTAAGGCTAAATCTATATCTTTTCTTTTCTAAAGAAAATATCTAATATAATTTATAAATCTATTCATTTTTCTACTTTAACATTACCTTGTTTTACTTATTATAAAAATTTATTTTATAATAAGTAAAACAAAAAAATTGTTACTTTAAATATAAATAATTTATTAACTCCAAGAGGATTAGCTTATTGAATTATGGATTATGTCCCTTACAAATACAAAATAAGGGCTTACATTAAAGTGTATATAGATTTTCATATGATGAAGTTTTACTTCTTAAAATTACATTAGAAAACTTATACTTATTTGCACCAAATAATATTATTAAATGTTCTATTCATAATTATAAAAAAGGTTATAAATTATATATTTCAATATTTCATACAGATATGAAATACAAAATAATTCCAAAATAAATTTTATAATATATATATATTAGATCTTCTTCCATTTTATGCAATATTAAGAAGCATTCCTAATAAATTATTAGGAGTATTGGCTATGTTTGCAGCATTATTAATTTATTTAATTTTACCTTTAGTTGATACTTCTAGAGTTAGAGGAAATCAATTTAGACCAATATCTAAATTTTTATTTTGAATACAAGTTGTAGTATTTGTAATTTTAATGTGAATTGGTTCTCAACATCCTGTTGAACCTTTTGTTCTTATTGGTCAAGTTGCAACAACACTTTATTTTGCTTGATTTGTTTTATTTATTCCTTTAGTTGGTATAATTGAAAATAGTTTATTTGATATTGGATTATTAAACTCAAGAAATAATTAATTATTTAAACATTTATAATATTTATTTATATTACTAATAAAATAGTACATAAATATTAAATTCATTAAAATGTTATATATTTATAATATAAATTATTAATTAATTTAAATAATAATCAATAAAATTAATTAATTAAAATTATAAATTACTTTTTTTTAATAAATTATACTACTTCTATATTATAGGCATTTAGCCTAATTTTTTTCTAAGCTTATTTACCCAATAAATTTTCTTTTTAATAAAGGAACACCTTTATTTTTTAATTAAAGGTAAAATGAGTAAATTTTTATATGATTATATTATATTTGTTTTTTTTATTATTAAAAAATAAAATAAATATAAAAAAACAAATTTAAAAAGTCTAATTCATATTTTTATATGAAAAAAACACACCTTATATTAGGTATATTTACATATTTAATAGTTTAATTTAATAAATATTATATATATAAATTTCTATTATATGCATTAGCATATATTTTTTAGATTAATGTCAATTAATGTATTTAAATATTTAAATTATAATATTTAAATAAAAATTAATAGAAATTATCTATCAATTCAATTGAATTAAATTAAAATGATTAATTTTAATAATGTTATTAGTTCTCAAAGAAATAAATTTCAATCTTTTCCTTTTCATTTAGTTGATCAATCACCTTGACCATTAGTAATTAGTTTAACTTTATTTACTATGGCAATTGCAGCAGTAGGATCATTTCATGGTTTTGTTTATAGTGGTTATATATTATTATTAGGTTTTATTCTAACTTTGAGTATTATGATATTATGATTTAAAGATGTTATATTTGAAGCAACTTATCTTGGTCATCATACTTCTCAAGTTCAATCAGGATTATCTCTTGGATTTATCTTGTTTGTTTTAAGTGAATTAATGGCTTTTGTATCTGTTTTTTGAGCTTTCTTTCACTCAGCTTTAGCACCAACTATTGAAATTGGTGGAACATGACCTCCTGTAGGTATTGAACCTTTAGACCCTTTTGCTATTCCTTTATTGAACACTATTTTACTACTTTCTAGTGGAGCATTTGTTACATGATCACATCATGCTTTAATTAAAGGTGATAGAAAAGGAGCTATTATAGGATTATTTTTTACTATTGTTTTAGCTATTGTTTTTACTGCTCTACAAGGTTATGAATACCACGAAGCTGCATTTTCTTTTGCTGATTCTATCTTTGGAACTACATTTTATGCTTCAACAGGTTTACACGGTTTACATGTGATTGTAGGTACTATTTTTCTCTCTGTTGCTTTTGTTAGAATTGTACAATACCATTATACTGATTCACATCATAATGGATATGAAGCTGGTATTTTATATTGGCATTTTGTAGATATAGTTTGATTATTTCTTTATATTTTTGTTTATGTTTGATCCGCTTAATATTACTAATTTATTATATTGGATTATTAATTCAACCTTAAAGCATTCTTATATATAATTTTAAGTACATTTAATATGCTTTTATTTTAATATGAAAAATAGATAAGAACAAGATTATTATTAAGTGATATTTTTATGCAATGCAATTAAAAATATAAAGAAAAATTTGTTCAAATAACTGCTAGCTCTAAATTTATTCTGTTTATTTTTCATAAGCATAATATAATATTTTAATTAAGTTTATGTAATATGATAACTTTTATTTTAAAATTGTAGCAATATTATTATTTTAATTGCACTAAATCAGTTTCAAAATGAAATGTAAAAATAACTTTAAGGTTTTTAGAAGGAATTAAAATAGTTCCTTCTAATATAAATAATTTATTAACTCCTCTGGTTGCGTTAGTTTTTTTCATAAAGGAGGGATGCTTGTGCTTGTGCTTGTGCTTGTGGTGGAAAAACTAAATCTGGTTTGCATTTAAATTTAATTACACAAAGTTGTTCTAATTATAATGTAGTTTTATTAACAAATATACTTAAAACTAATTTTAACTTAGATTGTTCTATACATAGTAAAAATAGAATATATATTAAAGCTAATTCAATGATTAAATTAATTGAGGTGGTTTTATTATTTATATTATTTACTATAATTTATAAATTAGATATTAATAAATAATTTATATGATTATAAAAATATCTATTTGTATAAATTTTAATAAATTTATATTTTAATTTTTTATACTTATGCTAGGTTAAAAATTATAAATTAAATTGTCGGATTTTTATTTTTATTCTTGATTTAATAAAAAATATTTAGCTCTTCTGCTTTAAATTTAAGCAATAAAGGCTAGATTTAATGCTGATTAAGTAAAAAATTTCATTAATTAATTTATACTACTTCTATATTATTGGTTTAAGCCCAATTTTGTATTATTATAATTGTTTTGTTTAATTAAGATAAAGAAGGTTATACTGTTCTTAATTTAAATAAGACCATTTTATTTTTATTACAATTTATTTAAAATATTAGTAAATATTAAATATGGAATATTTAATATTTAATATTTATTAACATTTTTGCTTATAATATATTTAAATTTAATTTTTACTATAATTGTTTTATTTTATACAAATACATAAAACTTAAATGTAAAATTTTAAAATAGACTTTGTATTTTAATTTATTAAATTTTATATAAAAAAATAGCTAAATAAGTATTATTTCTGAAATTATAATAATTACAATTATTATTTTATTAATCATAATTTTTATTCTTTTTAATATAATGATAATTATTAAAGATCTTTAATAATGGAACTTATTAAATAAAATAGTTTATAATTTATTATATTTTTGTTGTTTATTTTTAAAAGTAACGGTAGAATGACATAGAATTTAATTTACCAAATCTAATTTAAGAGTAATTATGGATTTTTAACAAGTTTATTTTAAAAGGTCATCTATATTTGATGAAATGTTTAGACTTTATTTTATTTTAAATCAATTAATTTAAAGTGAATAATATATATATATATTTTTAATTTTAATTAATTATTAATTAATATAATTAATATATTATGTAATATTTTAAACAAACCTAAAGAAAACTTAATTAATAGATTATTAATTAAAAAATAATCATATTTAAAATATTTACTTTCTGGCTCAAATCATTGTGTTAAGAAAAAGGAAAATAAATCAACCGAGATTCCTCTAGTAACGGTGAGTGAACGTGGAAAAGCCTAAATTAAATTATAATTTTTTATAAATAATTTAACAAATTAAAATATAATAAAAAAATTAATTTTAAAAGTTAGAGTAGTTATATAATATTATGCTAAAAATGAAACCTTACTTTAATGGTTCTAAATTATTAAAACAAAATTTAAGCTTACTGAAGGCTGCTCTGTATTAAAATTATAATTTAATTAAAAAAGTACAACAAGTTTAAACTTGTTGGAATTATTAAAAATGTTTTAATAATATTTTTATAAGGAGTACCATCTTCTAAGGCTAAATATAATAAACTTAGTGGTAGCGCAAAGTACTGTGAAGGAATAAAAAAAATGAATTAGTTACTCTATAAGCAATTTTTAAATAATAAAATTGAAATCAAAACTGGAAAAAATAGACCAGCAATACCAATAATTAAATTAAATTTAAAAATGTACCTTTTGTATAATGGGTCAGCAAGTTAATATGAAGGAGCAAGGTTAAAAATTTAAAACCCTAGCGAAAGCAATTATACCAGCTTTTATAAAAAGCAAATAATAAATAAAATTTTATTTAGAGTAATGAATAAGTTCCTTATATTAGATCCGAAACGAAGTGATCTTACTATGATCAGATTATTAAAGGATCGAACGGTTTGGTGTTGCATTACCATCCGAAGAATTGTAGTAAGTAGTGAAAGATAAATCTGACTTCGAGATAGCTGATTAGAATTGAGAAAAATATTTTCGTATTGAATCTTTTTTAGCATATATAATGCTCACTTTATAAATTTATTCTAAAATTTTTTAATTAAATAAAAAGAGAAGTGAAAAATTATTGTAGGTATAACAAGCTGATATCAGCGTTTAAATTAAAATAATATTTTAATAAAAATATAAATGGGGGCTGTGAAAAGCCTATCATTGATAACTAATTTCAGAATTACAATTAATTTTTAAAGATATTCAGATTATTCGTGCTAAGGCGGATAATCAAAACGGCAACAGCCGAGAATACAGTTTAAGGTTCCCCAAAAATTATTAAGTGAAAATAAGGATGTATTTTTTTGATATACAGCTTGATAGTGAGCTTGGAAGTGGCTATCTAATAATGATCGTGTAAAAACGCGCAAGCCCAATTAAATAAATTATTAATAAGTGCACCAAAAATTTACCGGGTCTTAAATAATTTACCGAAACTGTATTACTGATTATAAATTTTTTATTTTATTTTTATTTTATTTTGTTTAACATTTAAAAATTATAAACAATTATAAATTTAAAATAATTTATTATTTATAAATTAGTAAGGTATCAATTCATTCTATACTTATAGAAAAATAGTTTTAAATTATATATAGAAGTATATGAATAGATAATGCTGACATGAGTAGCGTTAAAGAAAGAAAATAATCTTTCTCGCCGAAAACGAAAGGGTTTTAATTTGAAGAATTTTTAAATCAAATTATTTAAAGCGGTCTCTAAGGATTAAAAATTTATGTGTAAATGCACTATCTGATGAGTTTTGGTCTATAGTATTAATTAAAAATTTTTATTATAATTAAAATTTTAATTAATCTTAATAAAATTTAAAATAAAATAATTAAATTATTTTATTTAATACAAGAAAAAAAGACCAGGAATTTATTATTTTCTAATATTAAAATTATTTTGACAATTATTTTCTAATAACTACCGTACCTTAAACCAACACTGGTTCGTTAGTAGAGTATACTCAGGCGTAGAGATAAGGCTCGTTAAGGAACTCGGCAAATTAGACTCAAACGTTTGACAAAAAGAGTAACCTTTTGCCTAAGGCATTAAATTTAATAATTATAAAATTAAATTAAAAGGAGCACAAAATCGGGAGCACCAACTGTTTTCTAAAAACACAATTCAGTGCAAATAATAATTTATTAGTATACTGAATGAGATTTGCTCCGTGACAGTAACCAAAAAGAATGTAATAGATTTGTTATATCTTGAAAGTCTGTTAAACAGCGGCCTTAACTATGAGGGTCCTCAGGTAGATCACCCTTTTATTTTCAAATTTTTTTAAAATAAAGAAAGAATCGCTGCCCTTAACTATATATTTTTTTAAACAATTTTATACAGCGTTTTGTTTAATTTATTCTAATGTTAAAATTAGAAATAAGTAATAATAAATTTAATAGTTATGAAATCTCACTATATGCTGGAAACTCCTAAAGACTTTAAATACTATAATTATTTAATATAGTAATAATTTTAAGTATATTATAATGGACAATCAGCAGGAAACCAAATCATATTAATTATGAGAGTAAGATCCTCAGAGACTACACGTGAGAAGTAAAATTTAATTTAATAAAATAAATATATATTATGATAAAATTACTTATAAGATAGAGGTCACTAAGTAAATTAATTTTCCTCTTTTTTTTTTAATTTAATAATAAAATAAATAAACAATGAAATACAATAAAACTATATTACACCCAGCCTGAGTTACAGGTTTTATCGATGGTGAAGGATGTTTTTATTGTGGTATTAAACCTAATTCAAATATGATACTCAGTTTTCAGGTTACATTAGTATTTAGTATATCCCAACATATACGAGATATTTTGTTAATGAAAAAACTTATTGATTTTTTTAATTGTGGTTATATAAATAAAGTTGGTTCTACCCAATGTCAATATCGTATAAGTAATATTAATGATTTAGAACAATATTTATTTCCACTATTAAATCATTATACATTAAAAACTAAAAAATTTTTAGATGCTGAAGCTTTCATTAAAATTCATAAGCTTATTTTAACTAAGAAACACTTAACAATTGAAGGATTAAATCAAATTAAAAGCATTAAAGCTACTATGAATAGAGCTAGAATGCAATAATAATTTTTAATCTATTTTTTAAAATTAACATCACTCAACTTTAATTTATTTTATTTAAATAAATTCTATTATGATATAGTCCATCCTTTATTGAAAGATAAAAGGAATAGGGAGCGAAATTCCTTGGCCATTAAATGTGGTCCTGCACGAATAATATAATGATTGTTCCACTGTCTCAACGAGTCTCTCAGCGAAATTGAAATACCCGTGAAGATGCGGGTTACCTTCAGGTGGACGGGAAGACCCTATGCAGCTTTACTATAAATAGTTATTTTTATTTTTAATATGAGCTTGTAGTATAAAAGGTAATGTTGATTGACAAAGATGAAAAACCTTAGTGAAATATTGAAAATAGATTACTTTTTAATTAATTAAAAAAGAACAGTGACTATTTGGTAGTTTTAATGGGGCGTTAGCCTTCAAAAACGTATCGAAGAGCTTTCAAAATTATAAGATAATAATTTATATTGTATGGATAACAATAGATCGTTTAGATCAAAAAAATGTGTAAAGGCATTAAATTATTTGACTGTTAGATTGATAGATCGAGCAGGCACGTAAGTGGGACTTAGTGACCAGATATTAGCATATGGATGTGGTATCGATTATAAGATAAAAGTTACGCTAGGGATAACAGCCTTACCACCCGTGAGAGTTCATATTGCGCGGGTTGACTGGGACCTCGATGTCGACTCAACCTCTCCTCCGGGGGAAAAATCTCGGAAAGGTTCGGCTGTTCGCCGATTAAAAGGTTACGTGAGTTGGGTTTAAACTCACATTAAATATTTAACAATTTAAAATTAGATATTAAATTTTATACTATAAAATAAAATGGATTCTAAAAATTTACCTCAACCTTTACATTCTATTTTAATTGGAATAATACTTGGTGATGTATTTCTTTGCAAATCTTCACCAACCTCTAATACTAGATTTGAAATGAGTTTTGGTCAAAATTATAAAGAATATGCTGAAAGTATTGAATTATTATTTAAAGATTATATATCAACACCAGTTAAATCAATTGAATTAAAAGGAAAAAACAATAGTTTTATAAATTATAGATTAAAAACAAAATCTGCTTTTAATTACTATCATAATTTATTTTATAAACATATAATGATAGAATCAGGTATTTATAAATGAGTTAAAATTGTACCTTAAAATATTGAAGAATTTTTTGATCCTATTGTTTTAGCTTATTTAATTCAAAGTGATGGTAATTTTACTAACACTAGAGGTGAATCACGAATACGAATTTATACTAATAGTTTTACTAAAAATGAAGTAGAATTACTAGCTAAATCTATCACTTCTAAATTAAATATTATTACTGGTGTAACACATGATCGAAACAATCAATGAATTTTGACTATTGGTTCTAAACAATTAAATTTACTTAGAAAAATAGTTTATCAATACATGCATCCTACTTTATTATACCGAATAGGATTATAAAATTACAAAATTTTATACAACATTTTATATCCAACTTTCACTCTGGTCTTAAATTATAACAATTATTAAATTTGTTGAGTGGTAAAGTTATTTTCAACTTTCAATAATTTTTTTATAATAAATTATCCTTTTAATTAAAAACTGATCCTTTAAAAGGGTCACAATTTTTTTAAAAAACTAACCTTTATCAAGAGTAAAAATTCTTAATTAAAAATCAAAATAATTTTTAATTATATTTTTAAATTATAAAATTATTTTATAATTTAAAAATCAGAAATTACAGAGTAATAACTAATCATTAATTTTTAATTAATGAATAATATAATCACTTTATTAAAAGTGAAATTTTGTTTCTAATAACTATTTAATAGTTATTAGTTTATTTAAAATGTAAATTACCTTTCAATTAAAAATTAAAAATTGAAAATTAGAAATTAAAATTTATATAATCTATTGATAATACATTTATTAAATAAATAATATTTAATAATCTAATAATCAATACTTTAATAAATTTTAACCAAAATAATTAAATTCAATTAAATTCTTTTTTTAATTAAAAGCTAGGTGAAATAAAAATTTGAAATTAAACTTTAATTAAATTTTGTTTTTTTAAACAAAATATTTATTATTATACTTAAAAATGTCAGATAAATTAAAAAGAATAGGTAATGCCTTAACAGGTTTAGCTGCATTAGCTACATTTCATTCATATTATTTAAGTCTTCAAGATCAAAGTATGAAAAATCTAATTGAAACTTTTAGAAACGAAAAAGAAAGTTTAGGAAGAACAATTTCTAAATTAGCTCAAGATAATGCTATTAGTGAAGCTAGAAAACTTGATTATTTAAAAAAAGCTGAAATTGAAATGACTAGACTTCAGGAAATTTTAGATAGAATTAAACAATCTAATAATGAAGGATCAATAATCGATCTTATTAAAAAAAATAATGTTGATTGATCTAGAGATGCGGATGAAATTATTGTAGAACTAAAAAATTTGATGGATAATTATAAAGGTTCAGGTTCAAGTTCACAATTTATTGATAACTTTAATCTTAATTTTTGAGACGAAATTCGTCAAGCTGGTGAATCTTATTTAGATTGAGTTAATACTTTATCTGTTTTAAAACAAGGTGCTCTTGCACATATTTTAGCTTCTATTACTATTTTATTATCTCTCTCCTCACTAATAACAGTTTATTATAGTGATTATTTAATTAAACGTTTTAATTTGGAAACTAATTTTCCTAGATTGGCAAAATATATCAATTTAAGAAGAAAATTCCAACAATATTATTTTTTTATAAATACTGTTATAATTATTATTTTTTTATTTATTATAATATTTATGAACATTTATGTATTTATAATTTCTTAAATAATATTTAATATTTTTTATACTTTAACATTATATTTAGAAATAATTAAATATTTTTCTAAATATAATTTTATTTCAACTTTCAATAATGTTTTTATAATAAATTATCCTTACCAACTTAAAAATTTATAACTTTATTTAAAGTTAATGACTAAATAAGTCATAGTTGTTAAATTATTTAATAAAAAGCCCCTTATTTATTTAAAAATTAATATTTTATTATATGAAAAATTAATATTTTATTATATGAAAAATAAATAAGAAAACCGGATAAATTGCAAGAAAAACTTGTTATTATAAGAGAAGAGTTAATTTGCAGCCAAGCATTATAAAATAATTATTTTATATATTTTTAATAATTTAAAAATATACAGAATTTATTTTTTTAAATAAATATAATGAAGGTTCAACGACTAATAGCAATATTTAATTATAATTTATGCTAATACAAATATCCGGCTTTATTTAATTTATATAAATATTTTCTTTATAAAAATTAGGTAATGATGACATAGTCTGAACCTAGTAGTAATATTAGGAAGTATGAATAAAGAGTCATACGATAACATTATTGTTAATACGTCGTGAGACAGTATGGATCCTATCCTCTGAAGGAAAAAAAGTAAAAAGGGGTAGTCTTTCTAGTACGAAAGGATCAATAAGATATGTTTCTATAGTGTTCCTATTGTTTTAATTTTTAAAATTAATAGCACCGTAGGGTAGCCACAAACAAATTATATAAGAGCTGATTGTATATTAAGCTCGAATTTATCCCCCAGATACTAATAATTAAAGAATTATTTATTATAATTTTATAATTAACTTAATAATATTTATAGTTAATATTAAAATTAATACAATTCTATTTTTAATAAATAAGTTTTGTATCATTGTTTTTAATAAATTAATTAATTAATTCTTAATAAAATTACTGTTATGATGGTAATTATAATAAATATATTTAATTTATTATTTTTTTAATTAAGTATTTAAATATAAATTTTAATTATTTTAATTAATAATAAAATAAAACTAAACAGTAAAATATTCAGTCTAGAAATAGAACATTTCTTAGATAGGTTGCATGTTTAATATAAAAATAAATATTAATTGCTTTTTTTAAGGTAATTAATTCTTATTAAAAAAATATTATTTAAATAAAAATAATAATACATAAATGAGAATCTAAATTTAATATTAATGTTTTTAATAAAAAAAAAACATAATTTAAAATAAAATTTTATTTTTAAAGCAAAGCAATACTAAAGACATTTAAATTTATAATTACTATGTCACAAATTCTCGTTTTTAATAATTATTATTTATAATATTAATTTAAAATAGAAATTTTTTATATTAATAAAATTCTAATTTTATTTAAATGTTTTTATTTTTCATAAAAATTTTTATTAAGTAAAAAAGAGGGATTAATTGAATGGTTACAATGGCCATCTTACACATGGTTCGTAGAGGTTCAAATCCTTTATCCCTTAATTTAATTAATTATATATATAACTTATAATTTATATATATTAAATATTAATATATTTTAAATAGAAAATATAAAATAAATAATTATAATTATAAGAAGTTTTAGTATTATATTTTAATTCATAAATTAAAATACGGAATAAAGACTAATTGGTTAAGTTGCCTTGTTTGGGTCAAGGAGATTGTCAGTTCGACTCTGACTATTCCGAATTTTTAATTTTAATAATCTCCTAAAATTTATTAAATAAATTTACATTATTATTTTATTATTAAAAATTAATTAATAAATAAAAATTTTTTTAATTTAATTATTTTATTAAAAATTTGCAAATTTAAAAATGATATTATAGCAAAGTGGTTAATGCGGAGCACTGTTAATGCTTTTTTTCGAAGGTTCAATTCCTTCTAATATCTTAAATATTTAATTTTATTTAATTAAATATATTTTAGTATTCTAGATAAAACATTTTATTTTGTTTAATATAATGAGCGAAATACTATATTAATATTAAAACTAAGATTATTAATTTAAACTATAATAATATTAGACTATAATTTATTAATGGATATGCTGGAATTGGTAGTCAGGTGGCCCTTAGGAGGTCATGGTAAAATACTGTAAGGGTTCGACACCCTTTATCCATAATTGAAATGTTTCTGCATTTCAATATTTTATAAAAAAATTTTTTCTTTTTATAATATATTAATAATATAAAATTAATTATATTTATGATAATATTTTAAATTGATTTATTTTTTATAATATTTTATCATAATTTAATTATTTGTTCTTGCGGAGCATTGATTATTATTTAATTTTAATTTGTTTAAAAAAATTAGTCTAATTTTAAGAAATTAATTTTATTTTATAAGTTTAACATGATTTGCATTTTAATTAATTATTAATTATTTATTTAATTTCTTATTTGGCAATAAGAATCCTAATTCTTTTACGGTTATTATATCACTCCACCTTTTTTTCATAATTATTATATTAATATCAATGATAATAAAAGAGCAAAATATATAAATGTATAAATGTATTTATAAATATGGTATATATAATATTATATATGATAATTAAAAATTTAAAATTTAATTCAGCACTTTTAGCTTAATGGTAAAGTAATTAGTTTCGGCCTAATTTATATTGGTTCGATTCCAATAAAGTGTTTAGAAAAAAATTTTTATTTTAAATTATTTTGTTTTTATTATATTAATGATATTAAAAATTAAGCATTATTAAAATAGTAAGTTATTAAGTAAAAATGAGTATAGTTTAATGGTAGAACATCATGTTTCCACCATGATTGTATCGGTTCAAATCCGATTATTCATAATTTTATTAAAATAAAACTAATTAAAAATTTAAAATTTTAAACAAATAATTACATTAATTATTTTTTATTTTAAAATAGTAGACTTATAATAAAAAAATTTTTTATTTAAAATGAAGGCATGTTGAAATTGGTAGCCAAACTTTTTTTAAGCGGAAGTGGAATATATTCTATGAGGGTTCAAGTCCCTCTGCCTTTATATAGTTTAAATTTTAATATTTTTGAACTTAATCTTTCTGAATGATTTAAATAATTTAAAATAATAACTTTAAATTTAAATTACACAATAATTATTTTAAGAAAAGTTAATTTGTAAAACTATTATGTATAATAATGAATAATTTAAATAAAAATTATAAACATTAAAAAATTAATTTTGAATATTAAATTATATTCATTAAAAATTTTTAAATTAATAAAAATAAAAATTTAATAAAATCATTCAATGGTATAGTACCAGTACCAGGCCTGGTATATCAGGCAACCAATCAAAGTGGTGAAGTTTTGTATTCTCATTATATAGTTTTAAACACGGTTTTCATTTTTACTATATTTTATTTGGAATATAGATTGAAAATCTTTTAATGTCCTAGACTCATGTCTGATATTTTTGTTGTTTAGCTAAAATACAACCTCGACCTTCTTTGTAGGTGTTATATTATCATCGAATGGTGTTTATAGTTTTTATAGTTATATACTTCCATTTCATAATTTAATTCATCTTATTAAATTTAAAAATAACATTTTTTTTAATTTCTATTCTTTTTTTAATTAAAATAAAAAGAATTTCAATACATATAAATTATAACTAGCCCCATAAAGCAAATCTATTAATTTAATTTAATAATAATTAAATTAATTATAAGAGATTTTAATTTAAAATTTATTTATATTGTGATTTAAAATTAAAGTTTTTAAATTATTAAATATTTAATTATACCTTTAAAATATAATTAAATAGTTTAAGGTTATTAATAAATTTTAATGTTTATATCATTATATTAAAACAAAAATAATTTTGTTTTTTTAATAATTATTATATTAATTATATAATTATTAAATTTTAGAACTAATTAAATACTTAAAACTATTATATATAAATGTAATTATATAATATATTTAATATTAATATATAACAAATTTTTATTAAAGAATGAAAAAGTTTAAAACAAAATTTTAACTCTTATTAAAAACCTGGTAATAAGCAAAAAAACCTAAGAGAAAAATAATATATTAAAAATTAATGTCATCAATTAAAAATAAAATAAATTTATATCGTATAAATGCAGTTCAACATAAAAGTTTAAAAATGTATTTAAACAAATTAGATCTTCATAATAAATTAATGTTGATTCTTAATAAAAAAATAGAAAAATTTCCATATAATAAAATTAGTGATAAACTAGGGAGTTCATTAAATCAAAATATTATTTTTAATTTTAGTAATAAAATTTACAATATAGATAGACGTTTAATTAATATTAATAATAATTTAAAAATAATAAAATCAGTTGTTCGTGTTCCTTTTATTAATAATATATTATTATTCAATAAAAATAATAATTATGGAAAAAATGCTATTAAACTTTTAAGAGTTAATAATTCTGAATTAAATTTTTTAAAAATTAATAATAATAATAGATTAGGTATTATAACAAATGTTGTAAATATTATTACAAGTCTCTTTACAAGTATGTCATGTTTAATTAATAGACCTCAATTAATTCATAAAACGGATAAATTAATTGTTAGAATTTTTTTTTATCAAAATAATATACATATTTTTTTTAATAATAAAACAAATTTTATTTATAATTTATTTAATGGAAGTGATGCGACAAAAGCACAATATAATATACCTAAAAACAAAGACTTTGCTGGTATTTTTCAAAATATGTTAAGTCAAACTAAATGAAAAAAAGCAGCTCAAGTAATTTTTAAAAATAATGAATTTATTAATACATTAGCATTAGCTAATATATCTAAAAAAATCTTTATATTATTTATTAAAGATTTAATAAATCTTACAACATATAATAAACAACTTACTATTGAACAAGCATTAATTAGATTACAAAAAGGATTACCAATTAATTACTTTGTTTTATCTAATAAAACAAGATTTTTAAATAATTCTTCTGGTTTAAAAAAAAAAACAAATGATTTAATAAAATTTAAAAAACATAATCAATTACTGATGAAGTTAATTAATTCTACTAATTCAGAATATTTAAATAAAAAACGAACAATTCTATCTAAGATTTATTTTAATAAATGATTATTGAGTAATTTAATAAAGAAGATAAACACTCATAATAATGTTGAAAATATTATTACTAAATTAAACTTAAATTCTCAAAATAATATAATTTCAAGTAAAGAATTGGTAGGGAAAGGTTTAATTTTAAAACCTATTAATAAACAAAAATTAGATACTTTAATAACATTGCCTAATATAGAAATTTCTGATGATTATAAAACAATTGCTACTACTCTATTATTATTATTAAACATTAATAAAGTAGGAAATTCTTCGAAATTGTCTAATTTTGAATTAAGTAAAAAAATAAATAAAAATTTATTATTATTATCAAATGAATTTTTAAATGAATTAAGAAATAAAATTAATTTTATTACTAAAATTTTATTATCTAAAATATGATTTTATAGAAGAAGAACTGAAATAATACATTCAAATAATTTAAATAATTTTCCTTCTGAGGCTCAAGATTATAATTTAATAAAATTAATAAAATTTGAAGATTATGTTATTGATAATTTAAATAAAAATTATTTAATTAAAATTATCAATTTAATTAATAAAAATTTTGAAAATAGCTTTTTTTTTCATAAACGAAATTATAATAAAATTTTAATATCTATTAAAGAAGCATTAATGGCTTATAACCATAATAATACTCCTACTGAAATATTAAATAACTTAAATAATATAAATAGATTTAAATCGTTAGGTATATTATTAACTAAAATATTTAAAAAAAACGTAGATATTCAACTTATTAAATTACATAATGTTGGTTTAGACACAGAAATTTTAGCTAAAATAATTGCTTTAAATGCCAAAGAAACAAAAACATCTACATTATTAAAAAAGGTTTGAAAAAAAGTTATTATTTCTAAATCTTCATTAATACATTTTAAAAAACAAAATAATATAATAAATGATAATCTAAGTGCTTATAATATTAAAACAAATGATCTAATTATTCCTGTTTTTTCTAAATTAAATAATAAAAAAGAAATAGGTGTTAAAAAAATTAATCTTATATCAAATATTAAAAAAAATATAAAACTAGTTCAATTACAAGATAAAATTAAAAGCATTAAATTACTTAATTCTAATCCTTTAATTATCGGAAAAAATATTGGTTTATCTATTAAAATTGCTGGTCGACTAGCAAAAGATCCAATCAAGCCAAAACAAACTATTAAAAAAATTTCTGTAGGTAATTTTTCAAAAAAACATTCTAATGCAATTAGTTTAAGTTCTTTTACTTCTAAAAATAGAAAAGGAACATTTCGAATTACTATAAAAATGAGTCACATTAGAACATTTTTAACATGTGCATCGAAACAATTTAATAAATTTTAGATTTTAAATTTTTAATATATAAAAGGCTAAAGGAATTTTAAAGAAAAATCTTGTTTTTTTATTATTAAAATTACTAATATTAATAAAATAGGTTTAAAATAATTATTCAATTAAATTTATTAATATAAAATAATCTTGCAAATTTAAAAATGTTATAAAAAATTCAAAACTTTTTAATTTTAATGTTAGTTAAATAAATGTAAAAACAATATATGTTTAAATTTATATTAATTTTGTCTTTATAATTTATTAATAATTAGATAAAATTTTATTAATTATATTTTGTTTACCTAACTTATAATTTAGAATTAAAAATTTTATAATATTTATAAATTTTATTACCGTATTTATTTAACTATTAATGATCTACAATAATTACCTAATTTTGAAAGCTCACATTTTAATGAAATTTTAATTTCAAATAAACAAAGTTATTTTTTTAAATTTAAAATTACTTAATTAGTTTTTCTAAATATAATTTTAATTATATTAAACTCAAAATGCATTGATTAATTGATTTTTATAAATGTTTACAATTTTTTTATAATTATTTTATATTAAAAAAATTCAAAAATAGGTAAATTGTTTAAATTTTAATATTTATAACTCAAGATGATTGAAGTTTATGGTGAATTAAAAGTAAAAGTAAATAATTGTAATAAAAAATTAAAAGAGTAGAACAAATTATTTTTAATAGTAGAAATTAAAATAAAACCAAAATTTAAATATTCAAAGTATAAAAAACCATTTTACTTAAACTGAACTTAAATTATTAAAATTTAAATTAATAATTTAAATTAAAATATACATTATTTTATTTATTGAATAAAATTTAGATATTAAATTAAAATATACATTATTTTATTTATTGAATAAAATTTAGATATTAAATTTTTACTACATTATAAAATGTTAGCTGCAGCAAAAATGATAGGAGCAGGTATTGCTTGTGTAGGATTAGTGGGTGCTGGAATAGGTATTGGTAATATTTTTGCTGCCCTTATTTCTGCATCAAGTAGAAATCCTGAAGCAAAAGCTCAAGCTTTTGCTTATGGTATTTTAGGTTTCGCTTTAGCAGAAGCCACTGGATTATTCGCTTTAATGATAGCTTTCTTAGTATTATATTCTTAATTAATTTATAAAGCAAATATATTAATTTTAAATATTTATTTTAAAATTTAAAAAGCATATAAGTCTTTTTTTAAATATATTAGCACTAATAATTGAAAGACTGATAATATTTAAAGTAGTAATTTAAACTATATTATTTTTCACTCTAGTCTTAAATGACAACAATGATTTATAACTTTGTGGGTGATAATTTTATTTCAACTTTCAATAATGTTTTTATAATAAATTATCCTTATCAAATATTTAATTTCAAAATTTATTTATTTAAAAATTTAATTAAATTATTATTTAATAATAATATTATTAATATAAAAAAATTAAAATTTTTTTTAATAAAAGTAGAATAAATGAGAAAATTTAAACTATATTTAATAATATTAAAATTATTATTTAAATTATTTATAGTATAATTTAAATTAAATTAAATAAGAAATGTTCAAGGTTCTATAAAATTAAATAATTCATATAAATGAAGATAAATAAAAATAAAATAATTATTAATTAAATAATTTAAATTATTATTAAAACCTTTATTTAATAATATTAAATTGTTACTTAATATTGAAAATTATCTAATTTTAACCTTTTAAATTTTAGGATAAATTAGTTAATACATAATTTGTCATAAAATTTTTTCTCAATTTTTTTCAATATAAAAATTAATATTAATAATAATCTTAAATTAAATTGTTTTAAACTTTAATAATATTAAAATAAAACAAATTTTTTATTTAAACGAACACAATGCTGAAATAATTTAATTGGTTAAAATTTGCCTTTCATGAAGACATAATAAAGGTTCAATCCCTTTTTTCAGCTTTTATTATATTTTTTTTTTAAATATTAAACTAATCTTAATAAAAAGCGAAATAGTTTAATGGTAAAATTTCTGCCTCATGAGCAGAAGCTGTAGGTTCAATACCTACTTTCGCTCATTTAAATTTTATTATCTTTACTTATTAAATTCAAAAATAATTTTATTCTTTAAAAAAAGGAAAAAATGGTAATGGTAGAGAAAATTGTATTTTTTATTATTTATTAGTATTATATTTTAAGCCTTAATTTTTTTATATTACAATATTTAAATTATTCTTATTTTTAAATAAAATGGTTGAATAATGTATTAATAATTTACTTGTATTAATATTCATTTTTTTTCAATTAATAATATCAACTAATAATAAAATTAATATTAAGTATATAACAAACCTTTCAACTAATTATTTAATTTTTTAATAAAATAAATACAACATTTTTAATTTTAATAAAAAATCAAGATCAAAATTAAAATAAAAATTAATAAATTTAAATAACTCTAATAATTATTTAAATTTATATTGTAATAAATTTTAAAATTTGTTTAATTTTTTTAATTTATTTTAATTATTATAATTTTTGTATCATTTGTTGATTTAATTAATAATAAATATTATTTTATTAATTAAAAATTTGAAAAATGTTATAATTAATAAATTTATGTTAAAATAACTTTTACTAGAGTTATTTTTAATTATATGTATATAAAAAAGATAAAATGCAGGTCTTTTAGTATAATAGGTTATTACAATAGCTCTTCACGCTGTTAAAACCGGTTCAAATCCGGTAAAGATCATTTGCTTATGTTTTAAAATAAAATATTTATTTAATTAATTTATTATTATAAATATTTTAATTATAAAATATATAATTAAATTAAATATTATTTTTAAATTATATAAAAAATATAAATTAATTAATATATTATAATTAATTAAAAAATTTTTATAATTATTAATACTTAATCTAGAATTATGTAAAATTAATAAAACATTTTATTAAATTTATTTATTAAAAGTCAGAGTAGTTTAGTTGGTTAAAACGCCTACCTTGTAAGTAGGAGACGTGAGTTCAAATCTCGGGTTTGACATTAAATATTAGTATTTAAATTTACTTATAAATATTGAAAAATAAAATATAAAATTAAAATATTTTTAAGAATTTAAATAAAAATTTTATATTATAAATATATTAATGAGTTGTAGTTTAATTGGGAAAACGCTATTTTTTGGTGGTAGTTACTGCAAGTTCGAATCTTGCCAATTCAATTTTTTATATATTATTATAATAATTGAACAAAATATTTAAATAAGATTAAATAAAATAAATAATTTATTATAAAAATTAATATATTTTTATGTAACTGTAACTGTAACTGTAACACTCACCAATAAGAATATGTAACTCAGTGGTAGAGTGATTCTCTTTTAAAGAATAGGTCAGAGGTTCAAATCCTCTCATTTTCTAATTAATTAAATAATAATTTTAAATTTTTAATATTAAAATAAATCAATATTATAAATAAATTAAAAAAATTGTTTTAATATTTTTAAATAATCTTACCTAAAACTTGTTATAAATAAATCATCAAACAAATATAAAAATTAAATTTTATTAAAGTTATTTTTTTAAGATATAGATCTTTTATTTTCTTAATTTAATAAAATTCAATAAATTCAATTATTATCATTTTCTTATATATAAATATAATTAATTTTTTTATAAACACTACACTAATTATTATTTAATTAAATTAATGAATTAAGTTTACAGAAGGTTCTGTAGCCAAATTGCAAATTTGGTCAAATTAGGGTTCAATTCCTTCTTAATTCTAAATATTAAATTATTATTATGTAATAAAATATAATTAAATTACTAATAATTATTTTCAAATTAAAATAATTATGATTTTTAATTTTTTATTTTTACAAATATAATTTTATTTTAATTTTTGTTATTCTTCTTAATTTAATGGTTAAAATTTCATTCTTCTAAAGTGAATATCCCTGTTCGAATCAGGGAGAAGAAATTATATTTATATTAAATAAATATTTAAATATTATACATATATAAGTAATAATAATATAATTTAATAAATAAATTTAATTGAATTTAATTTAGGGGGTATCTGATAATGGTTAATCACGGTTACTTGCACTGACTGAATAAAAGTTCGAATCTTTTTTCCTCCAATTTTAAATATAATATTTATATTGTATTAAATTTAAATTTAATTTATTAAAGCTTCAATAGCTTAGCAGGTAAAGCACTAATCTGAAGAATTAGATACCGATTGTTCGAATCAATCTTGAAGCATTTTATGTTTAAACAAATTAATAATTAATAATAGAATTAAAAAATTTTTATTTCAAGCGCTGCTGCCAGAGTGGTCATAGGGGTTTTCTGTAAAAAAACTGATCAATTTGATCGTTAAGGGTTCGATTCCTTTGCAGCTCATTTTATTTTAATATTAAAATATTTTAATAATAGAACATTTTAATAATAGGACATTTTGTATAGTGGTTTAATACATTCGTTTTGAAAACGAAAACTCTTGTGAGTCAAGGGTTCGAATCCCTTATTGTCCTTTTTTTAATTTAAAATTAAAAATTAATATTTAATATTATAAACTTTAATTGTAATGTTTAAATCAATATTAAATTAATTTATACAAGTTTTAATTTCTAATTTATTAAAAATTTTAAACTCATAATTTAATGGTAGAATATGCCTTTGATGAGGGCACTGTAAGAGTTCAAATCTCTTTGAGTTTATATTAATTAATTTATTTAAATAAAAATACTTAATAATATTTTATTATATATAAAATATAATTAAAAAATAAAAAATTTAAATTATTTTCATTATTTAAAAAAAATATATATTTTTTTAATCGAAAAAACTTCTCTTCTATATTAATATTTATATAAATAAAAATAAATTATAAATAAGAAGTTGCTCTCTTTAATATTTTACTTTCTTATTTAATTAATTAAAATTGAATGATTTAAATCAAATTTTAATTTTATAAAGTATATATTTAAGCTTAATAAATTTTAATTAAAAATCTGATTTAAATAATATAAATTATAATTTATATTAAATTTAAAATATACAATATACAGATTTTAATTTTAAAATATGCCTCAACTAATTCCTTATTTCTTTATTAATCAAATTTCATTTACATTTTTAGTCTTAATATCTTTTATTTTTTTATTTTCTCGATATATTTTACCGTATTTTGTTTATTTAACACTAACAAGATATTATATTAGTAATTTAAATATTTAATTTTTTTATTATACTAATATTAACTATTAATTCATAAATCATAATGATTAAACTTTTTTAATTATACCTTATAAAATTTATTTAAATATTTAAACAGTATTATAATATATTTAGACTAATTATTATAATAATATTATAATAATTATTTTTAAATTTATAATATTATGTATACATGATTAATAATAATTTTATTTAAAATATAAAGTAACCAAGACTATAGCATAATTGGTTAATGCAGCACGCTCATAATGTGTTTATTGAAGGGTTCAAATCCCTCTAGTCTTATAATTATAAAATAATATAAACAATCATTTTTTTAATTAAAAAAATTTTAATGTGGCGAAAATATAAAAAAACATTTTTAATAAATTAATATTTATATATTAATCCTTTAAAAAAGGGGTTTAATATATATTTATTTATATATATAAATATATAAATAAATATTATTTGCAATAATAAAATTATATATTATAATAATGTAATTATAATAATTATATTAATATTATAAATTTTAATAGTATTATTATATATAAAATATATATTTTATATTTTTTTATTTATATAATAAATAAAGACTTATATTTGTAACAATTTTTTAATAAAAAAATCAAAAATGTTCTCTCCATTAGATCAATTTGAAACTTTTTCTTTATTTGGTTTTAATTCACCAGTTGTAGGAAATTTTTATCTTAGTTTAAGTAATTTTGGATTTTACTCTTTTTTAGTTTTAATAATTGTAATAGGATTACATTATATTTCTAATAATAATGCTTCTATTGTTCCTAATTCATATAGTATGGCTTTTGAAAGTTTATATTTTACTATAGGATCTATAGTTAGAGGGCAAATAGGAGAAAATAAAGAAATATATTTACCTGTAATGCGTTCTGGGAAAACGCTATTAAGGGTATGATTATCAAATTCCGGGGACATCCTAAAGCTTTTGATACCAAGCTATATTTGAAAAAATATAAGTGGCTGAATTAATTATTCAGGTATGGTAATAAGTCAAAAAATAATCGAAAGAACAATGGACAATCGCGGATCTAAATCAAATTTTAATACTAAATTTGTAAAAGAGCAACGAGTAGACGATAATCGATGAATTAAATTAATTCATTTAAGATGTACTCTAATGGGTTTCGAAAGAAATTATCAAATCAAAATCCCTTCTAATCAATTAAAATTAAATAAAAAATTTTTTTTTTTCTACAGTTAATAATATATTTAATCCTTGATTTTTTACAGGGTTAATAGATGGTGAAGGATCATTTGTAACATCAATCTTTAAAACTAATTCATACAAATTAGGATGATATGTAAAAACTAATTTTGTAATTGGTCTAGGTAAAAAAGATTTAGATTTATTATTAAAATTACAAGAATATTTTGGTGGAGTCGGATCTATAATTATAAATAAAAATGAAAATATGGTTTTATATTCAGTAGGTAAAATTGAAGATTTAATTAATATTATAATACCACATTTTAAAAATTATTCTTTAATAACTCAAAAAGGAGCTGATTTTATTTTATTTGAAAAAATTGTTAAAATTATGACAAAAAAAGAGCACTTAAATATTGAGGGATTATCCACAATTATTAATATTAAATCATCAATGAATTTAGGATTATCAGATATTATTAAATCTAACTTTAATAATATTATACCTATTGATAGACCTGTTATAATCGCTAATAATATTCCAGAACCTAATTGAGTTTCTGGGTTCGTAACAGGTGAAGGAAATTTTGATGTAAGAATTAATCAATCTAAAAGCATTAAAAAATGATATAATGTTTCATTAAGATTTAGAATTTATCAAAATGAAAGAGATATTAAATTACTTGAATTATTAATTAAATATTTAGGTAGAATAGAACAATCCAAAAATACACGAGTAGCAACTTTAATAATAACTAAAATTTCAGATATTAATAATATAATTATTCCATTTTTTGAAAAAAATCCGGAACTAAATTATTAGATTATTTAGATTGATGTAAAATATTAAATCTAATAAATGATAGATCACATTTAACTATAGATGGATTAAATTTAATTCGAACAATTAAATCCTCTATGAATAAAGGTAGAAAATAAAAATTTTTAAAAAAAATTGTACGATAAATTTGATAACCATGTTTATTTATTCATTATTTGTTTTTGTTTTAATTTCAAATTTAATATCCAATGTAGCTTATAATTTTGCTATTACTAGTTCAATTATTTTGTGTTTAGGATTATCAGTTACCATATTTTTAGGTGTAAGCATTATGGCTATTTCTAAACATCAATTAAAATTTTTCTCATTTTTTGTGCCAGCAGGTTGTCCTTTACCTTTAGTTCCATTATTAGTTTTAATTGAATTAATTTCTTATTTTGCTAGAGCTGTTAGTTTAGGTTTACGATTGTTTGCTAATATTGTAGCTGGACATACACTTATGGTTATTTTATCTACATTTTTATTTAAACTATTTTCATTAAGTATATTAATATTTTTATTAACTTTATTTCCATTTATTATATTTGTAGGAATTATTGGATTAGAATTGGCAGTTTCATTTATTCAAGCATATGTATTTACTCTTTTAGCATCTTCATATATTAAAGATGCTGAATATTTACATTAATTTATATTTATTTTTTATTATAAATTAAATATGAACTAGAATTTATATTTAATATTATATAAACATATAATAATGTTCCTTTTTGTAATCTTAAATATTAATACTGTTTATAAAAAAATATAATTTATTTTTATTTAATTTATAAATTAAACTTATTCCTGTTATAAATCTTATATTTTATATTTTATATTTTATATTTTATATTTTATATTTTATATTTTATATTTTATATTTTATATTTTATATTTTATTTTACAGGTTTTTTTTATTTTAAATCATACCATTTTTTTAATTTATATTTTTTAAAAACTCTAAAAAGTATAAAATAATAAGTAAAATAATTATTAGAACTTTATTAGATTAATTATTTGTATTATTTAATTATTTTTTGAATTATTCTTTAAAAGAAGAATATGAAAAATTTATATATTTATAAATATAAATTAAAATACAGATTTTAAATCTTAAATTTAATTAAGAGCTTAATTTTGACTCTGATTTAGTTTTTTGCTTTTAAGTTAAGGCATGCAAATTTATTTAAAATAATTATTTTAAAAGTATAGGGGTGAGTAAAATTAGCAATTAAGTTCCTTTAAGTTCTTTTAAATAAAGAATAATAAATTAATAAAAAAATTTAAAAAAGAATTTTTCCTGCTTTAAGATCTTTGCTAAACCAATTAGGTAGTTGGTAAAATTAAATTGAAATAATAGTTCACCAAGCCTACAATTGGTAGTCATATTTGAAAAAATTATTGACCACAGTGGGAATGAAATATCCCTCGTTGTATTAACCAGCAGCCGCGAATATTTGTCAATGCTCAAAAGAGTGAACAAGTTAAAAAGTATCTATTTAATAGAAAAATTTATTATTAATAATGATATAATAAATTTGTAAGTGCCGACCAACACCTGTGCCAGAAGTCTCGGTAATACAGGAGGCGCTAAACTAATCTTCATAATCAGGCTTAAAGCGTAATTAGACAAACTCTTAAAAGAGTATAGAATTTTATAATAGGAAAATAAAATGTTCAGTGTAGTGTCGACATACTATGATACTGAATGGAATACTAAAAGCGAAAGCAATTTTCCAATATAAATCAACGTTAATTTACGAGGGCGGAGATAAAAAAGCAGATTAGAACCTGCGTATTCTCCGCTGTAAACAATGAATGGTCATTTTTATTTTAAATTATTTTGACGCGAAAGCTTTAACCATTCCGCCTTGCGAGTAGACTTGCAAAAGTGAAATCAAAAAAAATAGTCGGTTTCGAAGCAAACGGAGTGGCGCATGTTGTTTAATTCGATTGTCCGCGAAAAATCTTACCATAACTTGAATAAGTTTAAAAATATTAAATAATAATTTAAATTATTTAAACTTACAGGTGCTGCATGGCTGTCGTCAGTTCATACCGTAAGGGTTTAGGTTAATTCCACAAATGAACGCGATCCTCATTGTTAATTTAAACTTAACACTGTTATTATAATGATGACTTGAAAGAGGGCAAAGACAAGCCTTTATGACCCTAATGTTATGGGCTACAAACGTGCTACAAAAATTTTTACAAAATGAAGCAATACTATAAGGAGAAGCTAATCATTAAAAAAAATTATAGACGAATTGAATGTCTGAAACTTGACTTCATGAAGTAGGAATTCCGAGTAATCGTTGATCATAAGACGCAACGGTGAAGTTTTAATTCGTGATGACCTAATTGTCCGTCACTGGGGCAAAATTTATTTTAGTAGAAGATAGCAAAATTTAATATTTGTTAAATTATTTAATAATTTATTTAATTAAATTAGTTCAATAAATTTTAATTATTAAAGGTTGTTAATTTAAACTAAATAAATAATACCTCAAAAGTCGTAGCAGAGTAGCCCGGCTAGAAAGTCGGGCTGTATTATAATTCACTTTTTATTTAAACCACCACCACTTAATTTTTTTTTGAAAATTTTTATATGAATTTGTTGATAAAATATTTAATAATAAATCATAATCTAATTAATATAATATTAATATAAATATATTAATATAATAAAAAAACTAATCAAAAAACTTAAAATAAGTTCAAATAATACATTTTGATATATAATTAAAAACTTTTAAAAATAAATCATTTTCAAATATAATAAATTTAATATATAAAAAATATATATTTTTTTGAAAAAGTTTTTTTATAAATTTAAAATTTTTTCAAAAAAAACAAAGAGAAAAATATTATTTTATTAATAATTTATTAATAAGATTTTAATATTTAATTATGTTATTTAAATATATATAATATACTTAATATAAAATTAAAAAAATTTTATAAAAAAAAAGGAATAGTTTTCATTGGAAAGATAAGTCATTTGCTAAATGGCAGAGATTTTCTCTTATGGGTTCGACTCCCATCTTTTCCAAATTGTTAATATATATATAATAAAAACATATTAGCAATATTTAAATTTATTTAAAACTAAAAAAATTAAATATAAATTATTTAATTTTTTAATATATTATTTATATTTAATTTTTTAAATTTAATTTTAAATTATTCGTTCCAAAGTACCCTAAGGAAAAACTATAAAAATTAAAACATGACTTGATCTTTAATTTTATTTATTATTGGTTTATTAGGTTTTATTCTTAATCGAAATAATGTTATTTTAATGTTAATTTCAATTGAAATAATGCTTTTATCTGTAACTTTAATTCTTTTAATTAATTCAATATCTTATAATGATAATCTAGGTCAACTAGCTGCATTATTTATTATTGCATTAGCTGGTGCAGAATCTGCTATTGGATTATCTATTCTTATAGTTTATTATAGATTAAATGGAGTAATATCTCTAACCGGCATTACAAAAATTAATTAAAATTTTAATTAAAAAAAATTAATTTTACTTATTATAACCGTTGTAATAAATAATAAAAATGTATTTATTAATATTATATTTACCTTTAGTAGGTTCTATTTCAGCAGGTCTATTAGGTAGAAAAATTGGTACTTCAGGTAGTCAATTTGTCACAATAGCTTGCCTTGCTGGATCTTCATTCTTAGCTTTATTGTCTTTTTATGAAGTAGCACTTTGCGCATCACCTGTTACTATAAATTTAGGTTCTTGAATCAATTCAAACTTATTAATAATTAATTGATTATTTTTGTTTGATAGTATTTCTGTAACTATGTTATCAATTGTTTCTGTGGTGCTGTGTAATTTGGGAAATTACTGTTTGTGCCATAAATTATCAAACTCCGGGGACCCCCTAAAGCTTTTGATACCAAACTTAATTTGAAAAAATTGATGTGGATGAATTAATTATTCATGTATGGTAATAAGTCAAAAGATAATCGAAAGAGCAATGGATTATCGCGGATCTAAATCAATAATTATTTTTTTAAAATTTTTTTAAGATTAATTATTGTAAAAGAGCAACGAGTAAACGGTAATTACACAGGATATATTCCTGTGTTAAGATATACTCTAAAGGGTTTCTAAAGAAATCATCAAATCAAAATCCCATCTAACCAAATTTATATTAAAACTTTTTACAAAAATTTTCATACATCTTGTATTGATTTTTCTCAAGATTCACAAAATATTCACCCTTGATTTATATCTGGTTTTACAGATGCAGAGGGATGTTTTTTTATTTCAGTATATAAAAATGAGAAATTTAAATTAGGTTGAACTTTTGGATTAAAATTTCAAATTGAGCTTCATAATAAAGATGAAGCTTTATTACATAAAATTAAAAATTATTTTGATGTTGGTATAATTAGTAAAAAAAACACTAATATTGTAAAATATCAAGTGCAATCTATTAAAGATTTACAAATTATAATTTTACATTTTGAAAACTATCCTCTTATTACACAAAAAAGAGCGGATTATCTGTTATTTAAACAAGTCTTTGATTTAATTAAAAATAAGGACCATTTAACTCAGAAAGGATTGGATAAAATTATTGCATTAAAAGCTGTTCAAAATAATGGTTTATCTAAAAACTTACAAAAAGAGTTTTCAAATATTGTTCCTGCTGATATACCTAAAATAATTAATAAAAAAATATTTAACCCTAATTGATTAGCAGGATTTGTAAATGGAGATGGTTCATTTGGAATAAAAATTCAAAATTCTATTACAACAAATTCAGGTTATATAATTTCTTTACAATTTAGAATTTATCAACATGTTAAAGATGAATTACTATTTCAAAGTTTTGAAAAATATTTAAATTGTGGTAAGGTTTATAAACATTCTACTAAATTTATAAGTTTTTCAGTGTTTAAATTTTCTGAAATAGTTGATAAAATAATTCCATTTTTTCAAAAATATCCTCTTCAAGGTATAAAATCTAAAGATTTTACAGATTTTTGTAGTGCCGCTGATTTAATAAAAAATAAATCTCATTTAACCGATGAAGGATTGAATAAAATACGTGTTTTAAAGGAAGGGATAAATACAGGGCGTAAGTTTCATTAATTAAAATTTTTAAATTATAAAATTTGTATGATAAATTTGATTGCCTTGTTCACTTTTTATACATATTTATTCTATTTATTATATGTCTGGAGAACCTCACCAACAAAGATTTTTTTCTTTTTTATCATTATTTACATTTTTTATGCTTGTTTTGGTGGCTGGTGGTAATTTTTTAGTGCTTTTTTTAGGTTGAGAAGGTAATTTTTTATGCCTTAAATGATATAATAATGAAATATTAAATAATTTTTTTTTATTTTCTTGATTATTATTTATTTTTGATGTTGTAAATCAATCATTTATTACTGATATTGTAAATCAAAACATATTAGAAAATGTAATAATTTATCCAATTTTAAATAATAAAAATTTAAGTTCTACTCAAAGAATAGGTCCTCATAATATAGACATAATTTCTATAATTATAGGTTCAGTTTTAGGTGATTCCCATTTAGAAAAAAGACAAAATGGGGTTGGTACTAGAATTATTTTTGAACAATCTAATAGAAATGTTGAATATTTAATGTGATTTCATAAATTTTTTGCAGAAAGAGGTTATTGTAGTTCTAATATTCCTAAGTTAAATATAAGAATAAGAGAAAGAAGTAAAATAAATTATCACTATCGAATTAATAGTTATACTTTTCAGAGTTTTAATTGAATACATGAAATGTTTTATAAATTGGATACAAATAATAAATTCATTAAAATTATTCCTAATAATTTATCTGATTATTTAACTCCTTTAGCTTTAGCTATTTGATTTTCTGATGATGGTTCTAAACTTAAACAAGGTGCAAAAATAGCTACAAATTGTTTTACATTATCAGAAGTTCAGTTTTTATGTAAAATATTATATAATAAGTATAAATTAATAGCTACACCTCAAAAAGATGGAAAAGGAAAACACACATTATATATTCACAAAAATTCTATGGTTGATTTTTCAAATTTAATTAAACCTTATATGAAAAAATCATTACATTATAAATTAGGTGTATATTAAATATAATTTTAATAGTCATTAATTTATGGCTAAATTTTTAATAATCAAATTATTATTTCATAGTAAAAAATATTAACTCTTAAGTAATTTAAATGAAGAATAAGAGGAATTAATTATTTAAACTATTAAAATTTAACTGTTTATTTAATAAATATTTTTTGCAACATTATTGAAAACGATCAAAAAAATAAGCATTATTTTAAGATCGTCGGTTTCATTTAAAATCGCGATCGACTAGTTCAATAGTGGGTGGCTGAAATGCTGCTTAATGCATAGTCAGAATCTTTATTATTACTTATAATAATTAATTGTTATAAATTTACTTAAATTAAGTAATAAATACCAAGGCTATTCATAAATCCTTTTTTGGTAAAATAGTACAGAGAAATAAATAAAATGCTTTTTTATAATAATTATTATAGTTAAAATTATTTGTTTTTAAGGTTTGATTGGAGTTTCTTCATACTTATTAATTAATTATTATTATACAAGAATTGCTTCTAATAAAGCAGCTATATTAGCATTTAATCAAAATAGAGTTGGAGATTGGATACTTTCTGTCTCATTTTTTTTGATTATAGCTGTTTTTGGATCTTTAGATTTTGATGTTATTTTTTCATTAGTACCTTCTATTAATTCTACTTTAATTACAATAATTTGTATTTTATTATTTATAGGAGCAGGAGCTAAATCTGCTGTTTTAGGGCTTCATTCTTGATTACCAGGTTCAATGGAGGCTGAAATCAAAATATTTTTAAATATTAAATATATTTAATTATTTTTTATAATTCCTTTATTAATTTATTTTGTTTTAATTTTAATTTTTTCTGAAAATAATTTACTTGAATTTACTTCTAAATTTATTAGTTCTATTATTTCTGCTATTTGCAAAGTAATAAACTTCATTCTATATTTAAATAATAATAATGTTATAACTGATACTGAATTAGATTATAATATATATTTCTATAATTTTAATCCTATAATTTATGCTATAACAGGAAGTTTAAACTTTAAACTTTAAAGTTTACTTGGGGATGGTCATTTAAGATTTACACATAAAGATAAAAATGGTAAACCTACAGGTAATGCATTATTAGCATTTACTTTAAAATCTTATGATTATACTTATTACTTATGAGGTAAAATATATAGCAGTATAGTAACTAAAACTCCTCCAAGACCTTGACCTACACCAAAAAGTGGTTTACCTATTCAACAATATGCATTTAACACAAAATCTTTACCTATTTTAACAGAACTTTATAATAATTGATATTTTTTATCTAAAGATTTAGGTAAATTTGTTAAAATATTACCAACTAATATATTAGATGTTTTAAGTCCAATAGGTTTAGCAATATGAATTATGGATGATGGTTATTAAAATAATGGGGTTATTCTTTGTACAGATAATTTTACTAATGTTGAAATAAAAAGACTTGTTGAAGTTTTAAACTTAAAATTTAATTTAAAAGCTACAATTTTTAATAGAAATAATAAGTGTTGAAGAATAAGGATAAGTGGAAAACCAGACAACATTTTAAAATTAAGAGAAATAGTTAAACCTTATTTTATTGATTCAATGCTATATAAATTAGGAATTGATAAATAAGATAAGTCAATTATAATTAAAAAAAATTCAATTTACAAAGAAATATATAAAAAAAATTTTAAAAATAGTAGGGGCCTCTTTAAAGCTCACTATATGCTGGAACATCCTTAGAGCTTTTGATACTATTAAAAATTCTGTTTAATTATTAATTATATAAATTAATTATTTACAAGTAAAAATTCAAAAGATTGGACAATCAGCAGGAAACCAAACTATTTAATTTTATATAATTAAAAAGAAGAAGTATTCTAAAGACTACTCCTGTTTAATTATTTTAAATTAAACGGAAGTAGGTTCCTCAGAGACTACACGTGATACTTAATTTAATTATTATTATTATTCTCTTATTTCTTGAATTAAAGAAAATTTGGTAGATAATCTGCTTTTTAAAAAAAGGCAAAATAATTTAATTAAGATGATATAGTCCTATCTGTAATTAAAATTACAGTTAAAATTCAACAGGAAGCCTACACCTGTTTCTAGTTTATTACATGCTGCTACTCTTGTTACTGCTGGGGTTTATCTTTTAATAAGATCTAGTCCATTATTAGAATTTAGTTCTACTACTTTATTTTTTATTACTATAATGGGATCATTAACAACTATTTTTGCAGCTACAAGTGGTATGTTACAAAATGATTTAAAAAGAATTATTGCTTTTAGTACAATATCACAATTAGGATATATTTTCATCGCTATTGGTCTTTCACACTATGATTTTGCTTTATTACATATAACATTACACTCAGCTTTTAAAGCTTTATTATTTTTAGGTGCAGGTTGTATAATACATAGTATGTCTAATCAACAAGATATAAGAAAATTAGGAGGACTTATTTATTTTTTACCTTTTGTATATACAGTAATGTTAATAGGATCTCTTAGTCTAATGGCTTTACCTTGATTAAGTGGATTTTATTCAAAAGATTTGATTTTAGAATTAGCATACGCTAATTATACTATAAAAGGATATATTGCTTGATTTTTTGGAACTTTAACAGCCGGTATAACTGCATGATATTCTTTTAGATTAATAACTTTAACTTTCTTAATTACCCCTGCTGGACCTGTTAAAAATTATAATAATGTTCATGAACCTTCTTTAAGTGCCATTATTCCTTTAATTTTTCTATCTATTTGTAGTATTTTCTTAGGTTATATAACTAGCGAAGCATTTGGAGGTTTAGGATCAAATTTTTTTAATAATAGTATTTTTATTCATCCGGACCATATAAATATTGTTGAAGCAGAATTTTCTTTACCTATTATTATTAAATTAGCTCCTGCTATTTTAACTATTGTAGGTGCTTCTGCTGCAGTTTTATTATATTTATTATATCCAAGATTCTTATTTAAATTAACTAATAATAATTTTAATATGGCTATTTATACATTTTTAAATGGTAAATATTTATTAGATATTATTTTAAATTCATATATAATAAGAGGAGGAATGTCTTTAGGTTATATTTTATCTAAATATTTAGATCGAGGAGTATTTGAATATCTAGGACCTAATGGTTTAACATTATTATTTAACAAATTAAGTTTTAGATTAAATAGACTTGATGATGGAATTATTACTAATTATGTTAGTTATATTATTATTTTTATTTTATTTATTAATATTTTTTTAATTACTTATTTTTTTAATGAATATATAGGAGCATTAACAAATGTTTTAAATATTTTTCCATCAATTGGAGAATATTTAGTACACTGATTAATTTTTTTTATTTCTTTATTATTTATTTTAATTTTAAAGTATTAAAATAGTTTTATTATTAATTTTTAAATAATAAATTATAATTTGGATATTTATTAAATTTTTATTAAATTAATTTTTTTTAATTCAAAATATAGTTATTTTATTAATTTATTTTAATCTTTAATTTATTAAAAAATATTTGCTCGGTTTCTTCTTTTTTAATTAATTAAAAAAATCAAATTAAAAAGTGATGATTATTAATAAATAACTTAATTTTTTACTTTTAATCTATCCTTACTATTATTTATATTAATATTTATTATTTATTATTTATTTTTATTATTTAATTTATTTTTATGATTAATATTAATAATTTTAATATTATTAATAAAAATTTAAATTAGTCTAAAAGTGGTGGAATTAGTTTAGTGGTAAAACTACATATTGTGGCTGTGTTATCAAAAGTTCAAATCTTTTATTTCACCCTTTTAATAATTTTTTTTAGTTAAATAAAATAATATTATACAACAAATAATTTATAAGAGCTTAGTATAGTGGATATTACGTTGATTTCCAAAATCAAAATAGGTTGTTCGATCCGACCAGTTCTTGAATTAATTAATATTAATTATACCGTAATTATAATTATTAAATATAAATAAAATTCATAAGGGTTTTTAGCTTAATGGTAAAGCTTCTTTTTGTCATGAAGATATTGCCAGTTCGATTCTGGTAAAACTCGAATAATATTGTATAAAATTAAATTAGTAGAGTATTAACAAAATTAGAAATTCCTATTACTTAATTAACACCAATAGGAGTTAAAATTACTCAGTCTTATTGAAAAGATGAAACAAAGAATGTTTCTATTACTACGTTTGGAAAAAAGAAAACAATAGTATTAAGATTAAAAGTTATTAATGAAGAAACTGGAAAACCTGTAATTAATACAAGAAAACAAGTAGAAGCAATAATTCCAAATGTCATACATTCTTTAGATGCAAGTCATTTAATTATGATAATAAATGAGCATTATAATTCATCTGATTATCCTATAATAACAAATCATGATTGTTTTGGAACTTTACCAAATAATGTGAAAAATTTAGAAATAATAGTAAAGAAAATGTTTATTGAATTATATTCAAAAGAAAACTTTTTAGAAAAATTTTATTTAATACAAATTGAATCAATAATTGATAATAATTATTTAATTATAAATAAAAAAGAAACTAAAAAAAATATTTTAAATAAATTAGAAAAAATATTTAAAGAATTTGAAATTAAAAATAAAACACTTCAATTAGAAGAATGTTATGATTTAATTAAAAATTCATTTAAGAATAGTAAAAATATTATATTACAAATTGATGATGATTATTTAGACAATAAAAAATTTGCTAAATTAAAATTAATTAAAGTAATTAATATAATAAATATTCCTGATGTTCCTAAATATGGAAATCTTGAATTAGATAAAATAATTAATTCTAAATATATTATTACTTAAAATATATTAAATATATTTAATTTAATTCATATAATTTATTTAATTAGTATAAAAAGGTCGCTAGTTAAAAGAAAAATACCTTTGTTCTTAATTTAAATTTAAAGTAAAACAATGACTATAAATAATATTAATATATTTTTACTTTGTATAATATTAGAAATAACTAAAGATGAAATAACTTATTATAAAATAAAAATAAATAATCTTAGAGATGCTGAAAATTTATATTGTAATAGTAATATAAAAAAATTTGATACTCAAAATAATAATTATAATTCTAACTTATTAGAAGAAGAATTTAATAAATTAACATCAAAATTTTTGTTAAAATATTTCTTAAACTATAAATTACTATATGATGAAGATTTTCCTTTTAAAAATAATGAAATGAATGTATTATTTATTCATTTTAAAGAAAAAGAAAATATTAATAATTTAGAAAAATCAATTAATAAATATTTAGTAAAAACATTGAATTTTGCAAAAGGTGAACATGTATTAAATATGAATATTATAAATGATCAATTTAATTGATCTATTATTCCTATTCATTTAAAAATTGAAATTATTAATGAATTTAATTATTTAATTGATAATTTAAATAATTTCAAAGCAGAATATTTAGATATTAATGAATTTATTATTTAATTAATAACTAAAAAAACTGCATATAAGTATTTATTTAACTTATATACAGAAAAATAAAAGTGGAAAAAAACTTTTTTTCCTCCCTGTTCTTAATCGGACAGGGAGGTTTTTTTTTAATATTTATTCTATTTATTAATTGTTCGTAAACTGTAAATTATTCATGGATATCAAAAGGTTTTGTATTTATATAAGTTTCATTCTTATATATGAGTTCCCTTTTATTTCCTGTAACCATTAATGAATATTCATCAGGTTTAATTTGGATATGACCTTTTTCTAATTTTCTAACTCATTTAACTTGAGGTATTTTAAATGTTGATTGATCAGAATTTTTTAATAATAGTTTTTTAACTCTATCAAATGTTAAATCAGGTATTTTTTTAGATACATCTTTATATTTACTAATATTTTTAACTCCTTTAATTTTAGCACTTAATGTTTCATTATTGTTTTCATCTAATTTTAAACCTATATATACTTTAGGAGATAAATAAAGAACTTTATAATATTTTTTTTCTAATTCCATTTTACCTAATTCTTTACCTATATATTTTGTATCTAATTCACCTTCTATTGCTATAGAATCTGTATCTGAATAATACAACATATCATTTTTAAATTGAGACATATGTATTCTTCCATAAGCAGTGATTGATGAAGCAACAGAAACTGAAATATTTTTAAAAGCATGTTTTTGAGATATTAAATCATTAATTACTTTTTTATAACTGATTAAAGTTTTACCATTATTAAAATCATTAATATCTTCTATTTCTATATTATCATCTAATTCCATAATTTCAGCTAATTCATCACTAACTATTTCATGAAATTCACTATCTGGTTTCATACCAAATCGACCATATAAACTATTTAATAATAATTTTGCAATTCAATTTAATACTGAACCTTTTTTATTCTCCTCTTTAATCTTATATAATTGCATAACATAATCATTAAAGATATATCCTTTATCAAAAAGATATCCTTTTTCTATAGTGAATTTATAACCATATTTTTGAGAATTATATAATTCTTCTGAAAAATATCAACCAGATCAAGTTCCTGTAGGACAAATAGTTTTAACTAAATTATTAACTTTATGTTTTTTCTGAAGTATTGGTGCATACATTTCTGGTGCTTCTATATTACAATAAAAAAATCCAAATGGTTTATCATTTTCTATATTAAAAATATATTTTCACATTTCTAAAATATTTCCTTCAAAATAAACTGGATTACCTACTGGCATTGGATTATTTAACATACAAGATGGATATAATGATTTTACATCATATACATTAATATTTTCACCATATGGTTTATAAACATCTACATGTCCTCCTGTATAAGACTTTTTAATATCTTCATAAATTTTACCTATAATTATAGGAATTTGCATATCTTTTTGTAAAAACTTTGTTCTATATATTCTAAATGCTAATGAGGAAATTGTAGGTGTTTTCATAATATCTACATTTCAATTTTGAAAAATAAATAAACTAAATTTATCAATTACTTCATATAAAACTTTTACATCATTTTCACAATAAGTTATTGTTTCTTGTTTTAAATCTCATTCTTTAGTTTCAAATTTTTTATAATATTCTAAATAATCTATTTCAGTTACTTTATCTTCATAAAAATATTTGTAGATTGGGCATTTACCTTTATAATCAAATTCTGTTAAAGAAATTTCAGAATTTACAAATTCATATGGAAAAATATCTTTTTTTATTGAATCACAAAAAGTTTTACCTAATTCATCTAAACTTGATTGAAGTAATAAATATGAATCTCTAAATGAAATTGAATGTTTATAATTAGAAGGATTTAATTTAAAATCATTTTTATTTTGTGTTTGTAAATTATTTTTATTTAAATCATCTTCTAATTCAAATTCATTATTTTGAATTATTTTTTCCTTTATATTTTTAGATTCAAAAAATATTTTAGTTTCAATAAATCTATCTTCCCTAATTATTGGTTTAATCAACAAATTTAATTCACTAAATATTTTCATTAAAAATATACCATCAAAATATGAGAAATTATGTGAATATACTTTATAACCTGAATATTTAGATTTTAATAAATATGAAATTGTATCTTTCAATAAAGATTTAGATTGATCTTCAATTGAATATAAATTATTATCATTTATATAATCTAAAATATAAAAAGATTTAGTATTTTTACCATCATAAATTGAAGAACAATATGGATACATTATTCCATCAACTATTTTAGTTTCTAAATCTAAAGTTATAAACTTCATAGATCTAAAATAACTTTCTTTAATTGGTGAAATAAATTTTTATTTCATTTCTTTGTTCAAAATGAAAATTCGTTTTCCTTCTTCATAAATATAAATTTTATTTTTAAGAGTTCTTTTGAAATAATTTAAATTTTTACTTATAAAATTTTCATTAATTACTAAAGTATCTGTAAAGGAAAATAAAACTTTATTATAAATTTTATAATCTACTTCAATTTTTAATTCTTTAATCTTAATTGAATAATTAATTTTAGATTTAGTATGATTTTTATTTAATTTTATAACTGTTGCTGAAGTATAATCTTTAGAAATAGTACAATGACCTCATTTTGTAAAATCCATTGTATTAGGTAAATTATATCCTTTAAAAGTTACTTTTTCTTCTTTCTTTGGTATTTGAGAATCTTTTGATTTAATTATTTTACTTTTTAATTCTTTTTCAGGCATTAATTCTTTAATTTTTGATACAGAAACTATTTTATAACTAATATATAAATTTAAAGGTAAAATATCATTATAATTTTCTATAAATAAATCAAAATAATTTACATATGTTTCAATTAATATTTTAATATCTTTATAATTATTGAAATTTTTGTGATCATTTAAATCAAAATACAATTCTTGTTTTTTACCTAAAGTTAATATTTGTGAGCCTTTTGTTTTAAAAAGACCACGTCTTTTTACTCGACCATCTTTAATTGCATCATAATATTCTAATCTTAATAATATTAAAATTAAAAAATTTTTATTTGATCTATCTTCTAATTTTAATAAAATATTTTGATGAAAAGATTTAATAATTTTTTTAAAATTTGTAGTTAAATATTTAAGAATATAAGTCATATAAACACTAGTACTTCCAAACATAAATCATGATGATGATTCTATTTTTTGAAAATTTAATTCTAATTTAAATACTTGTCATTTATTTAATAATGGTGAATTTATTTTCATTGTTTTGATTTTTTAAAATTTAAATTTAAATTTAATTTAAGAATAGAGGAAAATATATATTTATTAAATAAGTGACCTCTTTATACTTATTTTAATTTAAAGTGGTATGATTTAATTAAAATAATATTAATGATTAATAATTATATAATATAAACTTTTATTTTAATATTTTGAATATTCTAAATATTCTATTTTCATTTGAATATTATTTATATTTGTATTATAATTTTCTAATCATTTTGATTCCATATAATCTGAATCTTCTTCATTTTCTGGATTAATATATCCTAACTTTTTCATTAAAGGTCAATATACTTCTGATAAAAAAATATAAGAATCATCTTCAAAATTATCATCATAAAGAATATCTCAATATCTTATATCAAAACTAGGTAAGACTCTTTCATAATTAATTTCTTTATTTAATAATGTATATGTTATTTTTAAATAAATATTTTTTACTTCATTATAATTTTTCTTATAATCTCTTTCACATCTATGTTTAAATATAAATCATGATAATTTTTTAAATCTATTTATATATTTAAATAAAGTATAACTTCCACCTATTTTATATATTAAATCTTCATTATCTGTTCATAAATTAAATATATAAGGTTTTGGTAAAACCCAATCTTTAGGTGTATTATCTAGTAATTTAATTTGATTAATTTTAAACTCTATTATTAATGAATTATCATTTTCTAATACTTCATAACCTTTTGATAATCCTAATGATGCTCGATCATAAATAATTTGTTCTCTTAACCATTGAGGATAACTTAATAATTCTTCATTTGTTACTCATAATGATTTTATATTATATTTTGTTAAATTTGTATTCATTTTAATTCTGTGTTTTAATTTTTTAAAAATTGAGGAAAATTTTATTTTAATAAGCGACCTCTTTTTACTTATTAAAATTTATTTAATATTTAATTATATATAAAATAAAACTAATATTACTAACTTTATCAATAAATAATAAAATAATGAAAGTATAATTATTTTTATTAATAATTGTTTTTTATCACTTAATAAATTATAATTTTCTCGTATTTTTTCTATACTTGTTTTTATTATTAATTCTACTAAACTAAAAATCTGTGGATAAGTAAATGAATATCAATTTACTATTCTATTTAAAAATAAAAATTCATATCCATTTATTCTAATATAATAATAAATATAATTTATTACAGATAAAATTAAACCTAAAAATAATAATAATATTCTAATAAATATATAAAAAAATAAAAAAATAAAAATAGCTACTAATTGTATCATAATTTTTTTAAAAAAAATTATGATACAATTAGTAGTAAGAAAAGTCTTAATTTATGGATTTAGAAGATATATATATCCAAAAATGTCTTTATTAAATTTTCAAATAATTTGAACTCATTTACTTAACAATTTTAAATCTTTACCTTTAATATCATTAATTTCAACAGGATCATCATTGTTAAGTAATCAACATGTTGTTAGAGTACTAACAGCAGAAAAAGTATTAGAACCTATAGTAAAATCAAATAATATATTAAAATCAGAAATAAATGGATATATGTATTCATATTTTCATCACTTTTTTTTAAGTGGCATGGTTAAGAGAATATATTTTCTTGATTAATATCCCTATATACCCCCATTAAAGGTCAATATATTTCAAAAGTAAAAATAGCAGAATCATCATCCATATTATCATTAAAAAGAATATCTCAATATCTCACATTGAAAGTCGGTAATACTTTTTCATAATTATTTTCAAAATTTAACACATCTTTACATACTAAAGTATAAGTTATATTTAAATAAATATTTTTAACTTGTTTATAATTTTTTTTTTAGTTTGTAAAATTTTTTGTATTTATTTATATTAAAAGTAGTTTAGTATAAATATTATATACAAAATATATTTGATTTTTTTTAATCATATAATTTAAAAAATTGTTATTTTAATTAATTAAAATAGAATAAATTTAATTTAAATAAGAACTTAGTATAGTGGTTAATACAATGATCTTCAAAATCATTAAGGGTTGTTCAATCCAATCAGTTCTTGTATTTTAATTTTAATTGAAAAAATTATTTTAATAAAAAAATATTATAATAAAATTTTAATTTATAGCTTTTAAAGGATTATATTTAATATATAAGTAAAATTTATTAATATGTCAGTTCAATTCTGACAAAGCTCTATATTATTACTTTTTTTAAATTATATTTATATATAATTAAATAATAGTAAATTTTAAATCTATAATTCATTTTAATTAGGTGCTGGCTATTTTTTTTAAATATGCAAATGTACACATTATTAGATTTAATTATTAAAATATGCTTATTGTATGACCAATTTTTATTCTTTTTTTATTTTTTTATTTTATTTTATTTTATTGGTCTAAAAAATTTTTTTTAGTACTTTAATTAGGTTTAATTAAAACCTAATTTATATTTAAATTAAACATGAACTCATTAAATATATTTTTAGAAATATTAACCATTATATCTATAATTTCAGCACTTTGTGTTATTACCTCAACTAATCCTGTACTTTCTATTGTATTTTTAATTGTTTTATTTATTAATGTTGGAATTTATCTTATATTAATAGGATTACAATTTATAGGACTTAGTTATTTGCTTGTTTATGTAGGTGCAATGTGATGTGGGATATTACTAATGTGCCATAAACTATCAAACTCCGGAAACCCCCTAAAGCTTATAATATCAAGCTATATTCGAAAGACTATAAGTGGCTGAACTAATTATTCAGGTAAGGTAACAATTTATAAGATGATTGAAAATGAAATGGGCTATCGCGGATCTAAGTCAATAATTGTCTTTTTATTACAACAATTTAAAATTAATTGTTTAAATTTAATGAAAAAATCAATTATTGTAAAAGAGCAACGAGTAGACGGTAGTTATACGGGATTAAAATTTAATCCAGTGTTAAGGTGTACTCTAAAGAATTTCGAAAGAAATTATCAAGTCAGAATCCCTTCTAACCAAATTTATAATAAAACGTTTGTTAGAAACTCTCATAATTCTTGTGTTTTTCCTTATAATAATTCACAAATTATTCACCCTTGATTTTTATCCGGTTTTATAGATGCTGAGGGTTGTTTTTTAATTGAATCATCTAAAAATGCTAAATATAAAACCGGTTGAAAAATGGAATTAAGATTTGAAATAGGTCTTCATAGTAAAGATGAAGCTTTATTAAATAAAATTAAAGACTATTTTGGTGTAGGTACTATTTATAGAGAAGGACAAAATATTGTAAGATATCGTGTTAAATCTATTAAAAATTTATCTATAATAATTCTACTTTTTAATAAATATCCTCTTATTACACAAAAAAGAGCAGAATTTTCATTATTTAAACAAGCCTTTGATTTATTTAAAAATAAATAACATTTAACTCATGAAGGATTAAATAAAATTGTATTATTAAAAGCTGTTTTAAATAAAGGAATATCTGAAAACTTAAAAACAGAATTTTCAAATATTTCTCCAGCTGATATACCTAAAGTTATTAATCAAAATATTTTAAATCCAAATTGATTATCGGGTTTTGTTGATGGTGATGGATCTTTTGAAATTAATATTAAAAAATCTTTAACAATAAAATCAGGTTATCAAATTTCATTACAATTTAGAATTGGTCAACATGTTAAAGATAAAATTTTATTACAAAGCTTTGAGAATCCTTTTAATTGTGGTAATGTTTATAAATATTCTAATAATATTATAATTTATTCAGTGATTAAATTTTTTGATATTATAAATAAAATTATTCCATTTTTTTTAAAACTTATCCTCTTCAAGGTGTAAAATCTAAAGATTTTACAGATTTTTGTAGTGCTGCTGAGATAATAAAAAGTAAATCTCATTTAACCGATGAAGGTTTAAATAAATTATATAAATTAAAGGAAGGTATGAATAGAGGTAGGGAATTTCCACAATTATAAATTTTGTATGATAAATATGACTGCCTAGGCAATAATTGTACTTTTTCTTTTTATTATTATGATGCTTAGTGTTGAAACATTATCAGTTGTTGAAGTAAAATATAGTTATAATAAATTATTACCTTTAATTTATTCAATTTTTATTTTATTTATAATACTATTATTAAATATAATTCCTTCTTTTTTTATAGATTATACAAATATAAGTTTAATTAAAGAAATATATTTTACAATTAATAATTTAATTTTTAATTTTAAAGATGAGTTATTTAATTTAAATAATAATTCATCTTTTTTGGCTTCTTTATTATTTGAACCTAATTTTTTAGACTCAAATTCTTGAATTAGTACTATTTTAAAAAAATATAATAATAGTTCTAATAATAATATTGAAGATTATTCTTTAATAAATATTAATACTTTTGGAGAACCTTCAACTCTTTTATTAAAAAATTTACAAATTAATACATTAGGTGAATCTATATATGGATATTATTCAATTTTATTAATTTTAAGTGGATTTTTACTTCTTTTGGCAATGATAGCTCCTATTGTTTTAGCTAGAAAAAAATAAAATAAAAATAAATAAATTTATAAAAATATATTTATATTAGTATATTTTTATAAATTTATTTTAACAAAATTTTTTTAAAATCTTATAAAATAATATAAATAATTTTATGTAATATATTAACAAATAAAAAATAATTAATTAGAGTTTTTTAATCTCAATTCCAATCGATAATTAATTTTTTATTTTAATTTAAATTATATTTATATTTTATTTAATTAAAATAAACGAAGTAAAAATTAAATTCAAAATAAAAAAATCGATGCCAAGATAATCTTTAATGGATTTGTCTTTTAAAAAAAACAACAATTTTCTTTTTCTTAAAAAAATAACATGTTTAAATTTTTATATTTAATATTAGAATCACTAGCTGTTATTATACCAATATTATTAACAGTAGCTTGAATTACAATTTTAGAACGAAAAGTTTTAGCATCAACTCAAAGACGTGTAGGACCAAATTCTGTAGGTTATTATGGAATACTTCAGCCATTTAGTGATGCACTTAAATTAATAATTAAAGAAACGATAATTCCTAGTTCATCTAATAAAATTTTATTTTATTTAGCACCTTTTATAGCAATAACTGTAAGTCTTTTAGGTTGAGTTATGATTCCTCTTGGACAAGGGTTAGTATTATCTGATTTTTCAATGGGTGTTCTTTATACATTAACATTATCATCAATAGGAGTTTATGGTATATTATTTGCAGGATGAAGTGCTAATTCAAAATATGCTTTTCTTGGGTCTATACGTGCTTCTGCTGCAATGATATCATATGAATTAGTTCTTAGCTCTTCTATAATAATTATAATAATATTAGCAGGTTCTTTTAATTACATTAAAATAATAGAAGCTCAACAATCAATTTGATTTATTGTGCCATTATTACCTGTTTTTATTCTTTTTTTTATTTCTATATTAGCAGAATGTTCGAGAACACCTTTTGATCTTCAAGAGGCTAAACTTTAACTACCAGATTTGGCCTCTCTAAAGTTTGTTATATGCTGGGAACTCCTAAAGCTTTAAATACTTTAAAATATATTAAAGTAAAAATTTTAAAGATATTACAATGGACAATCAGCAGGAAACCAAATATTTTACTTAAATGTAGTATAATAATTAATAAATATATTATTATATTATAAAAACAATACTATATAAAGTTTTTAAGTTTTTAAGTTTTTTGTTAAAATAGAGTAGGCTCCTCAGAGACTATAAGCAAACAATAAATTAAAATTAGTTAATTTTAATTTATTTTATTTTTATTCTAAATTGTAAAATAGCTAAATATTAATTTTATTATGATATAGTCCATCTTTAGTTTATAGACTAAAGGGTAAATGAATAAAATTATTTATTTAAGTATAATAATAATTATTTTTATATACTTATTATACACTTTATTTTCTACTTTCATATTAGATATTCTTAATAATAATATCCGGTGAGAATTTACTTTATCCACTTTGGCTAAAGGTTTTATTCCTATTAAAATCTATGAAGACTTATCTCAACCAGAAAATTTCAAATCAGAATTATATAGAATGGGAGGAGTTTATGGTTTTATAAATGTTTCAGATAAAAATAATATCAAACAATACATAGGGTCTAGTAAAGACCTATATCAACGTTTTATGGATCATTATAAAGGTAGAGATACAAATATAAGATTAAAACGTAGTATTGAAAAATATGGTATTAAAAATTTTAATTTTGTAATTTATTATTGAGATACTGATCCTGCAATAAGACTTACAGATATTGAAACTAAAGTAATCCAAAGTTTTCCTTTTAAAAATTTATATAATTTTAAACAAGAGGCTAATTCTATGTTAGGTTATAAACATACTAAAGAAGCAATTAAAAAAATGAAATTAAGATTTACTGATAAAACAAATCATCCTATGTTTGGTAAAAGTCATAGTAAATTGTCTTTAAGTAAAATAAGTAAACCTGGAGCTTTAAATCCTATGTTTAATAAAAAACATACGATTAAAACAAAACAAAAAATTTCATTAAGATTAAGTAAAATTCCTTTAGATTTGTTTAATACAGATAATCTTTTAATAAAAACATTTTTAAATCAAATTGAATTAGCAGAGTATTTAAATTTAAGTAAAAGAACAATAGGAAGATATTTAAAATCAGGAAATATATTATTAAAAAAATATTATATTCGTGTAAACGAACAAAATAAACAAAAATAAATAATTTATCAATCATTTCATTATTGGAATCAGAACTAGTAGCTGGATTCTTTACAGAACATTCATCTATTATTTTTGTTTTTTATTTTCTTAGTGAATACAGTGCAATAGTTATGTTTAGTGCTGTTACATCTATTTTATTTTTAGGTGGATATAATTTTCCAGAACTATTTATAAATAATAGTTATATTAATATACAATCTATTATATTAGGATTAAAAACTTGCTTTATTTGCTTTTTATTTATTTGATTTAGAGCAACTTTTCCACGTGTTCGTTTTGATACTATCATTGTTTTCTGTTGAACAGCTTTACTGCCTATAGTTATGGGTTTCATTTTATTAGTTCCATGTTTATTGTTTGCATTTGATCTAATTATTTAATTAATAAATAATATAATAATTTAATTAATTAAATTGATTAATAAAAACCGATAATAATTTATTTATTATATATTATAGCCCTTTAAATTTAATGATAAAATAATTTTATATAATATCATTAAAATATTTAAGAAGATTTTAACTTTAATTTAATTCAAATACTTTCATTATTTTAATTTAAATAATTATTAAAAATGTTGTATCTGATTTTGTTGATTTTAAAAATAAATTTTATAGTTTAAATTTTCACCACTTAATTTTATTTTTTTAATAAATTATTAATAACTTATAAACAATATTTTAATTTTTTAAATCATGAAATGATTTAAAAAATATAAGATTTTAACACAAGGCATGCGTTTAAAACTACCCGTTCTTTTATTTAATATTTATAAAAATTCGGTTACACAATTTAATTTCATTTTTTTCTAAATTATTTCTAGGTTATTAAAAAATTTTACATGAATAATAACAATAACTTCTCCCCTTTAGGCAAAATTGTAATACCTAAAATTTTTGAAGACGGCGTACTGTTAACACAATTATTTTTTTATTTATTAATTTTAAATGATAATTTCAATTTTAAAATATTTATTTAATATTACAATAGGTATTAAAACAACTCCATCTGTTTTATTGGATGCTCCAGAACCATGGCAAATTGGATTTCAAGATGTTGCAAGTTCAGGTTTTGAAGGAATAGTATCATTACACGATAGTGTAATGTTTTATCTTATATTAATATTAATTAGCGTATTTTGAATCATGCTTTCTTTAATAAAATATTTTAATTCTAATAAATCTGGAATTGTTTATAAATATCTTAATCATGGTACTATGCTTGAATTAATATGAACAATTTCACCAGCATTAGTATTAATTGCTATTGCATTTCCTTCATTTAAATTACTTTATACTTTAGATGAAGTAATTGATCCTGCTCTAACAGTTAAAGTTACAGGTTTTTTACAAAATGGCCTGAAATCAAATAATTTAAATAAAATAAAAGACACCTTTACAGGTCTAAAAAGTTTTATTCAACAATTAATCATAAAAACGAGTTGATTTATTTTGCATTTTTTATTTTTTGTATTAAATAAAAAAACAATTTCTAAGTTAAATAAATTATGTATAAGTAATACTAAAAATAGTAATAATTTAAATTCTATGTTTTTAAATATAAAAAGAAGTAGTTTATATAGTTTTAATATACCCTTAAATAGAGCATTATTTCATACTAATAGTAGAGCTATTAATAGAATAGGTCCACATGATTGAGATGTTATTTCAGTTATATTTGGTTTATTATTAGGGGATGGTTATGCTGTAAATCGATCAGGTGAAGGTGTTATAATATCTATAAGACAAAGTATTATTCACAAAGAATACTTATTTTATTTATATAATTTTTTTTTCACTAGAGGATATTGTAGCAATCTAGAACCTAGACAATATACTAGATCTCTTAAAGGTGTAGAAAAAATTTATTACGGGTATGAATTTAATACTTTTACTTTCAGAAGTTTTTATTGAATATATAAATCCTTTTATAACAATGGTCAGAAAATAATGCCTATTAATTTAGAACTATATTTTACACCTTTATCTTTAGCTATACTTATTTCAGATGATGGTGGTTATACTAATGCTGGTGTTAAAATAGCTACTAATAATTTTAATTTTAATGAAGTAGAAATATTAGCTAATATTTTAAGAATTAAATTTAATTTAGATGTAACAATACAAAAAATAGATCTAAATAATAAATTTTCTATTTATATTAAAAAAAATTCTATGATTATTTTAAGAGAATTAGTATTACATTATATGCATAAATCTATGTATTATAAATTAGGTGTTTAATCTTATTATAATTGTTTAATAATAAATTTTTTATTAAAATTATTCTTTTATTACTAAAATTATGTAAATGTAATCAGTTCCAGTTTTTTTGTGTTTGAATAATAAAGTTCTTTTAATCTCTCCTGAGCTCGAGATTACAATTAACATTTTCTTTGAGTTTGTCTTATTAATTGTTATTTTTTTCTATTTAAAATATTTACTATTAAAATACAATATTAAGAGACAGAGACAGGTCAACATATTTATTTGATAGTCGTGAAATATTTAAAACATATTTCTTAGAACACGACAGTGTTCTTTAAAAATAATTTAACAGCTAAGGATTAAGGAGAATTATTTTTCAAATTTTTTTATTGCTAATAATTATTTTTTGGCGACACTAGTGAAAACAGTTAAAATATTATAAAAATTAATATCGCTTATAATACAAGACTGTCAGTAGATAGTTTATTTTTTTCTCCTATCTATTGCAACAGACTGCGTCACTGGTGGGTGATATATTATTAAATATATTTGCTTAATGTACAGTCGAAAGATTGATTTTAAATATTTAATCTTGCATCAATGATATTGAACATTTGAATATTCTGATTTACTATCAGAATCAGGAGAATCGATTGAATTAGAAAGTTACATGGTACCAGAATCAGATCTTGAAGAAGGACAACTTAGACTATTAGATGTAGATAATCGATTAATGGTTCCTGTTAATACACATATTAGATTTATTGTAACATCCACTGATGTTTTACATGATTTTGCTGTTCCTTCTTTAGGAATTAAAATTGATGCTACACCTGGTAGATTAAATCAAACATCTGCTTTAGTTGAAAGAACAGGAGTATTTTATGGTCAATGTTCAGAATTATGTGGAGTTTGACATGGATTTATGCCTGTTGCTATAGAATCAATTGATATTTCTGATTTCTTTGCTTGAGTTGATTCTAATTAATAATTTATTATTAAATCTAATTAATTATATCTTTAAATTGATAAATCAACTATTAATTTTTTAAAACTTAAATTTTAAAACTTTTTATTATAATAAAATTTAATTTTTTAAATCTTATTATATTTAAAATTAAATTAAGTTTCAAGTATTAATTATATTATTATAATATTTTATTTTATATTTATAATAATATTTTGTTATATTAACTATATATCTTAATTAAAAATACCTTACTAATTTCTAATAAATTTTTATCACTATTTATTTAAAATGTAAATTACCTTTCAATTAAAAATTGAAAATTAGAAATTAAAATTTATATAATCTATTAATAATACATTTATTAAATAAATAATATTTAATAATCTAATAATCAATACTTTAATAAATTTTAACCAAAATAATTAAATTCAATTAAATTCTTTTTTTAATTAAAAGTTAGGTGAAATAAAAATTTGAAAAATTTAAATAATTAAAGCCTTGTTTATGTTAAATGGCTAATTTTTCAAGATGATGTTTTTCTACTAATGCTAAAGACATTGGAACTTTATATTTAATTTTTGCTGTTTTTTCTGGTCTTCTTGGAACTGCTTTTTCTGTTCTAATTAGATTAGAATTATCAGCACCAGGAATCCAATTTCTTAATGGTGATCATCAATTATTTAATGTTATTATTACAGCTCATGCTTTTTTAATGATCTTTTTTATGGTTAATAGTTTCTTATTTTTAACAAACCCTCGCACTATATTTATTAAAAATTTTTCATTAGAATCACGATTAAAATACACCTTTAAACATTTAAGTAATTTATATATTAGACTATTGAATTCATTAAATTCTTCAAATTCTTCAAATTCAATAAAAATAAGACCAAATTTAGAAGTAAATAGTATACTAGAAAAAAATAATAAAAAATCTCCATACAAATATACTAAACATGTTATTTTTGAAGCGTTCAAAAATAGAAAAAATATTGCAGAAGTAGCTAAAAAAGCTGTTGGAGTATACATTTTTCAGTCGAAACAAGGTTTATGTTATGTTGGTAGTTCTATTTCTTTATATGCTCGTGTTATTTCTTATTTTATGCCTAGTATTTTAAGAAAAGCAGATCGAAGAGTACTTCGATATTTTCATCAATATGGTTTTGAAAATGTAACACTTACTCTATTAATTTTAGAAAAAGGTAGTACTGCTGAAATGGCTTTAGAATTAGAACAATATTGTATGAATTTATTATCTCCGAACTTAAATGTAGATCTTATAGCAAGTAGTTCAGGTTATCACGAACCTATGAGTGAATACTGACGAAATTATTTTCGTTTACTTAGAGGTAAAAAGGTATTTATTTATGATTTTTTAGAATATAAATTACTTTTTTCTAGTGATAGTATTCAATATATAGTTGATAATTTAGGTATTTCTCGAGAAAGTATTAATCTATATGCAAATTCAGGAGAATTATTCCTAGGTCGATTTCTTATTACATTTGAATTATTTTCTGAAATGAATATGGATTCAACACTTAAATTAGAAAAACTTTTTTTAAAAGAAATTCGCAGTTCTTTTAATAAATCTTTAATTCAACCTTTAAGTAAAACTATTTATGCTAAAAATGTTTTAAAACCTAATTTGAGTAAGGAGTATTCAAGTATTCATTCTTTGGCAAAAAGCCTAAAAGGAGATCGAACTACAATCCGTGATTATATTAATGGAAAACGTGGTGATAAACTTTATCGAAAACAATGAAAATTTATAGTGCGAGAAAAATAAGGCATAGCCGGATTATAAAGTAATTTATAATTTTTATCTCACTGTATGCTGGAAACCCCTTAAGTTATAAAGACTAGTTCTATTTTCTTTTTATTTAGAATTTAGATTACAGTAACACTTTTTAAATTGGGCAATCAGCAGGAAACCAAAATATTGAGTTATTCTTATTAGTAGGATCCTCAGAGACTACACGTGAAACAACCTTTTAAATTTTTAAATATTAATTAGGTTGAAGATATAGTCCAGCCTTAATGGAAACATTAAGGGAAATCGTATGCCTAGTCTTGTTGGAGGTTTTGGTAATTACTTGGTTCCAGTTATGATAGGTAGTCCAGATATGGCAAATATTTTAATTAAAGTATTTAATTTATTCTCAATTTTTAGGTTTAAACCTAAATTATTTTTAAATTCTTTTTTAAATCATTATTTTTCTATTTATACTAAATTAAATAAAACAAATATTTTTCCAAATAAATTAGAAACAAAAATTGATATTGGTTCTTATTTAGCAGGATTAATAGAAGGTGATGGTTACATTTCTATTACAAATAAAAATACTATAATTTTAGGTATTACATTTAATATTAAAGATAAACCTTTAGCAAATAAATTATTAAATTATATTGGAAAAGGTAGTATAATTAATAGAAAAAATAATTCAATTGAATTAAGATTTTCAGCTTTAAAATCTCTAGAAATTATTATTAATTTAATAAATGGTAAATTCAGGACACCAAAAATAGATCAATTGTATAAATTAATAGAACGGATGAATCAAAATCATTCTCTTAATATTAAAAAATTGCCTATTGATAATTCTTCATTATTGAATAATAATTGGTTAGCAGGTTTTATTGATGCTGATGGTTGTTTTTATATTAGATATTCTTTAAAACAAATTATTTGTAAATTTTCTTTAGAACAACGGGTAGTTTATCCTAAAACTCAAGAAACTTATAATAATATTATTTCTTCTATTTGTAAATCTTTATGTGTTAAAGTAGCGTTACGAACACGAGTTAATTATAAAAATAATTATTTTATAATTAGAGTAGAAAATCAAAATTCTATTAAAATTTTAATTAATTATTTAAATAATTATTCATTATTAAGTAGCAAATATCTTGATTTTTGTGATTGAAGTATTGCTTTTAATGAAATACTTAAAAAAACTCATCTTACTGATGAAGGAAAAAAAGTTATTTATTCAGCCAAAAATAGAATGAATGATAAAAGAACAGATTTTAATTGAGATCATTTAAAAATTTTTTAAATGCCGTTTACATTAGTAATAATGTTTATAATTACTTAGCTATATGCATGGAATTCCTCAAAGCATCTGGTTTAACCGGAAAGAACAGATATAAAATACTCTTAATAAAAATTTATTCTCTTGATCTGTTTTAAATTAATTATTGTTTTTATATTTTCATATGTAATAAGTTTTCAGTTGTTTTTAACGACTTTTTATTTGTTAAAATTTTTATATACAAGGGGAGAATATGCAGGAAACCAAATAATAATTTTAACCTTTTAATTATTAAAGTAGGATCCTCAGAGACTTTATATATTTTTAATTAATTATTTTTAAACCTAATAAGAATAATTATTAATATATTAAGAATGTTTTTAAACATTAATACGCTAAGCTCCAATCTTATTAATTAAACCTGTTGGGTAAATTTTATCTATTAAAAACGGTTTAAATTATATTATAGATTGGATGAAGACATAGTCCAATTATGTAAGAAATTACGTATATAAATTGATTCCCTCGATTAAATAATATATCATTTTGATTATTACCACCTTCACTAGTATTATTATTACTTTCAGCTTTAGTTGAAAATGGTGCAGGAACTGGATGAACAGTTTGAGATAAGCTGTTCTTGTTTATATGACTATTTGTGTTGTCTTTAAACTGTAAAACTCCACTCGATGCGGGAAACTCCTCTATTCGGAGTTGAATACTCGTATATGCTATTTTAGCAAAAAATACAGTAAAAAATTCAATAACTTGGGGAAAATCCGCCTGAGCTATTGTAAAACTAGGAATATTAATGTTTATGATGCATATTCTTAGTTTTAGCTCATCAGAGACTACACGTGGGGCCTTCTATAGTAAAGGAAGTTATCAAAAAAACACAAAGGAATTTTTTGAAGAATGATTAGTTGGAGTTACGGATGGAGATGGTTCATTTCATTTTAGTAAAAGTAAAGATAATAAATGAGGACTTTATTTTAAAATTGGTCAAAGCACTTATAATCTAAGACTTCTCTACTACATTAAAAAAATGCTAGGTGTTGGCCAAGTTTCTATTTCTAGAGATATGGCTGAATTTCGAATACGAGATCTTAATTCTATTCTTTTACATATTATTCCTCTATTTGATAAATATCCTCTACTAACAAGTAAATATTTTAATTATGATCTTTTTAAGCAAGCCGCTATGATTTTGCGCAATCCTTCATATTCTAAAGAACAAAAGGATGTTTTTTTAACTGAACTTAAGAGCAAAGTAATACCTACAGATTATTTTTCACCTGCTTGATCTACTGTAAATTATAAAGTTAATAATAAAACAGAAGCAATGAATGTTATATCAAAATCTTGATTAGTAGGATATACTGAAGCTGAAGGAAGTTTTTATTTAGTAACCAAAGAAAAAGGGCGATTGGTCCATGGTTTTGAAATTACTCAAAAATTAGATAAAATTGTTTTAACAGCTATTAGTTATATTCTTGGTATGAATGTTATGACTAAAAAAACTTATTTTACAGTTGTTTCTACAAATTCTCAAGTTATTAAAAATATTATTTTATATTTTAATAGAACTATGAAAGGTATGAAATCATTAGAATATCGGATCTGAGCACGATCCTTTACAAAAGGTCACAAATTTATTGGACCTGAACGGTTTGTGTATTTAACAAAGGTACGAGATCAAATGCGTCAAATTCGAACAATAAGATTAGATAAGAAATTTAAAAACTTAAATAAATCTTAGATCGAATAATTATTATTATTTACTTGATTTAGAATAAAGGTATAGTCCGATCCCGATGCGAGAGCTCGGCTTAGTTATCAAATATAAATTTGATATTCTAGGTTTTTTGTTATCCTCCTTTAGCAGGTATTCAATCACATTCAGGTGGATCTGTAGATTTAGCTATTTTTTCTTTACATTTAAGTGGGGTTTCTTCTTTATTAGGTGCTATGAATTTTATTAGTACAGTTCTTAATATGAGAGCAGGTGGATTAAGCTTACATAAAATTAGTTTATTTTCTTGAGCTATTTTTGTAACAGCTGTATTATTATTACTTTCTTTACCTGTACTAGCTGGTACAAATTGTAATTTGCCAGCTTTAAATTCGGCTATATGCTGGAAACTGTTATATAATATAACACAATCAGCAGGAAACCTTTTAAATTTAAATTTATTGGGGATCCTCAGAGACTACACGCCGGAATTATCTGTTGTAAATGTAAAAAGTATTTTCATAACTCAATTAAAATTCTTTACTTATTATTCATTAAATAATGATAATAATAATAAAATAAATCTTAATTATAATTCTAATCTAAATTTTAGTTATTATTTAGCAGGCTTAATTGAAGGTGATGGTACTATAATAGTACCTAAATCTGAAAGATCTCCTAAAGGAAGATTAAATTATCCTTCAATTCAAATAGTATTTAATTTAAAAGATTTACCCTTAGCTTTATTAATTAAAAAAAATTTAGGACACGGTTCCATTAATAGAAAAAAAGGAGTAAACGCTTATATTTTTACTATTAATAATTTAGAAGGTTTGATTTTACTTGTTAATTTATTAAATGGAAAATTAAGAACAAATAAAATTTATGCTTTTTGAAATTTAATAGATTGGTTAAATAATAAAAATTATACCTCAAATAAAGACTTAGGAACATTAAATAAAAATCCTATAGATAATAGTTTGTTAACATCGAATAGTTGATTAGCAGGTTTTATAGAAGCTGATGGTCATTTTTCAGTAAGAACATCTATGAGCGGTAAATATCCTAAATTTGAATGTAAATTTGAATTATCTCAAAGACAAAATGATCATAATAATTTTAATAATTTATTTTTCTTAGAACCAATAGCCTTATTATTATTAACTACTGTTAAATCTATAAGATTAAATAGTCTTGATAAGCAATATAGAATTAGAACTAATAGTTTACAAGGAAATATTGTATTAGAAAACTATTTAAATAATTTTCCTTTATTTGGAACTAAATATTTAAATTTTAAAGACTGAATTTCTGTTTTAATTTTTTTTAAATTAAGATTAAATAAGAGTAAAGAAATTAAGGACCAAATAATTGCTATCAAATCAAATATGAATGATAGTAGAACTATTTTTAATTGGGATCATTTACAAAATTTTTACAACTTAGATAAATAAGATATAGTCCAATCTAATATGTGAATATTAGAGTTATCACCTTGAATAATTTTAATTCTTGAAATAATTTATTATTATTATATGTCTGAAAAAGATCAAAATAATTTATTAAATTATTATATTCTTTAGAAAGTGATACAATATATAATGGCAATTACAATGCTTTTATGTGATAGAAATTTTAATACTAGTTTTTACGATCCTGCAGGAGGTGGTGACCCTGTATTATATCAACATTTATTCTGATTTTTTGGTCGATTGTGGCCCTATTTATTATTAAATTTGAACTGCGCTATATGCTGGGATTGTTTAAATTGTATTAACAATATAGATATAATTACTATGAGTATAAGTGTTCTTGCATCCCATTCAAGTCAAAATATTATATTTAATAAAACAAAATCAGCAGGTAACCAACGACACAAAAGTAGTTTAGTAGGAACCTCAGAGACTACACGCGCAGCACCTTATGACAAATCTTTTTGTGAATGGTTAGCAGGATTAATAGATGGAGATGGTTGTTTATTAGTAAGTAAAAAAGGTTACACTAGTTTGGAAATAACTATGGATCTTAATGATTTACCTTGTTTAAAATATATCCAAAATAAATTAGGTGGAAGCATAAAAATGCGATCTGGTGCTAAAGCTTGACGATATAGATTACATAATAAACAAGGAATGATAGATTTAATTCATTGTATAAACGGTTCAATTCGACACAGTTCTAGATTAAAACAATTACATCAAGTATGCCAACAGTTAGATATACCTGTAATTTTACCTTCTAATTTAGATAAAAATTCAAGTTGGTTTGCAGGTTTTTTTGACGCAGATGGCACTATAACTTTAAAAAATTATTATTATACAAAAAATAATAGCTATTCAGTACAATTAACTATTAGAGTAACTAATAAATTGTTACAAGATGTTCAATGGTTTAAAGAAGTATTTGGTGGTAATATTTATTTTGATAGCTCTCAAAATGGCTATTACAGTTGGTCAATACATAGTCGAAATGATATTCAAATTATATTAAATTATTTCAATAAACATACATTAAGAAGTCATAAATTGCATCGATACCATTTAATTAAAGATTATTATAAATTAAGAGATTTACAAGCTTATAAAACTGATAGTGTTTATTATAAGGCTTGGGAAGATTTTTATAAAAAGTGGAATAAAGTGAAGATATAGTCCATTTCCTTTTCTGAAAAGATATAAATAAGGAAAGCATCCTGAAGTTAAAAATATAGGCTTCATAACGTTGCTATATGCTGGAACGACATCGCTATTTAGTTTTAATTACTCCCTCTTAATTGATACAGTGAAAAAATTAAAACAATGATGTTTATCAGCAGGTAACTCTTTAACCTTATTATTAATTAATAGTAAGCGTAAAGATGAAACCTCAGAGACTTTACGCAACGAAATTGTGTTTGAAAAAGAAAATATAAAATTAATTTCTGTTCATAATTCTACTCATTTAAAACCTTTAAATGATGAAGCATTTGGACATTATTTAGCAGGTTTAATAGATGGTAATGGTCATTTTAGTTCTAAACAACAACTTATAATTGTATTTAATTCAGCTGATGTAAGTCTAGCTTATTTTATTAAAAAAATACTAGGTCAAGGTCATGTTAAAAAAGTTAAAAATAAAAATGCATATATTTATATAATATCTAATAAAGATGGAATAATTAAAATGATTAATTTAATTAATGGTAAATTAAGAACTGTTAATAAATATAATCAAGTAATTAATAACATATTTACACATTCTGCTTACATTTCTTTAAAAGAAAGTTTAACTTTTAAAGTTAATTCTACTAACGATCTACAAAATTTTTGGATTGCAGGGTTTTCTGATGCAGATGCTAGTTTTCAAATAAAAGTTTTAAATAGAAATAATAGATCTAAGCCAGAAATTAGACTAAATTACCAAATTGATCAAAAAAATAATTATTTTTTATTATTAATAAAAGATTTCTTCGGAGGTAATATAGGTTATAGAAAAAGTCAAAATACTTATTATTACGGATCTACTAGTTTTGGTTCAGCTAAAAAAGTAATTAATTATTTTGATACTTTTCATTTACAATCAAGTAAATATATTAATTACCTTAAATGAAGAAAAGCTTATATATTAATACAAAATAAAGAACATTTGACAGATTTGGGTATTAAAAAAATAATAAAATTAAAAAATTCAATGAATAAAAATACAATTTAAGATAAAGTCCTAACAAAAATGAAAGTTTTTGAGAGTTAATTATTGATAGATTATTTTATAAGTATTTTAATTAAATATATAATTATAAATTACTATCAGATTAACCAAAATAATTGTTATATTTTAATTATTCCTGCTTTTGGAATAGTATCTCATATTATTTCTACCTTTTCTGGTAAACCTGTTTTTGGTCAAATTATAAATGGCCCTTATAATTTAGGTTATTTTCTCCTATTTTATTACGCAACATACTATATGCATAAACAAGAGATTATTCTATTTAGTACTAAGATTTTTTTAATATACTTATTATAAGTATTGTATATCTAGTAATAATTTATTTAGAACTCTTTAATCCGCAGGTAACCAACGCACAGTTATTCTTTTTAGAGTCAAGCATGTTAGTAGGAACCTCAGAGACTGTACGTATGTTATCAACTAATTTAACAATTAAAGAAAATGGCGACCTTAAAATTCGTCAATGAATTGCTGGTGTTATTGATGGAGATGGACACTTTCACGTTTCAAAATTAAGTTATGTTACACTTGAAATAGTTATGGAACTTCGAGATATTGCTTGTTTATTTAAAATTAAACAACGATATGGAGGCTCTGTGAAATCTACTTCTCATGCAAATGCAGTTAGGTTTCGGCTACATCATAAGGCAGGAATTTTACAAGTAATTAAAGATCTTAATGGATTACTTCAAAATCCTATTCGATTAACTCAATTTACTAAAGTATGTTCGCTGTACAATATTGAAGTTAATCCATCTGTTAAACTTGATTATTCTAGTGCTTATCTTTCAGGTTTATTTGATAGTGATGGAAGTATTTATTATAATCAAAAATCAATGCAAGTTTTCATTACAGTTTCACAAAAATATCCTTTTTTACTACAATTAATTTATTAGCATCTGTTTATGGAGGTAAAGTTTTAAGTGCAAATGCAAAAAAAACATCTTTCAAATGGAATGTTTATAGAAAAAGTGATGTGATTTATCTTATTGATAATTATTTTCATTGGAATAATTGTGTGTCAGCCAAAAACAAAAAATTTGGCTTGGTAAAACAATTCTATTATCTATCTTCTATTGGTGCTCTTAAAGCAGCTGTAGGTTCTCCATTAGGAAAAAGTTTTATAAATTTTATGAAACGATGAGAAAATACCAACAATGTAGATTAGTTGTTAAAGAGACAGTCCAAATATTTATAAAATATTTTTTTATAAATATTGTATTTAGGTATGGTTTATGCTATGTTTTCTATTGGTATACTTGGATTTATTGTTTGAAGTCATCACATGTATGCAGTAGGTTTAGATGTTGATACTTTAGTGTTTACATATAAAAAATTTTCCTATATGCTGGAAAGCCTTTTATATTACAGTCCACTAGTTTTATTTACTTTAGGAAAAATCTGTAATAGTTGGCAATCAGCAGGAAACTTTAGATTGCTTAATTATTCATTTCGCGGTAATTATAATAGCCGTATCAGTTTAGCTAGTTTTAGTGCATCCCAAAAAAATTTTTATAGTACTTATGTTAAATATTTTAATTTACCTAAAATATCTGAACATCCCCCTTTCAATAAAAATGAATTAACAAATGTTGAATTTGGTTTTTATTTAGCAGGATTAATAGAAGGAAAGGGATGATTTGAATATAAAACAATACATATTTTATTTCATGAATCTGATACTTTTTTATCTTATTATATTAAAAAAAGAATTGGTTATGGTAATGTTTATAAGGTTAAAGATAAAAAAGTTGTTAGATATGTTTGCAGACATAAAGAGGGATTGTTTAATATTATTTCTTTAATTAACGGTAAATTTATTGCTAATTTCAAATATGATCAATTAATTAAACATGATTACTCTAGTTGATTAAATATTACAATTTTACCTCCAATTGGTAAAATTTCATTAAATAATCATTGATTAGCAGGATTTACCGATGCAGATGGTTGTTTCAATATTTCAACAAAAAAAAATAAAACACATTTAGTGGATTATAGTGTTAATTTAGAATATTCTTTAAAACAAAATGATTCTTTATTATTAATTCTATTTTATGATTTAATTAAAAAAGGTAATTTAAATAAATATAATACTGGTTTATGATATTATAAAAGTTCCGGATATTCTACAACTTATAGTCTTATTCAGTATTTTGATAAATATACTTTACAATCTAGTAAATTTGTTAGTTTTTTAAAATTTAGAAAAGTTTATATTATGATTACTACAGGACTTCATTTAACTGAAAAAGGATTTAACAAAATATTAAGTATAAAATCTAAAGGCTCCTCAGAGACTAATACGGAAAAGGAATAATAATTTAGTATATTATTTCAAGATATAGTCCATTCTTTTTATTTTTCACACTTTTGGTAATTTTTTAATTATTGATTTAAAAAAAAGAAAAAAAAAGAAAAAAAGGTAACTTTTGACTAGAGCATATTTTACAGCTGCAACTATGGTTATTGCTGTTCCTACAGGAATTAAAATATTTTCTTGGTTGTCACTTCCCTTCAGCAAGGATTATATGGCCAATGGAGTTATTTATTTCAATAGTATTTTATCTAGATCATTTAGTAGTTTACTTAAAAGATTCCCTAGATCTAAACAATATTTACCTCCAAATTATAATTGTAAAGATCTAGTAATTTATGGAACTAATTTATCTTCTACGATAGGGTATCCGTACTTCACAGTAATAATTAGACATATGGTTAATATACCTTCAAATATTTATAATGTAATTGTTGGAATATTGTTGTCTGATGGTTGATTAAATGTAAATAAACAAGGTAATGCTAGATTAGGTTTTAAACAATCTTTATCTAGATTTGAATATTTATGATTCATTTTTCTTAAACTTTCACATTATTGTTCTTCATATCCAGCCTTAATAAAAACTAAAATAAATGACAAAATATTTTATGGTGTTTGTATAACTACTAGAGTTTTACCTTGTTTTACAGAACTTTATCATTTATTTTATGTTAATAATAAAAAAATAGTTCCTTTAACTCTTTTTGATTTATTAACATATGAAGGACTGGCTCATTGAATATGTGGTGATGGTTCTGCCTCTAAAGGAGGAGGAATTTATTTACAAACACAATCTTTTACAGTGAAAGAATGTGTATTTATTATTAATGTTTTAATAATAAAATTTAACCTAAATTGTAGTATATATTTACAAAAAGGAAAACCTACAATTTATATTTCTGCAAGATCAGTTAGAAAATTATATCCTTTAATTTCTCAATATATTGTTCCAAGTATGAGATACAAATTTATTGAATTTAAATAATAATCCACGGGGCAAACTCGAGAAAAGTCCTATTTTTAGAAAAAGTAATAAAAATAGGATAATCGTCGAACTAAATCATGATTTGTAAACTGTCATGTAAAAGCGTAGAGGCCAGATGCTCCACTTTCTCTAATTAATATTAACAGAATTATTATATGAGGAAGTAAGGAATGGTCCAAAGTCACCGGTAACGGATTTTAAGTTAACCCTTAAATAAAATATTTAAAATACTGAGACATAAGCTTGCTGAACCTGAAATGGTTGAAGGCCTAACCTTGAGCAACTGCTTATGGAGGATCATTAAGATTTACTGCACCAATGTTATATGTATTAGGATTTATAGCACTTTTTACTATTGGTGGGTTATACTTCTCTTGTTAGCTCACTTTAAAGGCTACTATATGCTGGAAACCTCTAACAATTAAGATACTTAAGTAATATTACTTTAAGTAATAAAGCTTACTTTTGAGCAATCAGCAGGTAACCAACGCACAATTACTATTTTTAAAGTAAAGCGTGTTAGTAGGAACCTCAGAGACTATACGTAGCTATCATTTTATTATTGTTTATATTAAACAAATAAAATTAATAAAATATAGTCCAAAAAAAAATAATATATATTATTTTTTATTTTTTTAATTTTTATGTCTGAAAGTATTTTCAATTATTTGTGTAATTCTTTTTTTATAAACTATTCTTTATTGATGTTTTTTTTATTTACAGGTCCTGTTGCCGTTTGTTTTTTAACTGAAATTATAGAACAAGTAAAATCTATTAAAATATATAATAATTTTAAGGAGGATAGACAACAATTAATGAAAGATCAAAAAGAAAAAATAGGTGTTTATTGTTTAATTAATTTAATAAATAGTAAAATATATATATATTGGTGGTTCTTCTAACCTTGCAGTTAGAATGAGAAATTATTTAAATAATAATTTTTTAAAAAAAAATAATAATATATCTATAGTACAAGCCTTGTTAAAATAGGGGCAAAATAATATTGCTGTTTTAATAATAGAATATTTAGATATTAAAAATTTAGATGCACGTGAAACGTACTATATAGGTCATTTATTACCTTATTATAATGTTTTAAACAAGGTTTTTCTTCAATATGGTATAAACATACGGAATCTAATAAAAAAATGCTAAGTGAGTTAGCTAAAAATAGAGTACATTTAATAACACAAAAGTATTAATATATAGAGCTTTAATAGGTGAAAATAATCCTTTTTACAATAAAAATCATTCATTTGAATCTAAATTAAGAATGGTAGAAGTTAATTCAGCTTATTTTTTTTATACTTACAATTCATATAAAGAATTATGAATTATTTTTCCATCAGTGAGAACTTTATCGAAACTTATTAATTCTAATCAGTCTACTATAATAAATTATATTAAAATGAAACATTGTTTAGAGATGAATGGTATATTACGAACATACCATTTAATTTTAAAGATAAACCTATAATTTCTAATTGATCTTCAAAGTAGTCTAAATATTTAATATTAAAAATTATTAAAAATTCTCATATTAAAAAGGCTATATTTGTTTATAACATTAATAAGGAGTTTATACATAAATTTGAAGGTGTAACACAGGCTCATAAAGAATTAAATATTAATTATGATATAATACAAAAATATGCGTTACTAAATACACCTTACAATGGATATATTTTTAGTTATGAAAGATTAATAAATTAATTTAAATAATTTTATTCTTTTTGTTTTTAACTTTAACTTTTTTTTGTAACAGGAGTTGTTCTTGCTAATGCATCAATGGATGTTGCTTTCCATGATACTTATTACGTTGTCGCTCATTTTCATTATGTTCTTTCAATGGGTGCTGTTTTTGGATTATTTGCAGGTTTTTTTTTTTGAGCTCCAAAAATAATTGGACTTAGTTACAATGAAACATTAGCTAAAATACATTTTTGATCAATGTTTATAGGGGTTAATATTACATTCTTTCCTCAACATTTTTTAGGTTTAGCTGGCTTACCAAGAAGAATAGCTGATTATCCAGATGCTTTTGCTGGTTGAAATGCTATATCTAGTTTTGGATCTTTAATCTCTTTAATATCTACAATATTATTTGGATATATTATTTATGACATTTTTGCTAATGGTAAAGTTGTTTCTTCTAATCCTTGACAAGTTCCTGCTTTTTTCACTTCAACTAAAGAACTGAATGAATCTTCTTTAACTTCAAATAGTTTAGAATGAAGTGTAATTTCGCCAACACCATTTCATGCATTTGGTGATTTACCTGTTACAATATCTGCTAATTAACTGAAATTTTATTAATAAAAAAATTATTATATAATTTTTTTATTTTTAAATTCAGATTAATAGAAAATCCAAAAAACAAAAATTTATTTATTAAAAAAATAGTAAGAAATAAATTTTTATCTTAAATTATTAATTTAAATTTAAAAATTAAATATATAGTTTTAATTTATGTATTCATATTTTTTTATAATACTATTTTTTTTTAGTAATATTGTTCTTCTATTTTTAATTTAAGTTTGATTAATTTCTATACATTATTTATTAATTAATCATACCACTTTAATTATTTAAACTCAAATTGTTTAAATAATCTAATCTTAACTTTAAATTCAAATTTCATTATTATTTTTTATTTAATAATTATTAATAATTTTTAATAATATTGAAAAAAAATAAAAAATAATTAAATTTATTCTTTAATAATATTAAAAAACAATTTTTAATAAAAGTATGTTCAATTTATTATAATAAGATCATTTATTTTATTTTTATTATAGATTAAAAAACACATTTTTAAAATTTAATTAAATTAAATGATTTATATTTAATTTTTATTTAAAATTAGAGGTATTTCAAATTGTTTTAATTTAAATATATTATGCACTAATTCATTTATTGAATAAAGGTAATTGTTCAAATTAAAATACTTATTTTATATTTTAAATGACGATTTTGTTTAAACAGATAATGTTAAAAGAATATTTTAAATATTAAACAAAATTGATCAAATAATTTAATTTTTATTATTATTTTGAAAAACTATATTAAATATGCTTGGATTAATTATTTTACTTCCTATAATAGGATCATTATTTTTTTTTGGAATTAACAATGAAGATAAATTAATTAATAATTTTACAATAATACAAAGGAATTCAATTATTAAACAAATTGGTTTAAGTACTTCATTAATAACTTTAATATTAACTTTAATTATTTTTAGTAAAATGAATAATAGTTCAATGGGGTATCAATTTATAGAAAATATAACACCTTTTGGATTTATTGGTGTTGACCAAATCTCAATTTATTATGTTTTATTAACTGCTTTTATTACACCTGTAGCTTTATTGTCTAATTGAAATGATATTACATTTAAATTAAAATATTTTGTTTTTTCTTTTTTACTTTTAGAAACATTACAAATTGCTTTTTTTTGTGTAACTGATTTATTTATGTTTTATGTTTATTTTGAAAGTGTATTAATTCCTCTATTTTTAATAGTTGGAGTATTTGGTGCTTCAGAATCAAGAATTAGAGCTGCTTTTTTACTATTTTTATATACTTTAAGTGGTAGTTTATTTATGCTTTTAGCTATTGTTTGAATTATATTTAATTTAGGTACTGCTGATTTTAATTATTTATCATTGTTTGATTTATCAATTGATGCTCAAGGTTGAGCATTTTTTGCTTTCTTTGTAGCTTTTGCAATAAAATCTCCATTATATCCTACCAAATGAATTGGGAAATCACTACAGTGGGAAAAACTGTCAAACTCCGGGGAAACCTTAAAGCTTATAATACCAAACTATTGCTGAAAGGTTATATGTGGATGAATTAATAATTTATGTATGGTAATAAATTATAAGATATCTGAAAAGAAAATAGGCTATCGCGGATCTAAATCAGTCAAAAATTTTAAATTTAAGACTGTAAAAGAGCAACGAGTAGACGGCAGTTGGTGTAATTATTTACATCTAAGGTATACTCTACAGGGTTTTTAAAGAAATCCATGAATCAAAATCCCTTCTAAATGATTAAACAGAGCAAATTATTATACGTTAAATAAATCTAAAATAGATCCTTGATTTTTAACAGGTTTTTGCTGATGCTGAAGTTTCATTTTCTATATTATTTAAATATAATACTAAACTTAAAACTAAATGATAAGTTAAGGCTGTTTTTTTTCTATAAGTTTACATCAAAAATATCTTATTAGAAGAAATTAAAAATACTTTTGGTGTAGGCAGTGAAAAATCTATAAACTAGGAAAAAGTGCATTTCAATATAGAGTAGAATCAGTTAAAAATTTACAAGTAATCATAGATCATTTTGATAAATATCAACTTATCACTGCCAAAATATCTGATTATCTGTTATTTAAAGAAGGTTTTAAAATATTAAAACTCAAAGAACATTTAACTGAGAAAGGTCTATTAAAATTAGTAGGAATAAAAACATCTTTAAATTTAGGTCTTTCTCAAAAATTAAAGGAAACTTTTCCTAATGTTATAATTGTTGAAAGACCAGATTATAAATTTAAAGATTTGTACAATCCTAATTGAATAGCAGGTTTTACTAGTGGTGATGATTGATTTAACATTATGATTACTAAAGCTTCTACAAAAATAGGAAAAAGAGTTCAATTAAGATTTGTAATAGGTTTAAATATTAGAGATAAAGAAGTTCTTATAGGTTTAATAAAATATTTTAAATTAAATTATGAAAACTTTAAAGAAAATAAATATATTTATTATAGAGAAAATAATAATTCTGTTAATCTTCATATTGCAAATTTTTCACAAATTATTAATACTATAATTCTTTTTTTTGAAAAATATAAAATACTAGGGATTTAAAAAAATCGTTAGATTATTTAGATTTTAAAATAGTAGCAGAAATGATCAAAAATAAAAAACATTTAACTGAAAAGGTTTTAACCAAATATTAGAAATAAAATCTAGAATGAATTTATTCAGAAAATAATTAGATAATATGTTAAATTTAAAAACATTTTTATTTAATTATTTAAAAAAATTTTAATCACATGATAAATTTGATGGTCCTGGCTCATCTTTGATTATTTAAAGCACATGCAGAGGCTCCTTTAGCAGGTTCTATAATTTTGGCTGCTATAATACTTAAATTAGCTTCTTATGGATTCTTACGTGTATTATTAAATTTATTACCTGAATTTAGTATATATAATCAATATATAATTCAATCTATTGCTTTAATTACTTTGATTTATTCTTCTTTAGTAGTAATAAGACAAATAGATTTAAAAGCTATTGTTGCTTATTCTTCTGTAAGTCATGTTGCAGTTATGATATTAGGTATATTTTCAAATACTTTAACTGGTATAGAAGGATCTATTTTATTAAGTTTAGCTCATGGTTTAGTATCTCCAGCTATGTTTATATTTGTAGGTGGTTATACTTATTCTAGATATCATACTAGGGTGATTAATTATTTTAGAGGATTAGCTTTAACAATGCCTATATTTGCAACTTTATTTTTTATTTTCAGTATATTTAATGCAGGTGCACCTCTAAGTATGAACTTTATTGGTGAATTCTTAGCTTTAACAGGTACTTTTCAAAATTCTCCTATTTTAGGTTTTTTAGGAGCTAGTGGTATATTTTTAAGTGCTATTTATTCTATTTGATTGTTTAATAGGGTAACTTTTTTAAATTATAGTCCTTTTTTTAATCAACTTGTTGTTAAAGATATTAGATCGGGTATTAAATTAGAATTAGGAGATCTAAATAGAAGAGAATTCTTTTTAATTTTACCTCTACTTATTGCTACATTAGCTTTTGGGATTTGACCAAATATTATTTTAGAATCACTTCATTATTCTGTTTCTCAATTGCTTGTTAATATAGATACTAGCGAATTCTCTCGGTATATTTATTTTATAATACCAGAATATAATGAATTTGATGCCTTAGCTTCTGTTAATCAATTACCTATAATTGATTAATTATTATTTTTATTTAATATTTATCAATGATTAACAATATTATTTTAAATTTTTATTAAGTTTTTTAGTCAAATAATTATTAAAAGAAATTTAATATTAATCAACCTAATAAAAAATAAATCAATATTATTTAAAAGATTTACATATTGAAAGAATAATGCATTTAATTTTATAATAAAAGAAATGAAAAACTATTAAATAAATAATAAATAATATAATTTCTAATAAAATTTATTTTAAAAATAATTGTTTTAAATAAATATTTAATTTAATTTATATTTAAAAGTGGTAAAAATAATATTTTTAAATTTAAATTAATTATTTTAATATTTTTTTAATTGTAATTTTCAATTTGTTTGAAATATTTTTTTTTTTAATATATTAACTTTTTCAAATTTAATTTATTTTCTTATTATAGAATTTTCTTCTATTTTATTTAAATTTTTCTTTTTTGTTTTAAAAACTTTTTTAATTTTATTTATAATTGGAACAATTGTTTTTATGCCTAAACCAGATACAATTATAAAAAGTATAGGGTTTTAGCTAATATAATTACTGTTGGAATGGAACTAGGTGTGTATCTTTATAATAAAAATAATTATGAAAATAAAAAAAAAAGAAGAAAAAATTAAAAAAATAAATTGAAGAAAAAATTAAAAAATAAACAAAATTAAATAAAAAAAATTAGAAAAAGAAAAATACTAAATTAAAAAATTCTAAATTAAAAGCTAGTGGATCAAAATTATTTTTAATTTATTTTAAAATAAATTTTGATAAATTTAATTTATCTTCTTCTAATAAAAAGGCTCTAATTTAAATTTTTCATTTCTTTTTTTAGTATTAATTAAATATTTTGATATTTAAATACCATAATAATCTACATCAATTTTACATATTGTTTTATTTATTATTACTTTGTTTTATACTTTTAGGTCTTATGTTTAATATATTTTTAACTATTTTTTCTTTATATTATAAAAATAAATAAAATCTAGAATTAAAATTCAAAGAGTATTTTAATATTATTTTTTTATTTTTCTTTTTCCAGTTTTAAAAATATTAAATAAAATTTAGTTTTTTATATATTAAACCTTATTTATTATATAAATAATTTTAATTAGCAGGGCCAGGTAGAAAATAATACCAGATTTTAACAAATTATAATCCCCTAATTATTATTCTTATTTAATATCAATCAATGATTAATATTATTTTAAAAATTTAAATATCTAATGCTTATCAATTAATAATTACATATATTTTTATAAATTATAGTAGTTTTTATCTACTTTTTTAAAAATGTTGTTTTTATCAATATAAATTAATTAAATTGATTAATTAACATTTTTTTAAATATTGTTTTTACAATGATTACATTAATTTTAATCTTAATTATTTTGACATCATCAATGTCTTTGAACAATAATGCTGTTTCAGCTCAGTGATTAACACGGCTAAGTAGTATTGCAATTATTTTCAGTTCTCTTTTAATTATTAATATATTTTACATTAATAGATTGGAAGATGGTTTATCAATATTTTCTGGTTTTCTTAATTTAAATTCTATTAATCAAATTTTTCAAATTCTTTTATTAATAATAGGTGGTATTATAACAGCAAGTATAATTAATTTTACTTATTTTTTAAATAGTTCAATGGTAAGTAATTATATTTTAGAACAAAAGTATCTTATTAATTATACTTTAATTATTTTATTTAATTTAATAGGTGCAAGTTGTTTAATTATTGCTGGAGATTTATTAACACTTTATATTGCAGTAGAAATACAAAGTTTTTCACTTTATATTTTATGTACTTTAAAAAATGATTCATCTAAAAGTGCTAGTGCTGGTCTGAAGTATTTTTTAATTGGGAGTTTAGCTTCTATATTTATTTTATTAGGAATAGCTTTATTTTATTATGCAACAGGATTAACTAATTTTGAAAATATATTTATTTATTATAGTATTACAGATTGATTTGGTTTTGATGGTTTTACTGCAGGTTTGTTTAAACCTAATTCTCCTTATTATCATACAATAGGAGTTTGGAATTTTACTCAAATGAATCCTTTTTATTTTTTAAGTATTTTTTCTATTATTTTAATTATAATAGGTATTTTAATTAAAGTTGGTGCTGCACCATTTCATCAATGAACTATAGATGTTTATTCTTTAGTACCTACAACAGTAACTACTTGATTAGTTATTTTACCTAAAATTGCTTTATTTATTTTATTGTTTCAAATATTAGGATTAGTACTTGAAACAGGTAATGCAATATTATATTCTTCAGCAAATAATTCTATTATTGATTGAATGGTTGATAAATCTGTTATTAATTATATAAATCAATTAATAACTAATAATTCTATTAATTTTTATTATGTAACAAATTGATTAAATAATTTTTATTATGATCAATTAATAAATAATATTAAAAATGTTTATGGAGATGTAATTAATTTTTATCCGCATTATTTACAAATAGAATTGCTTAATGCAATTAATTCTCCTATTATTAATGAAAATGATTATAATTTTGTTTTAATGTCTCAATCTGATAATAAAGATTTAATTAATAATATTTGAAATGATTACTCTTCAGATTTATATAATTCTCTTTATTATACATTTATTATTATACCTTCAGGTTCTATAATTATTAAAAACTTATTAATTTTAATAAGTATTATTTCTTTAATTATTGGTGCAATAGGAGGTTTATATCAATTAAATATAAAACGACTTCTTGCTTTTAGTGCTATTAATCAAGTAGGGTTTTTAATTATTGCTTTAACTATTAGTAATAAAGTAAGTTTAAATTCATTTATTTTTTATTTTGTTCAATACTCTTTAATTAATCTTAATGTTTTCTTAGTGCTAGTAACATTAGGTAATATTGTTTATCATTATCCTTTAATAACTCTAAGTATTCTTGAAAAAAATAATAAATATTTAATAAATAAAACTAAAACTTTAGGTTATGATATAAATTATATCAATCAACTAAAAGGTATTTTTGAAATAAATCCTATTTTAGCATTATCTTTAATTATTTCATTATTTTCTTTTATTGGAATTCCTCCTTTACCTGGTTTCTTTGCTAAACAGCAAGTATTTTTATCAGCAATATCATTAGGTTTCATTTTTATTTCAATTTTAGCAATATTAACTAGTGTTGTAACTGCAAGTTATTATTTAAATTTAATTAAAAATACAATACTTAAAGATACTATAATTAAAAAAACTGATTTAATAAAAAAATATTTTTTAGGTTCTTTTTTTAATAAAAGTTATATTATAAATGTACAACCAATTAATTATAATAAATTAGGTTTAGGTTTTTCAATTATTAATAGTTATACTATATCTTTATTAACTTTAAGTATTTTATTATTTATTTTTAAATCTGAAATTATATTCAATATTATTAATAATATTACATTTTGTTGATTCCAATTATAAAAATTATTTATTTGTTTAGTTTAATAATATTATTAAACTAAATACTTTATTAATAAGAGTGAAGCTCCTATTAATATAAAATATAGTTTCTTATTTATAATTTTAATATTATAATTAAAGTGATCCCTTTATTTATTCTAAATAGCGAAAACATATTGGCTACTAATTAAATTGTCATAATTTTTAGAATTAATTTTCTAAAATAATTTGGCATAAATTTTTTTTAAAATAAAAAAATGAATACTTTGTTTATTTTCTTTTTTATTATTCCTGTTTTAGTAATTTTACTATTAGGTTTGAATTTATTATTAGCTGTTCATAATCCTGATCAAGAAAAAGTTAGTGGTTTTGAATGCGGTTTTAGTACAATATATGGTCAAACTAGAATTCCATTTAATATTCAATTTTACCTAGTGGCAATATTATTTTTAATATTTGATTTAGAAATTTTTTATTTAGTTCCTTTTACAGTATCAATATATTATATTGGAAGTTATGGTTTTACTATATTCATTATATTCTTTATTATATTAACTATAGGTTTCATATATGAACTGGGCCAAAACGTAATTAATTTCACTTTAAAGTCTAGCTTTGAAAGTATTAATTAATATTTTTAAGACGAAAAAAGTATTTTTTTTTGTAATGTAAACATTAAGAATAATAAAATAAATAATAAAATAATTTTAATAGTTTTATTTAAAATTATTAAATTGTATAAAATATTCTTTATTTTTTACACTTTTTATATTAATTAAAATAAAAATATAATAAAATATACAAATTATTATTAATATTTTAAATCCTTTTATAATTTCATATTAAATTAAATTTAAAATATAATTTATTTGATTAAATTTACTTATTTTAATATTTATAATTTTTATTAAATAGTAGATTTACATTCATTATTTTAATAATTAAATTTTAATTAAAAAAAAATATTAAAACAAATAATTCATCTTTAGCCAAATCCTTTATTATGAACTATATAACTAATATTATAAATAATAATACTAGAATAGTTCAACTGAAAATTGTTTATCAATGATTAAATCATTTTATTAAAAAATTCATTCAAAATTTTTATTTAATTATTATTTCATAAAAATCAAAATAATTAATTGTATTATTTAAATATAATATCAATTATAATTTAAATTATATTAGAATAAATATTTATTAGTATTATTAATAGTCATAGTAAAAATTAATAATTAATTTATATAAAGATTATATAAATTAAATTATAAACTTAAATAATTTATAATTTATGTAAAAAATTTATTATGTATAATACTGTTAAATTTAAATTAAATTTTTATGTAAATTTAATTTGTAACAAAAATATTGTTCATTCCAATCTTTTATTTAATATATATTTAAACTTAAACTTATAATGAATAATATTAAATTATTAATTGTTTAACAAAAATCCAATTTTTTTATATTCATTTTCAATAAATTACTTTTTTTAAATTAATTTAAATTTACAATACAAATTTATATATTTTAAATAAAATATAATATGTAAAAAAAATCATTTATTAAAATATAATTACTGTTCTCTATTATTATAACAATAATATATTTAATTATATTTTTGGTATAAATTTAAATATTAAAATTATACCATATGTTACTTCTTTATTATTATAATATTAAAAATATCAATAAATATAAAATTATATAGATTTTTATTTTTAATCATTTTATTTCTATTATATAGAACAATTATTAATTCTTTAATTGAATTAAAAATTTTAATAATTAATTTATGAATATTACTAATATTATTATTATTTTTTTTAATTGTTTAATTAAAAAAATATTAGATTAAAATATTATTAGTTAATTAATAATTATTAATTAAATTTCTAATTTAAAACTAATGTTTTTATAATATTTAAAATATATTACTTTATTTGAAAAATTAATTTTAAATATAAAAAAAACAAGTTATTAGAAAGTAATATTAAGGAGAATTTTTCTCTTTAATTTAAATATAAATTTAACTAATAAACAATGAGGATTTTAAAACAAGATCCTTTATTAAGGTTATTTAATTCTTATGTAGTTGATTCTCCACAACCAACTAATATTTCATATCTTTGAAATTTTGGTTCATTATTAGCTTTATGTTTAGGTGTTCAAATTGTAACAGGTGTTTTCTTAGTAATGCATTATACTCCTCATATAGATTTAGCTTTTAATTCTGTTGAACATATTATGAGAGATGTTGATTATGGGTGAGCTTTAAGATATACTCATGCTAATGTAGCATCATTCTTCTTTATTTTTGTTTATGCTCTGTTTTATAAATTTTATCATTATAATTTTTGATTCTTTTTTAATTCATACAATAAAACTATTAATAAATTTAATTATTTTTATTATATTAACTTTAATTATTTGTGTTTTTCTATAAAAATAATAATAATAAAATTATTTGCTTTTGTAATTAAAATAAATGTTCTTTTTAAAAAAGAAATTTTAGAAAAGTTTATAAATATATTTAGACCTTTATGTAATTCTTTAGATATTATAAATATTAATAATCAAAACAATGAAAATGTTAATGAAAATTCTAACAGTAATGAAGAATTTCTTCAATGATTTGTTGGTTTTACTGATGCAGAGGGTTGTTTTTTAATACATACTAAAAATTATAAAGAAGTTCATTTTATTTTTCAAATTACTCTTCATATTGATGATTCTGCTGTTTTATATTTTATTAGGAAAAATTTAGGCATTGGTGTTATATCTATTACTGGAAATACTTGTAGCTTTAAAGTTCATTCTTTTAAAATTATAGTTGAAAGATTATTACCTATTTTTGATAAATATTCTTTACTTACACATAAGCAATTAAATTATAGAGATTGAAAAGAAGCAATTTTATTAAAAAAATTAGCTAAAGAAAAAAATAATTCTATAGACATTAATATATTAAAGAAAATTAAAAATATTAAAGAAAATATGAATGAATTAAGAACTGTTTTTGATAATTATTTTATTTCTATTAATATGGTTTCTAAATATTGATTATTAGGTTTTGTTGAAGGAGATGGTTCATTTCATTTTACTAATACACAAGCAGTATTTTCTATTACTCAAAAAGATAAACAAGTATTAGAAATTATATCAACATTTTTACAAAATATTAAATTATCTCCTATTTACAATGGTTTAATTTTACCAAATAAACCTAACTGTATTTTAAAAAATAATAAAGGATCTTATCAATTAGTTATTACTGATGCAGATGTTCTTTTTCAATATATTTATCCTTTTTTTAAAGAATTACAATTTTTAAGTAGAAAAGGTGTAGATTTTAATATTTGAAGTTTAGGTTTATTTTTAATAATACATGGTTATTATAATACACCTAAAGGTAAGGCTATTTTATTAAAATTATCTAATAATATGAATTCAAAAAGATATTTTTCAAATATTAATGATTTTTTGAATATTGAAGAATTAGAAGCTCTTTTTGAAATAACTCCGCCTTTTGATATTTTTTCTAAAAAAAATCATTTTATTTTAGCTAAAGAATATCATTTGAAAAAAGGAAGCAGAAAAGGATATAAATTATATATTTATAAAAATGGGAAAGAAATTATTGGTTCACCATTTAATAATTATAGATCTGGTGGTAAAGCTATAGGTTTAAATTCAGTAGCTTCTATCAAAAATTATATTGATACTAACAAAATATTTAAAGATGGTTATACTTTTTATTCTGTACCTTTTAATAGTTTTAAATTTAATTAAATAAGATTTGTATAATATTATAATATTATATATTTATTATAAAATTTTAATTTAAATAAATTTATTGGGCCTGTTTATTTAATTTCTACTAAATTATATAAACAGCTATTAGCTATATGCTGAAAACCCCTTAGAGCTTTTAATACTTAAAATTGGTTATTTGCTATATTTTGCTTATGCTAATATTTAGTGAAAATTTGAAAGATTGGACAATCAGCAGGGAAGTTTAATTATTAATTTTTTTTAACTAATATATATAAATAGTAAAAAAAAAAATTAAACCCCTCAACGATCATACGCTAATGTTTTTTAAATAAAGTTTTTTATATAAGAAAGTAGTTTAATTTAATTT
>Ga0335072_10000480_pt1 | contig 78707 bp, 75 predicted proteins | sample Lox_Sample_21_FD_206725 | JGI IMG/M metagenome (GOLD analysis project Ga0335072, IMG submission 206725) | Soil microbial communities from Loxahatchee National Wildlife Refuge, Florida, United States - Lox_Sample_2.1 | ecosystem: Environmental > Terrestrial > Soil > Wetlands | place: USA... | reverse complement strand
AATGTCGTGGTTGAGAATGTAGACAACCAGCCACAATCAGACTATTACCTCCCCTTTGAGTATGGGGTGATGAGCAAGGTTGGTGGCATTGAGGTCAGGGACAAGAAGAATCCCGAGAAGGGGAAGTTCTCAGTTGAGACAGCTGGTATGCCGGCTGTACTGGCAGAAGATGGCATTTCAACAACGTAAGAGCCCCCAATTCACGTCCCCTTTACCCATCCACTAACTTGGGTCAGGTCCACCCAATACTACATCGTCCACTTCCCAGAACCACTCCAACCTAAGGCACAGATTACTCTTGCCATCTCCTATCACCTTTTGTCGTCCCTCATACCTCTCCCGGCAACCATCAAACAAGATGAAAAGCAATACCTCACATACTCCTTCTCCGCCTACGTTCCTTCAGCCTACCCTACCCTGAAACAAAAAACCAAGGTCAAATTCCCCACGACCGATATCCCTGAATACACAACCACCACCGGCTTGACCAGCTCTTCCGACCCAGAACGTCAGGGCTCGTCCTATACTTATGGACCCTACGACACGTCTAAGATCCCTCCTGGAACCACTCACCCTGTGACGGTGCGTTACGAATTCACCAAGCCTCTGCTTGTGTGCTCCCTGCTCGAGCGCGACGTCGAAGTGTCACAATGGGGGGGCAACCTTGGCACTGAGGAGCGCTACTGGCTTCGTAACGACGCTGCCACGCTCAGTAACCATTTCTCTCGTGTGACATGGGCAACGCAGGCATTTTACAGAGGCGACACGTCCGCGCTGAAGGAGCTGAATGTCCCGCTCAGGCCGGGCAGTATAGATCCGTACTACACTGACGACATCGGAAATGTCTCGACTAGTCGTTACAGACCTAACAACGTTCGTGAAGCAAGCTTGGAACTAAAGCCTCGATATCCTATCTTTGGAGGATGGAAGTATAGCTTCCGGATCGGCTGGAATAATGCACTCTCTTCCGCACTGCGCAAGTTGAAGACCGGTAACACATACGTCCTCCGCGTGCCATTTATTGAAGGTCCAAAAATGCCAGAAGGGATTCAATACGAGCATGTGGTCCTCCGTGTCATCCTTCCTGAGGGCGCTACAGATATTAGGTGGGAGACAGTGGGTGGGACTGGCTTGCCGGTCCTGGAGTCAGAAATTTCGCTGCACCAGACTTTCATGGACACACTCGGTAGATCGGAATTGAAGCTGAGCGCTGTGAACATTGCAGATGAAGCCAGAGATGCAGATCTCGTCGTCATATATGAGTACCCATTCATGGCGGCTTTCAGGAAACCACTAAGCATATTTGTGGCGGTTTTGGGGGTCTTTACTGTGATATGGGCCGCATCGAGGGTCGATACAAGCATCGGAAGGAAACGATAGACATTGTGTATTATATCAAATCTTGAGACATTGCTGGAACTAGGATCAAGTTTGCATTGATTTCTCATGTCTTTCTCTACACGACCAATGTTATCCGCCGCAGAGCTCCAGCGAACGAGATGCGAGGGTTTGGGTATAGCAAAAGATGGTACGATACTCCTTTGCGGCCCAGTTTGGACTGATGTATTTCTGATCTTCAACCTTCAATGCTCTCATCAATGTTCCGCGATTCGCTCCGAGCACCTCGACAGTATCGCTTTCAACATAAGCGCAGGCGTGGTCTATGAGGCGAGGTACTCCTACCTCTCCGTCGATAAAGCCATCAAGCTCTTCTGTGGTATATCCTGGTTTGATGAACTTCGCTCCCATCGCCTGAACCGCGTGCCAGTTGCAGAACTGAAGCTGACTGCTAGGTATACTTCTCAAGGTGAAAACAGTACTGATCAACCCAGGTGACTGGTCCTCCATAATCACAGCAAGTTCACAAATCTACCCACATCTCCTCGCGCAGTATTTGAAAGAACAGGTCAAAGGACTCCGTGGTATCACCTGGGCAGTAGCTCGAGGCGCAGGGAAAGGTCTTGCCACTGTTGATAATACCTACACCAATTCGAAGCGACCCCCTACTCCCAACTCCTTCCATTAGGACTTCTATCATCATAACGACACAGATGGGAGCACAAAATATCATCTAAATTCAATCCCATCTACACACATTGCAGCATGAATCAGTAAATTGACTACCACTTTCGGCTAACTACCACGCTATATAGGAGTCAACAGTCAGCAGGTTCAGTGCCACATCACACTCGAGTTCCGCTAAATACTGATCTCCACCCAATATCGACGCCACCTGATACCACCAGCTGTTCCTTCCAAACCTCATTGCAGTCGCAAATTCCCAATACTCAGGACACCACCCTGCACACTCCCAGTCAAGAAATCCAGAAAGGTGGCCCTCATCATCAATAAGGATATTATGCGCTTTGAAATCGCCATGCGTAAAGACAATTCGGTGCGGCATATCTAGGATTTTCCTCGCCAGAGCTAGTGTCTTCTGGTACTCTTCTGGAGAAGCAAATCCATGGGATGAAGCCGGGCTAAGGAGGTACTCATGGAGCTCCCTCTCATCTTCAACAGGACCCACACTATGGTCGGGAACACGCTGAGTTGAGATGGATGTTCCCACGACTGAGCAGATGTGCTTCCCGTTGAACGGACTCTTCCATGCGCGCATTGCGTGCAGGCACCTACCAAGTTCATACAGCCATGGGCCTTCTTCTTCCACCTCTAGAGGCTCACGAGAATTGTTAAGTGTCCATCCGGGTAGCCGCGTCATGAGGATTGAGATTGGCCGAAACGAGGTAGCTGGCTGTTCCCCACAGCACAGAACCTTGGGGACAGGCATACCCGCCGCGCGAGCCATTTGCATAGCAATGACTTCTTCCACTCGCGTGCGGTCGGACCATTTCAAAATGAGGCCGAAGGGTAGTTCCATTATCTGTCCATTAAATGGAATATCAAACCAGGAACAATAGGATAATGAGAAGCGGGCAAGAAGTTTGTGAACAAGTCCCCAGAACCGGCGGACGACTAGACTTCCAACAGAGGGGGTCGGCGGAGTGTTCTCAGCGATGGTGGTATGCATTGATCGAGGCCACGAAAAGTCAGGGCGTAAAATACGAGGTATCGCTGATTTCAGCATAGCTAATGGTGTAGAATTCTGTCGCAGTGCAATGACATTAGCATTTGGGGAGTCATAGCCCAAGGTGAACTTGCCTGTGATTCGCAAATTTTGATCTCCTTGTTTACAGCTTTGGGATTGTGGTACGGCGTTTGACTTGGTTGTACTACACCGAGAGGCACTAGGCCTAGAGGAGCTCGCCGCCGTTTTTCTAAAACCTTGGCATACTTTACTTCACTTCGCGCCCAAAAATGCCTTCTCCAATGTGGCTGCTTGAAGTCGTTCCTCCTGCAGTCACAGTCGTGACTATTGTAGTTCACGCTTGGTTGAAGGCCCCCGATTGAAAGCCTCCAGTTTCTCTGGCTCAGCCTGTTCACCGTTATGCATGGCTTCACCTCCGGCGAAGAGGCAACGCACATCGAAGATTGTCTTTTCAGATGATGAAGAGGAAGAGCCAGAGACCGCCTCACAAGGACCTCCTCCGCGTCGAATTTCAAGCTCAATAGCTACCAAGGCTAGGGAAGTGACCACTCCGCGAAAAAACACGAAGTCTACCAGGTCGAAATCTAAGTCCAAGCCGAGCACCAACGCTACCCCAGCTACACCCAGAAAATCCGCCGCGAAGATTGCGTCTGCATCGCCAGTTAAATCCAACAAGTCCCCAAGAAGGAAGAAGACAGAAGGGAACAGCAGATCTCTGCATGCGTTCTTTGGCCGAGCGTCGGAAGAACAGCGATGGAATAGGAATGTAGACACACCAACCGCAGAGGTCGATGATGTGGAGAATGGGGATGCTATCGAAGACGATGACGGCGATGATGACTCTCTCGACGAAGCCCTTTCTCAGCTTGCCGAAGGTCAAGAAGATGTCAAGTTCCAGCTGGACCGACGGAAAGACCGGTCAATGGTGACCAGCAATGCGTCTCAAACAGCTCGGAGTAGTCTTCTAGCCTCAAGCCACAAATTCGTCAAGCCGCCACTTCCAAGCATCAACAAGAATGGCCTGAATGTCGAACTAGATGATAATTCCAATCAGCACCTCCACCGACCTTGGGCTGATCGGTATGGTCCTACAAATCTGGAAGAGCTGGCAGTCCACAAGAAGAAGGTTGCCGACGTGCACAAGTGGCTAGGTGAAGTGTTGAATGGGCAAGATCCACGTGTGTGTGCCATGACAATCATTCCATCCGGTTTTGTTCTAACCGGGCTATAGAAGATACTTGTGCTGAAAGGTCCTGCGGGAAGCGGCAAAACCACCTCTGTATCGCTACTTTCTGCAACATTAAATTTTACAGCCTTGCATTGGGCTAATCCGACTGTCTCAGACACAAGCATGACGACCTCTATTGCGTCGCAATTCGATGATTTCGTCAATAGAAGTGGCAATTTCTGCAGCCTCGAGTTCGAAGCATCAAACTCAAGCCCTTCAGACGTTGCGTCAGATCACCGACCTGACCTATCATCTCGAGTGCTTGTTGTCGAGGAGTTCCCAACGAACATGACGAGATCTTCATCTGCGCTTGAGGCGTTCAGGAGCGTCATCTTACGGTATCTTGCAACGAGCCCTCCCGTCTCGAACCCACTGTTTAGGAAAGGCGAATCTTCGCTTGAGACCCGCCCACCCCTAGTACTGATCATATCGGAGTCTCTTTTGACATCCGCGACAGCGTCTGCGGACAGCTTCACAGCTCATCGGCTGCTCGGTCCAGATATAACAAATCATCCTCTTGTGACGGTCATAGAGTTCAACACAGTTGCCCCTACTTATATCGCAAAGGCTCTCGATCTGGTCATCAAGAAGGAAGCTAGGGACTCTCAAAGGCGAAGGATTCCTGGCCCTGCAGTAATGAAGAAGCTGTCCGAGATGGGAGACATCCGGAGTGCTGTCAATGCCCTGGAATTCCTATGTGCAAGAAGTGCCGACAATGATGGCTGGGGTGGCAGAGTTGCGGCGAAGATGAAGAGGTCCTACAAGGATGGTACAGCTCTAACGCCAATGGAGCAAAGCTCTTTGGAGTTGGTCACGCAACGTGAAGCGACACTTGGAATGTTTCACGCAGTTGGCAAGGTTATATACAACAAGCGCGAAGAACCGCAGATTGCAGGCTCCACAGCTGAGCTACCTCCCAAACCACCAGGCCATCTTGAGCATATGCACAAGTCAAAGGCTCCGCAGGTCAGCGTCGATGACTTGATGAATGAGACTGGAACAGATATCCCGACGTTTGTCTCCACACTTCACGAGAACTATATTCTGTCCTGTAATGGGTTATCTTTTCTTGAAAGCTTTGACAATTGTATAGATGCTTTGTCTGACAGCGACATTCTCAGCCCTGAAGGCGGTTCGATGTCCCGAATCAGCTATGGACGCGGTCCAGCCGGAAACGGCCTGTCGTATGTAGGCGGTATCGATATCCTTCGGCAGAACGAGATCACCTTCCACGTTGCGGTTCGAGGGCTACTTTTCGGATTACCTCATCCAGTCAACAGGGCTGCATATCCTGGCGGCCGGAAAGGGGATACCTTTAAGGTGTTCTACCCTGCATCTCTCAGGCTTTGGAAGCCGATGGAGGAGAACGGCAGCTTGATCTCAACGCTGATGGATGAGACGATGTTTGCAGGTCCGACTGGTGCGATTCGTGGCAGAGATCTAGGGAATGGCGTCGCATCGTGGAAGCAAAAGAACGAAACCTTCGGTGCCACGTCTGAGGATGAGAACATTTCGACGACTTCAAGGATTCTAGCCTCGAGGAAAGATATGCTCTACGATCGTCTCCCCTATCTTAGCAAGTTCCATGATGCGGAGGGATTGGATATGCGGAAGGTCAAGCAAGTCACACAGTTCCGTGGCACTCGTTTACCGGAGGAAGATGACAACGAAGAATACGAGTTGGAGGCCGCCATTGACTTATTAGCTGCAAACGAAACCACGGATGGAGCAACTACTTCGCCGAAGAAGAGAGGTCGAATTATGACGATTGCGCCTGGCAAGGTAAGCGGCGAGGGTGTCGCATTGAAAAAGGGCTTCAATAGTGACGTTCAGCTCGAGAAGCTCTACATCTCTGATGATGATATTCAAGACGATTGATTCCAGGTTGGGACGGTGGCTTCATTTAACACACCGGAGCTCACATCTACTTTGCAGTGATGGCCTGTTGCTAGATTTGTGAACTTACTTGCCTTCGTGGCTGTGCCGAATGATCGTGTCACTGGCTGGCAGAAACACGCACCAGAAATATATTTCACATTCGAGCCCTTGCGCAAGGCGTGGTTGTTTGACTGGATTCCCAAGATCGTGTGGCTTGATGGATACACGGACATACGTCCATCTATTAGTTCATACGACCAGTCCTTACAGTTCTTCTTTGTGAGACGAGCCCGCTGCCCAGAATCGCTCTAGCCCTAATAGGATCGCGCTGCTTCATTGCAAAGACCCTCGCTGCATGCAATGGTGGCATGAGAGATGAGGGCTGAGCAGAGCAGCTGAAGCGATGAGAAACCCGTACTGGGAACCAGTTGAATCATGGTAGCCTCCGTGAAGAGGTGTTATAAGTATCTTTGCTGCGTTCAGCTCCATTCCCTTAATACTGAAGCCAAATTGAAATCATCATCCGAAAATAAGGTAATTCAGAAGATGGAAGAGATTCACTTCGAAAGAGGCCCAGTAACCATCGTAACTTGCTACGATGCCCTGGTTGTCACCAATGCAGGAGCTGCATGTTCTCGGAATATCCAACCCCTCCTCATTATCCGGTTCATCCCTGGAGATTTCGGATCGTCCCCTCCAACCAACACTTGCGGACAGATAGCAGATATGTTTGGTCCAAGACTTGCCGGACTGGCCATGACCTTGTTTGTTGCCGCCCTATTTATTGGATCAGCCGTAGGTCCACTGATAAGGAGGTTCGTGACAGAGACAACACGTTAGAGGCGTAGTCATGGGTTTTCTTTGGCATTTTCACGAGAGCATTGTGATTGTTAGGAATGGCGGTCATTCCTGAGACGTATGCGCCTGTCTTGTTTTACAAAGAGCACAAAAAGCTCTCAACAAATGACCAAGGATTTACGTGAGCAAGCTGGAAATTGAAACAGGACCAAAGTTTCAATATCAGATTCTTTCCCACCACACTGGCAAGACCTTGACTGCTGCTGTACCTAGCCAGTTGTGTCTGTTCTGGCAACATACGTGACCATCGTCGATGGGACGCAGTATTTTTTTCCACCGGAGCATTTCCAATCGTGTACCGGCAAAGGGCGTGGATGGATTATAGGTTTCGGGGGCCTTGCATTTGTCGGCGTTGCAGTGAGGAGGCTCTAAGGAACTTCCCACATGGACGGTCGCTGTAGGCAGTGGTGGCGGCTTGTAGGTCTACGCTGAAAAGCTTCTTGAGATTTCGCTAACGAATCTTTTGTGCGGTCAGTGCATTCTTGGAAACGACGCTAACATTGCTCCAGCTGTCCTAGTTTGCTTGGACAAACTACCCAACTCTTTTATCGTACGGTTCAATTGTTCCTGGTACGCCTTCAGGTTCGGCATGGCCTCCATTTAGCTCGCCATTTTCGACCGTCTCGTCGGCGGTTACAAAATCCTACGCTGCACTGGTGGTGGCTTCGAACTCGATCTTGCAGTACCTGTTCTGGTTTGCGTTCCCGCTAGGTGTACAATGCCTTAGTTGCCGATCTTAACTTTGCAAAAACGCCACGTTCTAGCTGATTCAAGTATGCATCTGATCCCACCAACTAACAATCGCGGTTGAATGGTTCGCTGTATTAGACTTTCACCAGTCTCTAGGTAATGCACACTTGCAATCGAGCGGGACAGATATTATACTTTGCAAGTCCGCAAATACTAGGCTAAACTTATGGGCGCGGAGTCATTAGGACAGGCAAGAATCCAGCTTCCTGGCGCTCGTATTTGTGTCTTTCGCGCACATATTCTTTAAGTACGGCCATTTTCGTCAGATGGAGGTGTACGTACCCCTCCGGGAGAAAAATAGAAACACAAGGGGAACAATCACAGCACTAGCCGTCTGGTCAAGCCCAAAGACGGTGATAATGGTCGCAGCGCACATGCACGAGCCCACCTCACTCATTTGCTCTCTCAGACAAGTTGGTCTCGCTACGGTTATCCGGCCGTTGGTCCTAGTTAGCGTGGTTAGCAATATCGGAGAAATGCATGTCTTGAAGTTCTGAAACAAGGGCTCCGCTTAGCCGTTGAAGTGCCTAACACAACCCCCGTATAGACAAACAGTAGTGGGCGAGCTAAGGACGCCCAGCCCCGACGTCACAGCGATCGGGCCCACTGCCCGCAGCCATCCTCACTGTCTGTAAGAGTTTCCAGTTTTTCTATCCAGGCATGCGTCGCGACCCATTGCGTGCTGCATCGACTTTCCTCACGCCCGCTACAAGCAGCCAGCGTATCTTACACGGCCCACCTACGAAAGGTGGTTTTGTCTGCCCTGACTACGAACGAATGCTACACCTAATGAAGGTTCCTCAAAATGGCGGATTTAGATCCACGGCTGAAGGAGGAACTGAGGAGACTGGATGAGGAATTAGAGGAGGGAGATATCACTAAAAAGGGCTATGAGAAACGAAGAACACTTATATTATCGCAATATATCACGCCGCAAAATGCGCCGGCCGCACAGCGAGGCGGCCTGCGTGTCCACTCCCCAGACGACAGCGACCATCCTGCCTCTAAAGACAGCTCCCGAAGTGCCTCGCTTGCTGCTTTGACTTCTGGATCTTCGACCCTCAACTCGAGAAACGGTACAATGACCAACAATCATCCCGGAATGAGTCGTCAATTCGCAGCTATCAAAGACGAGCATCCAGTTTGGGATGGACCGGTTAGAAGTTCTAGTCCACAAGGTCTAGTGCAAAGATTTCAAGAGAGGCAAGCTGGACTGGTGTCTAGTCAATCATACGATCCACGAGGCGGTACCCTGACCCCTGACTCGTCGAGTCCCGATGCTTCCCGATCGCAAACCCTAGTGAGCCAGAATTATGCCTTTAATCCAGGCAACCAGCAGGAGTACCCCGAGATGAACGATGGGAATACAAGAAACTCGACGATGTTAGACTCGCAACAGGGATACTTCTCGGATTTCGCAGGCCAGCAGAGAGAAGACCGCCGCGAAAGCTATAGCGGCGGCCCACACCGGTACTCGCAAAGCGAACCCTTCTCACCAACAATGCAGAATGCTCCACCTCTACTAACCGCTGCCGATCTCCGTGGGGGTGCAGCAATACACCAGATGCCTCTGGAGCCCAGAGACATACCTTTTCCGATTTGCGACCCACACAGTTCGCTAACAGAAATGTCACAATTCGAAAACGTGGCCATGGTCTTAAGACATAGGGCCAAAACAAATTCGAAGCAGCCGGCTTATTGGGTTCTGGACCAAAGAGGCAAGGAGGTGGTGTCGATAACGTGGGAGAAGCTGGCTAGCCGTGCCGAGAAAGTTGCGCAAGTCATTCGAGACAAGAGCAGCCTATACCGCGGAGATCGAGTTGCGCTGATATATACTGAGGCAGAAATAATAGAGTTCGCAGTGGCTTTGATGGGATGCTTCATCGCTGGCGTTGTGGCCGTCCCTATCAACGATCTCCGAAGCTACCAGCGTCTGAACGTAATCCTGACTTCAACCCAGGCACATCTTGCGCTGACCACCGAAGCCAATCTGAAGAATTTCCAGCGAGATATCACTGCTGCTAAACAGAATTGGCCGAGAGGAGTGGAGTGGTGGAAAACGAATGAATTCGGCAGCTATCATCCGAAAAAGAAAGGGGAGGAAGCTCCGGTAGTTGTTCCGGATCTTGCATACATCGAATTTGCTACTGCACCGACAGGCGACCTGAGAGGTGTGGTAATGAGCCACCGGACAATCATGCATCAGATGGCCACGTTGAGCGCTATCCTTGTCACGGCAACCACAAACACGCGAGACAATACCTTCAATCCGAACCTACGTGACAAGAACGGACACCTTGTGACTGGCGGCAGTCGCCATGGCGAAGTCCTTCTCAGCTATCTCGATCCTCGTCAGAGTATCGGTATGATCATCGGCGTACTCTTGACGGTGTATGGCGGCCACACAATGGTATGGATGGATCAGAAGACCATCGATACGCCAGGGCTCTACGCACATCTGATCACGAAATACAAAGCCACGTTGATGCTTGCCGATTACCCGGGCCTAAAACGTACAGCCTATAATTATCAGTCCGACCCAATGACAACCCGGAACTTCAAGAAGGGCATCGAACCGAACTTTTCTTCGGTGAAGTTATGTCTGATCGACACTCTGACTGTGGACTCGGAGTTTCATGAGTTGCTTGCAGACAGATGGCTTAAACCCTTGCGAAACACGCGGGCGCGCGATATTGTTGCGCCTATGCTTTGTTTGCCGGAGCATGGCGGTATGATTATCAGCGTGAGGGATTGGCTGGGTGGGGAGGAACGTATGGGCTGTTCACTCACTCATGAAATGCACCGCACGGAGCCAGACGAAGAGAAGAAGGACAACGAAAGTGCGACAAACAAGACTGGGTTTGGCAGCAGTCTCATTGGCGGAAGCACTGCTCAACCTGCAAAACCTCAGTCGACTGTAGACCTGGGAGAAATTCTCTTGGATAAGGAGGCATTGAAGACGAACGATATACAGGTCTTGGCAATGGGTGCAGATGCCGCCGCAAAGGCCAGCACCTTCCCCAATGCTGTACGGTGTGGCGCATTTGGCTACCCAATACCAGATGCGACCCTTGCGATTGTTGATCCCGAGACAAATTTGTTGTGTAGTCCGAACTCTGTTGGAGAAATATGGGTCGACTCGCCCTCGTTGTCCGGCGGATTCTGGGCGCTTCCCAAACATACCGAGACGATCTTCCACGCGCGACCGTACGCTTTCAAGGAAGGCAATCCCACTCCCTCCGCGATCGACCCTGAGTTTCTTCGGACGGGGTTGTTGGGATGTGTGATCGAGGGTAAAATCTATGTGCTAGGACTGTATGAAGACCGCATACGACAGAAAGTAGAGTGGGTAGAGCATGGCCTCGAGATCCAAGAATCTCGTTACTTCTTTGTGCAACATCTCATCCTGAGTATCATGAAGAATGTACCGAAGATACACGACGCCTCGGCTTTTGACGTCTTTGTGAACGACGAACACCTACCAATCGTCTTACTCGAGTCCTATGCAGCATCAACTGCACCGATTACATCTGGTGGCCCACCACAGCAGCTTAATATTGCGCTCCTCGACTCTCTCTCGGAGCGAACTATGGAGGTCTTGTATCAGGAGCACCATCTGCGTGTCTACTGTGTGATGATCACCGCACCTGGAATTCTGCCTCGGGTGGTCCGAAATGGTCGTCGAGAAATCGGAAATATGCTGTGCCGTAACCAATTCGATAATGGGTCCTTACCATGTGTGCATGTGAAGTTCGGGGTTGAGAGGGCTGTTCTCAACCTACCGCTTGGTGTCGACCCGGTTGGTGGCATCTGGTCACAAATGTCCAGCGGCGTTCGGCAAGACATACTTCAACTACAAGAGAAGCAGTACTCTGGGGTTGACTACAGAGAGGTCGTTATAGACGAGCGTACCTCGATATCTCTCAGTAATTTCACCAACATCTTCGACCTTATGCAGTGGCGAGTCGCGCGGCAAGCTGACGAACTAGCGTACTGCACGATCGACGGTCGGGGCAAGGAGGGCAAGGGCTTGACATGGAAGAAGTTCGACACTCGCGTCGCTGCTGTTGCGATGTATCTCAAGAACAAGGTCAAGATAAAACCGAGCGACCATGTGATTCTGATGTACACACACTCAGAGGAATACATTTTCGCTTTCTACGCTTGCCTTGTTCTCGGTGCTATCGCCATACCCGTTGCTCCATTGGATCAAAATCGATTGGCGGAAGATGCTCCTGCATACCTACACATCGTTGGCGATATGCGTGTTAAGGCGGTATTAGTCAATGCGGAAGTCAACGATCTGTTCAAGGTCAAGGTCGTTTCACAACATCTCAAACAATCAGCACAATACCTGAAGGTCAACATCCCGAACGTGTATAATACCACCAAGCCGCCGAAGCAATCACATGGATGCAGAGACCTCGGGCTGGCGATGAGCAAAGCTTGGGTCACCCCAAGTAATCCCGTTCTGATCTGGACCTATTGGACGCCGGATCAGAGAAGAATGTCTGTCCAGCTGGGCCACGATACCATCTTGGGAATGTGTAAGGTTCAAAAGGAGACTTGTCAAATGACAAGTTCAAAACCTGTGCTTGGTTGTGTTCGAAGCACGGTTGGTCTGGGCTTCATTCACACGTGCCTAATGGGAATCTACAACGGCAGCCCTACGTATCTCATTTCGCCACTGGACTTTGCACAAAACCCGACGTCATTGTTCCTTGCGTTGTCGAGATACAAGGTGAAGGATACGTATGCGACAAGCCAAATGCTCGAGTTCGCCATGGCCCACATGGCCGGCAAGGGCTTTTCACTGCACGAGTTGAAAAATCTCATGATCGCAACGGACTCGAGGCCTCCTCAGCATATCTGTGAGTTTGATCTATCTTATCATGCCCCCCTTGCACGTCATACTAATGGCCCCCCGTCTGTAACAGTCACCAAAGTCCGAGCACACTTTAGTATCACTGGCCTCGATCGAACAGCCATCAACACCATCTACTCCCATGTACTGAACCCAATGATAGCATCACGGAGCTATATGTCAATCGAGCCCATCGAGCTATGGCTTGATCCTCGGGCCCTTCGGCGTGGTCTTGTGTATCCTGTGGACTCAGACACTGACCCTGGGGCACTGTGTGTGCAGGATTCCGGCATGGTTCCTGTTTCGACCCAGATCGCCATTGTCAACCCTGAAACCTGCCAACTTTGCCATATTGGCGAATATGGCGAAATCTGGGTTCAGAGCGAAGCTTCCGCCAAGTCCTTCTACATGTCGAAGCACGATTTTGACGCCGAGAGATTCAACGGTCGAATCATGGGCGGTGATCCGAATACCGTATATGTCCGTACCGGCGATTTAGGTTTCTTGCACAACGTGACACGCCCTATAGGAGCGAACAACCAGCCAGTCGAAATGCAAATTTTGTTTGTGCTTGGCAATATTGGGGAGACTTTTGAGGTGAATGGTCTCAACCACTTCCCGATCGACATCGAGAACAGCGTTGAGCGATGCCACAGGAATATCACTCCTGGTGGATGTGCAGTTTTCCAAGCTGGCGGCTTGGTTGTCATTCTGGTCGAGGTTCACCGAAAAGCTTACCTTGCATCCATAGTCCCTGTCATTGTCGATGCTGTTCTGAATGAGCACCAACTGGTGGTTGATATTGTTGCTTTTGTGGGTCAAGGGGATTTTCCACGAAGTCGCCTTGGGGAGAAGCAACGTGGCAGAATTCTGGCATCCTGGGTCACTAGGAAGCTTCGGACCATTGCACAATTTGGCATTCGCGACCCTGATGCTGGAGGTAGTGAGATCACAGAAGTTCCAGAGCCAAGAAGTCGGGGCGGTACCAGTGTCGTCTTTAAGAGTAGAAAAGGTCCTGGCGACATGACTCGCACCTCCATCGTTTCTGAGTCGCCGGAACACATGAAGGCTACCAACGGATCCATCGACAATGTCGGCACTGAAAGTGACTCAAGTACACTTCCTGAGCTGCCCTTATCACTTCCATCAAATGATTTGGAAATCGATCCCACCGGGTTTTGGGAATATTCACAAAACGAAAAGGAAGCCGACACACCTGAACTTGCCGTCGACGACCGACATTTCAGTACCACTCCTAAAGGCATATCCGAGATGCCCGCAAATTCAAATGAACACCATTTTGACAATTCACCTGAACATTATGACGAAGAAGATGATGATGAAAAAGAAGAAGAAGAACATGAGGGATTCTACGACCCCAACGGCGATCCTTACCACCCATTCGGTGATTCGAGTTCTCAACCAGATTCCTCAGACGAAGATCTGGCGAATGAAAATCGACCTCTCCGCCTTTCTATCGTGAATCCCTCCGAGTATGATGACAAAGACAATACCCCGTCAACCTCGACAGCTTCGCAGCCTCAAACGGCCACTCTTACACCTATATCAGCAATCCGTCGAACGGGAACTTCGGACACCGTGAGGACCACAACATCCAATTCCACTGGTTGGACAGATGATTCACCCTATGAAGACCAAGGGAACCCATTCGCGAACAACATTCCCGCCTCAGTCCCATCGTTCGACTTCGTAACATCACCGCCTCCGAAATCTCCTTCTCGCATGTCACAAAATTTCCCGCAAAATTTCCCCAACGCTCCTGCTCCATTAAACCCACGCGGCCGCGCCGCTCTTCCCAGTCAACAGGCTCGCTTCGGCTCCTACAACGCAGTTACTGCTCCTGCTGTGGAACTAGAGCAACCTGGACCATCATCTCGAAATGTGAGCGGGCCCACAGAGCTGTCTCTACTGCCACAGAGACGCTCTTTCGAGCTGCCGCCTAGACCAGATCAGCTAGAGAGAAAGGCTAGTGAGGAAGACTGGCCACAGGAAGCGTTGCTCTACTCGAATCATGGAAGGAACCTGAGCGTTGAGGAGCGCGAGCAGCAGCGGCGGGACTTGGAGAGCGTGGCAGGCAGCGTCAGGAGGAGGTATGATGGGAGTGGTTGGGATTGAAACACTTAAGAATATGTAATTGTGGGGATTCTCATGCTCATGTCGTTTAAAGCGTTTTCTGTAAGGAGACATTGAAGCACCGAGATGGAGTGATTTGGGCACATAAAACTGGAAAAGTAAGTTGGATCGTCTCTAATTAACGATATCTACATGGCGGGTACCTTTCAGCGTTGTAGAAGGCGTGAATCCAAAGCAAATATTAGGAAGGTTAGATTGCGAGAGCTACCAACTAGGCTTGAAAGAACTGGGCCTAGGTAGCTCCAAAAGCTTCCTGCAATGTCACGTGACTATCCCGAATTTGAGTCGACCGCAATTGAGGTTGCTTTACTTGCAAAACAAAGCGGGCGTAACGTCTACATCAAACGCCATGCGAAATCGAGCGACCAAGCCCTTGAGCAAAGCCAAAGTACGTCAATCCTGGAGCAAATACAATCTTTACAACCTCTCTCGCATCGTCGCCCCACCCTACAAAACCAAAACCTTTTTCCAGCAAAAATGGAGCGCCAAATCAATGCTCCGCTCGTATCACGGCGAACAAGTGCGAGAAGGACAGTGGGAACGCATGTTTTCGCGGAAGCTGCGGTCCGTGATACCCATGAACCCTGGATATCTTGCAAGAAATGATGGTTCGATTGAGTCTGCCGGGCGTGGGTCGGGACTCGAAAAGGAGAAAACGACACCGCGGCCGGCCACTATACCGTATATGCAGATGACGTTCGCGCCACTGGAGAGGAGGCTAGACACTGCGATTTTCAGAGCACTGTTTGCGAGCAGCGCAAGGCAGGCGAGACAATTTGTGGTGCACGGGGCTGTCAAAGTCAATGGGAAGAAGGTACCATTGGATGTCTACGTATATGTGTGGAAGCAAGAACTGATAAGTGGCGACAGATGACGTACCCTGGATACCTTCTCAACCCAGGCGACATGTTTCAGGTCGACCCAGAACGTGTCATGTTTGCGACAGGCATGCCCAAACCCAGCACCGCCGTGAAAGAAGACGATGCTGAGGCGTCCGAAGACACTGTCGAAGCTTCTACAGGCGAGAATGATGAGGCTAAGAGCGATGAAGAGAAGACGGCCGGTGAAGTGGAAGATGCTGAGGGCACAGAAGAGGAGGAAGATCCTCGACAGGTTCTCAAGAACCTTCTTGCACAATCAAAATCCATACTTGCATCGCCACGAGAGAAGCTGGCTGCGAAGCGAAAACAGGACCTCCGCGCTTTCCAGAAGTCCATCAAGCGCACTCTTTCCAAGTCAAGATCCTCCACCATCCTTACAGACAGTCTCGAAGCACAATGGCTCGAGCTACAGAACCAGCTTAACATTTCCCGTAAAGAACCTTCATTACCTTCAGACCAGGATTCCAAAGCCGCAATTGCCCAGACAGGAAATACTGAAGCTTCCGACGACAGAGATGTCAGAGACGAAGACCAGGTCTCCGAGGCCGAGCGCACAGCCGAACACAACAAACAGGCTGCCACAGGGAGACCATCTGCTCAACCACTATCCGACACCATCGACACAACGGGGCTGTCTGACCGGGACCTCAAAGACCTGAGAGCCGCCCTAGAGCTTCTAAAAGACAACCCAATCGACCCTTCTAAGCCATACTTGACACCCTGGCAGCCGCGCGAGTATATGAGCGCCTTTGCTTTCATACCGCGGTACTTGGAAGTGAACCAAAATATATGTGCGGCGGTGTACTTGAGGCATCCGGTAGCGAGGCCGGGGTTGGCGGAGGTGCCGACGCCTTTTGCGGAGGGGACGAGTGCGAGCGCTTTTGCATGGTACTTGAGGAGGAGATGACCAGTCGAGTGGGTCGGGCGTTCTTGCATTTTGATGATAGTGCTGGCATCCAGTGGACTTGCATTTGCATCGGAATGTAGATATAGAAGGGCTGTATGTGGCATACGCCAATCCTGTACAACACACCCGTGTCATTGATACAAAGAACTTCCGCGATCCAAGCCTCATTTTGGTTTACTCGTCGGCTGCCACGACCGTCTAGTCCTCTGTCGTCCCACCATGGCACTAACTTAGAAATGTACTCACGATTGCCTCGCTGTTACGCCTCGTTGAGCAAAATAGATCTTCGGTTTCATTGTCTTGAATCTGTTAATATCATGCTACCGGGAGGATGTTGTGCCTTGCCCACCACTTAAACAGGCCACGAGCCACGTCAAATACCAATAGTGATGTGATTCGCTGCAACAGCAAGTCTATCTTCATTATTCATTATCCATTATCCATTACCCATTATCCATTAACCGTAAAATCTATATCTTACATGCATTAAAAGCACCAGTCCTGCTTTTGAAATCACACCTCGCCTATAGACAAGAGCCGCGAGACGTCCGACACCCTCTTGGCATGTACGCCGCGAGCCGCTTCGAAATGGTCGTGGTGGTAGATGTCGTAGGCCAAGTTCAGCACAAAAGCCACGTCGACCACGGCGTAGGTCCAGTCGGCGACCGCGGCGATGGCGACGATGATGTAGCATGCTGTGCCGGGCGTCTGGATCGCGGTCGTGTCCATGCAGGCGTAGATGCCGTTGTTGGCAAGGATGGCGACGGGGAAGGCACAGAGCAGAACGAACTGTTTCCAGCGGTGCGAGATGCGGAAGGCGCGGTCGTTGGTGAGGGCCGGGTAGGCCTTGCGCATTTGGCGGGCGGTGAAGTAGGACATGGTTTTGATGGCGAGGCTGGTGAAGATTTTGATCGAGGCGATGTACAGGTGTTTGTGGGAGGTGACGTCTTTGGAGGCAAAGGTCAGGTAGATGAAGAGGCCGGACCAGAGGACCGCGGCGGGGATCAGGAGGCGGCGGAGCCAGTAGGCGGGGCGGGCGTGGAGGGAGATGGAGAGGTCGAAGGCGAAGGTGGCGCAGAAGAAGGCGGCGGTGAGGAAGGCGAAGATCTTGAACGCGGTGGGGTTGAGGGAGCCGGCGCAGGAGATGTAGGGCCATATTGAGTATTGGGGCGAGATGCGGGGGAGTTGGGAGGAGCTTTTTCGAGGAAGGGTGAGATACAGGTCGAGAAAGTAGACGAGCAAGAGGAGTTGCGTGATGGCGTAGCTGATGGGGAGGCAGGTGCCCAGGGCGAGGCGGTAACGTTCCAGGCACGATTGGGAGAGGGGACGATATTCGGACGGGATGTCTGTGGGCCAGTCGCTGTTGCGTTCTTTGTCGAATAAAGTTGAGGGGTCAGGTGTTGCCGTAGATTGGGTATTGTAACTGAAGCGTGGTTCGCGTAGTGCACTGGTGGTAAGTTGTCTGATATTGGAGGGAGCCTCGAGTTCGTACGCTTGTTCTTGGTCTTCGGCAATGGCGGAGATGGCATGAGGTGGTTGGATTTGGGTGGAGGGAGTTTGATATAGGAAGTGATATCTCTGGGTGTCAGGGTTGGACAGTTCAAGCCGAGGCCAGTAGGAGGAGCCCATCCTGCGGGCTCCCCTGGGGTAGCTGAGAAACAGATGAAAGAGTATTGAGAGAGGACAAAGCGAAATAACGAAGGAAAAGGCCTAAGAAAAGGAGAAAGTTGTAGAGCTTAGGCTTAGAAGAAAAGATATGGGCTTGTTGAGGTCACAGCACCTAGGAATAGAGACAAGAGAAGCGAACAGTAAGTACTCGCCTCAGGTCCAATACGGATGGCTACATAAAGTCAGTGGTCTGCTTAGGGCGACCCACGGGGTATGGCGAAGGAAGGGAAAAAATAGTAGCGGGCGGGGCAGGATCGTGGCGGAGACGGAAAAGGATTCCCCGTCCGAACAGACCGCGTGGCAAAGACTCAGCCCGCTAAGTAAGCCGGACTGTCATATTTCCTAATTGAGCCTTTGCATCTCGCTATCTATTTCAATATTTGATGGCAAGCTTCATCCATTTCGGCATGGAATAGCCTGAGTGTCAAGTAGAAATGCGCAGGAGCTGGTGGACGTGGGAACGTTATGAAGTCGGCTGACAAGTGCTACTGCTGCACTGCTTACGCCTCCTAGACTCTCCCATCTCACCGTCCAGTTTGAAGCGCTCTACCCGCAGCGTCTTCTTTAAGGGCCATTCGTAAAATGCTTCGAGGTTGCACTTTGACTTCACCCTGTTATGATGAGAATTCAAGAAGCTAAGGAAGTTCAAGACGTCGATCTTCGCACGCGACGACCGTCGTCCTAGGACTATCGTCCACAAAGACCTTCGCGCCCATTCAGGATAAGAGCTCACGCCGAATTTCTGGTAGGCTTACCATAATCAGGCACAAGGAATGGTTCGCTTTGCTGAGCTTGTGGTACGTCGCTTGCTCATCTGCATCGAACTAGTACTTATTGTTGACGATTGCGCAACAATTTCGAGGCCGGGACAGTCCTGCGCATGTGGCTAAGTTCGCAAAAAGCGCATGATACTCAGATCATCGAGACTGATAGAAATACCGGGGAATGCAGATGGTGGACGAGGAGCCGGATCAATCACCACTGCCAACAAGGGCTCGAGGACCACATACATCCTTTCCATAAGCAAAGCAGCTCCAAGACCATGAGGATCAATGTTCTCGTATAGTAGGTAGCAAGCATTCCCAAGGCCAAAGCTACCTCTTGAACTGCTGCTCCTAACCTTTCGGAGGTTGTCATCAACATCCCAAAGAGGTTGCAACTTCCAACCCCGCTGTCTAAAAGACCATCCTTCAGGCATGCCTGGTTTCGCAAGTCGCCTGCCATACTTACAGGTAGCTCTGGTCATGCGAATGTTCCATCCATTTAGGACCTGCGATCAGAACGCGTTCCGCAAATGATCCGCGGCCGACGAACTAGTGTGGACGAACTTTCCTGAACTTTGGTACTGGAAAAACTTTCGCAGTTCCTCGCGAACCCGGGCCTCCGTTCCATTTCGTAGTTTTCTATCTCTACCTCGCCTTCTCATGATGAATTCCCTGCAATATTACACCAGGAGCGCCGAATGTTCATCATAATCACGGTAATCGATCATCAAGCCCATTTTCTGGTTTCTCTTCCTGTCATACCACTTCGATCGTGAAGTCCCTTCCATGCCGAGAAGGACTTCTTGCCAACTTTACTCAGAATAGAGACTTGTTGGGTGGATTCCTCGCACAAGCCGACATCGGGCCCCAAGACTGAGGCAATTTCCAGCAGTGATGTCCCATGCATTTGGCCCTCCCCTTCAATATAGCTTCCAAGTTCCTGGGACGGATGATTTGTCCACGTTCAGGCAACCTACTGGAGGAATTGGTACAGCTTTAACGCCCTTGCTGCCACCAAGTACGAATCCCGGTACACTCCATCACGGACGAATGCCAGCTCCTCTTCTCCAGCAAGCATCGCGCGAATGCCAGCTCCTTGCTGAGTTGCGTGCATACCAGCAGCCAGGTGAAGGAAATTTAAGGAACAAAACTATATTCAGTATTGCAAGAATTCATCGTCAACCTTCCAAACCTTCATTTCTGGTTCCGTCCCTGAAAGTCTACCCAACCGACAATGACGTGCTCCCGGAATACGACTTTGAAGCATACAGCCGTGCGGTTGCCACTGAAGTGACGAATTTGCGGAGAGTGGCACTCAAATGCGTGCTTGCAGATGCCTGGGCAGTCGGGAAATCATTCGAAGACTGTCTAACAGCAGCCGACAGCGAAGTTCTGGCCCAGCTTGGACAAAATGAGAACTGGTGGAAGCGTGCAAACCCAACACTGTTCCTAAAACCTGGAAATCGCGTTGCTAGGACCGATGACGAGAATGGCAAAATTTGCCCGCTTGTGTCTCCTACTTCCCAATCTGGGCTCGATGTTGGTCGATTCTGGGACGCAACTGTCCGCCAATACCAGCATCTGACTGGAAAATTGATCTTCCATATAACGCCACCAGGGGAAGAATGCAGCCAAGCTCACCAAGAAATGCTACTCGCATCCATCAACCGCATCGGAATGCGGACCCATGTTGACATGTTGAGGCATTTGAAAGTGGAATGGCAAAGGGAGGCAGACGACCGCGTCGAAGGGGGCAATCGGTTTTGGTATGATGGGGCCATCGGAATTGATGTGAGGACTACTGATGTCATGTACTTTCCTCTCCTGGCAGGAGGACAGTCCGGTGCGTCTATGGCCGCGCCTGCACCGGGGCGACCAAGCATACGCCAGCAACACAAGCACATGCCAGGCTGGACACATTCTGAAGAAAAGGCAGCCATCAAAAAGCTCGCAACTCAAATGGCGGGAAGAGCTTCACAGCAAGGCATGGCGAGAATTAGAGTCCATCTGAAGAACATGACCCTGAAGCAGCGGAAGATATTGGCCGAGAAGGGTGCAGAACCCCTGCGGTGGTTCTTTCTTATTCAAGCTGCGACGAAGTATCGTCAGCAGAGGAGTAAGTCGAATGAAAATCAGAAGGGATTGTACATCGACAAGCAGCAAGGAAAAGCCAAGAAACCGAGGCGAAAGGCAGGTGAGGATGCGGCCCACCGTGCTCCGCTGCTAGCTATCGAGACGCCGAATTGCGACATAGCTCGAGCATGCCGTAGAAAGAACAAAACATCTAGGCCAATAGGAAGTAGCAATGGCACTGGCGAAGGCACATGGCGTGAGATCCAAGAGCGGGACAATTTGGATCAGAAGAACGACGGGGCGTCTCACAAGCGGAGCAAGATTTTAGAGTTGCAAGCAGAGTCCACAGTTGCTTTGAGTCAAGCACAGATATTTAACGACCGCGGACGGGAATTCCCTACCTCGCCGATTGTGGAAGCGATGGAGGACACCATAGTCGTTGGTGGCAGTGGAAGTGGATCCCAACATGGCTGGGTTGGTCCTTTGTCAACGTTTGAGAAAGGTCAGCCTTTGCATAGTCCAAAGAGTTAGGCCAGAGCGGAGTTTTTCATGACAAATGTTGCCAAAGATCCCGCAGAGGAATCTAACTCTTGCTTTTGGTCAATGTTGAGGGAGGCGGAGGGGGAGAGCATTACGTCTTCAGTGAATGACTAGCCACAAGATGGCGGAGTTTGATTCACCCTGTATTGCCAATCCGTGCTCATGCTTATGCTCAAGACTGTATTTTTCATATCTCCCAGTACTGGTGCTCATGCTTGTGATCATATCCATACGTTCACATTAATTTGGCATACCTTCATACTAACGCTCATGTGTGTGCCCATGCCCATGCTCCCCCAAATTCGCATGCGTCGGATCCACCCACCTGACACTCTCCGGCTTCTCGACGGGCTCCACATCGGGCAAATTGACCGCGACGGCCTCCCCATCACTCCGCACGAGCACACACTCTAGCTCCTCGTCCTCGCTCGCATTGATCTCCTGGTGTGGCACCCAGGGAGGAACATAGATGAAGTCGCCAGGCCCCGCCTCGGCGACAAACTCCAGCCGCTCGCCCCACCGCATACGCGCCTTGCCCTTGAGCACGTAGATGATGCTCTCCAGGTGGCCGTGGTGGTGCGCGCCCGTCTTGGCGTTGGCGTGGATCGTCACCGTGCCTGCCCACAGCTTCTGCGCGCCCACGCGAGCAAAGTTGATTGCGGCCGCACGCAACATGCCGGGTGTTTGCGGTGTGTTGGAGTCGAGGCTGCTGGAGGGGATGACTGCGACGCCGGTGTGTTTCCATTTTGGGGCGGAGGGGTCGTCGGGTGTGGCAGGGGCGGAGTTGGTTGATGCCATTGTGGCGAGGCGTGTAGATGAATAGGCTTATATAGGTTGTAAGAGTGGGAGATGGTGAAGGGGAGGTCTGTTTTTCTAGAGGCCTTTTTGTCGTAGGGGAGGATGTAGTTGCTATGATTCAAGCGACCTAGACGTCTCGAGCAAAGAGAGTTTTGGATATTCTATCGGACAGAACGTGACGTGGCGTATAAGCCCCGGAGTCCAAATTCGCGGCTCTCATCCTAGGATGTGATGTGAGAAAGAACCGAGGTTACGAATGAAACTATTCTGATTTGGCAATATAGCTCTGGGTGCGCCAAGCATGAGGAGACTCTAGCACTAAAGTAAGCCCTGTGAGGAGTATGATCTACAGAACGCTCAGATTCTCGATGATTGGCTAGAGTTCTGCTAGGATCTTCCGCAGGGGGGCCCTCCCTGTTGGGGGCAATGCGATGACGTCGAACGAGACCCAGGCAGCCTAAAACAGGATAAAGAGAGACTGCAAACTCCTCTCCCTCGACCGCCACAGCCTCACAATCCTACTCAGCGCGAACAACTGCCCCGGTCGCTTGGAGTGCAAGAAGACAAAGAAGCAACAACAACAGAATACAGCTATGCCGATCGGCCAGCAAGATTCAGGCGCTACCGCAGGCGTCAGATTCGTCACTTCTACCATCGGCAACACAGTCGGCGGCTTGACCAACCTCGTCGGAGGTGTGGTAGGTGCAGCTAGCCGAGGTCTGGGTGAGACCATTGAGGGAGCAACAGGAAGCGCAGGAAAGGCTGTGGGAAGAAGCATTGCCGATGCTGGGACGGGAATCGAGGATGGGAGCCATCGGATCGCGAAAGGCGTCAAGGACGCAGGGTATGGCAAGTGAGAAGATGTGAAGCATGAAGGCATTTTGGGATATTGGAAATTTGCGCATCCGAGGCTGAGGTCAGCGTGCGTCCTGCACTGAGACGTGGCCATATTCGCGCCCTGCTTCGCGAAGTGTCTTTTTGGCGAGCTGCAATGACCAGCAGTTGCAGGCGAGCAATGCAGATTCAACTCAGAAGCAACTAGCACTTGGTGACGCAGTGACGTCTAACTGCCGGGGGACTAAGTTCCTTCGCGAACCAAGCCCTCATAACCTTGTATTGATAATGAAGCATAGCTGAGCCGGAAACTGCGAATGAAAGCTCTCAAATTCTTCTAGCATCTCAAATGGTCAGCTAGAACATTCTGGCTTAAAATTGCGCTTTTAGTGTAGAGCGTGGATCAGGTTATAGTTTCCATGTCCATAGGTTGATTTGACACAGAATGGCAGGATTGAATCGACCCCGTAGATCTCTTTTGGTCGCCTTCCGCTACCGCATCTGCTCGTGAGATTCTCAAGACTAGATAAGCATGTTTCAGCATTGGCCTTCATATCTGCCCATGAGGAATGTCGAGTTGGAGAAGTAGACGCTAGCAGTCACTCTAGTGGATACTCATTGGAGAGACTCGTCAAGTTTCTTTCCTTTGCGAGTGTACCTGAACCTACAAATAGCTTCTCTTGTGCATGAAGGGGGCAATACCCATAATTCCTAAAGGTAGTGTGGACAGATATACATGGAATTGAGGGATGGTCGGACCTAGCTGCCATTGTCATTTTCAAAGGGACATTCCGGTCATAGCATTGGGAAGCTTCAATGGGTGCGGCTCAAACTACCGGCAGGGACAAGGGCATGAATGTTTTGTCAATGAGAATGCTTCCGGAGACTGCTTGTATTATGAAGGCTCTACGCAATGAAGAGTGATGGCGAGAAGGGGTTTTGAAGCGACGATGAATGGACCAGGGTGGAGCTCTCAGGGAGCTAGCAGATCGCATGGAAAGCACGAGTTGCGAAATCTAATCTTATTGGTAGAACCAGCCCCCCTCACGCCCAAAAAGCTCCCGTGCCCGTGCCCGTGCCCGTGCCCGTGCTCGTGCTCGAGCTCGAGCTCTTGCAAGCGAGACTCGAGGTAGCTTTCTCAGTTCTCAATCTGATAAGTTGCAATACAACTGCTTTACATTTACTTTGCTGCACTGTTTCTAGTCTCCAAAATTGCGTACAGAACGTACTTGATAGGCCAATCGAACCTTCTTGATAGAGCCTGCGTTGTCAATTAAGAGCAAACATGAAGTCCGAGCTTCCCCGCTTTTGCCTACATTCCCACCACTGACACCCAATTGCAGGTTTGGACAACAACTACGAACGTCCCTTATCAAGGACTACTACTGGCATTACATATCCTACGATGAGCTGAAAGACGCCCTAAAAACCCCTTACCTTGAAGGACACGACCAGAACTCAACAGACCCACAACGGCGGCCATGGAACGAAGACGACGAAAAGGCCTTCGTACAGCAGCTTGAGGGCGAGCTTGACAAGGTCTTCACCTTCCAGAAACTGAAGAGTGGAGAGATCGTGTCAAGAATCAAAAATGGCGAGGTAGAAGTCAAGGAGATCGTCGACAAGCAAAGGCAGCTGGACAATGCAGCAGACGAAGCACGTGAAAGCAAACTTGAAGAGGACTTCATGCTCTTGGAAGAAGATCTCAGCGACATCATTGCCGACGTGCATGACCTTGCCAAGTACACTCAACTGAATTACACTGGCTTTCAAAAGATTATCAAGAAGCACGACAAGCAAACAGGCTGGCACTTGAGACCGTCATTTGCGACAAGACTCAAGGCCAAGCCATTCTTTCAGGACAATTACGATGCCTTTGTCGTTACCCTATCCCGCCTGTACGACCTCGTTCGGACAAGAGGTAATCCCGCGAAAGGTGATAGTGCCGCAGGTGGAGCCCAGCAGAATTTCATCCGCCAAACGACAAAATACTGGGTGCATGCCGACAACATTACCGAATTGAAGCTCATCATCCTCAAGCACCTGCCTGTCCTGGTCTTCAACCCAAACAAAGAGTTCGAGGAGGCCGACTCTGCCATATCATCCATCTATTATGATAATCCTGAGACCTGGGAGCTCTACATGGGACGACTGAAGAAGACAGAAGGTGCCGAGGCCATTCGCATGAGATGGTATGGCGGTATGGAAAACGAGACAATCTTCGTGGAGAGGAAGACACACCGAGAGGACTGGACGGGCGAAAAATCGGTCAAGGCTCGTTTCACGCTCAAGGAGAAAAATGTAAATGCCTTCATGGCAGGCAAGATGACCGTTGAAGAAGCCTTTGCTAAGATGCGGAAGGATGGGAAGAAGAGCATTAAAGAAATCGAAGATCTGGAGCAATTGGCCAGAGAAATCCAATACCGTGTGATCACACGTAAGCTTGTGCCAGTGACTCGATCCTTCTATCATCGAACTGCTTTCCAGCTACCTGGAGATGCAAGGGTGCGCATCTCGCTGGACACAGAGTTGACTATGACGCGAGAAGACAATCTCGATGGAAGGGAACGAGCAGGCCAAAATTGGAGGAGAATGGATATTGGAATTGACTGGCCGTTCCCCCAACTCCCACCAGAAGATGTTGAGAGGTTCCCCTATGCAGTATTGGAAGTCAAGCTGCAAACCGCAGCAGGACAAGATCCCCCGCAGTGGATCCGTGAGCTCACCGCAAGCCACCTCGTTGAGGCTGTACCGAAGTTCAGCAAGTTCATTCACGGCACCGCAACGCTGTTCCCCAACCGGATAAAGTTGCTGCCATTCTGGATGCCCCAAATGGAAACCGATATTCGCAAGCCCGTCACACATCAGTTCGGCATCGAGCGACCAGGAACTACGGCTAGCTATTCGACGAGCGACGATGCAATGGACGATGATTCCGACGATGAACATGACGATTATTTAGCAGAACAACGAACTCCACATACCAATGGAGACGAGAATCTAGCTCGCTTGCGGGGAGCCAGAGATGCCTTGCAGCAACATGATCGGGACCGAGAAGCTGACGCAGCAGAACATGACCACGGCGCTGCTCAAAATGAACTGGACATGGAAGAGCGTGTCGCGGCACAGCCCCTTGAGGACGACCCGGATGCCTATCCTCTCTACGACTCTGAAGAGGAAAATGAGGAAGATGAAATGGAAGAGGCTCGCCGGAAGGGTGGCTTGGCATATGCATGGAAACTGGCGAAGAAGTATGTTGCCGTCGCAGGAGACTTTATCTCCACCGGCATATTCATGGTTGTCCCAACACAACGTTCTAGCATACCGAGCAATGATGGCGTTAATGCGATGCGAGGCCAAGTCCAAGTGCGCAAGTTCAAAGCACCAAAAGGAAAGCGTATCCATGTCCCGGTACGAGTGGAGCCTAAGGTCTACTTTGCAACTGAGAGGACTTTTCTGTCTTGGCTGGAATTCAGCATCCTTCTGGGCAGTATAGCGGCTGCACTGCTCAACTTCGGCGATGATGCTAGTCTCCTCAGTGCCTGGGGTTTCACAATCGTTGCAAGCATAGCGTTGTTGTATAGCGTTGGGATTTATTACCTGAGAGTAGAGATGATCCGGAAGAGAAGGGCAAGCGTGGCAAGGTACTATGACAAATATGGACCGACATTTCTGTGTGCCGGCCTTCTCGCTGCAACTATCGTCAATTTCGTGTTCAAGATCAGAGAGGATGGGTGGTTTCAGAAGGTTGAAGGTGCGACAGTGAAGGCGCTGTTTGGGGAAATGGGCTTTGACGAGCTATAAAACTCGGATTATAGCAGCGAAGTTGATGGGTGTTGGATATCAATCTAAAAGCGTTGGTCGAATGACACCAGAGGCTAGCAACTTATCACACACCTCCCCGGATGGGATGAATCCGTGCTGCGATGGGGGCAAACCAGCTGTTTCATGTTTCCATTCCAGATAATCTCAAAAACATCTCATTATCCAAGCTGAGCAATGGTAGCCACTGAATATCTTGTGCAAACGTATGTAAAAGGCACAAATGTTGAACCCAGCCTAAGAGTAGGTACGAATAAGCGCTTTAGCTACCTGAAGGGTATTTATTGTCTTAGTTGCTCAGATGTTCTCACCGCTGTAGGAGAGCGATGAAAGAGGCCTGCATATCTCTGCATCCTTGGTTGCGATAGCTTTTGTAAATTTTGCTACGGATTCGTGGTCGCGGCACTAAAAAGTCATGGACTCAGAGATTTTCGTGTCTTTAGAGTGTATGTGATAAAGAGTGACAAAAAGGGGAGAAATGGCTCGTTTTCGGGCCACAAATTCATGGGTCCGCCCGCTGGGGGTCCGCCCGCTTGGCTTAGGGGTGTAAGTTTTGACTCCCATCCTTCAGTTATTCTTAACTGACACCCACTTCAGAGAGCGTTTCACTCGTATATGATATGAAAAGGTCCTCGGTTCGATTCCGAGAGTGGGCATTTTTTTGCTGTGTTGGATTCGTTGGTGTGATATTTCGGTTGACTTTTTTAGTGTCGTGGGCGTGTTAGAATGCGGCACCTACTTGGCACATGCTGGTCGGCGACGATGGGTTGGGTGGCGTGGAAACGAGGTGGAAACTCGAACAGCGGATCTAGAACTCTGCAATCAGCACAAAACAGAGCTTCTCAGCCTTCTAGACAGCCTACCTCAGGGCCCAGGGCTTGACTATCGTCGTTTCTTGCAGAACTTCTGTTGCCAAGTGGGAAAGAGCATCCAAGTTAAAATCCAACTGTCTCTTCCGCAAGACCGGTGTCTTGAGGCGAGCCCCCCATCTACTGACTCTTCTCCTTCCGCCTTTTGAGTAGCTCGCAGCTGTCAGATGTGGCCCTCCTTGCAAAAGCTGCATGGACAAGAAGGACAGGGTGTGTCTCGTGACATCCATTCTACCACATTGCCTGCAAACTCGGCCTTCGTAGCGCCATAGAAGCGTGGGTACAAGCGACTCGCACAACAGGATATCGAAAGGGTTGAGAGTGAAGTCGCGGTAACGGCTAAAGTTAGAAGGACAAGAGACCCAACGCCCAAACCAAGTCGACGTAGTTCTGTTCGTTTGGTAATAAGGCAGTTGCGTGTGAAGAACTTGGGCAGGAACGTTGGCAAATTGGTGATGTAGGTGAGGAAGGGCGGTTCGTGATCAAGGCTTCTAGTCGGTTCTGCATGGCGAGCGCAGTGGTGTTTACAGCCGTAGTGAAATACGTTCCTCAGCGTTCGAGAATCACGTGCGCCTAGATCACAGTGAAGCAGAACAATCTAATCCTTCAAGGCTATTGTGCATTGTGAACTGCAATGCTAGGATATTCAGAACATAAACCTGACCGACGCAAATTCCGCTAACTAAAGCACCAGTCGAAGCGAGGAGAAGCTTCTCTCGTCCAGTCTCGTACCTTTGATTTCAAGCTGTTGTGATGCTGTATGCGTAGAGGGAAACACCAGAGATATGCCAGCGGTAAGGATCTTCTGGGAGGATACAGGTACCTGGACACCATTCGTTGAGAGAACAGTTACATCAATCTTTTGAGACAATGGCCACTCAGCCACCAACTATATGTCCGTGTATAGTTTGAGCTGTATTACCGCGACCACATTGCTTATCGGCCAAGACAACGAGACCTTCCCAGTCAAGACCTTCGGACCTACTGTTAAGGATAAGGCCGGGCTTATCACAGGTTAGAGTATGCTTACATTGTAGACTTCACTTCTGACGTCGACATCTATCAGTGTACCCGTGATACGTTCGAAGCCGGCGAAGTACTGTTCCGCAAACGTGTTGGGCGAGTCGCTGACCATTTTTCCCACGATTTCCCCCTCACTTGTGGCCGCATGAAACCGGAAGAAGTCTGTTAGAGTGGCGAGATCGGTTGCCTCCACGTCCTTTCTAAGGAGCCGCTCCCGGATGGCAGCTTCGCCCGGAACGGGAAATCCTTTCTGGAGGGCATCCTCTTTCATCTCCTCATGACCATGATCCTCTTTTTCCGAGTGCCAAACAGCGGTATAGCCATGTCACATCTGACCCCGATGGCGAAAAGACAGCCTAATCAAACCTAATCAAGCCTTGATCAAGATGTTTGTCACCAAATTCAACTTATCTTTCCTAGCTGGACGATGTCTTCTCTAGTGTGGCGGTATATCAAAGTATACGATTGATCTAAGTATCCAAAGCAGCCAGGTCTCGCATTACTGTGGTAAACAAAAGATTCCTTTCCAAAGCCTTGCACTAACTCATTGGATTGGAAGGAGCACTCGACTTGGGAAGCGGAGAAGGACTGGCCCATATGAGGTCCTCGTCAGCGAAAAGTCTGCGATTCAGGCCGGCGCTCGCGTTCCGCAGGACACCTTCCTAATCAATCGAGACTATTCTGGTATCGTGAAGCTTGTCAATGGTGATGCTAGCTATCTTGATATCACCCAATTCCTTCACGAGACCATAGCAAAAAGAACCGACGGACTATGGCCATTGAAACCGGCAGTGGCGCACGCAGGCTTGCTGAGATTTGTGAAGGGTCTCTTCAGTCAAGGTTAACGAATGTCAACATCACCCTTAAGTACGATATCTATTTTCTCCTGCAGTGGCGGAACTAATGTTTGTTAGCACATCAGTCGCAAATGCCTGCTGTGGTACCGGCTTCTCAGTCCAACAGAGCCAGTGACAGAACAGGTTCGTCGATAGCCATGCGGGCAAAGGTGACAACACTCATGTGCTGACATCATAGGCATGAAAGCAGGTCTGGCCTTTCGGGAGAGTCAAATTCCGGCCCGATGACATCTAAATCGCCCAGGTAAAGACATTCGATTGGATATTCGAGAAGTCCAAGCTTAGCTTCCTCTCCTGAGTAGAAAATGGATTCGGATGATATTGGATAACAGGTAAGCCTAGAAGAGGCTACCTTTTGTATTCAAGAGAGGAAACGGGAAACGTCGCATTGGCTGCGCTGGCGGAGTTAGTGACTAAAGTCACTTGGTATGTTTCTGATAGTACTTTTCCAAGTCCGCGAGAATCACATTCTGAGATGAGATTTGCGACAACTTGTAAACGAAACTCTAACCAATTTGAGGATATCAGGGTGTCTAGACAATGATCTTAGTTGTGTGTCTGTCACTCGTAGTGATTCCCGAAGAACTTTTGCAGCGTGGCGAGAGGGACCCTCTTCATTGGTCTCCTCTGCTTACCTTCGCCGAGCCTGTATGACGTCACTTTCTCGACCGCGTCGTATTTTCCCAGGTAACCAGGACGGGTTTGAAAGCATTTGAACATTATACCAATTCACTCATGGCCTTCGGACCAGCGCCGCGACGCGCTCAATGTCTCAGAAAGCCTTTATGGCCGGCGCAATCGTCCTTCCCTTTTTCTAGGTTCTCAGTCCCGGGCCGCATCCTCAACTGCCCCTCCCTCTTCCGTGACTTCACCCCCCCAACGCCCTGATCCTTCATCGTATTCGCTCCTACATACATACAAGCTCGAAAATATACTGGCCACCTTCTAAACACTGCCTCAAACTTGTTCTAACCGGTCTGTCGATTTCTCAGCCTACTCATAAAGGTGCCTAGGACTGTTTCTAGTCCAAGTCGCTTGCCAACGCAACAATGTCTGGCTCCAACCGCTGCATCCCCAACAACGATTCAAGTCTAAAAACTGTTGATGCTCACCTGGAACTGGTAAAGTCTCTCAACAGGATTGTTCAAGGACAGCCCGCCCAGCCGGGCACTGGACTTTACGCTGGCTCTACATCTATCAGCTACCTTTTCTGGCGTCTTTCGCAAATCTACCCAGAATTGCACATATCCAACAAAAGATTGAAGGTGTGGTGCCTGAAATATCTTGAGCTCTCAAAGCAGTCTCAAGGAATAGGAGGCAAGGTGGATTCAGCACACTGCGGAGTAGCGAATGAGCACCTCGCGCAGCTCGCCTTGGAGGCAGCTATAAGGAAAGATGGAGCGCTACTACATAAGCTGTGCTCGTACTCGTCGGTGGTCACATCAACAAGCGATTCAGGTTCAGATGAGTGGCTGTACGGGCGAGCAGGCTATCTCTACTTTCTACGAATGGTCAGGGCCAGTTTCAAAGACGACACAGATGCTCTCACCCTTATCCGAAACACCATTGAAGTCGTAGTTCATCGCATCTCAGCCTCGCCACAGCCATGGATTTGGCATGGTAAGGCGTATCTTGGAGCAGCCCATGGCGCCATTGGCATCCTCGTCCAGATCGTCCTTTCATTACCAGATTCCGCATCAGACGTACAGGCCATGCTTACGAAGCTTCTGGATCTGCAGTTCCCAACCGGGAACTTCCCTTCCTCGCTACCGGTCGACAATGACAGACTTGTGCAATTCTGCCACGGTGCGCCAGGCTTTGTGATCTCCCTAGTCTCGCTCAGGCCGCATTTTCCAGAGCTACAAAATAAGATTGACGCTGCAATTGAAGCAGGGAGGAAGGCGACATGGGAACGGGGACTACTCACGAAGACGCCTTGTCTGTGTCATGGCATTGCTGGGAATGCGTTGGCGCTTGCCGACGGAGAAGCAATGGAGCACTTCATGAGTCACATGAGCAGCGCTGCTTTAGCAAAACAGGATATGCTCGATGAAGATGAGCATCGTGATGATGGCCTATACACAGGAGAGGCTGGCAGGGCTTGGGCATGGGCTGTAGTCGACAAGCAGCTCGAGCGGACTTGTATTGGCTTCAATGATCTGTGAAGAATGGATGAGGACCAGGGCGCGAACAATTCCGAATTCCTCTCTTGAAGATTTGACCCATCTTAGGGCTCTGAAAGTCCCACACTCGAACCCTTGTGCATCCAGCTCGTCAAAGATAGCCATCTAGCTTCATGGAGGGCAGGATGGACACTGAGAATGTTGTATCCATTGAATATGTGGTAGTTCTTAGAGTCACCATGTTCCTAGTTCAACTTGAGGACCTACTGGAGCCGTCAAAGCTATCACGACTGTTAGCGTACCGGCTCTAGAAATATTTCCTAGTTAAAGACACTTCAGTAATCTTTGCACTCAGAGCCTCCAGGTTTTCCGACCGACCATAACACAAAAGGTTCCTACGCCGCAAACCCCTGCTCTTTCCTACTTCCCTCAGATGTCTCCTTCTGCCACCCGTGTGGGCGGGGGAATTTGTGAGATGTGACAGACAAAGCCATTCCGCTTGTTGAGCTTTGGTAGATTTTGCGGGCCTTCTTCAGCCCCCGGCTTGCAATGAGATTAGCGGATTACTGTACCTCAATACCATCACAACACAGTTAAAGCACCTGTACGTTAGATGTACCTGATGAATTCTTTGATTGTCTGCTATCGGAAAATAGTGGCGCTACCATCCAGGATCGATCGGTGCACCCAATTTGACTTCCAGAAGTACTCTAACTCGCAATCTCGTTAAGTTAGCTAGATCAAAAATGTAGTGGCGACCTTACAGGGTCACCGCTACCTTGTAACACGTGTTCATCCCTTGCCCAGTTGAGCGCAGCAGACAGGTGTACATGGAATAGGTTGCGGAAGCACTGCTTACTACCTATCTGCCCAGGTAGCGAGCTAATACTTACAGATACACAAATGGTTCTATCGGCTAGGGTCCTTAGTTGGCGTACCTGGTTCTGCCTACGAAACGCCACCGCCTCGCCACCACCTTGTGTGATCCAGAGGATTCCACCATCGCCACCACCTTTATGTGGTCCAGAGGATTCTATCGCCGCAGCCACTACCACCTTCCCTTTATACACCTGACTGACGTGTATAGATTGTTGCAGCAGTCCCAACAAGCCGTACAAAAGGCCTGGCCTGGTAAGCCTGGTGGCGCGGCCTAATGCCTAAAATAGAGTGGATCCTCCCTAATAGGTATAGATCGGGGCCTGTGGCGCTCCTTCATGTAAATTGCATCCCATCTCTTCTAATTTCTGCTTGTGTCCTCTTTGTGTGACTGCTTCGCAGGATAATCGATTCAGATGATTTGTATGGTCCAATGGAGGTCGGTAACGACCTCAGCACTACTCTAAGTACCAAAACCCTTGCAGACAGAGACATAATTGCCCCTAGCTTCGACTACACTCGGTTCCTCGGTAGATCGGTACCCTACCTATAGAGATCTTCGAGCACCGGAGGTTCCTGAGGGTGGAGCGCAGTTTAAAGAAGCTGATCACGCCGGAGAGGAATACCCTGACAGATAACACTATTAAGGCGTGGTGGATGTCAGAAGGTGTGGTAGGATCAAGGCCTTACTAGAGGGCAATATAACGTCTAGGGAAGAGTAACGCCGACAGCTTCAGCAACTTAGCGGCAGTAAGGTGGGCAAGTATCTCAACAGCGACCCAATTGTACATTGCAGAGTATAGCTAATGGGAAAGTCACGTCTCACTACCTGTTACCGGATTAAGAAGACGCTAAACCTAGGCCTGGATTCTACGACCTGATGGGACCACTGAATTGTTGCCTGTAACCGAAACGCGGCCTCCTCGCAACACCGACCAACGAGCCGAAAATGTCAAGGATGGTCGTAGTATGCGAGAGTAAGAGACAGATGAGGTCAAACCAAGTAGTGTCTTTGTTCCGCTGATACCACTCTTTGTTGGCATTGCTTTTCAGCTCGTCGAGTGGCAAGCTTGATAGGTTGTGGAAAAAGCCGAAGACGGCGCATCAGATGGTGGAAATAATCTGCAGTGATGAGCGGAAGGACGCCGAAGACCGCTGAGGCTGCGAGGGAGAGCATCTGACGACGATGGCGGTGACCTAAAGCAAGGACGTGTTAGCTATACTCCGGAGGTCGTGGTGCCTATGGACCCCCCATCTCGTTTTTGCCAACCGGACCCAGCGGCACAGCGCTGTCGTTCGAGGAAACCAAAGCTTTCTGCGCTCACTAGCCACCGATTTCCCCACCTTACGGGATGGGAGATGCAGGAGAGGCTTACAGTTTTGGGAGAATAGGAGTCAAACTCTTGCCTTTCGGACTGGATTTCATTGGTGTGGAGGCTGGGAGTAGCGGCAGCGAGGATGAACTAGCAGACGCGTACGCCGAAGTTGATGAGGTTTCTCAAGGGATGACTAGCGTCACTGCTGCCCAGGAAAGTCATCCTGTTTGATGGAAGAGGAATTTCACTTAAAGGAGTGGTGCGGTCCGGAGCGCTGACTTTGGTAGCTTGATGTGATATCTCGAGGGGGTCGTATTCGAACTCACGCACCGAATCCGGAGACCATAAGAATATGATTGAGGTTGTTGAAGGTTCTAATGCTTCGGTTTGACAAGAGGAAAGAGACAAATGGCTATCGCCGCGCTTGAGGCCTGACCGCGGTCTTCTCAGTGCGTTGCGCTGGGCTGCTCAATAGCACACAAAAGCAGGCACGACTTGTTTGTTACTCTGCAATCGCCCTGTATGCGCGCGCACGAACTGTTTGATTGGTGGAACACAGCCTCTCGATCACGGCGATGAGGCGAGAGTAGATTGCCAACCACGACCTTCGAAGCCCAGGGTCGCCCATTCTCGAATATAGGGCTTCAGTCAATCGATCTGAATAGGATTCTAACGAAGAGAACATATCAAAGCCAAGGTACGTTCTGGGGTTCGGAGCAGGTCAAAGATGGGATCAGGGTCCGTACCGAACCTATCAGCCAGAGCGGTCGAATTTGCGCCCAAGTGCCCTTGCTAATGCGGCCGGACGAAGTTCAAACCCCTCGCTCCTCGGTCAGGCCAACTCGGAGTTTGGAGGGTATTGGTCTGACATGTTTCCATCTTCAAGCGAGGGACAAACTGGTTTTGCTGCCTGAGAGCAACTTGGTGAGCCAGATGCGTGTCACCAGCGCAATATCTTTTGACGATGGACAAGATTCTTTCAGCGCTTCCATACCCTGTGATGTGCTTGACGGGCAAGCTTCTGGCGGTGGCCCTATCGCACGACTTGCGCTTGGAGATAGTTCAGCTATCAACGTCGCACGGCGTATTAGGTAAATCGGAAGAAGCTCTCTGCTTCTTGTGCCACAATCATCGTCCGCGGAGGTGTAGACGGGCTGTGAAAGGCGAATGACAATTACTCTGGGTGGGGCCTAACCAAACCTGGTTGGGGCAGTTCCCGACTCCGATATCCCGTCAGCCTAGCAAAGTGAGATTTTCCATAATCTGACGTATTTTCCCATAACAGATGGCCCTTTGCTAACGTGAGCCTCCTCTCTCCACCGGGATGTAGTCACCCAAATGGTAGTAGCAGCTTCGATGACAAAAGCGGAGTGGACAAACAGAAGGAGAGAAACCCAAATTGGATCTCCTTGCCTTCATTTCTGGTTGCTAAAATCTCTCGTATTTGAATGTCGGCTGTACCTGATCATAGCTTAGTCAACCACAGGTGCGGATTGGTTTAAAAAGCTGATATTGACTGCTTATGTCTTTGAGAATCGAGATTTCAGGGACTACATAAAGACTGGTGTCTCTTTGTTCATGTCTCTTCCTGTTTCCTCTCTTTTATATTATTGACCTTCGACCATTCAACCCGTTTCTCTCACTCACACGTCAAGAGGACAGGTCCAAGCAGGCGTGATTCTCACAACCCTTTCTCTCTTCCCGCGCAGCATGTCTCCATCAACCACTTTCCCCTCCGCCAAATGGGCGTCCATCTTGTCAAAATTCGAACCCGGCAACGTACAGGTTCTTGTTGCATCAGTACCCATTTATGGCCATTTCGAAAAGCTCAGAGTCATTGCGGCCGATCTTGTTCAGCGTGGCTACCAGGTCTCTTTCATTACTGGCTCGGTGTTTCGAGAATCTGTCGAGAAGATTGGAGCTCGCTTCGTAGCTCTGGAAGGCGAAGCAGATTTCGACGCTTCGGACATGAGCAAATTGTGGCCTGAACGTGAACTCCTCCCTGCCGGCCCCGAACAACTATGTTGGGATATGAAGCACGTCTTCATCAACCGTATGGCCGATCAGTACTGGACTGTGCAGCATTTTCTGGCCGGCGCTTACTCCCACAGAGCGGGTCCCGTCATCATGGCGCAAGACACCCTGTTCCTAGGTGCAATTCCTGTTCTTCTAGGCGCTCCTGGGATGCAGCCAGCAGCAGTGATCAGCATCGGTATAACTCCAATAGTGCTCAGTAGCATTGACACAGCTCCTTTTAATTCCGGTCTCCCCCCCGACAGCTCGGAGGAAGGTCGAATTCGCAACATTGCCATGCGAGAGAATTTCCGCCAAATGTTGAGTGGTCCACAGGATTTTTGGGTCCAGAGCTTGAAACAGCTCAAAGCAACAAACACCTCTGGCTTCTTCTTGGACCTGCTCGTCACCCTTCCAGATCGCTACTTGCAGCTTTCCATTGAAGAGCTGGAATATCCTCGATCTGACGCTCCAGACAGCTTGAAGTTTGTCGGAGCGCTCCCTCCCGGCAAAAGAGAGGTCACCGCCCTGCCGTCGTGGTGGAACACCGTCGCCGAACATGAAAAGGCTCTGGTTGTTGTGTCTCAAGGAACAGCATCGAACGATCCAAAGAACCTCATCATTCCGACCTTAGAAGCCTTGAAGGACCTGGACGTTGTTGTTGTCGCAACTCTTGTGCGAGGTGATCACATCGAAGGATATGAGTTGCCGACCAATGTTCTAACGGCGAAGTTCATTCCATTCGACGAACTCTTCAAACATACCGATGTGGTCGTTAGTAATGGTGGGTATGGTACAATACAGCAGGCATTCAGCACCGGAGTTCCAATGGTACTCGCCGGTATGTCAGAAGATAAACCCGAGGCATGCGCTCGTGCAGCTTGGACCGGGGCAGCCATCAATCTTGCCACTAACCAACCCACGCCCTCACAAGTGCGAGCGGCTGTCGAAAAGGTCTTGGATATGCCAAGGTACAAGGCTCGTGCTTTGGAGCTGCAAACCCAGTACCTCAAGACCGACTGTTTTGGAGATATAGCCGCTACCATCAATGAATTGGCTTTAGCCCCTCGAAAGCGGAATACTGGATACAGACATCACTTTCGAAGGGCTCCCGGGGAAGCTAGGAGATGGGGTCCTTTATACTGGGCTCCCCTGACCCAGACGCGAGCAATGCCTGAAGTAGAGCGAGAACAGCAACTAAGAAGCCAAGAATACTCAATGCGGCCGTGAATCCAAAGTGCAGTGGGTTCCAGTTGTAGCCCGACTGGACGGCGACCAGCGCTTGCAACAGACACTCTGTAGAATTTGACGGACAAATGGCCGGCATGACCGAAATAAAGTAGGCAGCATTACCGGCGACACGAGAGTAAAGTCGTCACGTAATGAGGGAACACATTTGCTCTCAAACGGCTGGTGGTACTACTGTTGGGAAAGCTTACAGCTCGTTCAGTGGTCGTGGAGACATTTCGGAAGTCCAGCGCCCAGACGGTCCATTTCACTGAACGGGAGCGAGACCGAAGTCTCGGCCACCAAAGGTTCCGCCATATTCGAGAAGTACTATCATGACAATTGTATTCGACGGCCTATTCAAAATGTGGTCCTCCTTCGCCCACCACAAGAGCATGTCTGCCGAGCCGCGGCACAGATGAACCACCACCAAGATTACCTAGCGCCCTCCTCGCTAACGGACGATCAACTCAAGAGCATTAGGGACCGTATAAGAGGTAGAAGATAGTTCCTGCAAGAGACAGTGTTTGAACGAGAAGGTGCGCCTGTCCTTCGTCAGAGCTGACTCAAGCCAGAAACGGAATATCTCACACGAAGACTACCTGCTGCCCTCCATCACTCCCTGCTGCCTTCCACAACTCCCTCGTTGCGACCGCTTAGAGAAATACCTGACACCTTATTCTAATGGCATCCTCCCTCACCACGTCTAAAGGCTGCCTTGGCCAACCAATGGCTATCTTCTTGCATGAATGTGACGGTTCTTCGTTCGCGATCTGGTTAAACAAGAGAAGGCACATATGATGGATTCCGAGAAGTGTAGCGCCTCTGCTCAAATGGTGCTAATAGCATGGCCTGCATGTGAGTCAAGCTATCCAAACTCCCAAGTCTGACACCAATGTCTAGCTTAAGTCCGGAGCTTGTCGAGTCGAATCAACTCAATCTGCAACAGTTACTGCGGGCCTCTCCCCATTGAGTACCATGACCACAAGAAGTGACGTTGAGCTACAAAGGCTCAGAGAGCAGCCGAGCTAGAACGCGTCCGATAAGTAGAAGAACACAATGAGAATACTACATTCCAAGACTTCCAGCCAACCGGCGAGATTCGTGACTTGGGTGTGAAGTACAAAGACTTCCGTCCCCAGAACATGCTCTGGAATACCCACACCTTTTCTGAAGGCCCAATCTGGACTTTTCTTGATCAATAATTTCCTTTACCGTTTCCCCCAGTCCATTTGTAGGAAATCGATCCGTATCACCACCACAGTCGCTTCTACCTTCGTCCTTCAAGCCATTAATAGTCTCATCCACAGGCTTTGTAAATTGTCTCAGCCCTCCCCTCCGATGGCGATCACCAGACATCATTCCACTCATATTTTCTTTCTCGATCCAGCCTGAAGTCAGCACATCCGTTCCATCACCATGGTGAACAGTCTTCTTCACCTGACCACCTTCGATACGTCCGCAGGTTCTTGCGGCTACCTCTTTGGCAGAGAGAAAATGGCCATTAGGACCCCTTAGTCATCTCTTCGCATGATTGGATCGGGATTGGTGTAAGTATGCCCCGCGAATGATTGGAACCTTTTCGAGAAATTTCCGACGCACAGGTATACGGTGGAACTGTTTGGAGTTGACAAAGCATGGTTCCGCCGGGCATGAATCTGACACTCCGACATTCTACTCAACGCCATATATTCGTCCGCGGTAGAACCGGGAACGAGACAGAGACGCCAGACGTCAATAACCCATTCAGGTCGGTTGAGAAACAAAAAGTCCCCTGAGCGAAACTTATCGCACTCAGCGCCATGGCAATGATCGCAGCAATCCTTCCATCGCCTAGGAGACTTCTGTTGATCTACAACGGATGAATCCTTTGTGCTGTCGCCTTGAGACCTAGTTTCGGGCTGGGTGTTAATAAGCGCAGCCAACTAGAGTAAATGGTGTGCTTTTCCGAGGCGATGTATCCACTGAACATGATGTTCACGTCGCCGGGAAATGTGGATACTGAAATCTCCTTCATCGAGCTTTGGCCAATATCGGGATATCGACTATCCCGAAGTATCTCAACAAGCAGCCGACGATGCGCTTTGCATGGCAAGGACAAACTATGCTCTAGTGTTCCGAGCTAAATAGATAGATACTCTTCAAAGGTCTTTGGAAGAGGCTCAATATCTTTGCGCAAAACCTCGCACTTCCCCTAAGTAAGTCTCGCTGAAAATGTCACTCCCTATTGGCATACGAACAAAACAGAAACTAATGCATCTCGAGCTCACTTCGCGAGTATTCGTTCGAAGAACATGGTCCCTACGAGGGGGGTATGGTAGTATGCCTCAATTTGCACGAAACCGTTCTTTTTGTACAAATCAACCGCGGCAGCCATAGTTGGCAAGGTGTCCAACCTCATCCGCGCATACCCGATGCGCAATGCTTCCTTGATAGCAGCATCAATCAACGCCTTGCCCAGTCCCGTTCCTCGGCCCTCGGGTGTGACGTACAGGCGCTTCATTTCACAGACGCCATTTGACGTCGTCGGTCGAACCCCTACGCAGCCCACAGGTTCTCTAGTCGTAGTGGAGCGTGCGAGCAGCAGTGATCCCGCCGGCCGCGAGTACTTGCCTGGCATAGAAGACAGCTCAGTGTCGAAGTCTTGGAACGTGAGGTCAATATTCAAGGAGGTAGTGTAGGCTTTAAAAAGCTGGACTGTAGCGTTGAGGTCATCAGCTGTAGTGACTTGTTTTATGATGTAGCTTCGTTCTGCCATTTTTGCGAGTTATTAATGTTGATCTCTAAACTGTTGAGAATCGTTACCCAAACCCGAAAACTCCTTCTGCACATGAAACAGACTCGTCATGTGCTCAGAACATTTGGCCTCTGAGAGCACCAGATGTAGATGTAGCGAGGCCGGCAACCCGGAAAATAAAATTTTCACTAGGCGTCCACCTTCACGCCCTTCGACTTCATCCTCCCTGTAGTCATGCATGTGAAATACCCAAGCTATCGCATGACTGTTCCGAAATCGCACACATTCTCGGACTATATCTCCGCAGAGGCATTTCTGGAAAGACTAAGTATACGTACTGGAGAGGTCCAGTCATCATAGAATGCTTCTCTTTCAGCTCATTTCGTTTGTCCTGTTTTGGTCTCACGCTTCTGCATTTGACCTTTCAAAATATCTGACAGCAACTGCCCTCGTCTCAGATAAAAATGGCGATGCTCATATACAATGCTGGGAATTTGCAATGCCATTCGTGCAGTACCCTACCGTCGGCATGGCGCTTCAACTGGCCAACACTTCGAACTTGACCTACGTTGTTCTACCGCCACGGTCCAAGGAGGGCCTGCATAAGCCGCCACATGTCATGTAAGTGAACAAACCCCAGACAATACGCTTTAAAATTCCTGACAACACGCGTTGAGCTTTCCGTAAGCTCACTAATCTCCTCCACCGCACTTAACACATCCCTTCCCATGAAGCGGTGGCATTGACACTAATCCGGCTTCTTAGGCTCTTCGTCCTACTGTCCGGCCTAGCACACGTCACGCTCCCAGACGGGTCTGACGAGGTATGGATCGTGGAAGGTGTCAACGGGCTGATTGTTGCTGCGGATACGACTGGGGTCGGACATCACACCGCCTACCCTTCTGACAAGGAGACGGTCGCCTTGCAGATACCTTTCGCTGATGGAAAGGTCCCAGCTCACAAGATTCTCAAGCAAGGTGCTTGTCACTCTGCTTCGCAGGTCATATCGCATGGCTCGTTGACACCATTCCTGGGCGACGAACTCTGATCCTCGCCTGGGTAGGGGCTTCGCGAAGGAACTGATGTTAGCCTAACGATTGAAGTCTACCTCGGAAGCTTTGAAGCTTTGAAGCTATGTAGATGTCTATGAAAAGTCCTTTGTCTTCACTGCCGACTAAACACTGGCATCCATTCCAGAGGGCAGGCAATTTCAAGCGTCTGCCCACCGTCATAATCCGCCTGCCCCTTCTGGCCTCCGTCTCGGAAGACACACCACTTACACCCCTTGGGCAGATATACCTTCCTTACCAACTGCCCTGCCTCCAACACTGGTGCACACAAATATCTCCCACCAAACATATACTGACCTTCCACCTCCCAACACCTCTCGTCGTTTGGAAACTCATAAAACATCGTCCTCATCACCGGCGTGCCCTTCTCATGCGCCTCCTTCATCAAACCTCGAATATATTCTCTCATCCCTTCCCTCACTTGCAGATACTTCCTTAAAATCTCATAAACCTCTTCCCCATAACTCCACACCTCATTCGGCGCCCCACTCCTACACGCTGCCCCGCCACTATGTCCCACCTGCGGCTGCTTCGGCTCTCGATCCCCATGCAGCCTCATCACCGGACAAAACGCCCCCCACTGAAACCACCTGACCAGCAACTCCCGAAACGCAGGATCCTTCGGATCTCCCCCATGGAACCCGCCAATATCCGTCGTCCACCACGGAATTCCTGCAATGCCCATGTTCAACCCCGCCGCCAGCTGGTTCCGGAAGCTCGACCACGAACTCGCAATATCCCCACTCCAGACCAAGGCGCCAAACTTCTGTGACCCCGCCCACGCACATCGGATCAGATTCACAATCTGCTTCTGCCCCGCCAGCTGCTGCCCTTCATAGAATGTCCGCGCATAATCAACTGGATACACATTCCCAACCTGCAGGTTCGACCCAGCATAGTATCTGTAGTTGTCGAAATCATAGACGCTGTACTCCGGCTCAGCTTCGTCGAGCCAGAAGACCTTGATGCCTTTGTCGTAGTAGTTCTTCTTCGCAACCGACCAGACGTATTTTCGGGCCGAGGGATTCGTAGCGTCGAAGTGGACCGTATCGCCCATGAAGTCCATCGCCGTACGCATGCCGCGGTCGGTGCGGATGAGGTGGCCGGCCTCGAGCATAGCCGGGTAATTTGGGGAGCGTTTGTCGACGGTGGGCCAGATGGATACCATGAGCTCGATGCCGAGGGTGCGGAGTTCTGCGATCATGGCTTCTATTTTGGAGGAAGATCAAATCAGCGCTGAACCCGTAAAGGTAGTGGATGGTTACGAGGTCGGACTGCTGAAGGAGGATGAACAATAGCACTCACCAGGATCAGGCCAATAAGTTGGGTCAAACTTCCACTCCCCTTGTAGCGGCCAGTGGAAGAAGTCAATCACAATAAGATCAATCGGTAGATCCCTCTTCTTATACTCCCTCGCAACACCCAGTAACTCCTCCTGTGTCTGATATCTGAGTTTACACTGCCAAAAACCAAGGCCGTATTCCGGCATCATCGGCACAGTGCCCGTGACCTTCGCGTACGCTTCTTCAATTTCAGCGGGCGTATCACCTGCGACGACCCAGTAATCGAGGACCTTGGTCGAGTACGCCTCGAAGCTCATGATGTTCTTGCCCAGAACTGCCCGGCCAACGGCAGGGTTGTTCCAGAGAAAGCCATATCCGAGCGAAGACAGCGCAAACGGGACGCTAGCTTGAGAATTGCGTTGTGCCAACTCGATGTCAAGGCCCTTCAAGTCGAGGTAGGGTTGCTGATACTGACCCATGCCGTAGATCTTCTCATTCTTGTCGACGGACTCGAACCGCATGGTGAGGTGGTAGTCGCCGCCGGGGATCGGCTTGAACTCGCGGGCCTCGACGGACAGGGAGCTGCATTTTGGGTCTTGCAGGTCAAGTCGGTGGCGCGCGTATTCTTCTAGCAATAATTGGCCCTTGTGGTTGAATATCATGAGCTTGCCGCGGGAAGAGATGGTGGCTCTGATCTTGCCATTGCTGATGGAAGCCTCGCCCTCGGAGATCGAGATATCTACCTTTGAAGGTGCCCTAGGTTTCTGCAGCGCCCAGTCTTCCGATGGCATGGTATGCTGTTTCGTGGCACGCACTCGGAGCGCATCATCGCCCCATGGCTCGATGTATAACTCTTCGGCATCATAGTGGAATCTGAGACGGTCATCCTCCTTGCAGAACATTTTGTACTCTTGACGATAGAAGTATGGGGATCCTTCAACTGACGGGCATGTGAATGTACCATCTTGAATATGTCATGGCGGCGCCGCTCATTTTCCGCCCACTGGTATGACAGCGGTGATCGACGTCCCCCACCCACCGGGTGAATTGTGGGTCTTATGCAATTTGCTTGGTACCATATCCGAAAGTTGGGGAGAACCATGTGCTCCCGGCGTTGTGCAGCAGGACCCCATGCAGTGAGTTTGACCGCCGTCTTGACTAACCATGATCCTGTGAGCTTTGAAGCCTTTTTCGGGAGTTTTCTGAGGTGCCACGACCTCAACTAATAGTTGTGGTTTGTGCAACGGCAAGTTTCGCACTGCAGAACGCTCGTGGGGAAGTAGCGGCTCATCAGCAACCTATTTAGGCTAATATCAGTCTTTCCAAGAGCCATAATCAACGCCACTTTAACCCTGATCTTGGGTCGGTCTTGGGTGAGCATCACTGAGCGCTCCCTGAGCACTCCCTGAGCAATTCCCTGGTGTTATGCAGGGGGCAAGCTTGGGCCAGGGCCTCGGAGAAACGGCGCTTGTCCTGGGGCCTGTGCGGCGCGCTGGTAGGGACCTTTACTTCTTAGCGTAAAACTTCGTATTTTGTAACTCGGGATTTCGACAAATCGAGCACCCTTTGGGGAGCCACAAACCGAGGGTCAACTTGTCTAGGGTCGTCTCTGTGGCACGGTTGGAAGCATTGAGGCTATACTGATTACCGCATTGGGTAATTTGTGTTGACTAGCGTGGGGTGTTACAGTTAACTACTACTGCAATACGTCTTCTGGGGTATGACTGGGTTGCTTGATCCTACGGGTATGAGTGACCCTCCCCTCAGGGGTCCCCTAGGCTTCCTCTCCACCCTTAATGCCAAGCCCCCTAAGCTCACGGGCGCCTACACGTCTTCCGCCGTGGCGAGCAGCGAGACGTTCCTGCTCGTGCTCTTGCTCACGCTCAGAGCAAGTAGTTACATCAAAGATCCCTCGCCTGTGATTGGCTGCGGCAGCGGGAGGTTATGGTGTACCCTCGTCTCCTTCTTCCACTCGCTGGGCCTCTGGCGGATAAGATAGAGCGGAATGAAAACAGCGTCCTAGGGATCCTCGGAGAGCGTTTGGTCCTCGTATGGCTCCCAACAGATCGTGACGGGGGTACACTGCAGATCTATGAGGCCATGACCGTATTATATGGTAGTCTTCTATGATCCGCCGAGCAATGTCAAGGTAGGAATAGGTTGGATTGGGGTAAAAGAGGTGGCCCACGGCCAAGGTAAGGTCGATCTCCATTTCGACGGCGGCGAGGTCAGAATCATTCAAGATTAGCAAGGTTCGAGCGAGCGGAAGATTGCGATCACAGAGACCTAGCTGTCGCTAATGGCGCATCAATATTAATGAAGTTGTGTAAAGTTTGTGAAATAACGAATTTTTGCGCGAAGAGACAAAGGTCCGTATCGACCGCCGCAGCCTGGCCTCCTGGCCTTGTCTCTCTCAAGCGGGCTTCACCGCCGCCCCCACGTTTCGACCCACAATGTTGCGGCCGCCTTCACCTTTCCTGGAGAACGAATGGGTGCCTTCCCACTCGCGCTCCCCGCGAGACCACTGTCGATCTGTGAGTTGTCTTACTTAGCCCATTTCTCAGCCCCATTGCTGCGTCACTACCAATGAACCCGCGGTGCGATGATCCCGTTCTCTAGCGACACATGTTCGTGTGGATCGCTCTGGCCGCGGCCCTTCGAACATGGCCCTCAGAGAATAAATCCAGCATGCTTCCACCCCCAGCAAGGCTTTGTTTCGACAGTGAAGGCGAGGGTTTTCACAGCCGTCCTATGCGTATTCCTCTCTTAAGGCGCCCTCCATGACGGCTTCGAACGATCTCCGTAACGTGTCAAGGCGCATTTATTCAACCGATGCCTAGTTCTGCCATGTCTTTCTTTTCGGGGCCCTTTCACGGGCGCCAGCTTTCACAAGAGTCCGACATAGGTCTAGTCCCGTACGAGAACCGGGATTACGACGCAGGCTTCAACGAGGCTCTGTTGGCGTCAACCTCCATTCTCAGTCCTGGGGGCCTCTCGTCAAAGAGCAAGTCCTTCCTAATAGCAAGAGATTGGCCGCGGGAACCAAAGTCGTTGAAGAAGCCGATCGTCAAAGCGGCCGGCAGCGTTCTACTCAGCACTGTTCTAGTCCTCACACCACTTCCATTCCTCGCCTTGGCAGTGGGGGTCGCGGTGATGAATGGGGAGCTGGTGGTAGAGTCAGACTGGGACCGATTCAAAACAGCCACCAGATTGGTATCTCATCCACGGATCCAATAGTCCTCATAACTAACAGGCGCTCAGTCGGTAACCTTGTTTCCAATTGCGTTTGCGGCCGTGGTCGGCCGAGCGGCAAAAAAATATGCGAATTGGCGACTTGAGCATGGCGTCCGTCTAGGACTTTTGGAGCAGCTCATAGGCAGTTGCACCTTCTTCAGCACGATATCTACTCAATTCTTCCTCCGATCCTTCAACCTCTTGGGGCTGGGCCTGATGCTCCTGTGGGCCCTTTCTCCCCTAGGCGGACAATCTTCTCTACATATCATCAGTACTGCCTACAAACCTGTTTTCTCAAACTCGGCAGTCAGGTATCTCAACTCCAGAGCCCCTCCGGCGTTCACAGACAGCGGAGATCTCAGCAGGTTGGAATTCCCCTTGAATGCACTTTATTCGTCATCACTCCTCGCTCCGGTGACCATAACGAATTCCAGCCTGGACTTGTGGGGCAACGTGAAGATTCCTATCCTATCACGGCTCTCGACAGACGCGGATCGTGAGGGCTGGAAAAAGGTTCCCGCGACTACCAACATCGCATATAGCTCATTGATGGGGATCCCCACGGCCGACATTCCTCGCTCTCACAACACCAGTTTCAATATCGAAAGCTCATACTGGGACATTGATTGTCACGATATCAGCTACGGCCATTTGATTGCCTTGAATAACTCCATGGACCATTATGAGAACGGAAGCCAGGTTCCTGGCCTAGACTCCGAAATCGCACCACTGGAACAGAACTCCTCATACGTTGGCAACAATGGAACACAAAGCTGTTTTGACCCGGAGTATTTCTGCTCGCTATCGCTTGGAATCAGCAATGTTGTACCAGGCATGGTTATGGGAACTCCCGAGACGGTCGTCAACGCGAGCATCCATATCAACAACAGAACTACACCGACAATCCTATTCCAGTTTCCCTATTCTAACCAAGGATTAGTCAACGTAACCCGTGCCTTCTGTCACATTTCACAAACTTATGTGGAATCGGCCGTTAACTGCTCATTTCCAGAGTCTGCACCGCATCCAAACTGTACTGTTTCAGCTATTCGCGAATCTATATTTGACCACCCTCCGCCGTACATCACGGACCTCTCCTTCTGGGGGGTGATACAGAACTGGGCCTCCTCACTAGCAGCCTCCTACGGCGTCCAAACCTCTACCGAAATGGGCCTCACCGTCATCCAAGCCTATCTCATGGATGCCCCCCTAGGCCTGGTTCCCGAGACAAACCCCATGCTAAACGTCCCTAACTCCACCTTCTCCGTGCGGCTCAGCCATGTCATGAACACGTACTGGCTCGGCAGTGTCTACCCTCAAGCTATGACCGGCGACTTCGCGAGCCTACCGGCTAACACCACCGCCTCGAGCGGCGACGCGGATCCATCCTTGGCTCTCCACACCGAAGCCCAATTATCTACTCTGAAGGAGATCTACAGCTGTGATTGGGCCTGGCTCGGCATCTACAGTCTCGCATCATTTGTCCTTCTCATCGCCGCCATCGTCAGCGTCGTTTTGGACCATCTCACTTTTATACCGGACATTCTCTGCGCATGCTCATCCCTTACGAGAGACAACCCCTTTGTTCGCGTTCCCCGTGGTGGAAGCACCCTGAGCGGATTTGAGCGCTCGCGGCTACTGAAGGACATGAAGGTACGGCTGGGTGACGTGAAGAGTACAGATTCGGCGCCGGGTGAGCCGAGAGTGGGATATCTTGCGTTTGCTGATGAGGAACACGCTGATAGGATTGAGAGGCGAGCGGTAAAATACGGGCGTTATGCTTGATTATTTTGACCGATACATTTCCAGGGGTGTTCCTGCAGGATCTGACGCTATCCATGATCGATTGATCCTGCCCTGTAATATTTCCGAACGCTAGATGGATCGTATCGTTACACGACGTATGGGTCGTGTAGTTGTAAAAGTAGACTTGCCCAAAATAGCCGCCTCCTCTCGATGGTGTGTAAGTCCCGGTATATCCGGCGGTCGTTCCGTTTGCGAAGGAACAAGGGTCTCCTTGCGTGGGCGAGAAATGCACGAGTGTTTTGGGTAAGATTGGCTTCGCGCCTCCTCTTCCTGATATTCTTGTCGTGCTTGTCAGCGTGACAACGGAGGAGCAGTTCATTCGTCCTCTGAGTCCGGGGGTGGCGTATTCGACTGTGGTGAATGTGTCTAGGTCCAATGAGCCTTTCTGAGGCAAGATATCAACTCTAGGCAGGACAAGGCTACCGTAGGTCCATTGAGGGAAGGGCATGTTGTATAGGCTGACCAGCTCGGCTATGTTCTCAGCTCCGCTATTGGCACCGAGGGCAGATGAACTATTGAACCAGTCGTACTGTATAACCAAGCCCGATTGCGAAGTCGGCACCTTTTCGACTGTGAAGAGACCACTCACGGCGATGGTAAGAAGGGGAGCAAATATGACTGAGATGGCTGTGGCTATGACCGCGGGTTGCTTGTGACGGACTCCGTCCCAGATTGCCTCGACGGATGTTTTGCTAAGGAAGTTAGTAAATATCGTGCTTTCAGCCGGACTAGCACCACGTCGAAGGGTCTGGTATGGTCAACAGTAGAGCCGGAAGAAAGGTCCAGACGTATCGAAAGCGTTCTTCTGCGTCGATAACACTTAGTCCATGATGTGCGTTTGATGCCTGAAATGTGCTCTCAACTACAGCGATGAGCACCAGAGGGGTGGAGGCTGTGAGAAGTATTATTGGCATGCTAAAGGGAAGCGGACGCCACCATCGTCGCGCGGGAGCCTCCACAGCAGCAGTACCGCACAGCTTCCTTTGACCGCTTGGGCTGATTTCTGCCTTTATTTGGAAGGCGCTTCGGTCGGCAAGGGATACTGCTGTGGTTCCAAATTTGTAAAATCCACAGATCTGCTCCAATCTGGAGAAGGGCTTCTGGCCAGTTGCTATGAAAAGCTTCATGGCGTCGGTGCTACGCGCGCAAACTGCAATATGTCCCGCAAGACAATCAACGGATCGTGGTAAGACACCTCGCGGGCACAAAACCATACAGAGCGCTGTCATCAGACTGAGTACGGCGCAACATCCCTGCATAAGTCGAATGGCCAGTCTTCGAGCAACAATGCGATTACCGGTGCCTGTAAAGGTAGCTGGAACAGAATCTTACGCATTTGTCATTAGGTGAGAGCGAGCGATCTGAGCGGCCATAGAGCGGTATTCTGACTTCACGTCGCGAATCAAGGTTTGAGAATCCATCAGTTCCCAAATCGGTCGCGCAGGGTCCAATGCAAGTATAAAATTGAAGAAGGTGTCGATATAACCGGATTCGCTAGTTGGATGTAGATGGAAAGCCGTAGCCTGAAGATTTACTAGATCCAGGAGGCTTACCAAGACCCCTCTGGCAAGGTCTTGTTGTGGCACATTGTTCAAAGTTTGATTCGAAAGACCCGCAATTGGTTGAATGGTGATGCCTTCGCTGTAGGCAGTGGTGCGGTTCATGATGACCTCTGCTCGTCCAAGCTCGTAGAGGGGCTTACACAACAACGTTGTCGCATTAACGATCTCATTTCCGTCGGAGAACGCCAGTATTACCATCAGTTGAATGGACAAGTCGTCTTCGCCAGAGCGTTTACAGACATCGAGCTCGACATTGGTTGGGCATATGGCAGGCCGCATCACTGCTACGTAGCCAGAATATGAAGGCACCTTGAAAGAATAAATGTGGCGTTACAAGATGAGGACGTGATTGAGGGATAGTTGAAAGCGGCTTCTTCGCAGTCAAGGTCTGCACCAAAATATTCGACTGTCGTGGCGAGTACACCTGCTCTGGAATCGGACCAAGTGGCTGGAAGGTCGATAGACTGGACTGCGTAGCGCTCGTTAGAGAACATAGGATACGGCATACTGTAAGACTGTATCGCAAGCGCAGCTAAGGCTGGACCGGAGTCTACGTAAGATGGATCGAAGGTACTCCCGTCGAATTTGCCGGACATTTGAAGCGTAATGTTTGTGGGCTTTATCGGAATGCTTTCGAGGACCAGCAATCCAGTCGACAGAATGACCAAAATCTTGATCAAAATGAATTCGGAAATGGTCAGAACGACCAGAAAATGGCGGTTCTTCAAGCTTTTGAAAAGTGAGACAATCAGCATTGGAGAGATATAGTCCAAAAGCACGCTTCGATCAGCAGGCACATATCGATCTGCCATTTGCGCCTAAGGGGTAATTTGTTCGGCCTGGTAGTCGATTTTTCTCCAAAACGAAACGATGACGAGAAGAACTATGAAAAAGTGTGAGCCAGTTTTGTGGATTGGGCGTCATGCGACTATATACAAGCAGTCGGACCGTATGTCCACAAGTAATGTTTGCCAGAGCTCGAGGTTGCAATCCCATGGTTTCTGTCGGATAAGAATTGTAGGGTCTCGAGAGCCGCTATGATCGAAAGAAACAACAACAGGAATGAACAAAGAGCTGTCCTCGACAAGAAGAAAGGTTGCCAAGTTGTCTGGGCATTTCTCTGTAGCCTTTCAGCTTTGCTTTGTGGTGTCTTGCGCAACCCACGGTCGTCTTGTTGCGTGGAACTCTGAGATAGAGAGAAGCCCCGATGAGACGGAGGAAGGTCGGCGACTCCTCTGTGGGACACGCAGGTAGCCTTGTCTGGACATTATCGAAAAGGAGGTATTCAGCTTCACGCCTTACTAATGCCGCATTTGAAGTCGGCTTTAAGGCAGACAACTCGATTCTTGCCTGAAATCGTCCATTACACGATGACATACGTGTAAAATATGGTCCTCCATAGCGAGAACGTAAAGGAGAACATGGTGGCGGCTTTGTGGTGTTTCGGCCCCCAATCCATTGGAGCTTGCACTTGACCCTTGTGCTTTGTTGTTTCATGCCGTCTTGACAAATCTTGACACAGTCCTAGACAGGAATTCCGGAGAGAACGAGGTGCTACACTCTCTACTCTCTGGCATCGGCAAAGAGCTACTTCAGGTCAAGTTGAACTGCCCTTGAAATTTGGGATCTTCCTCGAGTCAGCCCGTTCGCCTTACGTGCCAAGTTCGTCCTAAACCTGGAAGCAAAGAATGCGAAGCTGAGGGCGCTGGCTATCAATGGGGGATTGGGGATGCCTGGAGCGAGTCAGCCTCCGAGTCCGAGAGTGACCGCGACCGCGATAGCGGAAGTGACGAAGTAAGAGAAGAAGAGAATGGAGAAAGAGAGAGGCGTGTGTCGACGGGCTTGGCAACGAGCGCGAAGCCAATGAGCAAGATTGGTCCAGGAACAGACGCCAGACAGCTGACTTTTGACCATGGCAACACTCCCCTTGACCCTGAAATCACAGAGATCCTCGCCCTCAGAAAATAAACGAGGAACATGAGAATGCAAGAGATTAATTGCTAACTCTAAAAAGCCCAGGCTATGGTTTACAGGTCGTTTGTGGGGAAGATAAAGCCCTTTGCTCACACTAGTGTGCTTGTGAATAGGAGCTTTCGACTTTTCCATCCCACCCTCCGTCAGCCCTTTGGGCCTTTTCAAAATACATGGTAGGCGCGCTTTTTGTCATGCCGCGTTTTACTCAAGACTGGCTACCTATCCTCTCGCCTTCAACGTCCGGTCCTTTGACCGTGCCTCCACCCATGCAGTCATCTATTCGGCAGGGGCATTTGATCTCGTCGTCCTCTTGTTGACCTCCGCCTTGGCGGCGTCCGCACCACTGCTCACAGAATCGGCGGCATTATCCTTAGCGCTAACAGCTGAATCCTTGGCCTTTTGTGCCGCCTTCTTGACGTCTTCCTTGCTTGGAGCGGCTGGGCTGCTCAGGGAAATTGCACCAACGACAAAGGCGATAAGGGCAACCACTAGAGCACCGAGTCCGCCAGCAATCTCAGGAACGAATTTGATGGCCTCAATAGGATCTCGCTTGGCAATTGTCAGGAAGAGTTCGAACTTCTCCTTGACATATGTGACTGGGTCATCCTTGAAGACAAGGTCGGACGGTGACTTGGGCTTGTCGGCCGGCTTGGGCCTGGTCGCCGCTTCATCGGCGTCTTCGACAGGTCGCTTGAGGTCGTAAGTTTCGGCGCGCAGAGCAGCAGCATCTTCGACGGAGTGGCCAATGTAGATGTTGTCGAAAAGGATATCAGACTGCATGGTCCAGATCTCGAAACCGATCTAAAAGTTTATGTTAGCAAAAGTGAACTTCTTGTGACAACGGGTAGGGGTCTCAGATCCTTACAGCTCCCATTGGCTCAAAGTTGGCAGGGGTCTTGTCTTCGAAATAGCCTGGGTTAGGAATCTTTCTTGGAGCCCATACGCCTTTGTAGGCTGGGTTGTCGATGTAGGGCGCAGACCACTTGCCCTTGTACGCTGGATTCTTCACCATAGGAGGTTCCCATTTGCCGCAACCAGAGGCTTCCTCGCATTTGGGATTTGGCACTTGAGGAGGGATCCAGTCCCCATCTTCCTCGTCATCCCAGTCTTCTGGTTTCTCAGCCTCTGGGTCAGGAATGCTGGATGGTTCATCATCAAGCCAGTCATCTGGTTTGGTAGCATCCTCGTCAACAATTTCGAATGGTGCATCCTCATCCCAGTCTTCTGGTTTGGTCGCCTCTGGATCAGGAATGCGGGCCTCATCAACCCAGGTATCTGGTTTCTTGTCCTTGGGATCATCAATTTCCTTGGCTGGGTTGACTGAAGGGCTGAAGTCTTCGAGCAAGCTTCCGTTCTTCTTAGACTCGTTGTCAATCAGCATTTCGAATGTGTTGTCCGGCTTTATGATCAAGGTGTAGAGGGTGGTGAGCTTATTCGTTTTGGCTGACGGAGGGCTCTTGAGGTGCTTCTCCTCATACTCGCCGGTCTTGGGGTTCTTGTGCTTGAAGATGAAGTGGACCTATTTTTCACATGAGCACGTGCCGGCGACTACATTGCTTTTGGACTGACCTTGTTGGTGGCACCGCACTTGTCGGGGCCAAACATTATGACATAGGGAGAAGTGTTGGAGAACTCTTCGGCGTGGAGCGCCTTGTTGTCCTTGAGGAGTTTCATGTATGCACCACCACATTCAAGACCATCTTGCGCAGAGTCAGTCAAAGCCATACCAGCACAGTGCCAGCTACTTACTTTGAAGCTTAACCTCGTATTGTATAACCAGAGTCTTGCCCTTGTTGTCAATCTTGGCAGGGAATTTGGCGGAGATGGCATGATGAGCGGCAGCGTTCTTGACGACAAGACCTTTGTCGCCCTCCATGCCAGGGTGGACAGTTGGCTCCTCTACGGACCATTCTCCGACGTAGGCCCAGTCCTCGTCACTCTTGGAATCCTCTTTCTTGGCGTGTGAAACCTTCCATCTTGTCTCCCAGTCATCAGTGAACTGTTCGAGGAAGGGAGCTTTGAGAGTGGTAGGCTACAAGAGATGTTAGCATGCGATGAATGAACATAAAGATGGATGAAGCTGCTATACGAAGCTCCAAGCACCTTCAATTGAAGTGACTGACAGTAAAGGTAGGTTTCGCAAGTGCAGTCGTAGAAGACTCTACAGACTCTGCAGCCTCTTCCTGCGCAGAGACAGCGCCAGCTAGGAATGCAGAAGAGTAGATCGCCGAAGTGACGACAGCACTGAGACGCATGGTGAAGGTAGGATTGGAAAGCAGAAACGAGAGAAGTGAAAGATCGCTCAGCGCAAGCACAGAAGAAGATTGTCAGGGACAAATGATTTCTGTGGGCAGGGCTCACTTTTTATCGGTTTTCGAAGAGTACACTTTGTCCAATTCACGACGCTACTGTTTTTCACCCCTGTTTTCCATGCCCTGGCAAAATCACCATTCCCCCATCGATTTTCCGCCCAACTCACCACAAATTACTTTCGCAGAGTAATGTCTACATGCATCGATAGCCCTTGCTCATGCGATTATGCCAATGCAATTTTTTTCATTTTTTCGGCACCGCAGACGATGTAATAATTCATTGGTAACTTACGAATGGGTCTTGGCAGTTCCGGATTTTTGACGCCGCCTACCCGGCTGCGTAAACGGCCGTCCATCGTCTCTAAATCGGATTATTCTAGGCCTATTTTATAGGCTGTTCCAGTTAAAGCTCTAGGCTTGATTTAGCATGGTGATTTACCGGGGTGTGGAAAATAGGAGTGAAAGACAATGGGCGATCTATGCCATCTACAAAGGTCATCTACGCTTGACGGTTTAGATCAAGTAATCTACGTATATAGTCTATATAGATCATCTATTACATACAAAATCCAATCTACGCTGTCCCCAACTCGTGAGCTGTGTACCGCGTAGATCCCCTCTTTTCTTTGCTCGTCTTTTGGTCGCTTTCGACTTCCTATGCTTTTTTGGTGCGTTTTTGTCCGCAACGTCCGCTTTTGGGATCAATGGCATGAATCGACCATTGAGGCGACTATCCTCGCCGTAGCCCTCATCATTGAAGACTATTGTACGATACTATACAGGGACTGTTCGCAATGAGTCCGTTTTCTACGGCGAGCGGTGGCTCTGTCAATTTCTCAAACAGGGCCACGTATCACGAATCCACGAGAATCTTCGTATGGATTGCGATGCCTTCTTGAAACTCTCTTAGTGGCTTCAGGACCACCGAGGCTTACAGAACTCCCGTCGCGTTTCTGCGAGGCAAAAGCTGGCCATCTTCCTGATGATTACTAGTCAAGGGATGTCTCAAAAGGCGCGCTGCGGAACACTTCCAGCCCTCTCGACAGATAACCTTAAGAGAAGTAAAGCCTCTACGTTCGAATCTATACTAATTATGCCTCATAGATGCTTCAATGAATCCCTCCTCGTCCTTCTCCGCCTCCGTGAGGCTTATGTCGGCCTGCCCTCCCTATTTGACCTCGTTCCGCCTCAAATTGCGGAGTTCTTAGAGTATAACCCATACTTCAGCGATCGCCTCGGTGCCCTCGAAGCCACTCGCATCGACGCATTCGTCTCTGGAGAGCCCGCTGCCCCCTACCGCCCCCGTAAGGGCAGGCTCTCGTAAAATGTGTTCGCTGTCTGTACCTTCGACTTACAGTTCAGCTATATACTGGCTGGTTGGGAGGACTCGGCGCACGATGCGTGAGTCCTCAAAGATGTGGTATCGCCTCACAGGTTCTCGGTGGCCCCCGGAAAGTATTTCCTTAGGGACGCCGGTTACTGGAATGCGGGAGTATCTCCTGGTACCATATCGGGGTACCAGGTACCACCCAAGAAGCAGAAACTAACAGTAGAGAAGTACGCTCCCCTCTACTCTCTATGTACTACGCTAATGATCTACAAGCCACAGACACCGATGGAGTTGTTCAACCTCCGCCACGCCTTCCTTCGTGACATTGTGAAACGGATCTTCGAGATTCTAAGAGGAGATTCGGAATCTTATGGAGCGCGCCTGAGTACCCAATGCGACCTCAGGTGAACCTTATATACGGTCTTACTGCAATACACTACTATATACGAAAGGACGAAGGGGTTAGAGGCGCTTATGACTGGTCTAGGAACGGACGAGCTTATCGTCAACAACGACGAGGATCAAGAGATTACAAGAGAGAATCTGCGTCAACTACAATGGTGGATTGAGGGAGAGCATGACGCAGAGAATGTAGAAGGATTATATACGTGTAATTAAGATCAGTTGAAGCTATAGAATATCACTGTGTAGAGCCAATTACGATTATCATGGTCTCTAACACCATCTTCTCCTCCGTGCTCTTAATGGCTATACATCGTCTCATTCTTATCCTTTTCGAGTACTTGCGACGCTCTATATATTGAGGCCCTTGATCTTCGCATTCCGTAATGAGTATCTTCACAGTCTTTTCGAACTCTGTTTTTGCCTCCTCTTTCCGCGCAAAGATGCCCGACTTAAATTCATCTTTGAGTCTACGGATAGACTTGACGATATACTCACCATCGATCCCCCCCCTTCTCCTCTCTTCTCCGCCGTTGCTAACCTTCCTCTTTAGCTTCTTATGAGACCATAGAAGCTCAGTAACGCGCTAACCCTGGCCTCACTTCGCCGATGTTTCGCTCCCAGGGTCCTTAAATCGCTAGGAAACTTCGGGTTGGAGGAGGAGTCGAAGAAGACATCTTCGGGGGTCAGAGAGGTTCTCAGAAGGTCGAGGGTAGAGTCGATCAGCAGATTCTCGTCGTTTTCGAGGGTCTTCGCGGCGTCGAGAGTTACAGCGGCGCTGCGGGGGTGCGTCCCAGTCGCGGAGAGGTAGCCGAAGAGCTTCTCCAAAATGCCTCGATAGAATAGAGGGTGGTCGCATGCGCTTTGCCTTGGGATTAGCCTATCTGGTGAGTCAAATCCCGGTAATTGGACATCTACTGACCTTTGTGTGGTTATCTAAGACCTCGTCGTCGGCGTGAATAGCTCCGCCTCGTCCTACCTAAAACTAGATTTGGACATCTTCTGAGTGACCTGGACCTGCACCGCAGAGACAATGGCCTGCTAGAACTCTAGCTTCCAGCCTCTGGTTTTCCAGCCTCGTCGCTGCATTTGCCCTAACGATGCTGCAAGAGGAGGCCTTCAAGGAGGGCACGCTCCATAGCGGGCGTCAACTGTATGCCCCCTCCCATTGTCGAGCACTGCTAATGATTGTACGAGCAGATACACTATGAAATAGGCTCTCTAGGACTACGAATGAACGCTGCGATGGGGGCTAACGAGAGGTGGATATTACATAATCACTGTAAATGTTTGCGGGGTAAGGGTGCGAGCTAAGTGGGGGTTCCAACAGAATCGAAATAATGCCCTGACCAGACGTCTTGCCTGTTCAGCCATTCACCCGCGCTGAGAAAAATCAATCTTGTCAATGCCATTGTCCTAATTGTTGCTTTGAAGTACTTCTCTTGCCACCCATCTCCACAATTCTTTTATAATTTCTCCATACCACTTCAAGAGCTCTGTTACGCAGAACCCCGCCATGGGAGACACAGATACAAATGCTGGAAATAATGATCATTTGGTCCAGTCGGATGATCCGAATCACCCTGCCAACATGATACCCGATCTATGCAAGGGCTTCTATGAATGGAGATGGGTCACCGGTATGCTGCCAGCGGAGTCAAATCCCGGCCCCCCTCCCACCCCCATCACTGACGCTTCTAAGGCACTGGCGGTGGCACCTCAATCAAGACCTCAGACTATATCTACATCGCTCCATCAGGGGTTCAAAAGGAGCGCATAAAGCCGGAGAATATGTTCGTGCTTGACAAGGATACACCCAAGTACCCGGCGTCTGCTCGGAAGTACATCCGCAAAGCCCCAGACTTAAAGCCATCAGCATGTACGCCACTGTTTCTGACGGCTTTCGAACAAGGTGCTGGCTGCTGTATCCACACCCACTCGCAGTGGGCCGTCCTCGTGACGCTCTTGGTGGAGAAGATGCACGGCAAGGACGCGTGTTTCGAGATTAGCAACATGGAGCAGATGAAGGGAATACCGAAAGGTAGGGGCAAGGTCGGCAATTTAACTTCCCAAGACACTTTGCGTGTGCCAATCATTGAGAATACACTTTTTGAGGAGGATCTTGCTGAAGGTATGGAGAAAGCAATTAAACAATACCCAGATACATACGCAGTCCTGGTAAGAAATGCGGCAAATCACCTGTATGAATTGACCAAAAGCTGATGTGATTTCCATGACAGTTGAGACGTCACGGCATATATGTCTGGGGCGATGACGCCGCTAAGGCGAAGATTCAGTGTGAGAGCCTTGACTACCTCTTCGAGCTGGCTGTGGAGATGTACAAGCTGGGCTTGCCATGGACGTGATTAGAACGGATCTCGCAGTGGTTTTGGCGACTGAACTTCCGTAGATGGAAGTCTCAATTTCTGACCAAAAGTTAGACATTCCTGGCTAGAGGCTTCTAGTACTAGACCTTCCCTCATGAATCAATTATTTTCAGTCATACCCAACCCATCACCCCAAAGCCTTCTTGAAATCCTTCAAAAACCCCCCTCCCTTCCTCTTCCACGCCGCCTCCAGCCCCACCTCCCCCTTCCTCTCCGCTGGGGCACCCACTTCCTCAACCACTTTCCCTCTATCCCACTCCCTTGCCTCCCCCTTACCCGTCCACTTCACATCCTCAACCCCCTTCTCCTTCCCACTGTCCTCCCACTTCTTGATCTCCTCGTCCCCAAATCCAGCAGCACGCAACCTCTCCGCGCCCTTCTGCTTCCAGAGCTCTCGGTCCCGTAGCGCCTCAAGCGCCATGTCCCAATCGTCCCTTTCGCCTTCTTCCTCCGAATCTGGACGTAGGTCGAGACTGGGGTTGTAGTTTGATGAGAAGTGCTGGTCCATAGCAGAGGCACTGGGCTTGTAGGCGCCTCGACCGCGTGACCGGAGTGGTGATGGATCATTCACAGACGTAGATCTTCCTGATGGGGGTAGAGGCCCTACTAAAGCTTCGAGAGGGTCTGAGGCGGAATCTGGCGCGGCTACCGGCGAGGACCTATTTTTTGGTGCTATAGAGCTTGTGGCATCGATATTGGTTGGTGAGCTTCGTGCCCTTCCCGATTCTTTATCACCGCCAGGATTTCTAGCATCGTCTGAATGGGACGACAGCCGTTCTCGATGTGTACGATGCCGACGTTCTTTTCGCCTGTGACGATGGTGATTTTGCTCGCTTGACGTGCTCGAATCTCTTGATGGAGACCGCAGCCGCCTTTTCCTGCGACGCCGGTTGCCTCCATCTTCATCTTCCTGATGATCTTGTACTCTGCCTGGGCGTCGCTCCCGATGATCTGACCTATGTTTCTCCTCGTAGTGACGCCGTATATTCCGATCCTCGTCCTTTGCATCATGATTTCTGCTCCTAGAACCCCGATGCGTATGTCTCCGCTCATCATCCGTATCTGAACGGGTCAACCTCCCAAAGCCATCCTCGGGGCGTTCGCGAGAACGCCTCTTCCGTCTCTGGTCGCGGTCGTAGTCCTCGTCATCACTTAGTCTCCGCCTTTTCTTGTGCCTCTCTTCACGTCCATACTTGTCCGAAGTTGAAGGGCTGCCATTATTTACGGCTCGTAGTCGCAACCTCGCTTCAAGCTCCTCTTTCTTCTTCAATGCAAGATTGTGATTGTCCGTCTCGCGAATGATATTCTTCAGGAATCGCGTGTTTGGCTTCGGCGCAGCGGTTGTAGGCCTGACAACATTAGTTCCATCAGCTTTTGGTTGGATGTCTAGGCTTACCTTGTTGGCAGGAGAGCCCGCACTCCTACTTCGGAATATTTCTTGCTCGCCTCCTCAGCTTCTTTGGCAAGTAACTGGGCAACATAGTCGTCGTCTGTGGCGCTGTCTTGGGAAGCCATTACTATGGACGTTGCAAGACATTGCCATGCACAGCAAAAGCGTCACGGTGGGGATTAATTGGACGGTCAACCTCAACTGTTGGAATCGATGTCACTGAAATCTGTGGACAAATTGAGAATGCCTACATTGCGCGTACTCTAAATCGAAAAAGGCCACCAAACCACCCGCGCACCTACCCACAATATCTATGCTACACAAATGCTTAGGCAAAGCCCATGCGTGCGAGGCATGAGCGAGACTCCGTTACATCACATCTTTGAACATGGTTGCCTTCACAACTTTGGCAGGAAATATTCCAAGGAGAAATCTTCTGTTCAATTTCAGAGAATCAAAAACTGCCATTCATGTCATTAAAGGGTATACAAGGTATCACTAGATCGCGGCGGCATTACGGCCATTAGTCTGAGCTTCCAATTCCCTGTTTTGAATCACTGCTTCAAATTGCGCAGGAGAGTCGTTGACCAGGTTGCTGAGAAAAGTGCCGACCTCCAGGCGCTGTTTTCCTGACCAGGTCGCCACGATAATTCTTCGATGCAACTCATTCAATCATCATCATCAAAAATCTGGAAAGTGTTGTTCAAGATCGTTTCCACTACTCTGGCCTGCCAATGGGTATTTTTGACATCGCCTCCTACGCCTGGCCCACCACTGTGGCTTTGCTGTCCCATCAATGTCGGTCCAAAGCAGATTGCAAGATTGGCCGGTGTCATTCTGTTCTGCTGAGAGTGCTGTGATACTCTGTGAAGATGCAGCGTGAGGACTCGTAGGGTGGCATAGTTGGGATCTGGTAGTGAATTGATGATGGCGTGGAGTGAATCTCGGCGCAAAATACCATCATCGATCTTAGCAGAATTGATGAAGGAGGTGTAGTTTGCTGAAGTAAGGAGCGGGTCAGGAAGATCTCTCAGGAAATGTTTTAAAAGCGTCGTGACAGAGGCGATGTCGTGGTGGAATGCTGCCGGGTTTCGGAAGTCAACTAGACTAGAATCTAGAAGTATTATATCAGTACTTGTAAATGAATGAATGAATGATTGTTCAAGATATAATGCTCACCATGATCAAACACTGCCTTCATCTCCATGATATGGGGAGCGGATCCAGAAATGCGATAGATTCCCTCTGTATCGAGGCCAAATAAGTCGACTGCTTGCACGCATTGATACACGATCAATGGAACTGCAGAGCCATCTCTGCGGAAGAGCTCGTCAAGAGAAACACCAAAAACGGGCCTTAAGGGGGGCAAGCTAGGCCGTGGCCCATCTGCTCGCGATTTTGCGCTTGGCGTGCCGAAGCTGCTTGGAGGCATGCCAGACTTTTGAGTGTTGATTCCTGGCTGTCGTGATGGGTCAAGTCGAGGATTGTTGCTCGGAACTCTTGGATCCACGTTCGTTGCATGACTTGGTGGTTGATTGCCTGGCATTCTTGGGTCCATATTCGTAGGATGGTTCTGCTGTTGATTTGAAGGTAATCTGGTGTCTACGTTCATTGCACGAGACTGTGGATAGCTGCCGTTCGGCGCATCCTGTGAATTCTGGAAGCGACCGTTACTTTGTGGCCCTGCAGGGAGAACATCCTGACGATTTGTAGCACTGGGTCCTGAGGTGGGGGCCTCTGGACGCGTAGCACCGAAGCTTCCGCTCATGCCCGGCTGGGACGATGGGACGTCAGACCGGTAAGGGCTGGTAGGGTGACCGGAAAGCCCGCCGGACATCGTAGGGTTCCTCGAACTTGTTGCTTGAGACACAGGGCTTGCAATGCTTGCCGCACCTAGCCTGCTGTCTTGACCGGTGTTGTTGTTCTGAGGCCCCATTCCCAAACCGTCGTGCCGGTACGAGGGCTCTGTTGGTGACATGGATAAGTTCCCAATCTGAGGCAGTTGGGGTAATTGCGCGTTTGTATAGATGGACGGCATGTTCTGCGAGTATGACGAAGGGGCGTGAGGGTAGGGGGGTTGCTGGCTAGATGGATGCCCGTTCTGGGCACTTTGAGGAAATTGATTCTGCAGACCTGGCGCAAACTGATTTTGTTGACCAAGACCATATTGGTTCTGCGGGTTGGACGCATATTGGTTTTGCTGCCCTGGCATCTGCGTTCCATCTCTGCTACCGGGCCGATATGGCGTAACGCCAGAGATCTGGCCTGGCTGAGAAGGCCTAAACCCTTGCTCGTAACCTCCACTAGGGGTCCTAGGCGACTGGGCCTGATTGCCAAGTCCGGCAGGCTGGCTGCTGAACGGCTGCTGCTGCTGCGGGAACTGCGGCGCCTGCGTCTGTTTCGGCGAAGCGAGTGCTGGGTGGCGTTCGTATTTGATCTCCGGACTCTGCGTCCCGGCTTTATTCGCAAATGTCATTATGTAATCTCGGAAGTCTCTCTCGTTGTCTATCTGCTGTGCAACATCCCGAAGACTCCTTGATTCCGACGTGGATCCGTTTGTCTGGCTGCTCTTCAACGGATTGACGCAGAGCCCGTTACGAAGCAGGAGTTGCTCGTTGACGGAGGCAAACTTCTGCAGTTGCAGCGTCAAGCCCGAGTCGCATTCCGTAATCAGCTCTCGTAGGGCTGCGACAGCTTGAGGCCGCAGCGTGCTCTTGAGATCCTCTCGCTGTTCCTGCGCAGCCTGTACCCTTGCGGCGTATTCTGAGTCTGCGGCTTGAAGCTTTCGGTATAGATCCTCTTCTTGCTGTGCAGCGGACTTGGGTCCCTTTAGCCCGAATCGACCGGGCTGTCTGTCGCCGGTGCGAGCGCGGTCGTATTGCTCTGCAAGCGAATAGTATCTGGCCTTAGCCTTGTCCAACGCAGCTTCTGAATCTTGCACTCTCTTTTCCGCATTGAGCCCACTCTGCTTCCAATGCTTACGTCCGCGATCCATGTTCGCAGCGAGATCCTGCAGGTCTTCGGACATCTGGTGTAAAGACATGGCGAACTGGAGGCCATGGTCGGACATACGATCGTGAATACGAGTAAGGTCTTCGTAGTTTTGCGCAAATGATCCTTGTCTGTTTTCTGGACGACGAATCAATTCGAACGTCCCCCTGCTGAGCTTCTTGGTCCCTTGCGCATGTTCTTCTTCGATGGCGGATCGCTTCTTGAGGAAGATGGCAAAATCCTTATAGTCGTTAGCCTTCGATTGCTTCGCTCTCTAGACGGGGGTTTTCTCTTACTCTAGTTGAACTTATGCTCTGCTTCAGTCTGTTCAGTAAAGTCGAGACACCAATCTAGACTACATGTTAGCACGATGCGTACTCTTGGCAATTCCAGGTCGGCTTGCATCTGAGTATAAAACGGCGTCCAGGCGCTCCGTTGATTCTATCGAATCCCTAGCGGGCTGAGCCGCAAGTGGCTGAGGTGTCGCACTCTGTTCCGCAGATCCATCGCGGCTTATGCTCTCGCGAGGAAGGTCTTCGTTTGAAACGCGAGGAGGTGGTTGTTGCTCAGGGAGGGTAGACATGTTGGAAGGGCGATACGAACGAATTAGAGTGTTAAAGGAGGGTGAATGACAGCACTACTGGTGCCTTTTCATGAGGCTTGGATGAGAGCAGGTCTTTGAGTATGCAAAGCAATTGACAGCGTGAGATTATGGACCAATATAGTAATGGTGGTAGCCTTAGTGATCCTTCTTCGTTTTCCTTGTTTCCAGCCTTCGTCGCCGAGCTGATTGAGCTGCGTCACGCAAAGCTTGCACAGCCACACTTGAAGCAACCCCGTGTGGCGGCGGAAGCCGGCAGGATCGACCGCTACTAAAATGACGGGGGCCAGGGGTCACCCTTTTACTGACTCAGTCAGCACGAACATGACCTCGTTAAGCCTTGATTGAGCGCTCCCAAAAAATGTGCTTGCCCTGCCATTGTCGGTGCGGCAAATCCTTACGGTAGCGTCTATCAACTTGTCTTTGCGGATATATGCTTTTATTTTACTGATTCTTCCTAAGCTGCTGAACTTTGTGAGACACGAGCCGTCGGAGTGACCAGTCCCTTCAGCGATATGATGTCACCATCTTCACTTAGTTAACTCGCTGCCATACCTATCACTCCAAAATAATCTCCTTCCACTCCAGCCCTGGCAAACACGGATTCTGAAACGCCTCTTTAAATACCTTTCCTAACCCTACCCGCTGCACAACTCCTTCCATGGTCTTCTCAACTAAGCAACACATGATACGGATCCCAATCTGACTGCTCCGTCTCCTTTGGGATATAGTACGTCCAGATATCATTTTCCTCATGACTGAAATCCTTCGCCTCCGAAATCGTGATGAACTCGTGGGCAGATCCTGATTTAAATTCCTTCTTCGCGTTCAACACAGTCGTCCCGCACCAGTCCCTTGTGTAGCCTGCGATGTCGTACAGACGCAAACCCTGGCCGAGCGTCTGGCTATCCGATTGCTCTTTGCGGCACCACACAGAGGAAGGCCGACCAGGTAGAACTGCAGGAAATGCTGGTCGGGGAATTGTCTGTCAGACACTGAGGTCATCTGGGAGATGCTAACACGGTACGGGAATTCAGGCAGAGTGCGAGAAAAGGCTGACCGAGGAAGCTCGCGGATCGACTCGGGCAAGATACGTCCGTAGTGATCGCGAGGGTTGTCGTCCGTCCGGGTTCCCTGTTCAGCTCGATTGTGTGTGGCCGAGCATTCTTTCCAAGCAGCATTGCTGGCCGGGTGGCCGATCTCTGCGATTGGCAATTGCATGGCCTTCCTATCTTACAAAGTCCATGTGGTATTCTACTTGCTCCTTGCGATCAAGTGCACTTTTGCGTAGCGGACAGTTGTGATCAATCGACCTCCGTTGTGACTCTGAAGCTTGGGCAGTTCAGTTTGGCAGAGAAGTGAACTACCTTCTCGACGCACTCTGCAGTATGTAGAAGAATAGCTAGAGTAACCTGGGCTTTGCATGCTTTTGGCTGAGGAACCGAAACGAGACCTTCGAGGTTTCGGCAGCGCCTCGCTTGGCTACTGTGAAGAGGATATTCTTGATGAAGAGGTGTTCGAAGATCGGCTGGGAGAGCTCGCTGGCATCTTGAGAAGTGGGGCTTATAGTTTAAGAAGGAATGGGCGCTCCTGCATCGTCCATCGAGGAACGCTTGGAGAATCGAAGCAATGCTAGGGCCTTGTGCACCGCTTAAAGTGGCACCACGTTTCCCTGAAAACACAGATTAGGAGCCAACCAGTTGTAAGTTCCTGGATCGAAAGCCTTTTCAAGGTCTTGGTCTTTGGCAAATAGAGTAGATTTTCAACGCTCCACACAAAAATTAAGGCGTTGCAAAGAATATTGGATCCTCCATACGTGCTGCACGCCACCGATTAGTTGACAACTCGAGCTCTCTGGCGCCTTTCAGGAACCATGGCCAGTTCTTAGCAAATTTCTCGGTTACTTCCCATCCCGATGCCTGCGCAGGATCTGACCAAGCGATCAGGCCGGCTCTCTCACTTGTCTCTTCTTCAGAGATAAGAGATCCATCCCCAAATATCTCGAGGCATAATTGGGTATCATCGAATGAGTCCTCACCGTACATGAGAACATTATCCCTAAGTACAGGCGATGGGAAGATATCCCACATCGGGTGGTGCGGTATACGCCGCTGGAGTTGTGTAGGTCGCAGGTCTGGCGGTAGGAGCTGCAGTGACGGATCATCAGGTGGCATTGTAGGGAATTTTGATTGGTATTCGTCCAAGCACATTCTGTCAAAGGTCAAGCCTAGCCGCTCTATGTTGGAGGCAAACGCCCGAAAAACGTTGTAGTAGATCAAAGAGAGCAAATGGTCCGCGGGTAAGCGGTAAGCCATGTCGCATTTGACATATTCGCTCACCACTTGACCAAATTTTGCAAAGTGCCCATCCTGGGCAGCCATTGCTAAACGATGCTTGAGCATGTCCTCTCGGTACCGGCAATGTTCGACAGATGCAGGGGTAGATGCAAATCCATTGGTCCAAGTACCAGCGGCGGCAACAGCGAGCCCCGGAACGTATTGGTCCTGTTTGCATTGCTTTTCCGCAAGCCTTCGCCGACCTGTTCGCGTCGGATTAAATTAGTCTAATGCCAGTCGACTAGAACGCTATCTCAGGGAGGTCCACTGACGTAAGGCACGTTGGTTTCTACTCGCCCGTAGAGTCAGTGACTTTTACGCAGACCATCAAATTAGGGCGAACAATCCAGTACTGAAAGCTGTCATTTTGATGCGCCACGAGGGGGAACTCACAAGCGATTTTGCAGCTTGCGGCGAGCTGCAGGGTTGCCGATCCCACTCCATTCCTCATTGAACGAGCGAACATCCGGATGTAGCTTGAACTCCACTTCGACTTCGTGTAGCATGGTCATCGCGATATGCAGGTAGCTGGAAGCACACTCTCAGTGGTTGAGAAAGTTTCCAGGCGGAGGCTGCAGGTTGATGACTTTTCAAGACAGGCTAAAAATGAGCCCGTACATTGCGGCAATTATGTCAACTGGCACGGCGCGCCAACGGCCCCGAATATCACCTAGCGGATATCAGCCCCTCGCATAGAGATCCTTTGAACCTCGAGCAGCAACAGGTTCAAGCCAAAGGTGTGAAAGAGGAGACCGTTGCCAAGATGCGCTAATGCAATGTGCTGACGGCTTCAGCCGAGAAAAAGGCACATCGCTGACCCCCATTCCGATTTGGTGTTGCGAGGCTATTACCAGCTCCCTACAGAGTGACGTCTTGCTATTTTGTTTTCGCATACATGTAGCAGGGCTCAGCCTCAACAATGGGGAGGATAAAAGTGATGGCGGTCGCTGCGACCGATGTCAATCACGCAGCACTCAGTGGTAGTTACTCAGGAAGACCCAGCGATTTCTATTATCCCACAGGCTTCACAACCCAACAGAGTCTCCACACCAGAATTTGGGAAAGAAAGTTTACATCGAGGCATCTCAAGCCCGATGGCACCGTCATTCCATCCTGACTCTCTTCCTGATCTCGAGTCCCGAGTCTACGTGGTGACTGGGGGCAATACCGGGATCGGTTATCACACCGTCTTACACCTCACCAAGCACAATGCAAAGGTCTACTTAGGGTGTCGAAACGCAACAAAAGGAAATGAAGCAATCGCCAACATCAAGACGCGAGTACCGCATGCCAACGTACAGCTACTTGTGATGGACCTGATGAACATGGAAAGCGTCATTGCTGCGGCGAAGGAGGTGCTGAGCAAGGAGACAAAGCTGTATGGGCTTATCAACAGCGCCGGAATCATGGCTACACCGTTCGAGGTGACCGCGGATGGATACGAATCCCAGATTCAGACCAACTACCTTTCTCATTGGGTGCTCACATACCACCTTCTGCCTCTGCTTCAACAGACAGCAGCCACATCCGCCAAGGGAGATGTGCGAATAGTCAATGTCTCGTCTATGGGCCACAAACAGGCATCGTCCGAGGGAATTAACTTTGAAGACATCAACTTGAAGGAGAAGTTCACCTTCTCCAGATATGCCCAGAGCAAGCTAGCAAATGTTCTCCACGCCAAAGCTTTGAACAAACGCTTTGGGCCTCAAAGGCAGAACGCCGGCGATGAAGGAGAAATTTGGGTCGCATCACTCCACCCCGGAAATGTCGATACCCAATTAAACACGAAAGCGGCGGGGAGCATAGCCGTTCTGGTCCTGCGCTTTTTCGGCGTCTACATAAAGCCCGAGCAGGGCTCTTTCACCTCGTTGTATGCCGCGGCGAGTTCCGACTTCAAGGCACAGGACTCTGGAGAATATTTCGTACCCATCGCGCAGAAGAGCAAACCTAGCAAAAAGGCAAACAATCCAGAACTTGCAGAAAAGCTATGGACCTGGACGGAAAATGAAATGAGAAGCAAGGGCTTCATACAGTAAGATGAGGGTTCCCCGTTGTCTTTGGGGGTTGTCTTGTCATTTCTTGTTTGCTTCAAAGGATGGGTAGCGAATTGCAGTTCTCTTTGGCTTTGTACGACTAGTCAGGAATAATATTATCCTAAGTCCTGTTCATCTTCATCAAGAGCCATTGCATCACAACCTGTAGCAGGAAGTACAAAAAGCAATCGCCAGGCCTCATCTTTTACATCTTACTTTACAGAATGCCATATCTTTGGCGAAGACTAGGAATGTCTTCACAGCGGTTCCCGCAATCTTAAATCCTGGTTCCTGACCATTTTGCAAAGTGCCGGATTGGTTTGGGCTCAGGTGCTGTTGCGATCAATGCATATAGTTTTGAGCCCATTTTCCCAATGGGAAAAGTCGGAACTTGGCCCATGCAGTCGCAGGATCGTCACTGCATTGACCACAGCGCCAGGTAACGTGAAGCTACTTCTGATGGACTAGGACCAACTGGATTAGTCTATCACCTTACCTTGGGGGCTAGATATGAGACATTTTTCAGGGGAGGATTTCGGTACAACTAGGATATGCTCAAGGAGGCGTGGATGTCGTTCAGATATGTCTAGCAACCGGGATGAAGAAATTACCCACGCGCAGGGAATAGTAGCGATGCTGCAATAGGACGGCGAACGAAAAGGGGAACAGATCTAGATTACACGAGTCATCCCTCAGCGGCGCCAGTAACTTCATTGTTTGGAGTAGCAGATGCAAATGTCTTTGATAGCTAACCTCTAAGCTACATTGCTATGTGTTCTGATTTTTTTCCGTAAGTTATCATTTTACCCAGCCTAGAGACCCAAGGGCTCTTATGTTGAATGCTCCAGTACAATTGTCTGCCCCAATGTGATCAACGCCAATAAAGTGCTTCACTTGGGTAAGACCCCTTCACCTACCAAGACCGACAACACCAGAAGCCACCCAGAGTATATGCCCCAAAATTGTAACAAATTTTCTTCCGTAACCCAATCCCGAAATCTAAAGACGCCGCATCCTGCTGACCTGCAGGCAATGCAAAAGTAAAGACGTGAGCTGATCAGCTCGGAGCTGTAAGAGTAATCGGAGGAAGGTTCGTGAGAGGCGGCATCGGCGAAGAAACAGCAGCCTCCTCATCAACAGGGGCAACCTCCTCTTCCGCATCAGCCGCAGCCTTCTTGCCACGGACCTTTGCAGCCATTCGCTTCGACACACGCTTCGTCGGAACCATCACTACATACCAGGCCTGCGCCACAGGGTGTAAGATGAAATGAAGCGCCTTCGAGACCGGCGCAAGAACAAACTTGAGAGTACTAATGACGCCACTGAAAACTGCGCCAAAGTACGCGTCAGGAACAAGTCTGAGCAAGATTGCCCAGAGCAGGCAGGGCAGTGAGCATAAAAGACACACAGCCCACTGCCAGCCGTTGATCCTGGTGACACCGAACGCTTCACCGCCAACGAAGATGATCATGACCTGACCAGCGACCATGATGCAGTTGATTCCAATGAACCAGAAATTGCGATGCACACCTTCGAAGATGTTGAATTTGTTGTCGAGTCTGCGATTGTTGAGCTCGTTAAATATTTGCATCCAGACGAAAGTGTTGAAGACCATGGTATCAAGCTCCTTTTGTGTAACGCTTGACTTGAAGATCTTGTCTCCGGCGAAGTAGAGGACGAATGTGACGATAAGTTGGTACACTGCTTGACCGGTGATCATCTTCCACATGTTTATAGTGATCAGTGGTGCTGATTTCGGCTCGGGAGCACGCTGGAGGATCTTGTTCGTCGGTGCGTCGGTTGCCAGGGCAAGAGCGGCAAGGGTATCCATGATGAGATTGACCCAGAGCAGTTGGACGGCATTCAAGACGCTATGGTTTGAATTGTTTGACACGGCGGAGACGAATGTAAGGACAACTGCTGCTATGTTGACGGTGATTTGAAATTGGAGAAACTTCTTCACAGCATCGTTGACGCTTCTGCCCCACGCGATGGCCGTGATGATTGAAGAGAAGTTGTCGTCGAGGAGGATGATTGAACTTGCTTCCTTTGCAACCTCAGTGCCCGCTATGCCCATTGAAAAGCCCACGTCGGCCATCTTGAGTGCTGGACCATCGTTGGTACCATCGCCGGTCACGGCGACGGTTTCGCCAAGCTGCTTAAGCCTGCTGACCAAGATGCGCTTGTCTTCCGGTGAAGATCGAGCAAGCACACGCAGGTTTGGCAAAACCTCGTTCATCTCGTTGTCCGATAGTTGGCGGAAAGCAGGACCTTCCATGACCACGGCACCGTCTGTCAAGATGCCGCATTCGGCCGCAATAGCTCGTGCGGTAGTAACATTGTCGCCAGTCACCATACGTACCACAACACCAGAGCGCTGGCATTGCGCAACGGCTTCGACAACACCTTCCCTGAGTGGATCGTGAATACCAACGACGCCGATCCAGATCATGTCGTGGAATAGGTCATCGAAGTCAGCCTGGCTCTTATCTCCGTCCAAGGCTTTTGCTGATGCCGGTGGCCATTGCTCGAAATCTTTGAAAAGCATACCGATCGTCCGTAGCGACTGTTGTGCATATTCGTTGATAATGGTCGTGACCGCCTCTTTTGAATCTCTCTCCATCTTCTCGATGCCGAGGTCGTCGTCAAGGACATCCGAAACCGTCAAAGTAGCTCGGTCGAGCATAAGCTCGGCCGCGCCTTTCACTAGCAGGCGATAGGAGCCAGATTGGAGTTTGATAACAGCTCCCATACACTTTCGCGAGGAGTCGAATGGTATGACTTGCGATACTTGGGTATTTGCGCGTTCCATAGCAAGGCTATCAAGACCAAGATAACCTTTGGCAAGAGTGAGAAGCGCGGTCTCGGTCTTCGAACCGATGAACGTGCTCACTCCCTTCTCTTCGCCCTCAAATGCAGTGCTATTGAGTGCGATGGATTGCAGTAGAAGGTCCTGAGCTTCCTTGGACAGCTTGCCAAACACCTTCGCAAAGCTTGATGTCTCCGAATCTGACTTGGAGTGGGCAGAAGGCTGAGCAAACTTCTGATCGACGCCCCAAGTTCCCGTGACTACTGTCATCTTGTTTTGCGTCAAAGTGCCAGTCTTGTCAGAGCAAATCGTAGTTGCGTTACCCATAGTCTCGCAGGCACGAAGGACTCGTACGAGGTTGTTCTCCTTAAGCATGCGCGTAGTGGCGAAAGCAAGTGCCAATGTGACCGCCAGTGGAAGACCCTCGGGAACGGCCACGACAATGACGGTAATTGCCACAATCAGGATATCTAGGAATTCCTTACCCTTGATGGTTGGAGATGCGTCGTTGCTGGAAAGGTTGACAAGGAAGCGGATGAGGAGGATAGAGAATAGAAGGCCAGCAGCACCAGAACCGAGACCACCAATCCAGTTGGCCAAGCCACCAAGCTTGACCTGTAAAGGGGTTTCCTCGCTCTTGGTTCGCAGGCTCATCAAGATCTTGCCGTAAGAGCTGTTTTGTCCAACGCTGGTGACCAAATAAGTACCTACGCCCTCCAGAACTTTGCTTCCGGATATGATGAATGGATCGAGCTTCTTGTTCGCGGAGCCGGCCATGATCTGTTGCCACACTTCCTCTGCACCGGTCTTCTTCATTTGATCGGATTCACCAGTGGCAGAAGATTCGTCGCATCTGATGCCGTGTCCGGAGATAAGCACGCCATCTGCTGGTACAGCATCACCGGGCTCGAGATGAAGTACATCACCTACAGTAACGTGATAGACTGAGATTCGCATCGACTTGCCCGAGCGTATAGCTTTGACCTCGCGGTCATCTTTTCTCTTGTTCAACTTGACGAACTGTTTCTCTTTCTGGTAATCATTGAAAGCCCCCACCACGACCACGATTACAATCGCGACGCATATTGCAACACCTTCCACCCAGTCTACTGACGATCCACCACTGAATGTCTCATACAGACCAAGTGATAGCGATACCACGGCTGCGATTGTCAATAGTATAAGAATTTTATCGTTATAAGTCCTCCAAATCAGCAGGAATATACTGTCGGGCTTCCTTTCTGGCAACCGGTTGTCCCGGAAAACTCTTAATCGGTCTCGGAACTGGCCTTCGTATTTCTCCGCAAGGTCGTTTGATTTGCGTCGTACAAGTGGAACGTCTTCAAATGCTTTACCTTTTTCCGAGTTCGTGGCATCAGCAAAGGATATTGATCCATCGAGTCGTACTTCATCAACCGAAAGACCAGCAGTCGTGCTTGTTCTTAATCCCTTCTCTAGTCCCTGAAGCCCGCCCAGTGCTTTAAACGCGGATAGCGACTTTGGATTCAATAACTTGTTCAGTTGGCCTGGCGAGAAGGCAAAAGGATTATTCGATACATCAAAATCTTTTTCATTTCCCCTGTCCGGTCGTAGTGCGTCTTCCGCAGATTCTTCGAACATGGAAGTTCCAACAACGGTCTGTGTCGAGTTGGATCTGGTTCTAAACGTGGGATCGACGGACTGGAAAGAGCCTGATCTGGATCGTAGGGTATCTCCGCCAAAGGATGGGGCAGTCGGCGACGAAGGTAACTGCACGGCAAGCATGGTGCTGTCGCTCACAGCTGAGGGAGGCGACAGAGTCTGGCTCCCCGGTACGGGAGACGGCGAGTCCTAGAACGTCTTGTCAGTAAAAGTCCAACATTTAGCCACGAGGCTACTTACAGACGTGTTGATGGTAATCGCAGGGGTGAGTAGTCTTTGCCCTGCCATCGTGAAGTTGTTGCCCGATTCAATATGGGGGCCACAAATGAGAGAGGATGCATATGAACAGGAAAAGGACGTGCAAGTGGCACGATCAGATAAGACATGAGAAAATCAGTGCGGACGGCAGTGTCCGTTGCGTATGGCAAGGCGACGAAGCAAGCCGCGACATAAGAAACTATGGGTCTAGAAGCCTTAGACTGAGGCAGTGCAAAGGTGCCAGCGGATACGTGAGACCCGCCAAGCGTGATGGGTGCGCAGAAGCCCCGGTAATCAGGCTTCTTGAACATGGAGTTTCGGCGGGTACAAAGCGGGATCGCTTCAGGGAGCGCCAGCCTACGGATCGCAGTCATCATTGTGGCTGTTGGTTTGAAGCGTTGTGATTTCACCCCTGATGTTTGAGGAAGAGCAGGCAAAATTTTTGATGCAAGGGACTTGTTGATCAGCCGAAGCGCCCGGCGGCCGCCACTCGCATGACTCGTTCCCAAAATTGTGCCGAAAAGGCTTTCCTCAGGCGTGACGGGGGCGTGCATAGCCGCCAAGCGCGCCTGCGTCTGCCTGACATTTGGAGGCTAGCTTCTAAAAGCTGGGGGGAATTCTACCAGTTACAAAGCACGTTTCATCGCCTCGAAAGCGCTGAGGCTAAAGGGCCTTCAACCATGGCTTTTACAAGTCACAGCCTTCCTCCGTCTTCTTGATCGCTCAAATGCTCGTCCCCTCAACCCTGTATGTGATCATTGAGCACGTTCCAAGGCCCCAGGAGAACAACAAGGATTGCCCAGGCAGAAACAAGGCGTCTCCTGGAATCATGGTTGCTCAGCAGATTAGAAGGGAAAGAGAGAGAGGAGAGCACAGACTATTTTCGCCACTGCCAATGGTCTTGGCGATGCACCGCCCTCAAAGGATCTGTCAATTTTACACGGCATGACAATTAACAGAAACGAGCCTCCGCTCGTTAAATTTTTGTACTCAGCACACCAAAATTCGGGGCCAGAGGCGGAGCGGATTATTGCTTCGAAGCTCTAGTTCGCCAAGCTTTTCGCCCTCAACCTTTTGAGGTCACGTTCTGCTACTGTGGCTGAGTTCTCGGTACTCGCGAAAATTCCATGCGAGCACAACGAACGAGGGCAGACTTGATGTCGCCATACTCAATCTGCTCGTGAGTTGCGTAGCATATCTTGGCAGCAAGTTGCGGAATTCTGGGCTGATGCGAAAACCGGAAAGGTCAGCGCCTTATTGGCCCCTCTCTGCTCCGCCTCTTGGAAGACGTACTCGCCACCACTGAAGATCCCTCACGGCAATGGCAGTCGGACCCGCTTTGTTCCACATTCCATATTGATGTGCCTTAGCTTTTTACCCAAGACCAGTGAAGTTCGCCACCTGTCCCAACCCCCAAATCAGGCAACACCAAGAGCCAATCAGAGGGTTTCATCTCAGTTCTGAATCTCTCCACCCCTGCTCTGCATAGCCCCCGGGTATATGCTCACCCAGTTGCTCATAAAGTTGTCGCGTACGATCTCTTAGCAGATGATGACGTGGTACAGAAAAACCACCGGCCGAAGCAGCGTGATCGGTGGTGTGCAGCATGCACACCACCCATATCACATGCGAGGGCGAGCCAGAGCTCGAGTACACGCTTGGCTCTTGTCCTTCTTTGTGTTGAATTGAGTTGGAAGCATTCAAGTTCTTCTAGGCTCAAGATGGAAAGACAGGAGCCTGGGAGGGGGACTGTAAAAAGGCTATCGGCAAAATATGATGCCTGCTTACTAGATCTAGTTGCATTGGGAGCCCCACAAAGGGTAACAGGCATTTCAGACGAAGCACGCAAGCAATAGATGGGATGGTGCAAATGTGCAGTACTGGAGTGTTTGTGGCTGTCCATTGTTCATTTTCTGTAATTGAGCGCAATTTTCTGCATGCTAATGCTTACGCGTCTCGATTGCGAATGATACTCCCCCTCGTCGAAAGCAATACCTGGCCTATAGCATAGCCGTATCAATCACTAGCTCGTCAGCGCACTTCTGCTGTTCAGTTTTCCAAACAGGTCTTCTTGTGCCACTTTAGCAGCTCAACGAGGCTCACACGTAACACTTGTGTGGGGCGTTCATTAACATGAATCCCTGGCTTCCAAAATGCCCCAAACGCCTGGTAATGTTGCTTTTTTTAGACCCTGAAGCTGAGGCTGGTAGAAAGGAGTGTTGATGTTTTTGCTGGTCTGGTTGTCAAAGATTGAACAAGAACTATGCCGCCATCAGAGAGGCTTAAAGACTGGCTCGAAATTTCGGCTTCGCTCGCTGTGCACAACCGCGGAGTTCGTGTCCATGAAAATGACTGAAGTGTCTGTTGAATTCGTCGGAGGAAGGATAAGTGACAGTAGTCCGTAGCTCCCAGGCAGCCGCCATGACTTAGCTCGTTCAAAGACTGTGACTCTTGACATGGACTGCAACCAGGTTGTCGGCATTAACTCCTGATTCTGCTAGGACAAGGCTGCAGGCGACTCGACTTCAACCTTGTTACCTTCACGCTTCCCGCTCCTTTCGTGTGGCCAGCGTAATGTGAGAAGGAGAAGTACAACTGGCTCTTCTGCCTGGACATTGATACTACTCCAGTATTGTTGTCTTTGCCTGTGGCAGAGCTGCGTTCGTGGTGGTCATAATCAAAGACATCGTCGAAGTCGAAGTCTTGCTTGGCGGCATCATTGCTCGGGGCATTGGAATCCTGTAGTAGGTCGTCGTTGTTGGTCTTGGCAGATGGTGACTCGAAGCTCTCCCTTTGTTCGTATGGATTGAGTTGCACTTTGGCGAATCGTCGTGTTGTTGAACGAATGGAAGAGACGGTGCGGCATGAACAGCTGGGACCACAGCAAGTGGCAGAGCCAGTGGAGATCAGAGAAGCATCGGAGGTGGAAGACATCGGTGATGGCCCGGTACAGCGCGACATTTTGGGGGGGATTATAACGGCGAAACCAGTGCAAGAGCCAAGGTGTGGAGAAGGAAGTTTCGCCGTGTCAATTAAGCATTGAAATCTACAGGACGTCTACCCAGGCCCAGGATCTTATGAGATGGATCTTCAACGGTGTGGTGAGGTTCCTGGAGGCAAAGAGAATGAGAGGTCAGACTGACATGATGAGATGACAGGCACGGGTTTTCCGGAGTCTGGAGAAGGAAGTCGATGATGGTAGAATTGAGGACTGCAGCCTTCTACATGAATGAAGTACCGCCCACTTGGGCTTTCAATCTTGAGGTGAGGTTGAGTCACGCCGTGTGAAAAATGGCGCAATTGGCTACCGTTCTGACATGTGGGCGCCCACACCCCAAGACAAAAACGCCATTTGCAAAAAGAACACGCAACAACCTGTACCTTGGACACGCACTGACTCCGTTGTAGACCTTTCTCGCTGTCCCACATTTCACTGCTTGATGCCAAATGGCTGGAAGGTTGCGTGCGACAACTGATCAACATGAATGGCTGAGCTTCCACAAAAAAGAGCAGTGTGGAGTTCGCCTCCCCGGGTTTGCGTTGTTTGGAGACCGCGTACCTCACGTGCAGGTGCGGGTGGTTGCCTATTAGCGTGATGGATTCACCCGCATTAGTTATACGTGCTTATATGTACTGCAAATTCTAGTTAATGAAATATTTGGTATCTTGTACTGCACTAATAGGCAACTATCACCGGCAGGTGAGATAAAGTGATGCCCTTCCCTCGCCGGCGCAGCTCAAGCGCGGATTGGCTCGCTGTCGAAACGACGTGGAGGATCAGGGGAACCCGACGGAGGGATAATCTGACGTTGCATCAGATCCAGGCCGCTTTCACGGCAAGAGGCCCTAGAACGATACATCAGCGCCGAAAAGTTTCCAGCGCAAATCGGATGATTGATGCAAGGACGTCAAAGTATGCCCAAAGAGGCGTCGACGCGCAAAGTCGCGGGTGCAGAATGCGCGTAATTGGAGTTTGGGCGCCCCCCAGCGAATATGGAGCAATTCCAACCGCTGGTTCAGACAGTCGAGCATGTCTTGCACCACGGACTGAGGCAGCCCCAAGTGCTGCAGCCCGAAACGGTGGAACAGTTGACAGCGTTCAAGGAAATTGGATCGGAAGGTCTTCCTCAGGATCCGTTAGAAGCTCTCTCTCCGAATGAACGACCCTGTGCGCCGCGCTCTCCCTACAGCGAGTTCTGAAATCTGCCAACGCCGCGGATACAAGTCGTATCGTCAAGGCCTGCGCTGCTGAAATGCTAAATATTCCTTGACCTTTCTGAAGAGATCTCCTCCCCAGGCTTCTCGACACGGGAGATAACGAAGTCTAGCACAACCCACAAATGACCTAAAGCGCCTTTCCGTCCTTCGCGGTCTAACAAATCATACTGCGTTGATCGACAAATTTGTAAGCACTGCCATGGCCGCTTGCGGTTGATAAGGACTTCGAGGTATCGACGAGGTACTGACGCGGTAACAAACTGTAGTATTGTTCCGTGCAAGCATACTACAGCGGCCCTGTACTCGTCTCGACGCGGCTGCTCAGCTCTGCTGAGAAGAAGTTGCGCGATTATCTGCTGGGTTTCGCGGTATCTATCAATGGCCGGATTGTCCATAGCCTAACCTGTTTCTCAGAATCCTGAAAGAACTAGCGGGTGAGGCCCGGCGTACCAGAAATGTTGCTAATGGCAGTTTGCGCCTCAAGTATCCGTATGCGGTGGACAAAGCACCATCACACTCGATCCTGTATTTGAGGATTTTGAGTGACACATTAGTCGACGACAACCTGTACCGTACCCATAAGTCACCATTCGTTCTCAAAGCTGAACTCCATATGCAAATCTCACACAGGTAATGATGTAACCTCCCGAGCAACGTGGTCAACAAGATGTAGCAGGAGTTGTTTTGAGGACCCGAATTCCACACCGTATCCCATCGCTATGGCGTAGATATCGTCAAAGACCAAATGGAAGGGATTGTGCGAATATCGTGAATGAAGAGGCAGAAAATCTAGGAGCTCGCCCCTAGAAGGGGCTGAGAAATCGTGGACAAGTCTCGTGTACCCTGGATTTCAATAGTGTTAAGCTTTGGTTCCATATGCAAGTAAAATATCAGGATAAGATTCACCATCATCATCCTCTAAGACCTGAACAGAAATCAGTCCAGACAGACTCGTCACCTCCTTTAGATTGAGGAATTCAATATGCAGTGGAGTCCATTCTGTCGCCGGCTGGCCGAGACTGAATGCGTCTGAAAGGGGAGGATGGGTCGATATTGGTATGATAGCTTTTGACATTGCGGACGAAGCAGCGAGGCCGAGACTTTTTATTCGTCTGAAAGGGAAGAATGGGTCGCCATGCCCGCAGTCTTGGCATTCCCCCCCCCCCCTCGTGCGGGACGATGGGACATTTTAGCGCCAAAATTTTCGGGGGGCTTTTCGTCGCCTAAACTCTAGGGCAGTGCCGTTCCGGGGAGTGCTAGCCCCCTAGACTTTAAGCGACGGCACGACGAAGAAATACGCAGTATTAACGGACTCGAGGCTCAAGATCCCGAAATTGGCGCCAGAGCCTAGAAGAGGGTTAAAGGGGCGAGGCGCGCGCGGGAGGATGGTGGAAGGGACGGCGAAAACATGCCCCCCTCTAAGCCGCAGTTTTCTACCTCCTTACCACAGATACATAGATACTGGCGGTTCTACTATCGCGGCACATGCCGGAACAGGAGGCTGCAGCCTCTTAAGCACATGGAAACAATGATGAGGTCTCAAAAGACAAAGGGTATCTATGATATACCGTATACCATGCACTTTGGCTAAGGATACATTTGTGGTGCTTTCGAGCTAAACTCTCTCTCTCTCTCTCTCTCTCTCTCATTGGGAGCACATTGCTCAACCCTGATCAAACAAACTAAACGCTCTCACAGTATCAATGTACAGTGCGAAATCATTCCCCATACATAGGAACGTTCTCCTGTTCCACTTGCTGTATTTTCAGCCTTTCAGACTCCTGCTTTAATTCTGTATACTCTCTTTGGGTCGACTGCTGCCGGTTCTGGTGATCTTTGACATTGGTATATTTTTCTGCCCTCACAGCTCGTAGACGGCTACCGACAGTAGATCCAATTCGACTCGCCAGCCCAGAGGTTCGTCGTGGCCCGCTCCCCCTTTCGACTGTGACGTTCTCCGGTGTGTTCTCGGTCGAGCTCACCGGTACAGACGACCCCCTTCGTGTTCCAATACCGAACCTTCGACCAAATCCTTCGCGCGGCGTTACAGGGGTAGGGACGCCGTTAGCAAGCCGGTTGGCTGGCGACCCGCTAACCCTACGAGACACAAGTCCTGATGTGAAAGTTGTAGCTGGGGGAGACGTTTGTGCGTCGTCTGGGTCTTCGAACGCCGTTGACATTGGCCGCTGGCTACTGTACTCCTTGGAGTAGTTTGCCTGATCTCTGGGCGAGTATCTTCGAGTGACAGTCCTTCCAACATCAGTCATGGCACGACTTGGTGGTCGATTGGCCGGACTGCTGTCGATTTCGTCGGCTGCCCCATCAGCCAGGCCATAACCTTGGCGGCTGCGGAGTAGCGTGGAGGTGCGATTTAGTCGTGATGAAGATGCGGGTTGCATTTGGGGTAATGCAGTGGGTGTAACATGAATAGCGGTCTCAGGAGACGAGTAAGTCGTTCGGCTACTGTTGTTGAAATTGCTAGTGCGCCTCGTTGCGATGCGTGACTGGACACGGGGGGCAACTGTGTTCTGGTCTTCGGGGTCATTGCTTAATCGGCGATTGGCAAAATTTGACGTCAAGGGACCGTGGTAAAGCAAAGTCGTATCTCTGCTCGGCGGCCGAGCGGACTGAGGAGAAGGTTTCACCTCTGTGGAGAGAGCAATGGCCAGCTCTGTCAATCCACGACACATGCTGTCAGCTCTCCTGCGAATCTGTCGCTCCGAAGAAGACATTATTCCCGTTGACGGCGTATTGCTGGGTTGGCCGCCGCTGTTCATAATGGCGGCAAGCTGGAGAGCATCAGAGGCAGTCGCTGCAAGCTTCTGGTAAACTTCTTGACTGACTGCCGGCCGTGCCTTGTTCAATGCTTCATGTAGTAGAGGGTGTACGGTGGAAGGTACCCCATCTATGGCAGAGTCGGGTGGAGAGGTACTAGCTTTAGCATGTTTTGGTGACGTTGACATG